>Ga0308169_10000736_pt1 | contig 43321 bp, 52 predicted proteins | sample PhyBR1_2_FD_202139 | JGI IMG/M metagenome (GOLD analysis project Ga0308169, IMG submission 202139) | Phyllosphere microbial communities from UC Gill Tract Community Farm, Albany, California, United States - DLSLSB.R1 | ecosystem: Host-associated > Plants > Phyllosphere > Unclassified | place...
ATCGAGGTGCAGGTGTTCGGCGACACGCATGGCGGCGCGGTCCATCTTTTCGAGCGCGACTGTTCGCTGCAACGCCGCCACCAGAAGGTGATCGAGGAAGCGCCCGCGCCCGGCATGGACGCAGCGACTCGCGCCGCGGTGTGCGAGGCGGCGGTCAAGGCCGCGCGCGCGGTCGACTATGTCGGCGCGGGGACGATCGAGTTCATCGCCGACGGATCGGAGGGGCTGCGCGCCGACCGCATCTGGTTCATGGAGATGAACACCCGGCTGCAGGTCGAGCATCCGGTGACCGAGGCGATCACGGGGCAGGACCTGGTCGAATGGCAGCTGCGCGTCGCGTCGGGTGAGCCGCTGCCATGCGCGCAGGAGGCGCTGTCGATCACCGGCTGGGCAATGGAGGCGCGGCTCTATGCCGAGAATCCGAGCACGGGGTTCCTGCCGTCGACCGGGCCGCTCGACCGGCTGCGCTTTCCCGCCGGCGTCCGCATCGACAGCGGTGTCGAGGAAGGCGGCGCGGTCACGCCTTATTACGATCCGATGATCGCCAAGCTGATCGTCCATGGCGCAACGCGGAGCGAGGCTGCAGGCAAGCTGGCGGCGGCGGCGCGAGGGACGCAGGTCTGGCCGGTCAGGACCAACGCCGCGTTCCTGGCCCGTGCTGCCGCGCATCCCGACTTCGTCGTGGGGCGCGTGGATACCGGGTTCATCGAACGCCATGCCGAGACGCTGATCCCGCCGGCCGAGCCTTCGCCGGCGGTGCTCGCGGCGGCGGCGGCGGCGATCCTGCCGGATGCGGCGGGCGACCCATGGACCAGCCTGCGCGGGTTCCGCACCAACGCCGAGGCATCGCGCCGGATCGAGGTCGAGGTTGCGGGCAAGCCGTATCTCGTCACCGATCAGCCGGGCTCGGCGGCGATCGTCGCGGACGGCGTGCTGTTCCTGGACGGCGAGGCCTGGCCCTTCGGTCCACGCCGCGCCGACCATATCGCCGGCGCGGGCGAGGGCGACGGCGCGATCCTGGCGCCGATGCCGGGCCGCGTGATTGCGGTGCTGGTCGAAGCCGGGCAGGCGGTCGCCAAGGGCCAGCGGATGCTGGTGCTGGAGGCGATGAAGATGGAGCAGGCGTTGCTGGCGCCGTTCGACGGCGTCGTCGCGGCGCTCAAGGTCAGCGAAGGCGCGCAGGTCGCCGAGGGCACGATGCTGGCGCGGATCGAGAAGCCCGCGGCGATCGACGCCCCGGCGACGACCGACAAGGAGAGCGAATGATGGCCGGGCGCATCTATGACGACTGGGCGGTCGGTGACACGATCGTCCACGAGATCCGCCGTACCGTGACCGAGACGGACAATCTGCTGTTCACGGTAATGACGCACAACCCGCAGCCGCTGCATCTCGACGTGGAGGCGGCGCGCGCGAGCGAGTTCGGGCAGATTCTGGTCAACGGCACCTTCACCTTCGCGCTGATGGTCGGGCTGTCGGTCGGCGACACCACGCTCGGCACGCTGATCGCCAACCTGGGCTACGACAAACTCGTGATGCCCAAGCCCGTGTTCATCGGCGACACGCTGCGCGCCGAGACCGAGGTCCATGCGCTCAAGGACAGCCGGTCGAGACCCGATGCGGGGATCGTCACCTTCGCGCACCGCCTGCACAACCAGCGCGACGAGATCGTCTGCCAGTGCCTGCGCAGCGCGCTGATCAAGCGATCCGCGGCATGAGGCTGCGATCGCTGCTGTTCGTGCCGGGCGACCGACCCGAACGGTTCGACAAGGCCGCCGCCAGCGGTGCGGATGCGCTGATCCTAGACCTGGAGGATTCGGTGGCGGCGTCCGCCAAGGATAGCGCTCGGGCGGCGGTCGCGGCTCGCCTGCGGGCCGTGCGCGGCGACGTCGCGGTGTTCGTGCGGATCAACCCGCTCGATACCGATCTGAGCGTGGCGGACCTTGGTGCGCTGCACGGCCTAGCGCCCGACGCGATCGTGCTGCCAAAGGCGGAAGGCGCGGTAAGCGTCCGCCTGCTCGCCGAACGGCTGGCGGCGGCGGGGGTCGACTCGCCGATCCTGCCGATCGCGACCGAGACGCCGGCCGCGATCTTCCAGCTCGGCAGCTATGCCGGGGCGGGCGTGCGGCTGGCCGGATTGACCTGGGGGGCGGAGGATCTGCCCGCCGCGATCGGCGCGGCGAAGTCGCGCGACGATGATGGCCGCTATACCCCGCCCTATGAAATGGTGCGTTCGCTGGCGCTGTTCGGCGCGCATGCCGCCGGGGTGCCGGCGATCGAGACGGTGTATCCGGCGTTTCGTGACGATGTCGGGCTGGCGGCCTATGCACGGCGCGCGGCGCGCGACGGCTTTACGGGGATGATGGCGATCCACCCGGCGCAGGTCGCGACGATCAACGCCGCGTTCACGCCCGACGCCGCGCAGGTCGCGCACGCGCGCGCGATCGTCGCCGCCTTTGCCGCGCAGCCGGATGCGGGCGCGTTGCAGGTCGATGGCCGGATGGTGGACGCCCCGCATCTGAAACAGGCGCGCGCGATACTGGACCGGGCAGGCGAGGCGCCGTGATTACGGCCGTCGCCTGTTAGTGACAAAGCGCTACGACGTCTGAGGGATCGTCGCGCAACGCTGTTTAGATGAGAAGAAAATCAAGCCCCGAGGGGGGGGCAGGCAGACTCTACACCATCATGAGAACCAGCTGGTTTCGATGATGGTGACCCCTACGGGAATCGAACCCGTGCTTCAGCCGTGGAGCCGTAAAATCGTTTGTTATCAATCGTGTCTGCCCGATCGAGGCTTTGAAACGACGTAAGAGATATCAATGGCTTGTACCGCTAGGGGCATCGCGGATAGGCTAACCGCATGATCGGATGGGACAGTACCTACGACGAGCAGGTCAAGGCGATGTCTGACGCTGACCTGCTCACCGCCTACCAGAGGACCTCCGGCGCGCCCGGTGACGCAGCGGCCGACGACCTACTCGCCGAAATCGAACGACGTAATCTCGACATATGATGACTGAACGCGATGTGTGGATGAAGGCGGGAGCCATCTTAGCCGAGCATGGCGAACTGACCGCCGATTATATCATCGACCAGATCACCGACGCCCTAGGCGATCGAATCGCGGTTGAAGATTGGCGCCGAGTTGCCGCAGCCTGCGACGAAATTGCGGAGGCCAGGCCACAGTGAAAGACCAGCCAGGCGCCATGGACCTCGACAACATGCGATCGCTTGGCATCCGGTCGTTGGAGATCCTGTGCGGGTGCGGGCGCCGTGCCGAGGTCAACGTCGACCAGTTCCCAGGACACTACACCGTGCCGGCGATGACCCGCTTCTTTCGGTGTCAAAAATGCGGGAAGCGGCCGGGACAGAGCAGGCCGAACGGCGCTGAAATGCGGCGCGACCCGCATGGATCTGGCGTGGTGATCACTGAGAAGGACGGGCCGCTTCAGGTCTAGATTCCGGTGCGCGCGGGGCGCTCAAGGCGATGCGATGGTCTCAATTGCCGCCGTCGCAGCCTGCGCTTGCTTCAGCGCGGCAAGTTGCTCAGTCGCTGTCGCCGCCAAACGCGCCGCCAGCAGGCCACGCTTCGCTAAAGCCATTCCCAGCCGTATCCGCGCAGCCCGATCGTCGGATACGAACGGCAGCACAACTTCGGCCGCGAGAGCGATACGATCATATGCCGCCTGAGCGCGATCGATCGCGGTGCCGATATGCGCAGCGGTCTCGACCGATGGCGTCGAGATGGTGGCGCAGCTGGCGATCGACAGCGACGAGGCCGCCATTGCGAGGGCCAGACGCTTCACGACCAGCCCCCCGCAACGAGCCCCGTCTGAAACGACATAGCGTACCCGGCGACCATTTCCGCGCGATCGATCCCGTTGATGATCCGCCGCGCCGACGTGAACTTCGGAGCGGTTGCAGTCCCCGTCGCTGGGAGATAGCGCGCGAACTTATGCCGCCCGAGCTTATCACCTGCGAACCAGCCTTCGGTCATCCCCCGGACCATCACGCGCGCAGAGATGTCCGTGTCGAGCGCGAGATCGAAGTTGGCGAGCAACGCCCCGTTCAACCCCAGCTGATCGTCTGCGGTTTCATAATTCCCGTCCCACGTCAGCTGCACGTCGCCGCGGCCGTACGGAACCTGTCCGCGATGCTTGCCCGGCTTGCCGTACGACTTGCCGCGGCCGCGACCGATCTCGATCACGGGCTGCATCTTCGCGCCGGTCTCGTGAAACGATGTCGCGAGACCGTATGCGACATACGCAAGCGGCGAGGCCGCGGCGGCAAATGCTTCGAGCTTGGCCTGCATGCCTTCGAACTGAGGCGTCGTGATCTTGCCAAAGAGCGGCCGAATCGCCGCATAGAACTTGTCCGGCGCCGCCAGCCCGTGCGCAGGACGCGCAGAGGCCGCCGCCGACTTTGATGCCGTCGTCATCTTTATTCCTTCGGGTGTGAGCCTATTCGGCTGGTGGAGTGTTCGAAGCGTGCCAGGGTGACGCTCCCACGTGCTCGGGCCGGCCCGCCTCGCGTTGACACGGGCGCTTGAGGCGGGCCGTTACCCCGGAGCCTTTCTAAAGGCTGATCGTTCACCGGCCGCCGGGCTAACCCCAACGTAGTCCGGTCGGCCCGCTATCGCCCCCCGGCGATGCGGGCCGTTACTCCGCCGGCTTGTCCTCGCCGCCGGGCAAGGTCTTGCGGACCCAGCCGAGCGCGATCGAGATGATGCCCGCACCAAGTGCGCCAAGCCCTGTACCGATCATCAGCGCCAGAGCCGGATCTGGTCGCATCCGGATCACGCCAGCAGCCGAGAACATGACGACGAGGACCGTCACCGGGAGGTCGACCGTCCAGCGATGCTGCTCGCGGCCGGTCTGGACCACGTAGAACCGCACCGCCAGGCACGCGCAGATTGCCGCGATCATGCTACCGGCCTCGAAAGGATAGCCGACGAAATACCAGATCGCCGGACCCGCAGCAGTAACGACCGCGCCGCGGTCACTTGCGATGGCCGCCGCAGCGACCGGTAGAAATGCCCCCATGGTGGCCCCCGCTTTCCAGATCATCGAGTAGAGACCACGCCAATCGCGGCGATAAGACTGAGGACGCCGATCGCGGCTGGCCGCTTAAGCATGGGCAGGCTTGCCCACATATCGATCGGGAACGGCCGGCGCCGTAGCTGCGCAACCATCCCGCGGGACGATAGATAGAGCATCCCCAGTCCCGTGACGCCGAAGAGCAGCGCGAACGGGTCCATGAACCGCTTGAGCGTGAGGAACCAGCCGGTTGCGGCCGGGTCGCGCGGGTTCCAGTTCCAGAGCGAAACCGCCTCGCCGCCGCAGCGAATGACGATCGCCACCGCGAAGCAGAAACCTGCGACCCGCCAGATGGTGACAGGGTGATTCAAGAGATCCCGTCCGCGATTGCGCCGCCACGCGATCAGCGCGTCGACCGCGAACATTGCTGCAACGACGCACACCGCCGTCATGCCCGCGAGATTGACGACGACTAGCCAGCCATGGCCATCGAAGCTGGGGGGCGCGAGCGTCATGGGCCCGTTCGCGACCGCTTGGGCAGCAAAACTACTGTTGTCTGTCGCAGTCATGCGTCATCCTTTCCTGCGGCCGATGGCCGCTTTGGCGAATCTTCATCGGTGATGGACCTGTTAGTTCGGGAGAATGGTCACGCCGCGCAGCGCAAGCTTCGCGCGCAAGTAGGATGCTATCGCTGCGTCCTGTCGCTCGCCCGTAATCCAGCCCCACACGGCCGCATAGGCGATCGTGCCCGAGTTCATTGGATTGGCTCCGAGGCCGTTCGGGTTTCCACCGACGGTGGCTCGCATGCCGCCGATCCGCCAGACCGTCTGAGGATCAAGGACGTCGGCGCGAAAGGTATTGCGATAGCCGAGGATACCTGCGCCGACCTGCTTGGCCCGGCCTTGGTTGTCCTCTTGGACCTTGAGGATTGGGGCTTGGTACACACCGGTTCCGGTGGCCTGGACTACGCTCACCTGGTTGGCGCCGACGCCATGCGTTATGCCGCTCGTACCCCCTTTGAACATGGTCCCATTGTTATCGCTGTCGTTGCGGTTGCCGAAGATGCAGTAGCCATTCGTGACGCCTGTGTAGACGACGACGGCCGTGTAGCTGGAGCCGAGCAGCGGTAGCGTCGCGTCTGCGTAATAGGTCCCGTTGAACGACACCCCGAGCGCGGTCTTGGTCGGCGTCGCGTTGAACAGGGCGTTGCGCCCGTTCCCCGAGGTGTCGGTCAGGAGCAGCGGGTTGCTGGCGTCGAAGGTCACCATGTCCCACTCGGCAACGAGGCCCTGCCGGGCTTGGCGCGTGAGCTCCCCCGCCGGCGGGACATAGAGGCGTGGGTCGTTCGTGCGAATTACCATGTTATGCTCCCGGCTTGTCGAAGATCGCGCAGAAATTGGGAATGACGTAGGGGCGGCCCTTGGCATCGGCGTAATAGGAAGAGGTGCGGTCGCTATCGCAGAGGCAGCCCCTCGGGCCCTTGCGGCGACCAGCGCCGACCCCCCCGGTGATACCCTGGGAGTACGCCTTGATGGCGTAGGTGTATCGCCAACCAGCAGGCAGGTCTGCGGCCATCCTTATGCACACCGAGCGCGGGCCGACGATCTGCGGGGAGCACGCCATGGCTAGCTCCGCGCCCGTACTCGTGTTGTACACCGCGAAGCCGAGCCCTGCGTCACCCGGCCATACCCAATCGATGTTCCAGCGAAGAGGCGCCACCGGTACGAAGAAGTCGATGATGAAGGTGCGCTTGTCGATGACAGTGAGCCCGATCGGACGGACAGTGCTCGGGCTCTTTCCATCCTGGTAATAGCGGTCAATCATCTTGCCCTCGATCGCGCCCAGCATGCGCTGGTCATGATTGTTGAGGTGCAGACCATCAGTCGTGAAGGTGAACATGTAGCCGGGCGCGATCACAAAGATGTCGGACTCTTCCTCAGCGGCGTCGAGCATGGCCAGCGTCGGCCCGCTGTTTGTGCCAGTCGAGCTAGACCCAAGGGAAACCTGCGTGATGAGCATTGGCTGGTTGAACGCCTGCCCAATGGCGGCCCTGGTATCCGTTTGCCAGTCAGTCCGCAGCTCCTTGAGGTATCCCTTGTAAGTCGGACGGTCGACACCGTTGAATGCGTCCTGCTCGCCATGGTGCAGCACGAGTGCGGCCTCGACGTAGGACTTGCCTTCCGCGGTGGCGCGCGCCTTCGCGGCAGCCACGCGGGCCAAGCCCGAGGAGTACGGTGAGGTGCCCTTTTTGATCTGGGAATAGGCGAGGCCACCGCCGCCCATGTTGTTCGCGACCCAGTCGATCTGGTACGCTGGCGCCCACTGCGGAATACGCCGCAGTAGCAGGTCACTGGCCTGAGCGGCGGCGCCGGACAGGCTCGTCTCTTGCCCGCTCTCGACCAGGGGAATCAGTGCACCCGCGCCAGTCGTGTTCACCGAGCGCTTGTTGCTGAAGTCCTGCGCCAGCGTTATGGCGCCCTCGTTATTGCCGGACATATTGCTTTGACCAGCGCCGGAGATGCCCGCGTAGCCGGACGGCAGGCGCGGCACTCCGGCGAGGCGGGGCAGGCGACTGATCGCCGCCTTGGTGTTGTCGATGTCAGCGGCGACCGATACCCCGCGGACAAACAGATCACTGTCAACGAGGTCCCCCGACGCGCTGAAGGCAAGCAGCTTCCGGCCATCGAGGTCGTGCACGTCAAACTGATCGACATTTGTCGTAATTTCGGAAGCAACCGCCGATATTGCTTGAGACAAGCCTGCAATTGGGGCGGCCGCGCCAGTAGCCGCAGCAGCAGAAGCCGCCGCAGCTGCTGCGGAGTTCGCTGCGGCCGTTACCAGCGGCTGAACTACGAGGGACAGCTGATTATAAAACGCCGTGTCAACGGCATATCCGCCGACCGCGCCAGAGACGTTGACGTACACCCCGTTTTTCGTGGCGTCTGGGTCGGCATAGACCCTAGCTTGACGTCCCGCGGTAGTGACAGGCGCAGCCTGTGCCAATGCAAGCGTGGCATAAGGCTTTGCGCCATCGATCGACGACAGCAGAGCAGATGAAGCTGTATCGCTGAGGCGCGTTAAATACGCGCGCAATGCAGGCATCGGCACATCCTGACCGTCAATCAGGAACGTTGGTAGTTCAGCCATGTAGAGTTCCTAGAATAGTAAGTCAGGATTCGATTGCGAGGACGATGACAGTTGCACCGACAAGGGAGGACACGACCCCCGCGAGGGAGGCTGTGGTGACCTTGACTTGGCACGCGTCCTTCGTGACGCTGCCGGCGACGATCTCGCCTTTCACCGCGCCGAGCAGAACGGACGGCTGCGCGTCTACGAGTTCGACGATGGGCGCAGCTGCGAAGCCAGTGAAGGAAACCAACGCGACCCCGCCAGCCGCCGTCACGCCGCGGAAGAACATCACGCGCTTGGCAGCGTTAAGATTGGGGGCGAGCGCCTTTGTCGTGATTCCGGTTGTTCCGACGTAACCGATCACAGGCTTCACTCCCGTGCCGCCTGTCCAATCGACCACCTTTAGGTATCGAGCCGTCCCGTCGATCTCGATCGCCAAGCTTGGGGTCCATGCCGATGCCCCAGCTGGACCATTGTCAGGCGTGACCGGGTCAAGAACCCCGTCTTGGCGTATCGCCACAGAGCTACCGAGTAGCTTCATGATACGGCAACCGTGATTTCAGGACTGTCCATCGTCGTTGCTCCATCAGTGCTGAAGGCGCGAATTCGGTAGGTGTAGCTGCCGGTCGCCGGAGGGGAATCGCTAGCCGAGAGGGTGGCGCCGAGACCTCCGACGATCGCCGTTGTTGACGCGACGCCGTTGCGGACCATCACCACGTGATCGAACAGCGGCGACTTAGGATTACGCCAGTCCAGCTTCACAGTCAGAGGTCCGGTCTGCACCCCCGAGAATTCCGTCGGCGCATCGAGCGGCATGACTTGCGGTGTGTCGATGATAGGGTCGGCTTGTACGAGCTCACCGGTTGCTCCCACCGCCTTGTACATGGCCGGTGTGAACTCGAAGATGTCCGCGCTGGTCTCCTCAAGTTGCAGCACCACAGAGAAGTCCTGCGACAAGCCCCAGCTGGTCACCTGAAACGCATAATTCGAAAGCCCGTATCGCGCCGTCGCGGCCTGCACCGTGTCGAGCGTTGCGATGCCGATCCCGACGATGTTCATCGGCCACGTCACGCGCCGTTCCGCCTGCGATTTGCGAAGCGCGATCTCGAGGATGCGCTGTCCGCGGTAGCCGCTCGTAATGTGCGCGAGGTCGATCGAGGACTGCCGCACCTCCGCATCATCGATCGACCGGGTCGGCACGTCCCGCGGCTGATACATGTTGTCAGGATCGACGTAGGTCCCGGTCATCTCTGTCGCTATCTCGTCCCCGGAGATCAGGGCAGGGACGTTGATCGGACCGGCAAGGTCGCGTTCGTGGAGCGTAGCGGACGGAGGTACGTAATAGCCGGGCCGCATCAGCATCTTGCCGCCGGTGTACGCGAACGACCCCGCGCAGCATGTCACGAGCGTGTCGCGGATCTCGCTCGGGGCGGCGCCGGTGGTGATGTAGCAGTCAAGTTCATACCGCGGTTCGGTACCGCCGCCCGGAAGCGCGCAGGGCTCGTCACAGACGTTTGCCTGCGCTGACACCCAATCCTCGTCGATCTCGTCCTCGTAGGCGCCGAACCCGCCTTCCTCGCGCGGAATTCGGATCCAGTCGTAGAAGATTAGCGCGGCGTTACGCGTATAGCCCCGTTGGTCGGTACGGGGGTCGAGGATATCGTCCTTACCTTCGACCTCCGCTGTGATGTTCGGCATGCCGGCCTGGACGATCGCATCGACCATCTTGAACTTGGCGTAGATCAGCGCCGTCCCGCGGCCGCGGTGGTTCGCGGTCCACTTCCCCTGCGTTTCGGCGACGAAGGTGGCGTTCGCCGCTTGGTCTTCGGTTCCGCGCGCGAACCACAGCCATGCGTTGTTCGCGTAGGTCCCGCTGGTAACCAGTCCAGCACCGTTGACGGTCACGATCTCGTCGCCCAGATACCAGCGGGTTACGCCCTTGCAGCGATGCCCGGCCACCGCGATCACGAAGTAGCGGAAGTCCTTCCCGACCGGGTGAAAGAAGCAAAGCAACCCGCCCACACGACGCATGCCGTAGATGATGAAGCTGTTCGAGATAGCCTGACGGAACACACTTGGGGTTGCTCCGGCCGTTGACGGTCGACCTGCGAGTAGCGACATCGCCGCGCTGGCAGCGACTGCTAAGGTCGCTGCGACGGCTGCCGTTACCGCTGCCGTCGTCGCGGCACTTGCTGTCGATGCCAACAGCAGAGCCGATATTTGCGGCGCAAAATAAGCGATCGCAGCCGCAACCGCGACGACGGCTACAATCTTGAGGACTTTCCCCATGAAATTCCCTTACGATCAGGCGATGAACAGATTGATTCTCGTGGCTGCGTTGGCAGCGGTCGTTCTTACGATGCCGGCTGAAGCCGAGCGTGCCGCCGCAACTTTCAGCAGCGATAAACCGCAAGCCGAGGTTGTTGCCTGCTTGGCAGATCAGATTAGGACGTTTGATAATCCGAACGTCGCACCGACGGCGGGTGGCGGAGTGAGTATTACAACCCACGTGCTGCACGTGACGCGGATCAATATAACAGTGCTCTCGGGTTCACCGACGAAAATAGAAGTTCGAAATCGCGTGAAGGGAAAAATGAAGAAGATAATAGACGGCTGTCTATAACCTCCAAGCGCCATCAACATCTTTCATCGGAACGACACTGCCGCCGAAGAACACTGCTTTATCACCTCGACAAACACCGATCGCCCAACCCCGGCGAACGATATCTCCCCGCATCGCTAGCCGGGTCGAAATGGGTTCGCCGTGAACTGCGCTGATCACACCCGCCATATCCCGAGCGCCAACGCGGCGCATCATTGCGACCCAGTCTCGCGGCCGACGTGGCGACGGGCCGACGATATCGCAGATGTCCCGACCTGAAGCGACCAAGACGGTCTGACGCCACAGGTCGCCGCAGTGGTGGCTCCAATCCGGATCGGTCAAAGGACCGCATCCTGGCGAGCCTTGGCCCACAGGATCGGCACTTCGACCATCCGCGCTGCATATTGGAACGCGACATCACCGGGGAACCGGCGCTGCTGCCACCAGTCGGTGAACCGCTTAATCGCAGGCCGGCGCTGATCGCGCATTCGACTTTCACCGCCCGCGCTGACGGTGATCGTCTCGCCCGCATCCGTGATGTCATAGGTGTCGAGCCGACCCTTCCATATCTGCTTGAACCCCAAAACCTCGCGATAAAGCGGATCGAGCGCCCCGACGAACAACTCGTAGAGGCAGCCGCGAACGGCCTGGTCGGCGACGTCGTCGCGGAACTCGGCAGGCACAGAGTAGAGGGTCGCTCGTACGCCAACCGCCGAGCCGTCGGTTCCCTCGCCGATCGTGTCGATCGAACCAAGCCCGCCGATCGCAGTCCACTCTTCGCCGGCATAGGCGATAGTGGCGTTGCCGGTGACGGCGAACACTGGATCCGGCAAATCTATGTGGACACCGATGAACGGGCGAAGCTCATGCTTGTCGAACTCGGCAGCCAGCTCGGGCGGTAAGTCGCGGATGCTCATGGCAGTTTCTCGATGAAGTCGAGGGTGTATTCGGTCGCGTCACCAACCGAGGTCTCATTCTGTCCAGCGTCGTCCGATGACAGCTGAAACAGGCTGGTAGGCTGCATCGTGACAGCCGTGCCCGCGGGGATGTCAGCCCACAGCGGTGGATGGATCGAGACGACCGCCCGTCCATTACTGTCGGCGATCGCGCCCGGCCGCTGCACCATGTGCTGCCGACCGTCGCCACCGATGTAGTCTCCCGGTAGAAACACACGCGCGCCTGGCTTCAGACCCACGAACGCCATTGAGGTCGCACCGGCTACCGCCGCTTCATTGGTCGGCTCGGCATTCGCCGGGATGATAAACCGCTCGCCCAGGGTAAATTGCTCGCCCCCCGCAAAGGGGAAGCGGACGCCCGCAAACTGCTGATAGTAGCTCCGTAGGCCGACGGGATACGGTCGACGAAAATCCCACAGAGCCACAGGGTTCAACCCGCCCTGCATCTCCATGATCAGAGCATCGAGCAGGCCTCCCCAAGCCCCCGTGCCTTCATCACCATCATAGCCTGCACGGAACGTCATGCGGCTGATCCAACGCGGCGCCGAAAGGCCGTAGACCTTGCGGGTCCGTGTGATCGGGCTCTCAGCACCGCCCACGTGCGGCTGAAGATAGTGCGTCACGCGGTACGGCGAGAGGCCGTCAGGCCAGACGAGATCAACCACGACGACGATCCGCATCGCGAATGGCCTGAATCGTGTCCTGCTTCACTGCCCCAGCCAAACGATACACCTCCGACCGTGTTGCAAGATCGACGCCGCCCGCGACGGTAATCGATTGGTGGAACGTATTTCCACCGCCGCCAGCGTCGTTGCCGGGCTTCCGGATATCGACCATCTCCCCACGGCTGAGACGCATCGAGACGACATTGCGGTCAATGCCGGACATACCGCCCACCTTGAACGATCCACCGGTAGCGAAGCCCGGAAGGCCGGTCGTGTCGGCAGCGCTTATCCCGCCGCCTTCCCAACCGCCCATGTCGACCGGACCGATCGTACCAGCCCCGCCCTTGCCAAGCAGCCCGCCGATCGCGCTGCCGATCGCGCCGAGCAAGCCACCGCCGCTGGACCCGCTCGATCCTACCTTCGAGAACAGGCTGGCGATCAGGTCGGCAAGGCTGTTCAGCGCCTCCTCCATGCCCTTCGCGATCCGATTCTTGAACCAGTCCTTGGCAAAGCTCTTGAGGTCCCCGTCGAGAGCCGCCTGGACGCCGTCCTTGAACGTCGAGCGCCAGACGCCCGTCAGACGAGCCTTATCCTCCTCGTCGACCTCCATAGTGGCTTGCGCCTGCGCCGTAGCGGGGTCGACCAGCTGAGCTTCAAGTTCGCGCGCGCGCTTGCGGATATCGATCAGGCGCTGGGCCTGTCGGATTTCCTCGTCGCTATCACCACGCAGCTGCGCGAGGCGAACGGCGCGATCGGCTGCGTCATCCTCGAACCATCGAGCGCGAACACGGGCGCGGGCGGCATCCGTCGACGCCTGATCGGCTTCGGCGAGCTTGGTCGCCTCGGCGAGATCATTCGTCTGTGCATAGTAGAACGCGATCCGCTTCTTGAGTTCGGCCTGTCGAGACAGGCTATCCTCCAGCGCGGCGTTCTGATCGAGGTGCGCGATGTCGAGTGCGACCTCGGAGCGCTCGTCGGCGATCGCCTTGGCCGACTGAGCCGCGCGCGCTGCCGCCAGATCCTTCATGTCACGCGCCGCAGCGATCCGCGCCTGGTCGAGCGTCAGGCCGGTGCGCTGATACGCTTCGATCTGCTTCGACAGGTCGAGTTTGTCCTGAAGGACTTGCTCAGCCTCACGATCGCCGCGCAGCCGCGCAGCTTCCAAATTGATCTGCGCGCGCAACTGCTCGCGGTTTTCCGCGTCATATTTGGTGTCGCGGCCCTTCTTCTCATGCGACTTCTTGTCCTTGCCGGGTTTCTCAAAATCAACCGTGCGCTTCGGACGAGGCACATCTGGCGTCGGCGCCAGCTTGGGCGGCGCAGGGTTGTCGTTCGCAGCATCGGGTCCGCCACCGAAGCCAAGAGTGTTCTTCAGCGCCTTGAACTTGTCGCCGATGTATTTGGCCGCGCCGCTGATCCACGTGAGCAGCCCACCGAACTTGTCGACGAGCCAGCCCTTGACCCCCTCGTACACGCCCTTTGCGGCCGACACGACGTTCGGGAAGACGGTAGCAACATAGTCGACGGCCGTCTGCACCGCTCCGGACATCCATGTCAGGACCGAACCGAAGCCGTCGCTGAGCCACGCCTTCGCGGCCTCGTAGACGAGCCGGAGGGGAGCCTCGATATCTGGCACCAATGCGACGGCCATGTCGACGATCGTACCGAACACGGCCTCGATCATGCTGCCGGCGGCTTCCCACGCGCCTGCGAAGTTCCCGCTGAGCAGCGCGCTGATCAGGTCAACGAACCCGCGGACGACGTCGAGGAAGCCGCTGATAGCCTGCGCGCCAGCATTGAGCACGCGCACGAGCAGTTCACCGAACATCGCGAGGACGCCGCCCAGTACGGTGCCGATCACATCAGCAAGGCCCGTTATGACGCCGATCAGGAACGAGAAGGCGGAGCCGACCGGCCCGCTCGACAGCGCGGCGAAGATCCCACCGACCTTCGACATGATCGCCTCAAGCGGAGGCCCTAACGTCGAGACGAGTTTGTCCCAGACCTGCCCCATGACGATCAAGATCTTGTCCTTGAATAGCAGGAAGGCGGAGATCGCCAGCCCGACCGGCCCGAGGAACGCGAGGAAGCGGCCAGCGAGCATCGTGAGCACACGAACCAAGCCGGCCTCGCCGAGCATGCCGATGATCGTCGACACGGGCGAGATGATCAGCGCCAGCACGCGCCCGACCATGCCAAAGCCCGACACGAACTTGGCGAGCAGAAACGCGCCGATATGACCAAGGATCAGTGCGAGCGGCCCCAGCGCGGCCGAGAACGCCGCGAATGCGGCACCGACCTTCAGCACGGCAGGCGGTGCATGTGCGATGCCCTCCAGTACGGACGCGAACATGTTCTTGATGTTCGTCATCACGTCGAGGATCCCGGTATCGCCGAGCGCGATCTTCACGCTTTCCCACGCGTGCGAGATCCGCTCGCCGGCTGCGGCCGAACCCTCCATGCGCTTCGCGATCTTCGCCTCGACGTCCCCACCGGATACAGTCGCGGCGAACTTCTCGAAGCCAACACGCCCCTGTTCCATGAGGCCGATCGCCGTACGCGCAGCATCCGAACCAAAGATCGTCTTCAATGCATCTGTCTTCGATACGTCGGACAGGTCGCCAAGCTTGTCGCGCAGGATCTGCGCCTGCTCGGAAACGGGCTTCATCTTGCCCTGTGCGTCGAAAAACTCGATGCCGAGCTTCTTCATGGCGAATTTGGCTTCGTCGCTGTTGCCGACGAGGCTCTGGATATACGTCTTGAACGACGTGCCCGCGTCCGACCCACTGCTAAACTGCGCACTCGTCGCGGCGATGGCCGTCGCGAAATCGGTGAAGCTGACACCGGCCGATGCGGCGACACCGCCACCCTGCGACGTGGCATCGGCGAAATCTTGAAACCCGAACTTGGATGCATCCATCGCGCCGACAGTCTGGCTGACGATCGCGGGCAGATCGGCCGCAGTCTTCTTGAACTGCCCGAGCACGTCGGTGACAAGACCAGCGGCCGGCGCTACGTCGACCATGCCAGCAGTCGCCAGATCAAGCGTGGCCTTCAGGCCACCGCCGAGGATCTCGGACGTCGACAGGCCGGCAAGCCCGAGCTCCTCGATGCCGCTGGCGGCTTCGGTCGCACCCTTACCGACAGCCGGCCCGAGGTTGCGCGCCTGGTCGGACAGATCCTTCAGCTGCTTACCCGTGACGTTGTCGAGCGCCGCCTCCACGCGCTTCATCTGGCCCTCGAACGTGCCCGCGCCCTTATCGATCGTCTTGACCATGGCGAGGAACGGCACGGTGATGCCGAGCGTCACGCCGGCACCGACGCGCTTCAGACGCGTCTCGACCGCTTCGAACGCCTCGACAAGCTTGCCGAGGACGCCTTCGACGCCCTTGGCCTTGCTATCGAATTCCGAAGTGTCTGCACCGAATACGACTCGGGCTGCGCCGACGACTGCACTACTCACCGGCTACCTCCGTGATTGTGGCACCGGAGCGGCCCGCCCAGGCCGCTGCGGCATTGTACATGTCCTGCCAGTCCATCCGCTTCGCTTTGGGCTTCTTGGGCGTGAGGAGGCCGGACAGGGGCGGGGCCTTCTTGACGCGTGTCAGCATGGCGGTGAGCCATGCTTGTTCGGTCATTCGGTCCCGTTCGGTTGTGATCGCTTGTGCGCGGGCAGCGACTGCCGCCTCGAGGAGGCGGGGCGTCTGGTGCCAGAAGGCATCTGGGTCGAAACCGAGTTCGACCCAGATGCCTAGGGCCTTCCCGTAGTCCCACGGGGTTTCTTCGGCGCCGGCTTTCCCGGCGCCGCCCGAGGGTCCGCGCCCGGCTTCGCCACCTCCGGGAAGGAAGCCTGCAACGCCTCAGCCAGCAGTTCAGCTGCCTTCGTCGGACCGATGTCACCGATCAGCCGCCCGGCCTCCAGATCGGTCATCGCGCCATGCTTGGCTGCGAGACCGATCCGGAACACGGAACGGATCGTCGGCGCGCTGCCCGCGAGCTTCGCGCCGATCTCGTCGATGCTGATACCGAGATCGGTGTCGATCTCGCACAGCGCGTTGAAGTCCATGACGAGCGTGAAGTTGCTGCCGCACGCATGGAAGGCGACTTCGCCCTTGAGCTTGTTCGCCATGGTCAGGCAGCCGGCGTCATCACGGGCTTGCCCGAAATCTTGAATGTGGCGCTGCCGGTCATCTTGTCGTCCATGGGCGCGGCGCGCCCGTGCGCGGTCGCGAAGCCGTTGTAATCGAGCGTGGCGGCGTTCGGGAACGTGATGCGCCACGCCTCGACGGTGTTGGTCGCGAGGTGCGTCGCGACGACGGCGTCATCTGCCAGGCCGGGGACGAGATTGTAGACGATCCCGACCTCGCCTGCATCGCTCAAGCCGGGCTTGAACTCGCGGTGACGATCTGGACTGCCGAAGTGCGTGAAGTCGATGCTGTCGCGCGCGAGTTCGGGCAGCGTAAGTTCGGTGATCTCGGCGAACGGCACGTAGGTGCTGGGGCCGGTCTTCTTGCTGATGATAGTCGCGAAGCCGATGTCGGTCGCGGGAACGGTAGCTGCCATGGTGTCCTCCTGTTGCGCCGGAGCGCCTTGTCGTCGGTTGGTGGCGATCAGGTCGCCGGGGTTTCGGTTTCCGTCTGAGCAGCCACCTGAGCCGGGGCGGGGGCGGGTGCTGGCGAAACGGTTGCGGTCGCGGGCTTCGAGCGCTTCGGCTTCGACGGCTGCTTGGCCGTTGCGTCGATTTCGGTAGCGATGCGAAGGCCGACCAGCTGTTCACCGCGTTCGGCCGTGACGGTCATCTTGGTGCCGGCGACGACGTGGCGATCCTTTTCGTCTGCCGCCTCCAGATCGTTGAAGTCCTGCGTGATCTCGATGCGCATGATTCTGCTCCTGCTCAGTTTGCGTGCCAGACGAGCACGTCGATGGATTGACGAAAAATCGGGCCTTGGGCGTCGGTGTCATCGCCGGTCCGGCGCCCGAGAATGAAGGTCCGCAGGCGAACTTCGCGGACAGTGCCGCGGAAGCCGACGAGCGCGCCGCCTTCGCCTGCAATCGTGTCGGCGACGTCGCGCGCCGCCTTGTACGTGCGGCCCCAGACGTCGACCTGCACGCGCGACCGGGTCCAGCCGCTTGCACCGGTCATCGTCATACCGGGTATGCCCGTGACGCCGAATAGTGCGACGCCCGGTAACGCAGAGCCCTGCGGTCGGAGTCCCCAGTCGACGCGGGTATCGACGAGCACCTTCAGCGCCACTGTCTCCAGCAGCTTGGCTCGCAGCGCCTCTTCCATGATTCAGCCCTTCTTGGCGGCGTCGAGGATTGCGTCGATCCCAGCCGCCCCGATACGGCGCAGCGTTTGATCGACGCGGCTATCGAACGGCGGGCGGATGAACGGATGCGGCGCTTGGTGGAAGTTGCCGAACTCCTCCTGCACCGCCTGGACGAGCGGGCCGGGGCCGGCGTAGACTTCGATGTCGGCGATCGGCGTGTTGATCGCGGCCTGATGCGGCGACAGTTCGGTGCTGACCGTGACGCTGTCCGCCATCTTGCCGGACGCCCGCGCCGCCAAGCCACGCATCTCGCTTGCCATCGGTTCGAGTTCGTCACTGATGATCGGTACGAGTGTTTCTCGCTTCAGGGCCTCGCTCATGGCGAGCACCTTGCGACGAATGTCCTTCGTGCCCTCGATCCGGACACGCATCTTCACGATGCTTGATCCGGCTGCGTCGAGGCGGTGATCTCGACGCCGACCTGCCGCCCGCCGTGTTCCTTGGTACCGGTCACGCGGTAGCGCGCCCCTTCGCAGACGATCTCGTACGTGGCATCGATCTGGCGAGTGAGGCTATCCGACCTGACGATGAACCGGGTCGTAAGTTCCTGCCCTTGGGCCGATGCGCGGACACGCTCGGCATCGCCGATGTCGGTCTTCTTCGCCCACCGCTTGCCGACTTCAGCCATGGGCCCGAGGACGGATGCGACGCCGTCATCGATCATCGTCGCGCGCTGGACTGATATGCGGCGATCCAGCGATCCTGCGTCCAGGCCCATTACGTGTAGACCCGGAACGGTTGCAGCAACGCATCGGCGGATACGCTCATCGGCACCTTGGACATCACACCGCTGCCAGCCGTCTCGCGGTTGCGGTACATGTCACCGACCATCAGCAGGATCGCGACGATGATCGGCGCCGGGACGGTCACGTAGCCGGCCTGATACGTAATCCGCACCGACCGGCTGTGGCCGCGACATGCCCGCGTTGACGACCACGACTTGCCCCAGGCCGTGCCAATGACGCCATCGCGAATCTCGTAGTTTGCTGGATCGAGCACGCGCTCGACGCCGGCAGTGTCGTCATAGACGATGTTGATGATTTCGAGCACGGGCGGATAGGGCAACGCGATCGGGTCATAGATGAAACCGTCTAGGCCAGCTTCGAGCGTCTGCTCGCCGATGGCGCGCCCGAGCCAGCCGTCCGGGCCATCGATATGTCCGGTTGCCGCATCGATGAACGCGCCGATCAGCGCGTCGTCGTCATTACCATCCACCCGCAAATGCTGTTTCGCCTGGTCGAGAGTGACGACGCGCTCGGCTGGCGTGATGACAACGACACGCTGCATCGGTCAGTTCTTTGCCTTGCTGGGCTTGGTAGCCGCAGCGTCGACCTGACTCTCACCCGACGAGGTGGGGGCTGGCTTGGCAGCAGCCGCCAACTGCTCTTCGAGTTCGGCTACGCGGGCGGTCAGACCGGTATTCAGCGTCGTGAGGCGCTCATGCTCGGTCCGGGCATCAGCCAATTCGCGCTGCATGGCCTCACGCTTATCAAGCTCGCCCTGACACCTTGAAGCAAGGTCGTCATTCGCCTTCGTTGCTTCCGTCAGTCGCGCGTTGAGCGCGTTATATTCGCCCTCCGCCTTGCTCGCATTCTCGCCGAGCTTCGCGCGCAGGTCCGCGATGACCTGCGCGGAGTCGTTGCTGCCCGGCAGAGCGGGCGCGTCGTCGGGGATTTCCCGCAGGCATCCAGCGTTCTTCAGACGCACAGCCTGGTCGACGTCGGGCTCGGGAAGGAATTCGTCGCCCGGTTCGAATTCCTTGGCAGTACGCACGTCCTGGCAGGACGAGATCACAAGATATCGCATGGTTCACCCATAAGCTTGGAGGAACCGCCCCGGCCGTGCCGGGGCGGGCAGGATTAGGCGGGAACCGTCAGGCCGATGAACGGCGAAACCTTCCAGCCGTTCTCCTCCTGAATCGGTGCGGCAAGCCAAGGCTTGCCATCGACGTTCCAGAAGATCTTGATCACCGTCTTGTTCTGGCGGAACAGGACGTGCTCGGACGCGGCGACGAACGGGCCGGACCCATCCTTGATCAGGTACTGCGACCAGTCACACAGCGTGACGTCGCCCTTCGTGCCGAGAACGGGCGAACGGTTGTTCCACCGCACCGGGTAGCCCATCAGCGTACCGGCGAAGCCGTCACGCGCGTCGGGCTTCCAGATGTAGCGACCTTCCGGATCCTGAAGCGTCGCGATCTGGGGAAGCGCGCCCTGCGGCATCGACCAGACGGGCGACGTACCGCCGCGCATCAACAGATGCGAAACCATGTCGACGAGATCGAGATACTGGATCTGGCCGGCACCTCGGCGGTTTACGTAGAGCATCGCGCCCGAATTGACCGCGCCGAGCGGCTTGCCGACGCCATCACCGCGGAGAAACGCGTAGTCTTCGGCCTGCGTCACCGCGTCGCGCAGCAACCCTTCGAGGAAGGAGCTTGCTGCCGTCCAGTTTCGCAGCATCTTGTCGGTCACCACCATCGTGCCGGCGACTTCCTTCGGCTCCAACGTGATCGACCGAAGGCTGACGTCGGTCTCGGGCTTGGTGTCGCCTTCCTCGATCCACTGGACCTGCACACCGCCGAACACGTTGTTGGGCCCTGCGCCGTTCTGATCCAGAGCAGGGATCGTCAGCGCGGCGTCAGGCGGCGAACCGGCGGGGATGACATTGGCGCGTGGACGCACAAGGGCGTCCTGCGCCTGGACGCGCATGATCTCCGTGCGGAACTGCGTCGGTACGAGGAAACCGCCGCCCGTCTGGTGCTGGTCCATGCGCAGTTCCGCGCCGATCTCGGTGCCGTCCTCGCCCGTCGCACCGACGCCCTCGACGAAGTTCAGACGCTGGTCGTTCGGATTGAAGCGAACGGCCGACATGAACTCGCCGAGGCTTTCGAACTCACGGGCGCCGTGCGGGCCCGCAGGGACGGTCGGCCCGTTGCGACGAGCGACAGCCGTGGTCACAACGTCGCCAGCAGCTTCGGCCGTCTGGAGGGTCGTCAGGCGAGCGATGCGAACATCGAGGGCTGTGAGGTTAGCGTTTGCGGCATCGTACGCGGTCGCCTCTTCCGCGGTGAAGTCGCGGTTCTCGCCTTCCGCCGCGTCGATCATGCCGCGCAGCTGCGCGACGAGCGTGAGGCGGCTGGCGCGCAGGGCCGCGAGCGGAGCGGGGGTATGGCCGTTCGGGTCGCGCATGTAGCGCCCGCGCTGGCGTTCGGTCGCCGACATCGGCCCGAGGATCGCGGCCATGGATGCAGCCGCGAGAAGCATGGTCTTCCGCATGAGATATCTCCGGGCCCGTAGGCCAATAAGAACGAATGTGCCGGGCGCACGCCGTCGGCCGCTCGCGCCCGGTGGGCGAGCGAGGCGATCCCCTCCGAAGGGTAGGATTTCAGTTGAGCGCGAGGGCTCGCTTTTGCCGCTCGGGCGCGAACCTCTTTGGCACCGGAGCGCCAGCACCGAAGCGCGCCAGCGTTTCACTCATGGTGGCAACGCGGTCCGCCATTCCCTCGCGAACGGCCGCTTGCGCGCCGAGCATGCGACCCTGTCCAAAGCCATCGCGAACCGCCGCGGCGGTAACGCCACGGCCGGACGCGACGCGATCGACGAACATCGCGTAATAGTCGTCGGTACGGCCCTGCATGTAGGCTCGGGTCTCATCCGACAGCGGACCGATCAGACCCTCGCCTTTGAACTTGCCCGAGGCGATGATCTCGCGAACGACGCCGTCTTTCGCCAGCTTCTCGGTGATGTCGTCATACGCCATGCGCACGCCGATCGCGCCGACGGCCGAACTTGGCGAGACGACGATCTCGTCTGCCGGCGAACCGATCCAGTAGCCGGCGCTGGCGAGGTTGCCCGTCACCTGTACGACGATCGGCTTACGACCCTTCACGGCCGCGACGGCAGCCGCGGCTTCGTCGACCCCTAGGACGTTGCCACCCGGCGTGTCCGCATCGACGATGATGGCCTTGACGGTATCGTCGTCGGCCATCTGGTCGATCATGGTGGCGAAGCCCTCGGCAGTCGTACCGCCGCCCGTCGAACTGTTCTGCACCACGCTGGCGCGAGGCGAGATGATGCCGCGCAGCGGCACGACGGCGACCGATCCTTCCCGGCGGGCAACCGCCGACGCGGTCGCGGGCGCGATGCGCGCCTCGATCTCGCTGGCGGAGAGCTTTTCTCCCTCCGCCTGCATGGCGAGCATGTCGACGATCGCGAGCAGCTTGCTCTCTTCCATCGCCCAATACTCCGACGCGAAGGCGCTGAGCAGATACGGGTATTTCATGATCAGTCCTTGTCGGCTGGCGGGGGTGTCGGCGCTGTCGGCGTTGCCACGGGCTCGGTGGCAGGTTTCCCATTCTTCGCTCGCTCCAACGTTTGCACGTTGTTCGACACGAAGTTGATGTCGCCATCCGAGCCGATGCCGTTCATGTCTTCGTAGGCGAGGATCTGATTGATGGTCATGCCTAGTTCAAACATCGTCTTATAGAACGCGGCGCGGGCCTCCATGTCGCCGCGAAGAAGGGCGTTCATGTTGAACTTTACCTTCAGGCCCTTTGCGCGCTCCGCCTCGGTGAACATCTTCCACGTAAGCTCTTGCTCGGTCGCCTGAACCCATGGTGCGACGGTCTGCATGATGAAGCCAATCATCAGCTGCTCGATGCCGCTGCCCCAGCTGGTCGACTTCTCATGGCTTTGCAGCAAGACGAGCGGCACGTCATACATCCGTGCGATTTCGGCGATCTGAAACTCACGGGTCGCCAAAAACTGACCGTCTTCCGGTGGGATTGTCGTCGAGATGAACTTCATCCCTTCTTCAAGCACCTTGACCCGGTGGGCGTTCTCAAGCCCGCCTTGCTTCTCTACGACGCTTGCCGGGTTTTCCGGTGCGGCTTTTTGCTCGCCGCTAGGCGTGCTGATGTTGCCGCGCGACTTCCCGCCCAGCCGGCCGGGATGCATGAGGAAGCCGCCAGACTTCATGTCGTTGGCAAAAAACTTCCCCCCGAACGTTTCAAGCGCCTTCGCCATGCCGATCGCTTCGCGGGCCAACGCGACCTGCGAAAGACCGATATAGCCATCGTGGCTGAGGTCCATGATGTGCGCGACGTTGTCTTGGTTAAGCTGGTACGTCGTGCCATCGATGTTCGTCCGGAAGACGAGCTTATCGCCATCGCGGTGCGGACGCGTCCGGTCTGGCAGCAGCGGCCATAGGCCAACCGCTTCGCCGCGTCCGTTCCGCTCGATCTCCTGATAGCCGTTGCCCCACAGCAGGGCATGGCCCTGCGTCGTCTTGCGAAGGGTACGCGACGACATGAAGTCGTTCGGCCGCAGGCCCAACCGCTCCGACATTGGATGCCAGCCGACCCGTGACCAACCACCCACGCCGTCCGGCTGGACGATGCTGACGGGAAAGTTCGCGATTGGGTTAGCGATGCGGTTTACGCAGGCGAAGACTGTTGGCGAGTAGAGCGCATTGCTCTCCGATACGAACGTACCGGCCTTGGTGGCTCCCCCGCCAATCATGCGGAGAAACCAGCCGTCGTTCGCACCAACGCTGGACGATGGCCCGTAACCTCCCGAAGCTTCGATCGCGCCAGTAGCGGGCGCAGCGAGAGCCCTCAGGGCGTTGGTCAGACGTCCCATCAGATCTCATCCACTTCGATTTCGAGGATACCACGTTCTTCATAGACCGAAGGACCATCGGCCTCCGGGTTCCGGCTCATTAGCGTCACAGCGTTGAACATCGCCGCCAATGGATCAATTTTCGCGCCAGGCGACGACTTCACGATCGCCACGGCGCTCGTGCCGCGGGGCTCCATCTTCGCGTTCCCGACGCACCACTGCATCATTGCCGTACCGGCATGGCGCAACGTGCGTGCGGCAAGCTTCCGTGCCGACCCCTTCACCGCAGCGCTGAGCTTGTACCCCTGAGGTATGGAGGTCAGCTGCATGATAGGATCGAAGTCATTGAGCGCGAGCTCGTCGACGATCGCGGCCACGCCCATCGGGTCCAACCCGATCGCCCCGGTATCCGGGAGCAATCCAGCATCTCGGACCTTCACAAGAATCTCGACGACACCACGTACGTCTTCGGTCAGATCCTCTTCGTCCGTGCCAAGGTCATCGGTCAGATCGATCGGCGCGTCGTCATCGGCCATCATGCACTTGGTGAGAGAGCCCTCCTCGATCAGCTCGTCTAGCTTCGTTACGATGTCCTTGCGACGATCCCACACGACGGACCACGCCCAGGCATGGCACCATACGAGCCAGCGCTTGGACCCCTTCTCGCGACCGATCAGACAGAGCCCGAGAAGATCGTCCAGTCCGCCGCCATCGATACCGGCGACGATGACTTCACACCGCCGGATAAGCGCGTCGACGTCGATCGTGCGGTCGACCGCTCGATCCCAGAACGGCGCGCCCGTCCAGCGGTCCCGGCTGAGCCGGGTGCCGATCTCGACGTTGAGATACTTGGCGAGTACGATCTGCGACGAACTGTCGCCGTCCTCGCCCCGACCTTCCTTCGCCAGGCGCAACTTGCGCTGGATGAAGCTGACCGACTGGGACCGGCCAAGGTTCGGGTTGGTGACGTAGAAGTTGGTCGGGTCGAGATAGGACTCGTCGTCCCGCATCGACTTCGGCCACTCGTAGAGCATGCCGAGGCTGCGCGGATCGACGATCGTCCCATCACGGACACCGCGAAAATAGTCGAGTCGATCCTTGAACACGCCGACCGGCCGCTCGTCGCTATGTGTCGTCAGGTAGATGACGAAACCCTCGGGACGTGATGCAAGGCCGCCGGTCGCTTCCTCAAGCATCGACTCAGCGCCGGCCCGCTTGCCGAAGATCCATAGCTCGTCGATCAGGACAAACCCGGCCTTGCTACCGCCCACCGTCTGCGTATCCGCCGCGATGACCCGCAACTCCGCGCCGGTGACGCGGTGTTTGATCATGCGTTGGTTGTCGACGATATGGAGCAACTCGCGCAGGCTCGGGTCGGCCCGAACCATGGCAGCGGCCGGGCCGTAGCTGTTGTTGGCAATCTTCTGCGTGGGGGCGAGGATGCTAAGCCCCGCCTCATGTCGCCAGTTGCGAATGAGCGCGGTCAACATGATGCCCGCCGCGATCGTCGACTTGCCGTTCTTCTTCGAGATGAGGAGCAAGAACTCCTCGATCAGTCGGTTGCCCGTACTGGCGTCGTAGGCGCCGAATATCGCGGCGACCAAGTCGAAGACGAACGGTTCGCAAGCCTGCCCGAACGTAGGCTGGCCTGCGACATCGACCATGCGCAGCGACTTGAATACGTCCAGCGCAGCTGCCGCCTCGGACGGAAACAGGGGGACGAACGGCACGAGTGACTGACGCTCGACGATGCGGCGCTCCCAATCGGGAACTGCCGTCGTCCAGACGGGCTGGATAGCGCCGGTCAATTGAGCAGATTGGGAGGCGGTGCCGGCGGTTCAAACCGCCCGCGCACTTCCTCCGCCGCCTGTTGCGCCATCTGTTTCTTACCGACCCGCTCGGGGGCAGGCGGACGAGCATGCTGCGAAACGCGATCCGAGAGGTCGGCAAGCCGTGCCTTCTCAAGTCGGCGTGCCAGTTCCTTCTCCGCTGCGACGCTGCCACCCTTCGCCGTTTCGTTCAGCCTGTTTAGCTGAACCATCTCGAAGCGGAGGGCAGCGGCTTCGCGGTGAGCAAGCTCGGAAGAATAATGTTTGCGCAGCGTTGGGACCGAGACCCCGATAGCCGTCGCCGCTTGTTTGGCGCTCAGGCCGCGAGCGAACGCCAACAGGACCTTGTTCGAGTTCGCAAGGGACCATGAATGTTCGGGTCGCCCACGACCTTCCTTGCGCGGAAGGATCGGGTCGCCGAACAGGTCACTCCCCGAAAAATCCGCGTCGCTCAAAAAAAATCTCCACGTGAGAGGATCAGCGGTCCGCGACGGGGTGCCCCTCCGTGGTTTTCACCCCCCCCCGGTCACCGGTCGCGCCGCTCTTCGCGTTGCTTCGCTCCGTCGTGACACGGCTTGCACAGCGTCTGAAGGTTGGCTTCGTCCCAGAACAGCCGATCGTCGCCACGATGCGCGCGGATGTGATCGGCAACTAGCAACGACGTATTGCCCTCGATCCTACCGCATCCCGCCATCTGGCAGGTGAAGCGATCACGCGTGAAGATCGTAAGACGCAGCCGCTTCCACCGCGCCAGCTTATACCAACCGCGCCACGTCACCGTGCGCCGTTCGGCATCATATGCCTCGCGCCCAGGCAGGCGACCGATCGTCGGTGCCAGCGAACCCAGCGTTGGCTTGAGGCTCGTCAGCTTGACCATGCACATGAACCTAAACGGCGTCGGGCAGCGCAACCGAAGTCATGCCGCCCGACGAAGGTATCGATAAGGGAGATGCTGCCCCGAACCCGAAGGCCCAACCCAGCGTGTCAATAAATAGGCGGGTTTGGTGCGATAGAACCACAAGAGAATGTTGCGCGCCGATACTTTCACCGTCTTGACACGTCAGTGCTAGGATTTGTGCGGTTCACAGCGTTGCAGATGGCCGTGATCGTCCGCGAGTAACGCATCTGAACACCCGTCACGCCCATGCGCACGCCCAGTTTCGGCATCAGCGACCGCCACGGAACTTCGCGCTTGCCGCTCGCCAATTCGCGGATAGCCAGCCCAATCAGCTTTCGATCGTCGGGCGCGACGGAATCCAGCCAACCGAACGCCTCTTCCATCTCAGCGATGTCCTCGCGCGTCTGCGACGCAGCCCGGAACGCGCCGTCGGTGCTGATCACGTCACGACCGTCCGCATCATAGTCACCCGCCAACACGTCCCGGCTGATCTCCGGCCAAGCACACCGCAACGTTTGCCAGCCGCGTTCGCGATCGGGGTACCGCCAGCACGTCAGCATCGCCTCGACCAGACGATCCTGCACATCGTCGAACGACAGGAAATCTGTAGTGGGAAGGTGATTGCCCATCCTCCCAAGATTGGGAGGATCAATGGGAGGATAGAGAGTAGTATTATCAGGCACTTATGCATCCTTTGGGAGTGTGGGAGGGAAAACGCAAAAGGGTCGTCGTGTGTGCGCCTGTGTCTGCGCGCTACGGAAAGGGGCTGCGATATCCCTCCCAAGCTCCCACACCCTCCCAATGCCGCAGAAAACCGCGGTTCCCAGACATCTCGCATCCTCCCATCCGTGGGAGGGCGGGAGGATCAGAGCGGGTCGTTGAAGTCATTGTCATCCTTCGTCGGGGGCGCGGGGGGCGCGTCGTTGGGGTTCTTGCGACGTGGTGGGGGGAGGTCATCCTCGGTCGGCCGACCATCGCGGACGAAGTCCGACGCGATGAACATCGGCCAGATGTCGCCCCAGACCATCGAACTGGACTTTCGCTTCTTGAAGTTCTTTCGCTCCAGCTGAGCGGCGAGATACTTCGGAGACCAAGGCTTGCCACTGGCGGGCAACAGCTGTGCCCATGTCTGCCAAGCGGCGAACAGTTCGTGCAGCGCGCTAGACCCCATCGTCTCGCCAGCCACCCGCTCGATGCACAGCGCGAGGAACTTGCCGAGGATGTCGTTCTCGTCGAGATACGCCTCGGTTGCTTCGCGGATGGTGTCGGGCAGCGGCAGGCCGGTCGTGAGGTACTGAAGCGCACCCGCAACCATTCTGTTGAGGATGCCGCTTGCCTCTCGCACGAGCTTTGCCTTCAGCTGCGGATCCTGCTCGTCATCGGGGATGATGATTTCCCAGGGGATCAGCTGCATGCGTCGACGAATACCGTGATCGGTACCGATGCGCGGCCGGTTGTTCGCGATGATCGTGTTCTTAAACGTGATGATCAGTTCGAACGGTGGCTTCATGAGCTCGCGCACGCCGCCCTTGGGCTCGTCGCTGGTCAATTCCTTCACTAGGCCGTCGGATAGCTTCGAGCCTTCCTCCGCTTCGTTCGCATAGACCATCCGCCGACCGGCGAGCGCCGCCAGATCCGGAGACGCGTCCGATCCCTTTCGCGATCGGTCGGCTTCCATGAACGTGTTGATCGATGCGGCCCAGGCATAGTCGCCGAGGATCGCTCGTTTCGTGTTGATCCAGACGCCTTTGCCGTTCGCACCCTCGCCGTAGAAGATCGCCATCTTCTGCGCGGAGGCGTCGCCCAGCATGTTGTAGCCAGCCCACACGTCGAGGAAGGCGCGCATGTCGTCCTTCGGCTGCACGCGCGAGAGGAACAAATCGTAGGACGGGCAGGTCGCACCCGGTTCGTACGCGGCGGTGCCGATCTTGGAGATCAGATCCTTGCGGCGCGGCTTGACGAGGCGAACCGTCGCCGGCTGACCGTTCTCCGCTCGCGTGAAAATCAATGTGCCGTTGTCCATATTCACCAGCATCGGATCCGCGTCGAAGTCGGCCGGTCGCGCGGACACCCGCGCCTCAGCCATCTTGGGGAGGCTGGCGATATGCCCGGCACCTTCCGACGTCCGGCCCCATTTCGATATGGTATCGGACAGGAGCGTGATGCTGCCGTCGCGTGCGACCTTCACGACGCGATCGAGCCGCGCCTTCTGCTGCTCTTCATGCGCCGCCAGCTGCGCCGCATCGATGCCGGAAGCCGGCGCTTCCGGGATGCCGGTGTCGCGGATCGCTGCGGCTTCTTCTTGGATAGCCCGCATGGTGTCCTGTATTGCCCGACCGAGCAGGCTGACCGCCATGTCACGATTCCAGCGACGGCCGTCCCACGCCAGCCAACCCCATTGCTCTACGTACAGGAAATCTCGGCCGTACCGCTTGAGGAAGCGCTCGAGGTTGCCAAGGTCGGTCTGGGGCAGGAACGCGCATTCCCGCGTCAGATCGGTGCCCCCTTGCCCCTTTCCTATGCGATTGCCGCCGTTGCCTCCCGCTTGGGAGCTTGGCTTGCCATCCTCAGTCGAACCGGGGGCGGGGGGAAGATTCCGCGCAGACTGCCGGGGAGGGCCGCGCTCCCTGCGGGCGCGCGCTGATGCAGCGATCTCGCTGAGATCGCGCGGTTGCTGGAGACCGGCTGTCCATCCGCTGCCGAGCGTGGCGAACAGCTGCCGTTCGTCGTCATGTCCGGGATTGGACCGGGCCGCGGCTTCGAGGCTACTGCGGGCGACTGCGTCTGACAGCGCACCGGCCGCGACCAGCGTGGCGATCTTGAACGCGCTTTCGTTCAACTGGGCATTGCGGCCCCCCGATGCAGCCCGCCCGACGTCGCGGCATTCCGCATCGAGCGCCGACAGGGCATACTTGCGCACGTCATCGTCGACGTCGCCGGACAGCGGCGTCCCCGCGAGCGGCCGACGATCGCGCGGCTCCCGTGCTTCACGCTCCGGTGCCTTTTTTCGTTCGCGCAGGATCTGGACGAGCGCGGCCGGCGCCGGCGCGATCGACTCCGGATCCTCGAAATTGCCGTGCAGCCAAGTGTAGCAGCCGGCGCCTTTCTTGCCGCCCTCGTCGATATCGCCGAGCCGACAGGACGGCGGGACGATCACGTAGCCGCCAAGCCCGCGCACATCGATATGCTTCGGGAGGTTGCCTCGGTTGCCGATAGGATCGCCCGCCGGCATCAGGAACCAATGATGCTCGCCGCCCGATGGCGTCAGAGAGACCAGCGTCTCGGGCAACGGACCGCCCATTTGCGCGTACAGTGCCGCCTTCAGCCGATCGACCGTCCACGTCTCGGTCGACAGGACCTCTCCGGTCTCCTTGTCGATCGTCTCGTCGGTCCGCGGGTCGAAGTCGATCAGCAGCAGGCCACCAGCGCCGCAGGACATGCCGATATTGGCTTTGGGCCACTTGCGCCACCAGGCGCGGATCTGATCTTCGTCGCAGGTTGCCTTCGTCAGGCCGCCGCTATTCGGGATATCTTTGCCCTGACCGTCCTTCTCGCGGACGAGCAGAGGCCGACCGTTGCGGTCGTTGCACGGAAACACGGGATAGCCCCGACGCGCGAAAGCGAGCGCCGCCTGACACATGGGCGACGTGGAGATGGCCGACACGATAGGTTACCCCCGAAACGCCCGAAGGCGTGCAAGTTGGATCAGGCGAACAGCGCTTTGGCTTGTTCGAGATTGGGTTTGGTCGCGACCGGACGGCATGCTGCCGCCGGACCACGGATGCGCGCGCGACCGGGACGAGCCCGCTCGTCAATCCACTGATCGCGCATTATGATCTGGCCGGACGTCACGTCCGTGCCAGCCCCGTGATCGCGCCTGTCGAAACGATGACGATCCGGCGGTAGGTCGGGGCTGCGCAGCCGAGCACCTTGATCAGGTGGGCTGCGACCATGGCTTCGAGCCCCTCCTTTACCGCAGCCTCGGTCAGCATCGCCTTAGTCGCTAACTGCTTGTCGGTTGGGCAGGGGCGTCCATGCTGCGCGAACCGTTCGAGGACCGGGAGCAGCGCATCGACGATTGCGGCCTCGTCATCGACCAGCTTGGCAGACGGTGCGACCAGCACTGGTCGGGCAGGGCGCGTCAAAGCGGTCGACTCGTCGGTACGGTGGGCGCGATAGTTGAAGACGGTCGGATCGAGTGTCGAGCGCGGCTGTGTCAGGACGACGAGACCGCGATCGGCCAGTGCGCGCATATGCTTCGCGCCTGCGGAGTTCACCGGCAGGCAGGATCGCGTCGCATACAGGAATACGTCACCCTTTATGGCGACTTCCATCCACGCATCGATCCGCGTCGGGCTGGCGACAACCCCCGGAGCTTCGTCATGATCGGCAAGTAGCTGCATGGTCGACATGGAGATCACGCGGCCCTCCGTACGGGCTCGCGCACGTCAACGATGTCGAACCAGCCGCCTTTGGGCTTGCTGTCCCAATCGCTGGCGGACACCGCGCAGCCAGTGAAGGCGTAGATCTGGTAGCCGATGTCTTCGGCGGGCGTTACGCCTTCGGACATGATGCGATCCATGGCGATCTGGCTCAAGCCGGTGCACCGCATCAGCTTGTCGAGCGCGCCGACCGGCTGATGCATGATGAAATGCGCGAGACGTCGTGCGCCTTCGTTCGGCACACGGACGCCGAGGTATAGTTTCGTCTTCATGCTGCTACCCCACGTTCAAAGCGTTCGATTCTGTTGAGCAAGGCACCGAGTGCGTCGAAAGCCGCCCGGATGTCCGGCTTAGCTTCGAGAAGCTCGTTCCGGGTGAGGGACGATCCCCCGTCCGACGACGTCGCGGCTGCAACGACCAGCTTGTGGACGGCACCGGTCATCGCGGGCAGCGCATCCACGTCACAGATCGCGTCGGCAGGGACGGACCGCCTGCCAAAGTGACCGAGAAAGCCGTCCAACGCGTGTGGATCCAGCGCCAGCAAGTTCGCTGCGGTGTCGAGGCAAAGCGTGGAGCGTTCATCCCGCGCGTTACGGACGGTCTTCTCGTCAATGCCCCCGAGCGCCTTTGCAACGCGGGTGGGCCCATGCTCCGAGCAGAGCTTGCGCAGCGGCCGCGCGAGGATTTCGCGGGCGTCGTCTTCCGTTAGCAGTGCGACGGGCGGGCGGACAGCGACGGTCATCGTCCCGTATTTCCTGCGGCATGGACAAAGTTTCTCACGCCGGCACCTGCTCGCCGACAGCCGGCATCTCGACGCCCGCCTCTTTAGCCGCGAGTCGAAGGTGATCCATTCGGGATGCGGGAATGCCGTTTTTCCGCCAGCTATGGACGGTGGACGTCGGTGCCTTGGTCATGCGCGAGACCGCGCTAGTACCCCCAAGGGCGTCGATGAGTTCAGAAGCGGCGGTGTTCATACGTCGGCTAATCCGATAATCGGAACATCAAATCAACCAAAAACTTCCGAAAGTCGGATTTGCGATAATCGGAGGTTTGCGCTTGATGGCTGTATGGACATCGACGAGATCAAGGCCCGGATGGCCGCGAACGGCTACAAGCAGGTCGACTTGGCAAACTTGCTCGAACTAGCCCCCAACAAAATATCGAAGGCGTTTAACGGCGAGAGGCGTTTCACCATCGGAGAGATGGATAAGATCCGCTCCTGGCTGGGTGACACATCCGAGCATGACACCGCCCGAGTGCGGATGTTGCCTGTCATAGGTCAGGTGTCGGCTAGCCGGTGGCGAGAGGCGGTGCGCACGACTACGGATGAAATGCCCGCCCCCGATCCGCAGATGCCGAAAGCCGCGTTTGCACTCGACGTTGTTGGCGACTCGATGAATCAGTTCGTGCCCGACGGCGGGCGGGTTATCGTCGATCCCGAGGATAAAGCTCTGTATCCCCGACGTTTTTATGTCATCGAAAGCGGTGGTGAGACCACTTTTAAGCGCTTCTTTGCTGACCCGGCGCGCTTGGAGCCATGCTCAACTAACCCCGCGCATTCGCCCATCGTGGTTGGTGGCGAGATCGCGTTTCTAATTGTCGGCCGGGTCCTGTGGCAGGCCTCGCGGCTGCCAGACTGACCGCGTCACGCGTCGCTGCCCATTCGTCATAGTCGACCCAAGCACTGTCGCGAAGAAGTCCGCCCGGCACAGTCGTGAAGAATGCTCCCCATTCGTCGTACGAGCCTAGCTTCATGGAAATCAGGTCCCGCCGCGCCTCTGTGAGGCTGTCTCTCCATGGCGCGACTGGATCGCCAAAGCATGTTGCTCGATACCAATAGCGTACAATTCGGTCGGACATACTTTCTCCCTGAATGTGATTTCACTGGAACATTGAGGGAACAAAAATCAAGGCGCAAACGGAGAAATCCGATAATCGCATTTTATAAGCTTGACGAAAATGTTCCGATAATCGCATTAAGGCCATCGTCAGCCGCATCCCGCGGCAGTGGAGGCCACCTTGTCCCCCCTCATCGATATCCGCTGCAAACGTGCAGAGCAGTCATGCTCGTTCGGCGTTTTCCTCGTCGCTCTCGACAACCCTCTTCCGGCCTTCACAAGCGCACCGCGGACGCTGCGGCACGTAGGCCATCGCTCGTTCGGTAACTTCGGCACCGTCCTGCTGGCGGAGAAGCCTGCGACCGCCGACCTGTCCGACCGCGTCCAGCGCTGGCGCGCGATCGACGCATCGACGCGCGAGGATGCCCCCCTCCAGGCCCAGGCCGACCAGACAGCCGATCGCGGATTCCGGTTCTTCGTTGCCATGACCGCTGCAGTGATCATCGGTTGGCTCACCCTCGGTATCTCGCTCGCCGCGTTCGCGGGTAAGCTGTGATGGAGATCACAGTAATCCACGGGCCGCAGGCGACCGGTAAGACGACCAACGCCCGCGCTTTCATGAAGCAATACGGTTGCGCACGGATTGTTGACGATTGGCACCCGTTATCGCGGTGCAGTCCCAGGTTTCAGCCACGCGCTGGCGACCTGCTCCTCACCAGTGAGGAAGTGGCGGTCATTGCAAAGCACGTGCCGGGGGTACGCATCATCGACGTCAATGCCGCGCGCGCGAGCATTGGTCTATGCGCGGCACCCGCTGGAGGCTTTCCGATCATCAACCCCGCACGGTACGGCCGCTGGTACTATGCCAACGAGATCGATGCGGAATATTGGCACGGCAGCTGCCTCACGCGCGAGGAGGCGATCGACCGCGGCCGGGCTTGGGCGAAGGGCAAAACGTTCTGGATCGCTCTTGGCGTGCCCGCCGACAACGAGCTCGATATCTTCGACAAGTCAGCGACGCCAGTCACGCTCGCGTTCAATAACGCAAACGAAGCGAATTACGGCCAGGACGGCGAGGGCGGTCCGCACCATTGGGACGAAACGCACGTCGCTGATCTGGCGCGGCGTCTCAACGCCGTGTTCGGCGAATGGGCACGTGAGCACGGATACCAGCGCGGCTGGATCCTCGACTTCAGCGATCAGGAAGAGATCCGCCCGATCTTGACGCTTGCTCGCCATATCCTACCCGAAAGCACGAAGACGAGAGGGCAGGGCTGATGTCGCCATTCGTCCACCCGACGATCGCAGAGATGGAGATCGCTCGACAGGTCGTCGACAGCCCTCCCGTCATCCACACCTACGCAGCCTGCGAATGGGACGAGATGCACGAGGACGGCCAGGTATGGCTTGCCGCGATCGTCCGCGAAGCCGCCCACAATGTCGGTGGCAAGTCGCCAAGGCATGTCGTCGTAAGCATGGACGCCCAGGTCAAATGGTCGGCGCGCGCGTTCTTCCGCGCCACCAAGAACCACGCTGGCGGTATCGTGTTCGGTTTCGCGCCGACGTTTTTTGCGATCGGTGCCGAACTGATCACCGGCGACACCCGCGGCATGGCGTTCATGATCGGCCCGTTCTGGATTGGCTTCGCCGTCAGCAAATTCGGTCGGGAGGCCGCGCGATGATCCGCCACCTGATCCCCCATATCGAGGCAGGCCCGTGGGGCGGCGCTGCCTTGACCAGCAATGGATCGCCCACCGGCGACGAGGCGCGCGGTCGCTGCATCGCATTCCAGTGGTTCGGCCTGATGATTGAGATCGGCGCAGGCACGGTTCGGCCGCGGCCGGCAGCGGCGACCTGCGAGACGCTGCCGAACGACGTGACGGTCGAGCAGGCGGCGAAGCACCTCGGCATCCAGTCGACGGCTGGCGGGCGCGTTACCGTCGCCCATCGCCTTATCTCGGCAGGTTTCAAACCCGTTCGCGTCAACGCCTTCGGCGGGTTGGCGAACCGGTACGTTCGGAGTGCGGCACGATGAAGCCGCCACTGATCATCGATAACTTCGCCGGTGGTGGCGGTGCATCGACGGGCATCGAGCGCGCGCTCGGTCGTGCCGTCGACGTCGCTATCAACCACGATGCCGAAGCCGTTGCCATGCACTTGGCGAACCATCCGACGACAAAGCACTATTGTCAGTCGATCATGGCCGTCGACCCGCTGGAAGCAACGGGTGGCGCACCCGTTGCGCTTGCGTGGTTCTCCCCCGACTGCAAGCACCACAGCAAGGCGAAGGGCGGGAAGCCGCGCGAGAAGAACATTCGCGATCTCGCTTGGGTCGTCGTCCACTGGGCCGAACGCCTTCTAAAGGCGAAGCGCGACGGATCCGCCGCCATTCAGGTGCTCATGCTGGAGAACGTCGAGGAGTTCCGCCAGTGGGGACCGCTCGACGAGCACGGTCAGCCGATTAAGGAGCGCAAGGGCGAGGAATTCGACTTGTGGGTGCGCCGCCTGAAGCGGCTCGGCTACAAGGTTGAGTTCCGCGAACTACGTGCGTGCGACTATGGGGCACCGACTAGCCGCAAACGCCTCTACCTGATCGCGCGCCGCGACGGTCTGCCTATTGTCTGGCCCAAGCCAAGTCACGGCAAGCCGGGATCACCCGAGGTCGTGTCCGGCGAACGTCTACCATGGCGTACCGCTGCCGAGTGCATCGACTGGTCGATCCCGTGCCCGTCGATCTTCGAGCGCAAGCGCGAACTGAAGCCAGCGACCATGCGCAGGATCGCGCACGGCGTCATGCGATACGTCGTCAACTCAGCGTCGCCGTTCGTCATCCCGGTCACGCATCACGGCTCGGCTGATCGGTCATACAACCCAGCTGCGCCGCTTCCGACGGTCACCGCTGCGCACCGCGGCGAGATGGCTACCATCGACGCGGCCGTGATCCCGATCACCCACACGAGCAACGGCGCGACGACCCATAGCACTCGCCAGCCGCTGCGGACGATCACCACGGCGAAGGGTGGCGAACTTGCGGCGGTGACGGCGACGCTCGCGCCGCATATCACGAAGTTCCGGACTGGTTCGGTCGGGTCCGAAGCTGGCGACCCGATGCCGACCGTCACCGCGAACGGTGACAGCGCCCGCCCGGCCGGGGCAACGCCGCTAGGCCTCGCTGCCGCGACGATGGTCCAGATCGGCTATGGCGAGCGGGAAGGGCAGGCGCCGCGGGTGCTCGACGTCGAGGCGCCCCTTGGGACGATCGTAGCTGGCGGCAACAAGCACGGGCTGGTCGTCGGGCACCTGGAGAAGTTCAGCGAGAACAGTCGTGGCAAGTCCGCGGACGAACCGATGGACACCGTCATGGCAGGCGCGCCACGTCATGCCGCTGTCACCGCGTTCCTTTCGACGTTCTACACGAACGGCGGGAAGCATGACGTCCGCGATTCTGCCCCGACCGTCATGGCCGGGAGCAACAAGCATGCCGTGGTCTGCGCGCACATGGAGCAGGCGAACACGGGGCGGGTAGGGCATGCCGCCAGTGATCCGGTATCGACGATCACCGCCGCCGGTTCACATCAGCGCCTGGTGGAAACGACTATGGTCGACGCTAGCGCGCTGCCGCGAGAGCAGCTTGATCGAGCCGTTCGCGTCGCCGCGTTCCTGATCAAGTATTATGGGAACGAGGTCGACGGTCACGGACTGGACGCGCCGATCGGAACGGTGACCACCAAGGATCGCTTTGCCGTCGTCACGGTGACGATCGACGCGATCACCTACGTCATCGTCGACATCGGCATGCGAATGCTATCGCGCCGCGAGCTCGCGAACGCGCAGGGTTTTCCGCGCGATTACACGTTGGATCCCGTGGGGCCGAAGGGGAAGCGGCTGAGCATCAGCAGTTCCATCCGGATGATCGGCAACAGTGTCTGTCCCGACGTCGCCAAGGCACTCGCCAGCGCCAACGTGCCGCTGGAATGGTTCATGCGGGTCGCGGCGTGACGCGCTCGGCGGCTATCGACGCGGTGATGTCGGAGGGGCGTAGCTCAATCCTCCGTGCCATTTCACCATTGATCCTGAACCGACGCTCGAATGCCCTTTGCAGTAATTCGTGTTTCTGCAAGTCGTCGAGGTCTGCTGCCTGGATCAAAAACCGTTTCAGCGCGCGTGCCGAAAGGACGCCGCGGACGACTATTCGTTTCGGCAGGAAGACCCCGGGAACGCCACCGTCCTCGAATACGAATTCGAACTCGCGCCCTAATTCCATCACCCGTCTCCCCGGATACGATGCGTGGTTGTCATCAGCACATTTTTGGGCAGACACGTATGGTGCGCCGGCGAGGACGCGACTGAGAGGACAAATTTCCTCATGATCTCTCGCCCTCGTTTTATCTACGCATATGCCGAGATGGCGCAGGTCGCCGATGACGTCCGCAAGAACCGGGCGGAAGGCGACCCTGCGCTGGTCGCGGCTGGCAGGTTGTCTGTCGAAGAGGCTGCCACCCGCCTACGGATCTCGACCGCCATCGCCGTCGACTGGGCGCATTATGCCCGTGAGGAGCTACCCCCGATCAAGGGCGCGACCGACGAGGAGAAGGTCGCCGACCTGAAGGCCGTGCTGTCCGGCGCGACTAAGCGCCGCGACCATGCGCGCCAGGCGGTCATCAGCGAATACGGCGAGCGGTTCTTCGTCCGATCGATCGCGGAGCTATGGGCGCTGGTCGACATGCACGACACCACGACCGCCCGCGTCCTGCCGTATCTCCACTGGGAGAGCTACGCGGCTGCGCTGGAGGCCATGCTGTGGTGGCAGCAGCGCGCGCCGTACTGCAACCGGGGCGCGATCACCTTCGCGAACATCCAGCTGCGGCAGATGGGCTACTTTCCGCACGAGAGGGCGGTCGCATGAACCTGGCACGACTCGAGAAGCTGCCCGACTGGCCGGCCCGCATGACGGCCGACGTCGCGGCGATCTACATGGGAATATCTAAGTCGACCTTCGCCACGCGCTTCGGCGCGATCGGGGTGAAGGAGGGCGCGAACGTCTTGTGGGCGCGCGTCCAGCTGGACGGGATCATTGCCAAGCAGTTCGCGATACCCCAGCCTGCCAGCAAGGCTGTCGGAGATACCTCGTGGGACGACTTGCGGTGAAGAACGTCACCGAACGCAAAGGGCTGCTGTACTTCCGGCGCAAGATCGCCGGGAAGGACACCTACATCCGTCTCCCAGCTGTCGACAGTCCCGACTTCGCCGAGGAGTATGCCCGGCTGTCGAAGCCCGAGGCGGTGGTCGTCGGGCCGGCCCGAGGCACGCTCGGCTGGCTGGTGGCGGACTATCGCGCCAGTCCTGAGTGGAAGGCGAAGGGTCTAAAGACGCGGGAGAACCAGGGCCGCTATCTCCAGCTGATCGCCACCGTCCACGGTCACCGCACCGTCGCGGGCGTCCGCCCGGTCAGCCTGTTCAAGATGCGCGACGCCTATGCCGACACCCCCGGCAAGGCGAACGTATGGCTGAGCGCGTTCGGCTCGCTGATGCGTCACGCGATCAAGCTGGGGCTGCGCGACGACAATCCGTGCGACAAGATCCCAATCCTCGCGATCGGCGAGCACGAGCCGTGGCCGGCCGACCTGTTGGCAGTTTGCCTTGCCGAGGCCACGCCTATGACGCGTCTCGCGATCGTCACCGGGCTATGTTCCGGGCAGCGGGTCAGCGACTGTGTCAGGATGCAGTACGGCTGGATCACCGCCGGCATCATGGAATTCACGCAGGTCAAGAAGCGCAAGGGCGGCATGACCAAGGACGTTGCCGTGCCGATGCACCCCTTCTGGCTGGAGGAGCTTGCCAAGCTGCCGCGCCGGTCGGTGACCCTGCTCTACGAGCGCTCGGGCGCGCCGTTCAAGACGACCGCCGCAATACAGGAGCGGTTGCGCAAGCTGATGTCGGTGCCGGCGGTGCAGGAAGTAATCGCTGATCTAATCGCGCGCGAGATGGTCGTGGAGAATGCCACCTTCACGTTCCACGGTCTGCGCAAGAACGCGTGCTGCTACCTGGTCGAGTGCGGCATCAACGACAGCGAGATCGGTGAGATCCTAGGCATGTCGCCGGAAATGGTGAGGCACTACAGCAAGCGGGCTAGGGCGCTCATGGTCGCCCGCGGCGCCGCTAGCCGGATGACCGGAGGTGCAATTGTTCGATTAACTGGTTCGACAAGGTAGTCATGTCCAATGCCCGCCTTCAGCAGTGTTTTGGCGTCATGTCGCAATGCGGGCGATGAGTTATCTTTTTAACACCGAACGATAGCGTAACTGGTAAGACTATTCAAAAAAACTCAAACCAAGATTTCGCAATCTCCACTTCATTGATGACGGAGAAACACGAAATTTACGGTAAAGAGGCTGGAGAGGTGTCAGCTTATTGGGGTGAGTTGAGATTCTTGCCTCTTTTGCCCATGCGCTACGAACTGCCTCTTCCGGCATTAAGAGATTGGCGGCGAAACTATTAGCTTGCTGTTCATGAAGTTTGCTGATTTGAGAGTTGTATACCGGAGCCTTTATTTCGGTACGGTACATAGTGGTATCGTTTGTGCCGCCCATTTGGTCGAGGATAGACCGGTGGAGAATGTAGTGACCGAGCTCGTGCGCCATGGTGAACCTGCGCCGGTAATCGTGCTCCCGCTGATTAGTCCGGATCACATATGTGCCATCCGACCGGCGCTGGATGTTGCCCGATATTGAGGCTTCGAGTTCGGCACGCGCGTCCAGTTCGATCCCTAAAGCCTCAATCAAGGCCTCAACACGCACAGGCTGACCCTCGGAGGCTTCAGCCTTAAAGGCCCGAAGAAGCGGCTCAATAGGTTGATTCATTGTGGCTCCTCCTTCCAATTCGGGTCATCGTCAACGGTGAATGCATCTTCAGTATCATCTAGACCCAGCTCGGTGAAGCGACGGTTTATATGCGCTACCAACTCCGCGTCCCTGAGTGCTGCCTTTACTAGCTGCTCCCCATGCTCGCCTAGGTGTTCACGAAGTGCTCCTGGCAGCGATCGCTGAACCTCTTCTATCGCCGACGCGATCGCGTGAGCCTTAAACGCCGTATATGAGAAAACGAGCCCCACCGCACTCATAATCGCACCGATGGCTAGGACGATCGTAAGCACATCCAATCGTCCGACGGCTGCGGCGGACGCAACAGCGTCGAAACGGTCTCCAATCTCTGGGATCGCTTTATAGTTCTTTAACGCGGCCACGTTGGTCATCAACGCGTACACGATCCAAAGGCTTAGAAAGGAAGATACGATGGACAGGGCTAGGGCGGTCAGTGCGGCAAGCCTTGTCCGCTGCCCAATCCACACCCCGTCAACACGAATTCGCTTTAACTTCCATCGCAGGTCTTGGCTGCTATGGGGTTGGGCTCCATGTGATTGGCCGGTTGTCATAAGATACCTAAACAGCGTCGATATCGAAAGAAACCACTTAGTGTTCGTGGCTTCAATATAGCTCCGACTACCAAATATCGGGTAGGGCGCCCGCAACGGCAGCAAATACCGGCGGTGGCACTGCATTTCCAATCACTCGATATTTGCCTGCTAGCCCCTGCGTGTCAGGGAACTCCACATTGCCGAAGCCTTGCAACCGCGCTGCCTCCCGGTACGATATGCGACGTGCGGGATCGTCAGATACAAATTCCCATTTGTCGGTATGAATGCGTTTCAAGGCGGGGCTTACCGGATGGAGGGGCGCGTGGCGGCTGCTGGCAACGATTGTTCGGCTTCGTTCCGCCCAGCCCCGGTAGCGGTTGCGAGATAAATAATACCAGTGGAAAGGCTGAGTATCAAATTCCCCAGTCGGCCAAAGATCTAGGTCACCAATGGCGTCGAAGATAGTGGGGCATGCCGGGAGGTCGGTACCATCTTGACCATATGAGTGCGTTGCTTCGGGAAACGAATACCTAACGCCCAAATCTGACCTTATGCCAACGAAAAACAGTCGACGCCGCTCTTGCGGAACGCCGAACTCCCGCGCATCGAGTAACCCCGCTTCGACCTTGTAACCAGACATGCGGAAGCGGGTGATTTGATTACGAAACAAATGTAGATTATCGTCGCGAACCATACCGGATACATTTTCAACGATAAATGCCTTGGGCCGTACTAGGCGCAGCGCACGGACGAACTCCCTGTAGAGGAAATTTATCTTACGACTTGGATCACGGACGCCTGCTTGGCTAAAGCCTTGGCACGGGTAGCAGCCGACAAGGAGATCGGCACTGGGGAACGCCATAATCTTGGCGACATCGCCTAAGACAAAGTCCGTTTCGGGCATATTGGCTTTATAAAAATCACGAGCATACGAAAGCACGTCGTTGGCCATGATGACGTCGAAGCCGGCCGCTGCCAGGCCGGCATCCGATCCACCACATCCAGAAAATAGCGATATCGCAGTTGGCATTCGATCCCCCGTCGCGCCCCTATACAGTCTGTGAGGGACATTCCAACGGTCCTAAGCGGCGCTGGAGGCGGCAATATCAAACATAGATGAGAGCAGCGGCTTTGCCGTGATGACCCGCGGGTGGGCGGCAGCCTCTTCTGCCATGAACGTCAGCCTCATCCGATCTAGTACCCAGCCAGCCTCATTGTGCGCCGCAGCAAAATTGCCGTCAGAAAGTAGAAAGGGCGTAGTGAAGCAGCGTGTGTAAGGAACCTCGCTTACGACCCGCATCCATTTCTGAAGCTTTTCAGGTCGCAGATCATGAAATTTGGTATCCCAATCGTTGCCGCATGCGCATTGCCCTACGACGTACATCTGCCCGATCCGGCTGTCCGATGCCGGTCGCCACACTACGAAATCCAGCCCTCCATCGCCGCCGATACCGGGCTTCAACGGCCAACGCGGATCTGGATCCCATCGCCACTCTCTATTGTTGGAGGTGACGGTACTTACGGTTTGCATGGCCTTGTAGAATGTCGTTCCAACCGACGCGTCTCGTGGATGTCCCGTGTGAAGTGATTTCCAACTATCGCCGAGATGTATCTGTATCAGACTCGCAACTACGCGTTCGAAGGACCGAGGTAGTGCAGTAAAGGGCTTCTTGGTTAGGCTTGGAGTCTGGCAGATCGCTAAACAATATTCGTAAAACCCCGTCACAGATGGATTGTATGTTAGCGTGCCGCCGTTGATTTTGAACGGATAATAGGCCCCCATAAGGTTAGCCCGTCGGGTAAGTTCCGTGGTGATGCCGCCAACCTCGTCGTCGAGGCTGACGTCTTGTTTGCTCCAAAACTCATCTGTATCCGACGCGCCTACCTCAAGATCATCAAGTTCTCCGGAGAGTCGTTCGTCGTAGCCCCCGACGTCAGCAACCGCGGTGCCATTGCGAATTGCAGCCATTTCGACCTGATCTGCACTGGTGATGGCGCGCTGGTCCTCATGCCGGACCGAGTAAATATCACTCATCGATGGCCATCGCCATTGATTTGATCTGGCCCTCGATTGATTGCGCCGTCCTGCGTACCGCTTGTGCGGAACCTTGATGGGCAATTGCTTGATCCTCCAAAAGCGGGTGCTCAGTCAGCCCTTGTAGGAGTTCGGCTTGGATGCGTCGGATGTCAGCAAAACCTGATCTCAACTGTTCATCGATCGGCCGCGTCATTCGGACAATCGACGCAACTGAATGGCCCTGCTCAAGGAGGGCTACTTTCTCCTCGCTGGCGAAAACCGACGCAAGATCGCCTAGCTGCCTGGAGTCGGTTACCGCAGAGTTGCGTCCATGACTTCGGTCACCAAACATCGCTCGGCATAGCAAGCCTGCATTATCAAGTTTGTTTGCCGGTACAGGGTTTGGAACAGGTGGACCATCGGGCAAGCCTAGAAAAACTCGCGTCGTGAGGTAGCCCAATATAGTATAAACCCAAGAAAATGGATAAGCGGTAACACTTCCTCTGCCAGCACGGACTGAGTCAGATGGTCGGAAGCGACCAGCCTCCTCAACTTGCCGAATGAAGTAAAATCCCTCCAGCAGCCGGGAAACCGTCTGGTTTTTGTCGCCAACCATCTGAGCAACTTCGGTGATCGATAGCGATGACTGTCGAACGACTTCGGCGACCCACGCTGCCTTCGCATAGCTATCCCATGGGGACGACGCCGAAATGTGACGGACGCCGAGATATGACAAAAGCTCTCGGGATTGTTCATGCTCGCCGAATACGATGACGGGGATGGGATCAATCTGACGCGCGCCATGGGAAATCCATGTGGACCGCGCTTGTTCGCCGATGCCTACTTGGTCGACTGCTCGGCTCTCCCCCGCCAAAACGAGACACGCCGCGAGCCTTCGGTTCCCTTCCATGATCGTAACTTTGCCATCGGCGCGGGCACGACCGACTAGCGGTTCGGCTTGGAAAAAACCGTTCACGGCCAGCGAACTTAGGACATCGCCTACGCCGAAAACGGTAACGATCCGATTAAGAATGTCTCTTTGCGAAGCGTCGTTGGTTCCCAAGCCGCCGAAGCGGGGATTGCGCGCGTCGAGTTCCAGATCTGAGAGAGGGATCATGCTAGCGACCCGCTCAGTTGCTGGGGTCTGTTGACTCGGGAGGTTGCCGCTTTGGTTCATCCGGGGACGATAACGCGGGAAGCTTTCGACTTCTATACACCATCGGTGATGGGCGATCGTCGCGCAACGAGGCTCACCTGCTGGTTATGCCGACAAGTAGATGCAGACGCAGCAATGATGCGGGGGCAACTTCAAGCTTTACGCGGGGGCAAAACCACAAGCCACCAACGAGAAAACGTTAAGTTTTCAATATGGTGACCCCTACGGGAATCGAACCCGTGCTTCAGCCGTGAAAGGGCCGCGTCCTAACCGCTAGACGAAGGGGCCTGCGTGGTGGAGGCCGACTAAGGGGAAGGGGGCGGTGCGTCAAGCGTTTCGGTACAAGAATTTAGTCGGCCCATGCCGCATCCTCGACATGAAGTTCGGC
>Ga0308169_10000738_pt1 | contig 43293 bp, 40 predicted proteins | sample PhyBR1_2_FD_202139 | JGI IMG/M metagenome (GOLD analysis project Ga0308169, IMG submission 202139) | Phyllosphere microbial communities from UC Gill Tract Community Farm, Albany, California, United States - DLSLSB.R1 | ecosystem: Host-associated > Plants > Phyllosphere > Unclassified | place...
CAGCGCTGGCCTTCATCAACACGCTGCTGGCAACCGCCGCCGCCACCGTCGCCTGGACCATGGGTGAATGGTTCACCAAGGGCAAACCGTCGATGCTGGGCGCCGCGTCCGGCGCGGTCTCCGGCCTGGTCGCCATTACGCCGGCCTGCGGTTTCGTCGGCCCGATGGGTGCCCTGGTGATCGGCATCGTCGGCGGTTTCGTCTGCCTGTGGGGTGTGAACGGCCTGAAACGCCTGCTGCGCGTCGATGATTCGCTCGACGTCTTCGGTGTGCACGGTGTCGGCGGTATCGTCGGTGCACTGCTGACCGGCGTCTTCGCTGCGCCGCAACTGGGCGGGCAGGGCGTGTGGGATTACGTCACCAACAAGGCTTCGACCGACGTGTATTCGATCGGCCACCAGGTCTGGGTACAGGCCGAGGCGATCGGCGTGACCATCGTCTGGTCGGCCATCGTCGCCTTCGTCGCCTTCAAGATCGTCGACGTCGTGATCGGTCTGCGCGTGCCGGAAGAGCAGGAACGCGAGGGCCTGGATATTACCAGCCACGGCGAATCGGCGTACCATTCGTAATACCGCGACCCGATCAGCATGAATGTTGTTCAAGGGCGCCCTGCGGGGCGCCTTTTTTGTTTTTAGGTGCGGCGCAACATGAGCCTTTAAAATAGGACTTATTGCCCCAAGATATGGGGCATTCATTGCTAAGAAGCCCGCTTTCAAGAGCCCAATAAGGACGCCCACTTTCATGGTTCCGCACCTCGCTACCGCCCTGACCGGCCCGCTGCTCGATTTAGAAAAAAAGATCCTCGACGCCACCCCGGCCATCGAGCGCTGGTTCCGCCTCGAGTGGCAGGAACACACGCCGCCGTTCTATTGCTCGGTCGACCTGCGCAACGCCGGCTATAAGCTGGCGCCGGTCGATACGAATTTATTCCCGGGCGGCTTCAACAACCTGTCCACCGAAATGCTGCCGCTCACCGTCCAGGCGGCAATGGCGGCGATCGACAAGTATTGCCCCGACGCGCGCAACCTGCTGCTGATCCCGGAAACGCATACGCGCAACCCGCACTACCTGCAAAACGTGGCGCGATTGATGCAGATCTTCCGCCAGACCGGCCTGCACGTGCGCCTCGGTTCGCTCTCGCCCGAGGTCACCCAGCCGACGCCGCTGGCGCTGCCGGACGGGAACATGCTGGTGGTGGAACCGCTGGTGCGTTCGCCCAACGGCCGCCGCCTGGGCCTGGCCGATTTCGACCCGTGCACGATCCTGCTGAACAACGACTTATCGAGCGGCATTCCCTCGATCCTGGAAAACATCCACGAGCAGTCGCTGCTGCCGCCGGTGCACGCCGGCTGGGCGCTGCGCCGCAAGAGCAATCACCTGAAGGCCTTCGACGAGGTGGCGAAGAAATTCGGCAAGCTGATCGACATCGATCCGTGGCTGGTCAATCCGCTGCACGCCAAGGTCGGCGAGATCGACCTCGAGCACGACCAGGGCACCGAGGCGCTGGCCGACGCGGTCTCGGCGCTGCTCTCGAAGGTCAAGAAGAAGTACAAGGAATACGGCATGAAGGAACAAAAGCCCTTCGTGATCGTGAAGCCCGACGCCGGCACCTACGGCATGGGCGTGATGACGGTGAAGGATGCGAGCGAAGTGCGCGACCTGAGCCTGAAGCAGCGCGCGCGCATGTCCGTCATCAAGGATGGCGTCGCCGTGACCGACCTGATCGTGCAGGAAGGCGTGCCGACCTTTGAAAAGATCGACGACGCCGTGGCCGAGCCGGTGGTCTACATGATCGACCGTTATGTTGTCGGCGGCTTCTATCGCGTGCACGCCGAGCGCGGCATCGACCAGAATTTGAATGCGCCGGGTTCGCAGTATGTGCCGCTGGCGTTCGCGCAGCAGCACGCGGTGCCGGATCTGAAGGCGAAGCCGGGGACGGCGGCGCCGAACCGGTTTTATGTGTATGGCGTGGTGGCGCGCCTTGGCTTGCTGGCCGCGTCGCTCGAGATGGAACGGACGGATCCGAATCCAGAGGTCTATTGATTGGAATGACGGCGGCCCATCCGGGACCGTAGGGTGGGCTCTTGAGCCCACGCGGTGCCACACATGCATTTCGAAACGCGTCGCGCGGCACCACCCTGCAGTATTCGTAAAGCGTTGTTCGCAAGCGCTGTGGCGTGCAGGGGTACGACCGCGTGGGCTCAAGAGCCCACCCTACGAGCGCGTGAAAAAATCGCCATGGCTGCGTTGCATCGTCTCGCCGTACCCACGTACTGTCTTCGACAATGCGTCGGGTGGCCGCATCCCTTGCCTGACAATTTTTTCACACGCTCTACGAATCGCGAAACGCGAGCCGCGCAGCACGGTCAGTCATTCACCGCTCCTTCTGCACCATATAAATAAAATGCGAGCGCAGCGGCGGGGCGAGCCCCGCCAGCGCTTCCGTCACCAGCGCGGGCAGGGCGGCCAGCGCGCGGCCGACGGGCGGGGCCAGCAGCAGGGTCTGGTATTGCTGGCGGTGCCCGGGCCAGTAGCCGTCCAGCTCGGCGCGCGTGACCTTGCGCACGTGCGGGTTGCGCGGGTTGTTGTAGCGGAAGTCGAACACGAGGCACCAGCCGCCCGGCTTCAACAGGCGCCACATGTCGGCGGCCAGGCGCTGGCGCAGTTCCGGGTCGAGGAGCGAGGAGATCACCGTTTGCGCGCTGACGAGGTCGGCGCTGGCGGCGGGCAGGGCGCTCAGCGAACCGCAATGCCAGTTCACCTCGGGCGCCGAACGCGGGCGGGCGAGGTCGAGCCGGTCCTGCTGCAGTTCGGTGCCGGTGAGGTTGGCCGGCGTCGCACCCCAGTCGATCAGCTGGCGCAGGAAGGCGCCGGTGCCACAGCCGACGTCGACGACGCGCAAGTTGCCGAGATCGGTGCCGAGGGTGTTGGCCAGCATGCGCGACAGTACCCGCGTGCGCATGGCGTGCTGGAACACGACGTCGGGCCGGTGCCAGGCATGGCGCGCCAGCGCGGCGCCCCCATGCCAGCCGCGGTACACGCGGGCAATGCGGTCCTGTTCTGGTTTGTGGTCGAGTTGGGCGTCCATTCATCCATCGTCGCCCAGGCAATCGCACGCTGGTTTGCGCACGCTCATGCGTCATAACGATCCCGCGCAATTTGCTCATCAGCATTATGTGCCCGACGGAACTATTCGGCCGGGGCAGTCGGCCGCGCGACTTTGGGATTCCGGCTAAAATCGAGGGCATTACCCAGACAGGACCCTCCATGAAAATCGCCTTCCTCGCCGATCCCTTATCCGGTTTCAAGATCTACAAGGACTCGACCTTCGCGATGATGCGCGAGGCGGCGCGGCGCGGGCACGAAGTCTACGCCTTCGAACAGCGCGACATGGCGCTCGAGCTGGGCGTCGTCTCGGCCGAAGTGCGGCGCATTCACCTGACCGGCGACGCCGACGACTGGTACCGCGCCGACGAGGCGCGCGACCTGCGCCTGTCCAGCTTTGACGCCATCATCGAGCGCAAGGACCCGCCCTTCGACATGGAATATGTCTACGGCACCTATTTGCTGGAACTGGCGGAAAAGCAGGGCGCGCGCGTCTTCAACCGTCCGTCGGCGATTCGCGACCACAACGAAAAGCTGGCGATCGGCCAATTCAGCCAGTTTACGTCGCCGACGCTTGTGACGTCCTCGGAAAAGCGCCTGCGCGCCTTCCACGCCCAGCATGGCGACGTGATCTTCAAGCCGCTCGACGGCATGGGCGGCACCGGCATTTTCCGCGTCAAGCACGACGCGATGAACCTGGGCGCGATCATCGAAACCTTGAGCGACAACGGAAAACGCACCATCATGGTGCAAAAATACATTCCCGAGATCGTCAAAGGCGACAAGCGCATCCTCGTCATCGGCGGCAAGCCGGTCCCGTTCGCACTGGCGCGCATTCCGCAAGGGACCGAGGTACGCGGCAACCTGGCGGCCGGCGGCATCGGCGTGGCCCAGCCGATTACCGAGCGCGACCGTGAGATCGCCGAGGCCCTCGGGCCGCTGCTGGCCGAGCGTGGCCTCTTACTGGTAGGATTGGACGTGATCGGCGATTTCCTGACCGAAGTAAATGTGACCAGTCCCACTTGCTTCCAGGAGATCACCGACCAGACCGGCTTCGACGTTGCGGCGATGTTCATCGACGCCGTCGAGACGGCAACAGGAAAATGACATGGTAGGTATTTTGCTCCTGACCCACGCACCGCTGGGCCAGGCATTCATCGCGGCAGTGGCCCACGTGTTTCGCGGGCCGACCGAGCGCTTCGAGGCGATCGACGTGACCGCCGATGAGGACACGCAGGCCGTCAACATGCGCGCGCGCGATGCGATCGAGCGCCTGGACGAGGGCGACGGCGTGCTCGTGATTACCGACATCAAGGGCGGCACGCCAGCCAATTGCTGCAATTCGCTGGCGATCGCCGGCCACGTGGAAGTCATCGCCGGCATCAGCCTGCCGATGCTGCTGCGCGCGATTACCTACCGCCGCGACACGCTCGACGTGGTGGTGGAGATGGCGCTGGCCGGCGCACAAAATGGCGCGGTACGCGTCGACAACCGTATCAGGGTAGGCCCTGGTTGAACCGGGGCTGGTAGAGACAGAGGACGCGCAGTTCTGACGATTGAAAAGAAAACGAGAACATGATTCAACAAGAACTTGAAATTATCAACAAACTGGGCCTGCACGCCCGCGCATCCGCCAAATTCACCCAGCTGGCCGCGAAGTACAAAAGCGAAGTCTGGCTCACCCGCAATGGCCGCCGCATCAACGCCAAGTCGATCATGGGCGTCATGATGCTCGCCGCCGGCAAGGGCGCGAAGGTCACGCTCGAAGCCGACGGCGCCGACGAACAGGACGCGATGACCGCGCTGTCCGCCCTCGTCAACGACAAGTTCGGCGAAGGCGAGTAATGCCGGAATCGGGCCGCTACCGTTCGGGATCCTCGATGGCGTCGTTCACGCTCCACGGCATCCCCGTCTCGCGCGGAATCGCGATCGGGCGCGCGCACCTGCTCACGCCCGCCGCGCTCGACGTCAAGCACTACCTGGTGCCGGAAGAGCAGGTCGAAGCCGAAGTCAAACGCCTGCAGGACGCGATCGCCGAAGTGCACCGCAACCTGCAGGAGCTGTGGACCGATTTGCCGAAGGACGCGCCGACGGAACTGGGCGCCTTCATCGACGTGCACGCGCTGATCCTGTCGGACCCGATGATCTCGGAGGCGCCGCTCGACATCATCCGCATGCGCCACTACAACGCCGAATGGGCGCTGGTGACGCAGATCGACGAGCTCTCGGCCCAGTTCGACGAGATCGAAGACGCCTACCTGCGCGAGCGCAAGCACGACATCCAGCAGGTCGCCGAACGCGTATTGAAGGTCCTGATGGGCACTGCGCTGTCGGTGCCGCCGCTGCTGGCGGGCGATGAAGGCTTCCAGCCGCAGATGGTGGTCGTCGCCCACGACATCTCGCCGGCCGACATGCTGGCCTTCCGCGACCGCTCCTTCATCGGTTTCGTCACCGACGTCGGCGGCCAGAACTCGCACACGGCGATCGTCGCGCGCTCGCTCGACATCCCGGCCGCGGTCGGCATGAGCCAGGCCTCGCGCCTGATCGAGCAGGACGACTGGGTCATCGTCGACGGCGATGCCGGCGTCGTGATCTGCAATCCGAGCCCGCTGGTGCTGGACCAGTACCGCGCGCGCCAGCTGGCGCTGGTGAAAGCCCGCAAGCGCCTGCTCAAGCTCAAAAAGACGCCGGCCGTCACCAAAGACGGCACCGCGATCAAGCTGATGGCGAATATCGAGCTGCCCGACGACTGCCCGCACGCGCTCGACGCCGGCGCCACCGGCATCGGCCTGTTCCGCTCCGAATTCCTGTTCATGGGCCGCGGCGCGCCCGGCCTGAAGGTGCCCGACGAGGAAGAGCAGTTCGAGCAGTACCGGCGCGCCGTGGTGGCGATGAAGGGTCGCCCCGTCACGATCCGCACGCTCGACGTCGGCGCCGACAAGCCGCTCGACCCCACCGAGCACACGGCATTGAACCCGGCGCTGGGCCTGCGCGCGATCCGCTACTGCCTGGCCGAGCCGCAGCTGTTCCTGACCCAGCTGCGCGCGATCTTGCGCGCGTCGTGCTTCGGCAAGGTGCGCATCCTGATCCCGATGCTGGCGCACGCCTTCGAGATCGACCAGACCCTGAACATCCTCGAGCAGGCCAAGGCCCAGCTGCGCGAACAGAACATCAAGTTCGACGAAGCGGTGGAAGTGGGCGCCATGATCGAGATCCCGGCCGCCGCGCTGGCGCTGCCGCTGTTCGTGCGCCGCATGAATTTTCTCTCGATCGGCACGAATGACCTGATCCAGTACACGCTGGCGATCGACCGCGTCGACTACGAAGTGGCGCACCTGTACGACCCGCTGCACCCGGCGATTTTGCAGCTGATCGGCATGACGATCGCGGCCGGGCAGAAGGCCGGCATCGACGTCGCGGTGTGCGGCGAGATGGCGGGCGACATCAAGCTCACGCGCCTCCTGCTGGGCATGGGCCTGCGCGAGTTCTCGATGCACCCGGCGCAGCTGCTGTCGGTGAAGCAGGAGATCCTGAACGCGGACCTGGGCCAGATCGCACCACGCATGCGGCGCATCATGCGCTCGATGGAGCCGGGCGAAATTGCCGAAGCGGTCGAACAGCTGCAGCTTACGTAATATCGAAGATCAAAGGCGGCCGGGAGTGCCGTCCATATAAAGCAAAGAAAGTCTCATGGGATCCATCGGAATCGTTTCACCCTCAGCGATGCAGTTCGCCGAGCCTTTGCTGCTGCAAAGCGGCGCGCAGCTCGCCGACTACACGCTGATGTATGAAACCTACGGCACGCTCAATGCCGACAAATCGAACGCGGTATTGATCTGCCACGCGCTGAACGCCTCGCACCACGTCGCCGGCAGCTATGCCGACGCGCCGAAAAACCTCGGCTGGTGGGACAACATGGTCGGCCCGGGCAAACCGGTCGACACCGACCGCTTCTTCGTCATCGGCGTCAACAACCTCGGTTCCTGCTTCGGCTCGACCGGCCCGATGCACACCAATCCCGCGACCGGCAAGCCGTATGGCGCGGCATTCCCCCTGCTGACGGTGGAAGACTGGGTCGGCGCCCAGGCGCGCCTGGCCGACCGCCTCGGCATCGACTGTTTTGCCGCCGTGATGGGCGGTTCGCTCGGCGGCATGCAGGCGCTGTCCTGGGCCATCCGCTTCCCGGAGCGCCTGCGCCACTGCATCGTGATCGCCTCGACGCCGAAGCTCTCGGCCCAGAACATCGCCTTCAACGACGTCGCGCGCCAGGCGATTTTGACCGATCCGGATTACCACGGCGGCGATTTTTATGAGCACGGCGTGGTGCCGAAGAACGGGCTGAAGGTCGCGCGCATGGTCGGCCACATCACGTATCTGTCGAACGACGACATGGCCGAGAAATTCGGCCGTAAACTCCGCAACGCGGCCGAAACGAATGACTATAAATTCGACTTCGGCATCGACTTCGAGATCGAATCCTACCTGCGCTACCAGGGCGACAAGTTTTCCGAATATTTCGATGCGAATACCTACCTGTTGATCACCAAGGCCCTGGATTACTTCGACCCGGCGCGCGAGCATGGCGGCGATCTGACCAAGGCCTTGGCGACCACGCGCGCGCAGTTCCTGGTCGCGTCGTTCAGTACCGACTGGCGATTCTCTCCCGAGCGCAGCCGCGAGATCGTGGAAGCATTGATCTCGAACCGGCGCCAGGTGACCTATGCGGAAATCGACGCGCCGCACGGGCACGACGCCTTCCTGCTGGAAGACGCGCGCTACATGGGCGTGGTGCGGGCCTATTACGACCGCATCTGGGAACAAGGCCTGGCCAAGGAGGCGCCATGAATTTCGAAGACCTGGCGACGCTGCGCCCCGACCTCGCCTTCATCGCGCACTGGGTGGGCGATGGCGCGCACGTGCTGGACGTCGGCTGCGGCGATGGCGCCATGATGCGCTACCTGGAAAAGGGCAAGCGCTGCACCGGCTACGGCATCGAGATCGCCGACGACAAGGTACTGGAGAGCACCCGGCGCGGCATCAACGTGATCCAGCACGACATGGAAGCGGGCCTCGGCCTGTTCGGCGACAACTCCTTCGACACGGTGCTCTGCCTCTCTTCGCTGCAGATGATGCAGCACGTGGAAGCGCTCTTGCGCGACATCGTGCGCGTGGGGTCGGAGGCCATCGTCTCGTTCCCGAACTTCGCGTACTGGCCGCACCGCGTGGCGCTGCTGAAGGGGCGGATGCCGGTCTCGCGCTCGCTGCCGTACCAGTGGTACGACACGCCGAACGTGCGCTGCGCAACCATTGTCGATTTCAAGGAGCTGGCGGAGGAGTGCGGGCTCGAGGTGATCGAATATGTGGCGCTGGCGGAGGGGAAGCCGGTGACCTTCCTGCCGAATTTGCGGGGGAGCCTGGCGGTGTTCAGGTTGAGGAAAAAGGCGAAGCGCGCGTGAAAGTGGCGGCACGAATGCTCGGACGCTGGTTGACCGCGTGGGCGGGGAACCCGCCCACCCTACGTCCCAGAGAATACCGTTAACATTTGCAGCAGGACGTAAGGTGGGCGGGTCTCCCGCCCACGCGTTCAACCATCGCTCGAACATTCGCGCCATGCCCTGTCACCGCCCCCATATCGTGCGTACCCATCCACGCTTTTCTGCGACGATGCTGTTGACAAAAACAGCACACCGGCCACTCACATGAAGAAACTCAAACACCTCACCCTCTGCCTCGCGCTGTTGACCAGTCTCGCTGGGGTCAACACGGCGCATGCCGCCCAGGACAAGGTCGTCCAGGACGGCATCGCCGTCAAGCCGCTCTCGCGCGTGCGCGTGCTCGTGCCGGAAGAAGAGCTCAACCAGCAGGCGGCCCAGCAGTACCAGGCCATGCTGTCGCAGGCGCAGCAGAAGGGCGCACTGGTGGCGGCGGGCGATCCGCAAACGCGGCGTGTGCGCGCCGTCGCCCAGCGACTCATTCCCTATACGCCCCGCTGGAATGCCTCGGCCAAGAAATGGGACTGGCAGGTCAACCTGTTCGACGTCCCGCAGGTCAACGCCTTCTGCATGCCGGGCGGGCGCATCGGTGTCTTCACCGGCATCATCAACCAGCTGAAACTGACCGACGACGAAATGGCCGCCATCATCGGCCACGAAGTCGCGCATGCGCTGCGCGAGCATGGCCGCGAACGTGCCGCCAAGTCCGGCATCACCTCGATGGTGGCGCGCGGCGCCGGCGCGCTTGGCGCAGCCATCTTCGGCATCGACCCGAGCATCACCAACACCGTCACCGGCATGATCGGCCAGGGCGTCGTGTTGAAATTCTCGCGCGACGAAGAGCGCGAAGCCGACCTAGTGGGCCTCGACATCGCCGCCCGCGCCGGCTACGACCCGCGCGCCGGCGTGGCGCTGTGGCGCAAGATGGCGATGCTGAACAAGGGTGCGCCGCCGGAATTCCTGTCGACCCACCCGGGCGGTGAAACCCGGATCAAGGACATGGAAAGGCACATGAACGTGCTGCTGCCGCTGTACGCGCGCAGCAAGGGCACCAGCGTGAACCGCTTGCCGGCCTACCGCACCAACGTCGCGCTGAAGTAAATGGAAGGGATCTGATGGGCCGCCAGGCAGAAGCCAATTCCTATGTTCCGCTCCCGGTCCGCAACGGCGTCGCGCCCAGCTACCTGTGGCTGACCGAGACGCTGGCCGGCGGCATGCTGCGTTTTCTCGCCGAGCGCTTCCCCGACGTGACGCCCGCGTCCTGGGCCGCGCGCCTGCAGCGCGGCGAGGTGGTCGATGCCACAGGCCTGCCCCTGCAAGCGGACAGCCCTGTCCGCAAAGGCATGCGCATCTGGTATTACCGCGAGCTCGACGAGGCCGAAACGCCGATCCCGTTCAAGGAAAAAATCCTGTTCCAGGACGCGCACCTGCTCATCGTCGACAAGCCGCATTTTTTGCCGATGATCCCGACCGGGCGCTTCCTGCACGAGACGCTGCTGGTGCGCCTGAAAGCGCAACTCGAACTGCCGCACCTGACCCCGATCCACCGCCTCGACCGCGAAACGGCGGGCGTCGTGATCTTCTCGCACAACATCGATTCGCGCGGCAAATACCAGTCGATGTTCCAGAAGCGCGTGGTGAACAAGGTGTACGAGGCGCTGGCCGGCCCGATCGAAGGCCGCGATCTCCCCTTCACCTATCGCAGCCGCATGGTCGATGGCGACAAGTTTTTCGTGATGACGGAAGAGGAGGGCGCGCCGAACTCGGAGACCTTGATCGACGTGCTGGAACGCCGCGGCGACATCGTGCGCTACCGCCTGCACCCGCACACGGGCCGCAAGCACCAGCTGCGGCTGCACCTGTCGTCCCTTGGCGCGCCGATCCTGAACGACGCCTTTTATCCGGTGGCGCTGCCCTGCAAGGGCGACGATTTCAGCGCGCCGCTGCAGCTGCTGGCGCGTTCGATCAGCTTCGAGGATCCACTGACGGGCCAGCCGCGCACGTTCACGAGCGAACGCACGCTGGACTGGCCGGACTAAGGATTACAGGTGGTAGTCGATGATCAGGGGTGCGTGATCGGAAAAACGCTCGTCCTTGTACACCGACACGCTGTGCGCCTTGGCCGCGATGCCCGGGGTCGCCACGTGATAATCGATGCGCCAGCCGACGTTCTTCGCCCATGACTGGCCACGGTTGCTCCACCAGGTGTAGTCCGCCGCTTCCGGCGCCACCACGCGGTGCACGTCGACCAGGCCCAGTTCGTCGAACAGGCGCGTCATCCACGCGCGCTCTTCCGGCAGGAAGCCCGAGTTCTTCTGGTTGCTCTTCCAGTTTTTGAGGTCGATTTCCTTGTGCGCGATGTTCCAGTCGCCGCAGATGACCACTTCGCGGCCCTCGGCCTTGAGTTCCTGCAGGTGCGGCAAAAACACTTCCATGAAGCGGAACTTGGCCAGCTGGCGCTCGGGCGAGGACGAACCCGACGGGCAGTAGACCGAGATCACGGTGAGGTTGCCGAAATCGCAGCGCGTGTAGCGCCCTTCGGCATCGAATTCCTGGCAGCCGAAGCCGATGCGCTTGTTGTCGGGCGCCAGGCGGCTATACACGCCGGTGCCCGAATACCCCTTCTTTTCGGCGTAGTGGAAATGGCCGTGGTAGCCGTGCGGACGGAGGAATTCCTCGGTCATGTCGGCTTCCACGGCTTTCAGTTCCTGCACGCAGATGAAGTCGGCATCGACGGTGGCGAGCCAGTTGAAGAAGCCTTTCTTGTGCGCCGAACGGATGCCGTTCAGGTTCGCGGAAATAATTCGTGGCATGAATGTGAGAGAGTCAGAGAGAGAGAGAGAACAGGGAAGAATCAGGGCGGGAAAGTGGACCACGCGGTCCGTGCTTGAGGCCGCATCAAAGCGCCCGAATATGCTTGCGTCATAGGAATGGCGCCTGCCGCTAGTGTAGCGCTTTTTCCGCGTTGCCGGCATGCAATGGCCTGTTGCTCGATATGTACAGCGCAGGGCGCCCGATGCATTCCATGCGGCATCATCTGTTAAACTTGGCCCTTTCGGCCGGACATACCTGGTTCGCGCCGGCAATCCAAGGGAAGGAAAACAGTGCTCATTCACGATGACGCAGCGACGCTGGACAACCGTGGAGAAAACGCGCATATCGTGCGTTTCTACGACGACGACGCCCTCCTGATGGAGGAGGTCGCCGGGTTCGTCGAAGCCGCGCTGTCTGCCGGCGGCGCCGGCATTGTCATCGCGACTCCCGAGCACACCCAGGTGCTGCGCGAGCGGCTGCAGCAGCATGGCGCCGCCGCCCTCGCGCGCCTCGTCTTCCTCGACGCACGCGCGTCGCTCGAGCGCCTGCTGGTCGGCGGCGAGCCGGACGCGCAGCGTTTCCGGGCGCTCATCCGCGATGCACAGGCCCGGCTGGGCGCATATGACGGCCCCTTGCACGCCTTCGGCGAAATGGTCGCCCTGCAGTGCGCCGACGGCCACTACGGCGCCGCGATCCGCCTCGAGCAGCTGTGGAACGCGCTCTCCGAAGCGCTGCGCTTTTCCCTGTTCTGCGCCTATCCATGGCAAGCCTTCCCGAACGCCGAATTTGCCGCGCAGTTCGACCAGGTCTGCGCCGAGCACCAGCATGCCTGCACTCAGATGCCTACCGGCGGCCTGCTCGACGTGATGGGCAAGCCGCTGCAACTCCTCAGGCTCGAACGCAAGGCGCAGGCGCTGGACGCGGAAGTGGCGCGCCGCCAGGAGGCCGAGCGCGCCCTGCTGCTGCGCGAGCGCGAGCTGGCCGACTTCGTCGAGAATGCCGCCGAAGGCCTGCACCGGGTCGGCTGCGACGGCATCATCCTGTGGGCCAACAAGGCCGAGCTGCAGATGCTCGGCTACGCCCGGGACGAATACGTCGGGCGCCATATCGCCGAGTTCCACCTCGATGCGCCCGTCATCGACAGCATCCTGGCGACGCTGCTCTCGGGCGGCACCCTGATCGACCAGCCGGCGCGCCTGCGCTGCAAGGACGGCTCGGTCAAGCATGTGCTGATCCATTCGAACGGCAGCTTCGAGGACGGCAAGCTGCGCTACACGCGCTGCTTCACGCGCGACGCCACCGAGCGCCGCCAGCGCGACGAAGCGCTGGCCCAGCGCGACCGCATGCTGCTCAACGCGCCGATGGCGGCGGCCCTGCTGGTGGGGCCGGAATTCAGCTTCCGCCTCGCGAACCGCCGCTACTGCGCGCTGGTGGGCCGCGGCGAACTGGATGGCAAACATTATGCCGAGGTGTTCCCGGAACTGCGCGATAGCGAAACGATGCGCCTGCTCGAGCAGGTCTACCGCAGCGGGGAAGCCTGCAGCGTCGACGAACTGCGGGTCGAACTGGTGAAAGCCGATGGTGTGCGCGAGGAGCGCTTCCTGCAGTTCAACCTCGAGCCGCTGACCAAGGTCCCGGGCGAAGAGCAGGGCGTGATCGTGGTCGCGGTCGACGTCACCGACAAGGTGCGCGACCGCCTCAGCCTCGAGCGCGCCCACGCCGAACGCGAGCGCCTGCTGGACGAACTGACCGCCGCCAACCGCGCGAAGGACGAATTCCTGGCCATGCTCGGGCACGAGCTGCGCAATCCCCTGTCGCCGATCGTCACGGCGCTGCAGCTGATGCGCATGCGCGGCGAGACCGGCGCCATGCGCGAACGCGAGATCATCGAACGCCAGGTCGAGCACCTGGTACGCCTGGTCGACGACCTGATGGATGTCGCGCGCGCCACGCGCGGCCAGATCGAACTGAAATCGGAACGCTGCGATATCGCCGTCCCGCTGGCGAAAGCCGTCGAGATGGCCGGGCCGCTGTTCGAACAGCGCGGCCATCGCCTCGCCGTCGAGGTCGAGGAGGGCATGCAATGGGAGGGCGACCCGATGCGCCTGGCGCAAGTGGTCTCGAACCTGCTCACCAACGCCGCGCGCTACACGGGCAACGGCGGTGCGGTCACCCTGTCGGCGCGGCGCGATGGACCTGGCTGGCTGCGCATCGGCGTGCTCGATAACGGCATCGGCCTCGCGCCCGAGGTGCTGCCGCAAATCTTCGGCCTGTTCTTCCAGGGCAAACGCAGCGTCGACCGCGTCGAGGGCGGACTGGGCATCGGCCTGGCGCTGGTGAAGAACATCGTCGAGCTGCATGGCGGCACGGTCGAAGCGCATAGCGAAGGCCTCGGGCGCGGCAGCGAATTCGTCGTGCGCCTGCCGGTGCATGCCGTCGCGCCGGCAGCGGCGTTGGAAACTGTCGCGCCGCCGGCGCTGCCGGCCACGGGCCGCCGCATCATGATCGTCGACGACAACGCCGACGCGGCCGAGACGCTCGGCATGCTGCTCTCCGCCCACGGACACACGGTCGCGGTTTTCAACGACCCGGTGAGTGCGCTGGAGGCCGCAGTGCGCCTGCAGCCGGACATCGCGGTGCTCGACATCGGCCTGCCGGTGATGGACGGCTACGAACTGGCCACGCGCCTGCGCGCGCTGCCGGGCTTGCACACCTGCCGCATGATCGCGCTGTCCGGCTACGGGCAGGATGCCGACAAGGCGCGCAGCGAAGCAGCCGGCTTCGAGCGCCATCTGGTCAAGCCGATCACGCCCGACCAGGTCGCGCGCCTCGCCGACGGCTGAAAACGGCGCCGTTCGTCGCCAGAGACGGCGCCGCGGATTAAAATACGTGCTTTCGAATTAGAAGGAGAGCCGTGTGAACAATCTGCGCCAGGAGTTTATTGCGTTTTCGGTCGAGACCGGAGTACTGAAATTCGGTGAGTTCACCACCAAGGCAGGACGGCTCTCGCCGTACTTCTTCAACGCCGGCCTGTTCCACGACGGCGCCACGCTGGGCCAGCTGGCGCAGTTCTACGCCCAGACCCTGCTTGACTCCGGCGTGGAATTCGACATGCTGTTCGGCCCCGCCTACAAGGGCATCACGCTGGCATCCGCCACCGCGGTCGCCCTCGCGGGCAAGGGGCGCAACACGTCCTACGCCTACAACCGCAAGGAAGCCAAGGACCACGGCGAAGGCGGGACGATTGTCGGCGCCGGCTTGAAGGGCAAGGTCGTCATCGTCGACGACGTGATCTCGGCCGGCACCTCGGTGCGCGAATCGGTCACCATGATCCGCGCCGCCGGCGCGGAACCTGCCGCCGTGCTGATCGCGCTCGACCGCATGGAGCGCTCGGGCAAGGATGGCGCGCTGTCCGAGAACTCGGCCGTGCAGGAAGTGGCGCGCGAGTTCGGCATCCCCGTGATCTCGATCGCCAGCCTGGACGACCTGTTTACTTACCTGTCCGGCGACGCCGCCGGCGCGCAGCTCGGCCAGCACAAGGATGCGGTGGCGGCGTATCGCACGCGCTACGGGATCTAAGTACTCGGCCAGAAAGAACTGGCCTTCGAAGCCGAATTGATTGCTGGGCTTGCTGCATGCTTGCCGATCGTGTTGGGTTTATGCATTTTGGCTAATAAAAATATATTAACTCGGCTGCGCTAAAAATATTTCCAAGAGGATATAATTGATTATCTCTTTGCCGTGCGGTTCATCGGTGAAGAATTAAAATAATCCGCCCCGCAGAAGGGCATATTCTCGAGGGATCTACAATGTTTTCAGCAATGAAGCGACTCGTTCCGGTTCTGGCCCTGCTTGGCGCCATGTCCCTGATGACCGGCTGCGCAGTCAACCGCGCCAGCGCCACCTTGTCGCCAGGCGCCGACCTGTCGGCAATCAAGACGGCCTATGTGGTCAGGCACGACAACGATAAAAACAACGTCAACCAGATCATCAAGTCCAAGCTGGAAAGCAAGGGCTATGTCGTGACGACCGGGCCGGAATTGCCGGTGCCGTATGCCGCCGATGTGTCGGTGACCTATATCGACAAATGGATGTGGGACATCACGATGTACATGATCGAGCTGACCATTAACTTCCGCGATCCGAAAACGAATTTCCCGATTGCGACCGGTAATTCGCTGCATACCTCGCTGACGCGCAAATCGCCCGATGAAATGGTCGAAGAAGTCCTGACCAATATTCAGTCTGCACCGAAGAAGTAAATCCCAACTTTCATACCGAGGCCTGAACATGAATATGTATTCCTTCGCACGCCGTTTCCTGGTGCTGCCAGCCCTGCTGGCTGTCGTAACCCTGACCGGCTGCGCTTCGCAGATGACGCACCAGGAAATGACGCCGGCTCCCGTAACGCTGGCGAAGTCGCATCCGCAATCGGTGACCGTGACGGCGCTGGCGCTGCCGAACGACCCGGTCGCGACAACGATCGCCGTGACCGAACTGCGCACCGCGCTGAGCGACGCCATCGTCGGCTCCAAAGCCTTCCAGAGCGTCAAGGACGCGGGCGGCGACTACCAGCTCACCGTGCAGATCTTTAACCTCAACTACCCGATGTTCGGCGCTTCCTTCACCTCGAAGGTGGAAGCCGGCTGGACCCTGAAGCGCGCTGACACCGGTGCGGTCGTGTGGCAGGAGGCGATCAAGTCGGAGCACACCAGCACGATCTCGGACGCCTTCGTTGGCGCCGAGCGCCTCAAGATGTCGGTCGCCGGCGCGATCAAGAAAAACATCAGCATCGGCCTCGAGCGCATCGGCGCGGCCAGCCTTTGATGCCGCGCGTGCCTGCCGTCCGCCTCGCCTAGGGACGGAGGGACGAAAAAAAACCGGAGCGTGCTCCGGTTTTTTTATGGGCGCCAGGCTTGTCAGCCCGCCAGCTTCTTCTTGAGCAGCTCCGTCACCTGCGCCGGATTCGCCTTGCCCTTCGATGCCTTCATGGCCTGGCCGATCAGCGCGTTGATCGCCGCTTCCTTGCCGGCCCGGTACTGCTCGACCGACTTGGCGTTCGCCGCCAGCACCTCATCCACGATCGCTTCCAGCGCGCCGGTGTCCGAAATCTGCTTCAGGCCTTTTTGTTCGATCACGGTATCGGCCAGGTTTTCGTCGAGCGACTTGGCTTCCCACATCGCCGCGAACACTTCCTTGCCGGCCTTGTTCGAAATCGTGCCGTCGGCGATGCGCTTGATGAGCAGTGCCAGTTGCGAGGCTTCGACCGGCGACTCCGTGATGTCGACGCCTTCGCGGTTCAGGGTCGACGAGACGTCGCCCATCATCCAGTTGGCGATCGCCTTCGCGTTTTCCTTGCCGGCCTTGGCCACCACGGCTTCGTAGTAGTTCGCCATGCCTTGCGAGGAGGTGAGGATCAGGCTGTCGTATTCCGGCAGGCCGTAGTCGCCGGTGAAGCGCGCGCGCATGGCTTCCGGCAGTTCCGGCATGTCGGCGCGCACGCGCTCGATCCAGTCTTCGGAAATCATCAGGGGCGGCAGGTCCGGGTCCGGGAAGTAGCGGTAGTCCTGCGCGTCTTCCTTCGAGCGCATGGAACGGGTTTCCTTCTTGTCCGGGTCCCACAGGCGGGTCGCTTGCTGGACCTTGCCGCCGTCTTCGATCAGCTCGATCTGGCGCCGCACTTCGTAGTGGATCGCCTCTTCCATGAAGCGGAAGGAATTCAGGTTCTTGATCTCGCAGCGGGTGCCGAATTCCTGCTGGCCCAGCGGGCGCACGGAGACGTTGACGTCGCAGCGGAAGGAGCCTTCCTGCATGTTGCCGTCGCAGATGCCGAGCCACATGACCAGGCCGTGCAGGGCCTTGGCGTAGGCGACCGCTTCGTTCGCGCTGCGCATTTCCGGCTCGGAGACGATTTCCAGCAATGGCGTGCCGGCGCGGTTCAGGTCGATGCCGGTCATGCCGGCGTAGTCTTCGTGCAGCGATTTACCGGCGTCTTCTTCGAGGTGGGCGCGCGTCAGGTTGACGGTCTTCGTCTCGAGCTTGCCGTCCTTCTCGTAGCCGAAGGTGATCGTGCCGCCCTGGACCACGGGATCTTCGAACTGGCTGATCTGGTAGCCCTTGGGCAGGTCGGGATAAAAATAGTTTTTGCGGGCGAAGACGGACTGGGGGGCGATTTTGGCGCCCACTGCCAGGCCGAAGCGGATCGCGCGCTCGACGGCGCCCTTGTTCATCACGGGCAGCACGCCCGGCAGGGCCAGGTCCACGGGGCTCGCCTGCGTGTTCGGCTCGGCGCCGAACTGGATCGAGCTGCCGCTGAAGATTTTCGAATTGGTCGTGAGCTGGACGTGGTTCTCAAGACCGATGACGACTTCCCATTGCATAGTGTTCTCTCTTTCGTCGTTGGTCAGACGCCCGCGGGCGCGCGCTGGTGCCAGTCGGTCGCCAGCTGGTACTGGTGGGCGACGTTCAGCAGCTTCGCTTCGCTGAAATAATTGCCGATGATTTGCAGGCCGACCGGGCGTTTTTCATTTTTCTCGCCCTGGCCGAAACCGCAGGGGATCGACATGCCGGGCAGGCCGGCCAGGCTGGTCGACAAGGTGAAAATGTCGGCCAGGTAGTTGGCGACCGGGTCATTCGTTTTCGACCCCGCGTCCCAGGCGACGGTAGGCGCGACCGGGCCCATGATCACGTCGCACTTGTCGGCAAAGGCGGCCTGGAAGTCGTCGGCGATCAGGCGGCGGATCTTTTGCGCCTGCACGTAATAGGCGTCGTAGTAGCCATGGCAGAGTACATAGGTGCCGACCATGATGCGGCGCTGGACTTCGCGGCCGAAACCTTCTGCGCGCGTCTTCTTGTACATGTCGGCCAGGTCCTTGTACTCGCTGGCGCGGTGGCCGTAGCGCACGCCATCGAAGCGCGACAGGTTGGACGAGGCTTCCGCCGGGGCGATGATGTAATAGGTCGGGATCGACAGCGCCGTTTTCGGGAGCGAGATATCGACCAAAGTTGCACCGAGTTTCACGAACTGTTCCAGTGCGGCGCGCACGGCGGCTTCGACGTCGGCGGCCAGGCCTTCGCCGAAGTATTCCGACGGCACGCCGATGCGCAGGCCATTTAAGGGCTTGTCGAGGTCGCGCGCAAAATCTTCGTGCAGGTTGCCCTGTTCAGGCGTCAGGCTGGTCGAATCGCGGGTGTCGTGGCCGACCATTTCGTTCAGGAGCAGGGCGCAATCTTCCGCCGTCTGCGCCATCGGCCCGCCTTGGTCGAGCGAGGAGGCGAAGGCGATCATGCCGAAGCGCGACACGCGGCCATAGGTCGGCTTGATGCCGGTGACGCCGCAGAAGGCTGCCGGCTGGCGGATCGAGCCGCCGGTGTCGGTGGCCGTTGCGGCCGGCGCCAGGCGCGCGGCGATCGCGGCGGCCGAGCCGCCCGAGGAGCCGCCCGGCACTGCCAGTGCGTCCCACGGATTCTTCACCGGGCCGAAGGCCGAGTTCTCGTTGGCCGAGCCCATCGCGAATTCGTCGCAGTTGACTTTGCCGAGCGTGACCATGCCGGCGGCATTGAAGCGCTCGACGACGGTCGCGTCGAAGGGGCTGACGTAGTTGGCCAGCATCTTCGAGCCGGCAGTCGTGCGCCAGTCGCGCGTGACGAAGATATCCTTATGGGCGATCGGCACGCCCGTCAGCGGGCCGGCGCTGCCTTCCGCGATACGGGTATCGGCGGCGGCGGCCTGGGCCAGCGACAGGGCCGGGTCGACGTGCAGGAAGGCGTTGTGGCCGCTCCCCGCGATGCGGTCGAGGAAGTGGCGCGTCAGTTCGACGCTCGACACCTGTTTCGCCTGCAGCAGTGCGGACAGTTCTTTGATGGTCTTGTTATGCATGGTGCCTAAGTTTCCTGAATGCGTGTTCGTGGAGGCTGGCTTACTCGATGACCTTCGGGACCAGGTACAGGCCGTCCTGGGCTTTCGGGGCGGGCGCCTGGTAGTCGTCGCGGCGGTTTTCTTCCGTGACCACGTCGTCGCGCAGGCGCAGCGGCAGCGCCAGGATCGCGGCGATCGGATGCGACAAGGGCGCAACACCGGTGGTGTCGACCGTCTGCATCTGTTCGGCCAGGGCGAAGATGCCGTTCAACTCGCCCAGTGCGGTCTCGGCGTGGGCATCGTCCATCTCGAGCTGCGCCAGGTTGGCGATGCGTTTTACGTCTGAAAGAGTCAGGGACATGGGAATAAGCGCGGCGCGGGCCGCGTTCAAAATGTGGTTGAGCGAATAACGAAATTGGTGGTGCAGGCTGTTGAACAGCGTGCTACGGTCGATAAAACCTTGCTAATACCGTCGATCTCGCTTCGGGAACTGAGGGGTAAAACCCCCTGTTTTCAGCGTGTAACGGGCAAATAATCGGCAAATTATAAGGTAGAATGGCGGGCTAATGCGTGGTCGGCGCCGAATGAGCGCGGCCCCTGCATCGAGAGCCTGCTCCAAGCAGGTTGTACTACAAGACCGCCGGGCGCAGGCAGGGCCGACGCGGCGTGGATTCCCGGTCAATAGCCGATTAATAATTTATTAGGCGCGCTTTCGCGCATCAGGACACACATGTTTGGTTCTTTACGCAGTTACTTCTCGAATGACCTGGCCATCGACCTGGGTACCGCCAACACGCTGATCTATGTGCGCGGCCAGGGCATCGTGCTGGACGAGCCATCGGTCGTCGCGATCCGCCAGCAGGGCGGCCCGAACGGCAAGAAGACGATCCAGGCGGTCGGTAAAAAGGCCAAGCAGATGCTGGGCAAGGTGCCGGGCAATATCGAGGCGATCCGCCCGATGAAGGACGGCGTCATCGCCGACTTCACCGTCACCGAAGAGATGCTCAAGCAGTTCATCCGCATGGTGCACGATTCGAAATTCTTCCGTCCGTCGCCGCGCATCATCATCTGCGTGCCTTGCGGTTCGACCCAGGTCGAGCGCCGCGCGATCCGCGAATCGGCGCTCGGCGCCGGCGCCTCGCAGGTCTACCTGATCGAGGAGCCGATGGCCGCCGCAATAGGCGCAGGCCTGCCGGTGTCGGACGCGACCGGCTCGATGGTGGTCGACATCGGCGGCGGCACCACCGAAGTGGGCATCATCTCGCTGGGCGGCATGGTGTATAAAGGTTCGGTGCGCGTCGGCGGCGACAAGTTCGACGAAGCCATCGTCAACTACATCCGCCGCAACTACGGCATGCTGATCGGCGAACAGACCGCCGAAGCGATCAAGAAGGCCATCGGTTCGGCCTTCCCGGGTTCGGAAGTGAAGGAAATGGAAGTCAAGGGCCGCAACCTGTCCGAAGGCATCCCGCGCGCGTTCACGATCTCGAGCAACGAGATCCTGGAAGCGCTGACCGACCCGCTGAACAACATCGTCTCGGCCGTCAAGAACGCACTCGAGCAGACCCCGCCGGAACTGGGCGCCGACATCGCCGAGAAGGGCATGATGCTGACCGGCGGCGGCGCGCTGCTGCGCGACCTCGATCGCCTGCTGATGGAAGAGACCGGCCTGCCGGTGCTGGTGGCCGAAGACCCGCTGACCTGCGTGGTGCGCGGCTCGGGCATGGCGCTGGAACACAATGACAAGCTGGGCTCGATCTTCTCCTACGAGTAAATCAGGCACGAGAAGGCTCCGGCTCGATGTGCAAGACCCTGGGCAGGCGGACCGGTATCAAGCCGGCCGCCTGCCCGCGCTGATTGTCCGCGGCTGAATAGTTAGGCCGTCAACACTGAGATTCATGGATTACAGTCCTCCGCCGCTTTTCAAACAGGGCGCCCCCGCGCGGGTGAAGGTGACGGTCTTCGCACTGGTATCGCTGGTGCTGCTGGTGGTCGACGCGCGCATGCACGTCTTGAACACCGTGCGCCAGGTCGCCGCCACCGTGCTCTATCCGCTGCAGATGGCCGCGCTGATGCCGCGCGACGCCGCCGCCAGCATGGGCGGCTATTTTTCCTCGCTATCGAGCCTGCAGAACGAAGTGCGCGACCTCAAGAACCAGCAGGTGGCGCAGGCCCAGTCGATGCAGCAGGCCCAGCTCCAGATGGCCGAGAACGCCCACCTGCGGCGCCTGCTCGACGCGCGCGAGCACCTGCCGGTGCAGTCGATCATGGGCGAAATTTTGTACGACGCGCGCGATCCCTCGACCCGCCGCATCGTCCTCGACCGCGGCGCGCGCAATGGCGTGCAGCCCGGCCTGCCGGTGATCGACAACGCCGGCGTCATCGGCCAGGTCACGCGCGTCTTCCCGTTTACGTCCGAAGTCACCCTCCTGACCGACAAGGAGCAGGCCATTCCCGTGCAGGTGCTGCGCTCGGGCCTGCGCAGCATCGCCTATGGCCGCGGGCGTTCGGGCCTGCTCGACCTGCGTTTCGTGGCGCCCGACGCCGACATCCAGGTCGGCGACGTGATCGTCACCTCGGGCCTGGACGGCATGTATCCGGCCGGCCTCGCTGTGGCCAAGGTGGCGCAGGTCGAGAAGGTCGGCGGCGGCGCGTTTGGCCGCGTCGTCTGCCAGCCGCTGATCGTGATGTCGGGAGCGGCGCGCGCGCCGCGTCCGGCCGACCCGCCGCTGCCGCCGCCGCATGGCGCGAGCCGCCGCAACCTGCCGAAGATGGAACCGGTCCCGGCGCCGCCGCTGGCGGCCGCGCCGCTGCCGGCGCAAGGCGCGCCGGCCCAGCCGGGCGCGAACAGTCCCGCCGGCACCGGCGCCGCACCGGTGCCGGCGCCTGCCGCCGGCGCCGCCGTCACGCCGCGCGCCGCCGCACCCGCCGGCACGCCGCGTCCGGCCGCCGCAGGCGCGCAGCCTGCCACGGCACCTGCCGCGAACCCACCAGCCGCCACCGGCGCCGCGCGCCCGACGCCGCCGTCGGCCGCCATCACCGTACCGGTCCAGCCGGCGATCCGCAAGGAGGGCGCATAATGCCCGGAGCACGTCCCAACTACATCCTGCTGCCGGTCAGCCCGCTGTTCATCGCGTTCAGCCTGACCTGCGCCTTCATGCTCAACCTGCTGCCCTGGGGCCAATGGACCGGGGCGCCCGATTTCGTCGCGCTGGTGCTGGTTTTCTGGGCCATCCACCAGCCGCGCAAGGTCGGCATCGGCGTCGCCTTCGCCATGGGCCTGCTGATGGACGTGCACGACGCGACGCTGTTGGGCGAAAACGCGCTGGCCTATACGCTGCTGTGCTACGTCGCAACCATGATCCACCGCCGCGTGCTGTGGTTTCCGGTGCTGACCCAGGCCATGCACGTGTTCCCGCTGCTGCTGCTGGCGCAGGCGATCCAGACCTTCGTGCATTTCTTCGCCACCGGCCGCTTCACCGGCTGGCTCCACTTCATCGAAAGCGCGGTGGCCGTCGCCCTGTGGCCGGTCATCACCTGGCTGCTGCTGGCGCCGCAGCGCCGCGCCGTCGACCGCGACCATACCCGCCCGATCTGATGCCCTCGGCAGTACGATGACTGAAATCAAAGACAGCGACCGCGAGATCCACCGCTTCCGCCTGCGCCTGACGGTGCTGGTGGTGATGGTGTTCCTGTGCTTCGGGGCCCTGGTCGCGCGCTTCGTCTGGCTGCAGGTCGTCCAGCACGAGAAATACCATGCGCAAGCCGAGGACAACCGCATCGCGCTGGTGCCGATCGTGCCCAACCGCGGCCTGATCGTCGACCGCAACGGCGTCGTCCTGGCGCGTAACTACTCGGCCTACACGCTCGAGATCACGCCCTCGAAACTGCAGGCCAGCATGGACTCGGTGATCGACGAGCTGGCCAAGCTGGTGGCGATCGAAGCGAAGGACCGCAAGCGCTTCAAGCGCCTGCTCGAAGAGTCGCGCAGCTTCGCCAGCGTGCCGCTGCGCACCCGCCTGACCGACGACGAGGTGGCGCGCTTCACCGCGCAGCGTTTCCGCTTCCCGGGCGTGGAGGTGCAGGCGCGCCTGTTCCGCCAGTACCCGCTGGGCGAGATCGCTTCGCATGTGGTCGGCTACATCGGCCGCATCAACACGCGCGAAGCCGAGGTGATCGAGGAAAGCGACGACGCCGCCAACTACAACGGCACCGACTACATCGGCAAGGAAGGCCTGGAAAAGAAGTACGAACGCTACCTGCACGGCACCACCGGCTACGAGGAAGTCGAACGCTCGGCCGGCGGACGCGCGATCCGCACGTTGTCGCGCCGTCCGCCGGTCCCGGGCAGCAACCTGATCCTGTCGGTCGATATCGAACTGCAGAAGGTGGTCGAGGAAGCCTTCGGCGACCAGCGCGGCGCCCTGGTCGCGATCGACCCCGAGACCGGCGACGTGCTGGCCTATGTCTCGCGTCCGGGCTTCGACCCCAACCTGTTCGTCGACGGCATCGACGCCCAGAGCTGGAACGAACTCAATACCTCGCTGGACAAGCCGCTGATGAACCGTCCGCTGTCGGGCACCTATCCGCCCGGTTCGACCTTCAAGCCCTTCATGGCGCTGGCGGCGCTCGAACTGGGCAAGCGCGACAAGAACCACGGCATCCAGGATCCGGGCTTCTTCACGCTGGGCGGGCACCGCTTCAACGACGACGTCAAGGGCGGCCACGGCTATGTCGACCTGCACCGCTCGGTCGTCGTCTCCTGCGATACCTATTACTACCAGCTCGGCAATGACATGGGCATCGACGCCATCCATGACTTCATGGCGCCGTTCGGCTTCGGCTCCCAGACCGGGATCGACCTCGAGCACGAGAAAATCGGCGTGCTGCCGTCGAAAGAGTGGAAGGCCGAGCGTTTCAAGCGCAACCGCGCGGCCCAGAAGTGGGTCGGCGGCGACACCATCTCGATCAGCATCGGCCAGGGCTTCAACAATTACACCGTCATCCAGATGGCGCACGCGGTGGCCAACCTGGCCAACAACGGCATCGTGATGAAGCCGCACCTGGTGAAACTGATCGAGGACGGCGCCACGCACCAGCGCACGCTCACGGTACCGAAGGAAAGCCGGCGCATCCCGCTCAAGCAGGAAAACATCGACTTCATCAAGAACGCGATGGTCGGCGTCACGACCGAAGCGGGCGGCACCGGCGTGCGAGCCTTTGCCAACGCCGGCTATGTCGTCGCGGGCAAGTCCGGTACCGCCCAGGTGATCGGCCTGAAGGGCGGCAAATACAACGCCCATGCGATCGACGAGCGCCACCGCGACAACGCCTTGTTTACGGCCTTCGCGCCGGCCGACAAGCCGCGCATCGCCGTCGCGCTCGTGGTCGAGAACGCGGGCTTCGGTGCGGCCGCCGCGGCGCCGATCGCGCGCAAGGCGCTCGACTATTACCTGCTCGGCAAGCGCCCGGCGCCGCCCAAGCCGGAAGACGCTCCCGGCGCCAAGCCGGTCGTCACTGCCGCACATGCCGGCCACGCGCCGGCTGCTGTTCCCGCCGCCGCTGCGCAGCCGCCCACGTCGAGCGGTCCAGCCGCCGCGCCTGCCGCACTGGTAGCACCAGCACCCACCAAGGAGTAACCGATGGCCTATTACCCCGAGCGGCGGTCCCTCAGCCGCCGGCTCAAGCCGTATTTCACCGTCTTCGACTGGCCGCTGGCGATGGTCCTGTTCATGCTGCTGACCACGAGCGTGATCACGATGTCCTCGGCCGGCGCCGAATTCCCGGGCCGCGTCGAATCGCAGATGCGCAACTTCGTGCTCGCCTTCTTCGTCATGTGGATGGCGGCCCTGGTGCCGCCGCAAACGCTGATGCGCCTGGCGGTGCCGATCTACACCTTCGGCGTCACGCTGCTCGTTGCGGTGGCCCTGTTCGGCATCATCAAGAAGGGCGCGCGGCGCTGGCTGCACGTGGGCGTCGACATCCAGCCTTCCGAGATCATGAAGATCGCCACCCCGCTGATGCTGGCCTGGTATTTCCAGAACCGGGCCAAAGTAGGGAGCTGGAAGTCGTTCGCCGGGGCGGCGGTGCTGGTGCTCATTCCGTTCGCGTTGATCGCCAAGCAGCCCGACCTCGGCACGGCGCTCCTCGTTGGCGCTTCCGGTTTCTACGTTCTCTTTCTGGCCGGGCTGTCATGGAAGGTGATTCTGGCTTTGGCTGCCGGAGGGGCGGCCAGCCTGCCGGTGGTGTGGTCGATGCTGCACGACTACCAGCGCGAACGCGTCATGACCCTGATCGACCCGACCTCCGACCCGCTCGGCAAGGGTTTCCACATCATCCAGTCGACGATTGCGATCGGCTCGGGGGGCGTGATGGGCAAAGGTTATGGAAGAGGCACGCAGGGCCAGCTCGAATTCGTGCCGGAACAAACGACCGACTTCCTGTTCTCGGTCTATTCGGAAGAATTTGGACTGGTCGGGAACCTATTTCTTTTGGTAATCTATCTGCTGCTGATCGGCCGCGGCATGATGATCGCGGCGAACGCACCGAACCTGTTCACCCGGCTCCTCGCCGGAGCGATCACGATGATTTTCTTCACGTATGCGTTTGTCAACATGGGCATGGTGAGCGGCATCCTGCCGGTGGTGGGGGTCCCGCTGCCGTTCATGAGCTACGGCGGCACCGCCTTCATCACGCTGGGCCTTGGCGCCGGCATCCTGATGAGCATACAAAGGCACCGGAAACTGGTGCAGACCTGAAAGGACGAGGATGCGATTGACCGCTCCGAGCTACCTCCCAGCGGTCATCGCCCTCGCGGCCTTGATGACCGGATGCGGAACCACCGGCGAACGTAAAAGCCTGCTTCCGCTACCCTGGCACCACAAGATGGCGAAGCACGACGGCGACATCGCGCTGCCCCCGGCCGGCTCCGGGCGCGGCGGCTACTACAAGGACGACGGCCCGGGGCGCGATATCCCGCCCGGCCTGGAGCTGGTACCGGACGCGATTGTCCGCGCCGAGCCCTACGCCAAATGGGCCAACCGCCCGTATTCCGTGTTCGGCCAGACCTACAGCCCGATGCTGGACGAGCAGCCCTTCACCCAGCGCGGCGTGGCCAGCTGGTATGGCGTGAAATTCCACGGCCAGCGCACCTCCTCGGGCGAGCCCTACGACATGTACAAGATGACGGCCGCGCACCCGACGCTGCCGATCCCGTCCTATGCCCGCGTCACCAGCACCGCGACCGGCAGGTCGGTGATCGTGCGCATCAACGACCGCGGTCCCTTCCACGCCAGCCGCATCATCGACGTGTCGTACACGGCGGCGCTGAAGCTTGGCCTGCTGGGCAAGGGCAGCCACGAAGTCGAGATCGAACGCCTGTTCCCGACCGATCCGGCGCAGGTCGCGACGGCGCGCCGCGCCGCCACGTCGCAGGCGCAGGCGCTCGAGGTCACGCCGGCGCCGCCGGACATTGCGGCGCTGATGCTGGAAGACCGGGTGAGCTCGAGCAGCGCGGCCACGGAGAAGGTGGCGCGGGCCGATGCGGCGACCGGCTTCTGGCTGCAGTTGGGCGCCTACGGCCGCGCGGACAAGGCACAGGAAATGAGCCGGCAGCTGGCCGCAGCGGGTGTCGGCAACCTGGAGGTAGCGCCGTCGGGATCCGTGCACCGTTTGTATGGCGGGCCGTTCGGGTCGCGGGCGGAGGCGCAGCAGGCGGCCAAGGCGCTGCCGTCGGAGTTAAGGTTAAAGCCGATCGTGGTGAAGCGGTAGGGGTATTGACGCCAGGTCGGATGATCCGGCGCTGGTTGAACGCGTGGGCGGGAGACCCGCCCACCTTACGAAACCCGGCATACCGTAGGGTGGGCTCTCGAGCCCACGCGGTACGGAACATGCACACCGCCATCGCACGCTACAAACGGATCACCGGCAAACGTGTAAAACCGCCGCCTCCATCCCGCGCCCGGCATTGACGATGCGGCTGCGGATCTCGGCATCGATATCCCGGAACCGGTAGGCAAAGCGCTGCGACTGCGGCCCGCGCGGCAGGATGCGCACGTTGGCCACGCCCAGTTTCGTCAGGCGCGCCGTCTCGCTGCGGGCCGCCGCTTCGGTCTTGAACACGCCCAGCGAAATCGCCCATTTCAAGGGCGATTCCCCCTGCATCACGAAGGAATTGGTCACGCCGCGCTCGCGCAGCTCCGCCGTGCGGCGGTCGGCGCCTTCCTTGCCGCCCTGCGGCGGCAGGTAGACCAGGTGGCTGGTCACTTCCTGGAAGGGCACCGTCAGGCGGGTCTGGCGCGCACCGAGGTCCAGGCGCGCCAGGCGCGTCTCGAAGCGGCGTGCCTCGCCGGCCGCAAAGGCATCGGTTTCGACGCAGGCCACCGCCGGGGCGGCGGGGGCGACGGCCGGCGGCGCAACTGCCGGCACCTCGGCCGCGCTTTCGGCCGAACTCTCGGCCGGACTCTCGGCCGGCGCCGCGGCATCCGCGATGGCCTGCGCCTGCGCGCCGGTCAGCAGCACGAGTTTGCCGGCGGCGAGCTGGTTGCGCAGGCGCGCCGGCTCGCGCTGTTCAGGCTCGGCACCGCCGAGGAAACCGCGGCCGTAGGCAAACAGCAACGCATTCGCGCACAGCAAAGCCCAGAATACGAATCTCAACAAGTCTTGTCTCCCATCGGCACCGGCGCCAGCGCCACCGCGTGCAGGCCCACCAGCACGATATTATCGACCATCCGGTACGCGCACTTGAGCGCCGGTGCGATATACGGCGCCGCGCCGCCCGACAGGATGCACAGCGCGCCGTCCTGGGCGGCGGCCGCGCGTTCGATCGCGCCGGCCTGGGCCGACAGGCAGCCCGAGACGATGGCGTCATTCGTATTGTCGGCGAACAGCGGCGGCGGCGCCGCGCCGGGCAGGGCCTGCGGCAGCTGCGCGGTGTTCTTCGCCAGCGCGCCAGCCATCAGCGCCAGGCCCGGCAGGATCATGCCGCCGACGAAGCGGCCATCCGCGGACACCGCGTCGACCGTCGTCGCCGTACCGGCCGTCGCCACCACCAGCGCCTGGTCCGGCGCCAGCGCACGCGCGCCGATCGCCGCGGCAAAGCGGTCGCAGCCCAGGCGTCCAGGTTCGCGGTAGCCGTTCACCAGTCCCGCGCGTTCGGCAGTCGAGGCAAACCATTCGGTATCGATCGGTTCCAGCAAGGCGGCCAGGCGCTCGCGCAGGGCGGCGCCGGCCACGTTCGAAACCAGCGCATGCGTCACGCCGCGGCCCTGCCAGGCGGCGGCAGCGGCGTCCAGGTCGGCATGCAGGGCGGCCCCGAATTCCAGCCATTCGCCGGCACGCGCGCCCGGCGCCGCCAGCGCCCACTTCACCCGCGTATTGCCGGCGTCGATCAGCAGCAGCATTTATGAAACGCCTTTCACGCGCAGCGACACGTCGCCGGCCAGCACCGCGATGCGGCCATCCGCCGTGTCGAGCAGCAGGCGGCCGGCATCGTCCACACCGGCGGCGGTGCCTTCGTGCAGCACGGCGCCGCCATCGAGCACGCTGACGGTTTCGCCCTGCCAGGCGTGGCGCAGGTTCCAGCGCGCGGCAAAGGCGCCAAAGCCGGCGCCTTCGAATTCGCTCAATGCGCCGGCCAGGCCATCGAGCAGGGCGGCCAGCAGCGCGTCGCGGTCCATCCGCGCGAGCCAGGGCAGCGACGCGACGCTGCGCCCGATCTGCGCTTCGAGTTCGTCCGGCATGACGAGGTTCAGGCCGATACCGATCACGGCCCAGACGCCGCCCGCGGGTGCGCTTTGCGTCTCGATCAGGATCCCGGCCAGCTTGTCGCCGTCCTTCAGCACGTCGTTCGGCCACTTCAGGCCCACCTGCACGCCGAGGCGCTCAAGGGTTTCAGCCAGGGCCACGCCAACCGCCAGTGGCAGGCCGGTAAGCCGCTGCGGGCCGCCTTCGAAACGCCAGGCCAGCGAGAAGGTCAGCGAGCCTTCGCTGGACGACAGCCAGCTGCGGCCCGCGCGGCCACGGCCGGCGGTCTGGTTGCGGGCGACGAGCAGCACGGGCGCCGCGAGCGTGGCGGCGCGCGCCAGCAGGTCGGCGTTGGTCGAGCCGGTCGTTTCGACCACTTCAACGGAAACGCCCGCGCTGGAGAGCGCGGCGATGGCGGCGGCGTTCATGCGGCCTCCCTGCGCGGTTTGGTGGGCGCACGCGCGAACAGGCGGTCGAAGACGGCATTCGGCAGCGCGCGCAGCAGTCCGGCGGCGACGCCCATCTGCCAGGGCAGTACGCGGTAGCTGTCGCCGCGCGCGATCGCGCGTACGGCTTGCGCGGCAAAGCGTCCGGCCGGCATCAGGAAGGGCATGGGAAAACGGTTGTTGCGGGTCATGGGAGTATCGATATAACCGGGCGCGATCGTCACGACGCGGATGTTGGACGCATGGAGTTCGAGGCGCAGCGATTCGCAGTAGGCGTGCACCGCCGCTTTCGACGCGCAATAGGCGCCGGCGCCGCGCATGCCGCGTACGCCGGCCACGCTGCCGATGGCGACCAGGCGGCAGGGCCCGCGCTGCGCCTTCATCGGCGCCACAAAGGGTGCGAAGGTGGCGACCGTCGCGGTCACGTTGGTGGCGAACACCGCCTCGAACACGGCCAGATCTTCGGGCCGCTCGGTGAGCGTGCCGTGCGAAATGCCGGCGCTGGCGATGACGATATCGGCGCCGCCGTGCGCGGCTACAAAGTCCGCGCCTGCGCAGGCCAGCGCGGCGTGATCGCATACATCGAGCGCATAGCTGCGATGGCGTTCGGGATGGGGGAGGGAAGCGATCAGCGCGGCGAGCGCTTCGCCGCGCCGCGCTACCAGGCCGAGGGTGGCGCCGCGTGCCGCGTATTCACGCGCCAGCGCCGCGCCGATGCCGCTCGAGGCGCCGGTAATGAAGACCCGGTCGGCTCCAGCGGCCGCGGTCATTTCTTGTCCGCTTTGGCCGCTTTGGCTTTCTCCACCAGTGCGTCCATCACCTGCAGGGCGACCTGCTGCTGTTCGACTTCGGTCTGCGCCGGGGAGCCTTCCGGGTTCGCCATCGAAGGCGAGGTGAGGAAGCGGCCGTCGATGGCGACCATCGGCCAGTGGTCGACCTGGTACTCGTTCATCATGGCGCCGGCGCGGCGCGCCTTGGCCTGCACGCCGAAGGAGTTGTAGGCATCGACGAAGCGGGCGCGGTCGATGCCCGACTTGGCCGCCCAGTCGATCACTTCTTCGTCGTTGGCAAAGCGCAGGCCCTGCTGGTGCATGGCGGCGAAGGCCCTGGTGTGGTATTGCCCGACCAGGCCGAGCGCGTCGAGTGCGTAGAACAGGCGCTGCTGCGGCAGCACGCGCGGCCCGCCGGCCACGTGTACGCGCTTGAAGACGATGTTGTTGCCCTGCTTTTTCACCCAGTCGGCCAGCAGCGGCTCGAACACGTTGCAGTGCGGGCAGTAGTAAGCAAAAAATTCGATGACTTCGACCTGCTTGCCCTCTGGCGTGTCCAGTTTCTGCGGCAGCACCTTGTACTGCACGCCTTCTTTCGGCGCGGCCGGGGTGGCCGGGGCGGCAATAGTCACGCCGCTCAGGGTCAGGAGGGCAGCGGTGCACAACAGGCGGCGAAGCATTTTCATCGAGTCTTCCTTATTTGGTGTTACGGACGATGGCGACATCGATGCCGCTGTCGAGCAGTTTCGCGCGTGCCTTGTTCACGGATTCGACCTGGCTGAACGGACCGAGGCGCACGCGGTGCAGGGTGCCGCTGTCGCTTGCGCGGTCGCTGATCGCGGCTTCGAAGCCGAGCAGGGCCAGCTTGGCGCGGGTGTTCTCGGCGTCCGACATTTCGCGGAAGGCGCCGGCCTGCAGGTAGTAGACGTATTTGTCGTCGGCGCCGGCGGCAGCGGGCGTTGCCGGTGCGCCGGCGGGGGCCGCGGCGGGCGTCGGTGCGGCTGCATGCGCAGCCGGCTTCGGCTCTCCCGCACCCGTCATGCCGGCGATGGCCTGGCCCAGCGGATCGGCCTCGGTCGCGGCGGCCGGCGCCGGCTTCGGGGCGGCCGCTGGCGCCGGCGCTGCCGCCGCTTCCGCCTTCTTCGCTTCGCGCTCGGCCAGCTGCTTCGCCGCTTCGCGCGCGGCGTCGCGATTGCCGTACAGGGGCTTGTTCGGGTCGTTCGCCTGGCTCGGTTCGAGATCGGCCGGGCGGCCCATCTTGTTCGAGCGGTCGGTGAAGGGAGAAGCGCCCTTGGTGATCATCAGCGCAACCGCCACCGCGATACCCAGGCCGATGATCAGGCCGATGATGATGCCGGTCAGGGTGCTGCCGCGCTGGCGGGAGGGGAAACGAAGAGTGGCGGTCATGGTCGCTCGTTATTTATGCTTGTGATTCGTTATGCTTGTGGTTCGTCTTGGGCGTCGGCGGGAGCGCGTTCCATCTTGTTCGGCGCCGAGACGCCGATCAGGGCCAGGCCGTTGCGCAGCACCTGGCGCGTCGCCGTGGCCAGGGCCAGGCGCGCGAGCTTCAGGGCCTCGTCGTCGTCGAGCAGCCACTTGTGCGCGAAATAATAGCTGTGCAGTTCGCCGGCCAGTTCGCGCAGGTAGAACGCGACCTGGTGCGGGCCGAGTTCGGCCTGGGCGCGCTGCAGCACTTCCGGGTAAGCCGCCAGTTTCGACAGCAGGCTCGCTTCGTGCGGCGTGTTCAGGGAAGACAGGTCGACGTTCGCCAGCGCCGCTTCATCGCCGCCCCAGTTCGCCAGCGCCGAGCAGATGCGCGCGTGGGCGTACTGCACGTAATACACCGGGTTCTCGTCCGAGGTTTTCAGGGCGACGTCGACGTCGAACACGAATTCGGTATCGGCCTTGCGCGAGATGAGGAAGAAGCGCACGGCGTCGCGGCCGCGCGTGATGTCGCCGTTGCCCGACCATTCGATCAGGTCGCGCACGGTCACGTAGGAACCGGCGCGCTTCGAGATCTTGACTTCCTCGCCGTCCTTCATGACGGTGACCATCTTGTGCAGCACATAGTCCGGATAGCCTTGCGGGACGCCGATGTTCACCGCCTGCAGGCCGGCGCGCACGCGGGCAATCGTCCCGTGGTGGTCGCTGCCCTGGATGTTGATCGCCTGGTCGAAGCCGCGGCGGAACTTCTGCATGTGGTAAGCCACGTCCGGCACGAAATACGTGAAGGTGCCGTCGGACTTGCGCATCACGCGGTCCTTGTCGTCGCCGTAGTCGGTGGTTTTGAGCCACAGCGCGCCGTCCTGCTCGTAGGTGACGCCGGCGTCGACCAGGGCCTGCACGGCCTGGTCGACTTTACCGTCCGCATAGAGCGAGGACTCGAGGTAGTAATTGTCGAACCTGACACCGAAAGCCTGTAAATCCTGGTCCTGCTCGTTGCGCAGGTAGGCGACGGCGAAGCGGCGGATCGATTCGAGGTCGTCGGCGTTGCCGCTGGCGGTGGCCGGTTCGCCATCGCTGGCGGAGACGGTTTTACCTGCCAGGAAGTCGGCTGCGATCTCGGCGATGTAGTCGCCGTTATAGGCCGACTCGGGCCACTCGGCGTCGCCCGGCTTGAAGCCGCGCGCGCGCGCCTGCACCGAATTGGCGAGCGTGGCGATCTGCACGCCGGCGTCGTTGTAATAGAACTCGCGGGTGACTTCGTGGCCTTGCGCTTCGAACAGCGAGGACAGCGCATCGCCCAGCGCCGCCTGGCGGCCGTGGCCGACGTGCAGCGGGCCGGTCGGGTTGGCCGAGACGAATTCGATGATTGCGTGGTGGCCCTTGCCGGATTCGCCGCGTCCAAACGCTGCGCCCTGCTGCAGGATGCTGCGCACCACCGACTGCTTGGCGCTTGCCGCCACGCGCAGGTTGATGAAGCCGGGACCGGCGACGTCCGCCGCTTCGACCAGGCCGGCCGCGTTCGGGTCGGCCAGCAGGGCCGCGACCAGGCGCGTGGCCAGTTCGCGCGGGTTGGTCTTCAGTGGCTTGGCCAGCTGCATGGCGATATTGCAGGCGACGTCGCCATGGCTCGGATCGCGCGGGCGCTCCAGAACGATATTCGGGGTCAGATCGGTGCCGGCGACGATCGGCGCAAGGGCGGCCTGGAAGAGGGCAACGATCTCTTGTTTTTGTTGGGCGAGCATGGGCGTATTCAGTAAGTTCGTGAGGCGGTGGCGCGGCCACGGCAATATCAAGGGTTCATTATACTGGTTTGCTGCAGCGCCGAATACGGCCGCCACCGCCTCGCCTGCCTGCTCTTTAAGCCGGACCAAAGGCGGAGCCGGTACAATGCGGGTCTTTCCCCGTATTGACTCCGCCACCATGACCGACAAGCGACGCACGCTCTCCATCCAGCCCAAGACCGCCGGCACCAAGCCAGCCAAGCCGGCCGGTAATCCGGCCGCGCAGTACGCCCGGCCAAAGGCCACGGCCAAGGCGGAGAAGCAGCCTGAAGCGAGGCCGGCCGCGCCGGCGCCGAGGCAGCCCGCGCCGGCCGCGCGCCCGAGCCATGAAGTCAAGCCGCAGTTCCAGGCGGAGTACCGTCCCGACCTGCCGGGCGACTCGCTGGCCCTGGCCATGCTCGGCGCGGCCAGCGCCGTTGCCCAGGTGCGCGGCGGCACCGCGCTGCCCCAGGCCTTGTCGAACGTATTCGCCGCCTACCAGGTGACGCCGCAGAGCCGCGGCGCGATCCAGGACCTGGCCTACCGCACGATGCGCGGCCTCGGGCGCGCGGAGGTCCTGCTCGGCCTGATGACGACCAAGGCGCCGGACGTGCCGATGCTGGTCGGCCTGATCCAGTGCGCGCTGGTGCTGCTCGATCCGCCGGAAGGGGAAAGCGCCGCCTACGAACCCTTCACCGTGGTCGACCAGGCCGTGACGGCGGCCAGCCGGCACCCGGACTTCGCCCACGCCAAGGCGATGGTGAACGCGGTCCTGCGCCGCTTCCTGCGCGAGCGCGAGGAACTGGTCGCCACCGCCTTGAAGGAACCGCTGGCGCAGTGGAACTACCCGCAGTGGTGGATCGACGCCACGAAAGCCGCCTATCCGCGCGACTGGGAAGCGATCCTCGACGCCGGCAACCGCCACCCGCCGCTGACGCTGCGCGTGAATATCCGCAAGATCAGCGTCGACGACTACCTGCGCCAGCTGGAAGAGGCCGGCATGGCGGCCGACGTGATCGGCCCGCAAGCCTTGCGCCTGAAGCAGGCGACGAATGTCGCGCAGATCCCCGGTTTCCACGACGGCCTGGTGTCGGTGCAGGACGCCGGCGCCCAGCTGGCCGCGCAACTGCTCGACCTCGGGAACGGCATGCGCGTGCTCGATGCCTGCGCGGCGCCGGGCGGCAAGAGCGGCCACATCCTCGAGGTGGCCGACGTCGAACTGACCTCGGTCGATTCGGACGCGCAGCGCCTCGCGCGCGTGGGCGACAACCTGGGACGGCTCGGTCTTTCGGCCACGCTGGTCACGGCCGGCGCGCAGACCCAGTACTGGTGGGACGGCCGCGAATTCGACCGCATCCTGGCCGACGTGCCGTGCACGGCCTCGGGCATCGTGCGCCGTCACCCGGACATCCGCTGGCTGCGCCGCAAGACCGATACGCGCCAACTTACAACACTTTCCGCGGAGATACTCGACAATCTTTGGCAGATGCTGCGGGCCGATGGTAAATTGTTGTTTGTGACATGTTCGCTCTGGCCCCAGGAATCGGAGGCACAGGCGGCCGCGTTCGCGGCGCGCCACAACGACGCCATTCGCCTCGATGCGCCAGGGCAGCTGCTTCCCTCGAGCGGCGCCGGGCTCGATCATGACGGACTGTTCTACGCCTTGTTCCAGAAGAGCGCGGCGTAACAGTCCCTCGCACCACGCTCAACGCAACATAGCTTTATTACTTAGGTTCCGGCCCCTTGTGACTTTACGATTTTTCCGCCTCCTCGCCTGCCAGCTCCTGCTGGTCTTCGCGTGCGCAACGGCGCAGGCGGCCGAAGGGATCGACATCACGCTGGCGAAAATCGAGGCGACCGACGAAGGTTACCGCCTCGGGGCCAACTATTCGTTCGACCTGAACCGCGACCTGGAAGACGCCCTGCAGCATGGCGTCAAACTGTATTTCACGACCGAGATCGAACTGACGCGCCCGCGCTGGTGGTGGCGCGACGACCGCGCCGTGTCCTCGAAGCGTACCGTCAGCATCTCCTACGACGTGCTGCTGCGCCAGTATTACGTGTCGATGGGCGGCAGCGTCCAGCAGACCTACCAGACCCTGGACGAGGCGATGTTCCAGATCCGGCGCCCCGGACGCTGGCTGATCGCGCCGAAAAGCGCGCTCAAATCCGGCGAAACCTACGAAGTCACCCTGCGCATGTACATGAACCGCGACCTGCTGCAAAAGCCGCTGCAGGTCAACGCCTTCAGCAATTCGGACTGGCACCTTGCCTCGAACAAGAAGACTTTCACTTATCGTGCGGAGTAGGGCGTGAACCAGGCCATGCGCTACGCGCTGGTGGTCGGCGGCGCGGTCGTCTCGATCCTGCTGTTCCTGCTTGCCTCGGCGTCCGATAACTCCGGCTTCTTCGACCGCTACTATTCCTGGCTGCTGGGACTGAACGCGACGATCGCGTTCCTGCTGCTGATCCTCGTCGTCGTCGCCCTCGGGCGCCTGTACTCGCGCTATCGGGCCGGGCGCTTCGGCTCGCGTCTGATGGCGAGACTGGTCCTGCTGTTCGCCGGCATCGGCATCCTGCCGGGCCTGGTCATCTTCATGGTGTCGGTGCAGTTCGTCTCGCATTCGATCGAATCCTGGTTCGACGTGAAAATCGAATCGGCCCTGCAGTCCGGCCTCAACCTCGGTCACGCGGCGCTCGACGAGGCGCTGGTCGAACTCTCCGCCAAGGGCCAGACGGTGGCCGCCACCCTGTCGGGCCAAGGCGATGCAGGCGCCCAGCTGGCGCTGTCGCAGCTGGTGTCGAATACCGAGGGCATGCAAAGCGCGCTCCTGCTCGACGCCGGCGGCAAGCTCGTCGCCAGCGCCAGCGAAGACCGGCGCGCCGACCTCACCGTCGACCTGCCGAATCCGCAAATGGTGCGCCAGGCCGCGATGCCCGGCGGTTATGCGCGCGCCGAAGGCGGCATCGAACTCGACTTCCGCGACAATACGAACGGGGGCTCCAACGCCCTCGACGCCGCCACCGGCCTGCGCCTGCGCGCGGTGCTGGCCGTGCCCGAGCCGCCCGGCGCGCCGCCGCGCTACCTGCAATTGATGCAGACGGTACCGGTCAACCTGGCCTCGAATGCCGAGGTGTTGCGCAGCGCGTTTTCCGAGTACCAGCAGCGCTCGGTCGCGCGCGCCGGCCTGCGCCGGATGTACATCGAAACCCTGACACTGACCCTGCTGCTGGCCATTTTCGGCGCCATCGGCAGCGCGGTGCTGATCGCCGGGAACCTGGCCCAGCCGCTGCTGGTGCTGGCCGAGGGTACGCAGGCGGTGGCCGAGGGCGATTTGTCGCCGCGCCCGATCGTCGAAACGAATGACGAACTGGGCACGCTGACGCAATCCTTCAACGCCATGACCGGCCAGCTGTTCGAGGCCCGCAGTGCGGTCGAACGCAACCGCGCCGCGCTGCAAAGCGCCAAGGCCCACCTGGAGTCGGTGCTGGCGAACATGTCGGCCGGCGTGCTGGTGCTGGACGCCGAAGGCACGGTCGTCAACTCGAACGAAGCCGCCTGCCGCATCCTGCAGATGGAGCAGTGCCACCTGGACGGGCCGCTCTCGAAAATCGAGGGCCTGGAAAACTTCGCCGCCACCGTGACGCGCGCGTTCTCGACGCAGAGCGCGCAATCGGCCGCCGGCACCGCGCGCCAGCGCACCCACTGGCAGCAGGAAATCGAGATCCCGCGCCGGAGCGGCGGTGGCGGCGATGAGCATGACACCACCTTGCTGGCGCGCGGATCGCGCCTGCCGGTGGGCGTGGGCAGCGGCTTCATCGTCGTGTTCGACGATATCTCGGACGTGATCTCGGCCCAGCGCTCGGTGGCCTGGGGCGAAGTGGCGCGCCGCCTGGCGCACGAAATCAAGAACCCGCTCACGCCGATCCAGCTGTCGGCCGAACGCCTGCAGATGAAGCTGGAAGGCAAGCTGGACGCGGCCGATGCCGCCTTGCTGGCGCGCGCGACGACGACCATCGTCAACCAGGTCGACGCCATGAAGCGCATGGTCGACGACTTCCGCGACTATGCGCGCACGCCGCCGGCGGTGCTCGAGCCGCTCGACCTGAATGGCCTGATCGGCGAGATCCTGACCTTGTACCTGGCCGAGGACGCCTCCGACATCATCCACGCCACGCTGGCGCCGAAGCTGCCGCGCGTGATGGGCGACCCGACCCAATTGCGCCAGGTGATCCACAACCTGCTGCAGAACGCCCAGGACGCGCTGGCCGACCGCAGACCCGGCGCCCAGGCGCCGCGCATCGACGTCGCCACCGAGATCATCCGCTACACCGGCGCCGACGGCACGGCGGGCGAGGCGGTGCGCCTGGCCATCCTCGACAACGGCCCGGGCTTTGCGCCGAAGATCCTGGCGCGCGCCTTCGAACCGTATGTCACCTCGAAGGCCCGCGGCACCGGTCTCGGCTTGCCGATGGTGAAAAAGATCATCGACGAGCACGGTGGCCGCATTGATGTTCAGAACCGTCCAGACGGAAGTGGCGCGTCAGTATTCATTTTGCTGTTAAAGTTAGCACAAGAGGCGAACTTGGCCGAAGTGTAAATCGGGCATAGAATACGCCGGGAAGCAAACTGTTAACTCGGGTGGAGACGGAAGGTAAACGATGGCGAACATACTCGTAGTTGATGATGAAATGGGCATCCGCGAGCTGCTCTCGGAAATCCTGGGAGACGAAGGCCACGCAATCACGCTGGCCGAGAACGCGCAGCAGGCGCGCGAAGCACGCGCCGCCGGCGCGCCCGACCTGGTCCTGCTCGACATCTGGATGCCCGATACCGACGGCGTCACGCTGCTCAAGGAATGGCAGCGCGATGGCCTCTTGAGCATGCCGGTCATCATGATGTCGGGCCATGCCACCATCGATACCGCCGTCGAGGCCACCCGTATCGGCGCCCTGAATTTCCTCGAAAAGCCGATCGCCCTGCAAAAGCTGCTCAAAGCGGTGCAGCAGGGCCTGACGCGCGCCCAGGAAGTGGCGCGCGCCCCGGTGCCGCCGCCGCGCCCGGCGATGCCGGCCCCGATCGTCGAAGCGCCGCCGGTGAGCAACCCGATGTTCGCGGCCCAGCCCGTGCCCGCGCCCCTGAACGGCGCGCGCGTGGGCGTCATCGGCCATGGCGAAACGCAGGGCTATACGCTTTCCTTCGACCTGCCGCTGCGCGAAGCACGCGATGCCTTCGAGCGCATGTACTTCGAACACCACCTGGGGCGCGAAGGCGGCAGCATGACGCGCGTGGCCGAAAAGACCGGTCTCGAGCGCACCCACCTGTACCGCAAGCTGAAACAGCTCGGCGTCGAACCGGGCAAGCTCGGCAAGCGGGGCGGGTAGTGGAAAGGGGCCAGCCGGCCCCCGAATGGCCCTTCTCATCAGGCTCCTCTTTGCGTCATCCAATTCCTACGGTGCTGGTCACCGGACCCACTGCGGCAATGCGCGAGGCGGCCATCGCCCGCGCCCTGGACGACCCCGCTACGCCCCGTAGCGATGGGATCGCCATCATCCTAGAGGGACTTCCCGACGGCAGTCCCGTGCTGGAAAATTCCGACAAACTCCTGATTTCGCGCATCGCGCCCGGTTGCTTGTGCTGCGCGGGAAATCTCGTCATGCGTGTTACATTAAATCGTCTGCTGCGCCAGCAGCCGGCCCGCCTCTTCATCGGCGTCTCCGGTACGGCGCACCTGGATCAGTTGCGATCATGGTTAAGTGGCGCACCATACGATCAACTGCTGGCTCTCACGCCCGACCTGCACTCTTGAAATTGGTCCGGCGAGCCCCACCTCTTCACTGAAGCTAACCGCCCCGCCGAGTGGCTAGCAAGATACTGATCGAGAGAAGGAGTCACCATGAACATGATCTATAACAGCGAACAGTACAGCGTGGTCGAATTTGGCGTCGATCGCGACCTCGAAGCCTTGCGCTTCGGCGGTTACGAGATCGTCGACAAGGCCGGCCGGCGCGAAGCGTTCATCGGCGGCAAACTGGCCCAATCGTTCCGCCGCGACGTCAACAACCTCATCGCGAGCGAGCCGACCATGGAAGAAATCGACGATTTCCTCGGCTCCTACGACACGATGATGAACCAGCCGGTCGTGCTGCACTAAGCAAGCCGACGCAAGCCTGGAGGACATCCCACCGACGGCCAGGGACACAACTGAATGCAGGCGCCGGCGACAGCCGGTGCCGCGTCCGCCCTGCGCCTCGCTCCGCTTCATCACCGCGGCAACATGGTAAGCTCTTCGCCATGTGCCAACTTCTTGCAATGAACTGCAATGTCCCAACCGACATTGTGTTTTCCTTTACCGGCTTCGCCCATCGCGGCGGCCGTACCGACACCCATCACGATGGCTGGGGCATCGCCTTCTTCGAGGGCGCCGGCGTCCGTCATTTCGTCGATCACCAGGCCGCGATCGATTCGCCGATCGCCGAACTGATCAAGCGTTACCCGATCAAGTCGACCAATGTCATCGCCCACATCCGCAAGGCGACCCAGGGCCATGTCGCGCTCGAGAACTGCCATCCCTTCGTGCGCGAGCTGTGGGGCCGCTACTGGGTGTTCGCCCACAACGGCGACCTGAAGGAGTTCAAGCCGCAGCTCGACGGCGCCTTCCGTCCCGTCGGCAGCACCGACAGCGAGCTCGCCTTCTGCTACCTGCTGCAGGAACTGCGGCGCCGCTTCGGCGACAGCCCGCCCGCGTTGCCGGCCTTGCGCGCGGCGCTCGGCGAACTGGTACAGGCTGTCTCGGATCACGGCACCTTCAACATGCTGCTCTCGGATGGCACCGCCCTGTTTGCGCACTGCTCGACCAAACTAAGTTACATCGTGCGCCAATATCCCTTCGTGACCGCGCGCCTGTCGGACGAGGACCTGTCGGTCGATTTTTCCCAGGTGACGACGCCGCAGGACCGGGTCGCCATCATCGTCACCGAACCGCTGACGACCAACGAAACCTGGACTGCGTTCGCGCCGGGCGAACTGCTGGTGTTCATCGACGGCGCACCCGTTCCCGTCGCGTTTTAGGGCCCGTCCTGTGCGATTTTTAGCTTTCCGATATCGCTTTTCGGGGAAAATGATTCCAAAAATCCACTAATTGCTGAGAATGGGGTAGAGTGGGCGGCTTGAACGTGACCACGGGAACGCGATGACCGATACCGCCAGCCTTGACCAGGCATCCCAGCCTTTGCAGCTGCGCAATTTCTATCTTGCGCGCCAGCCGATGCTCGACCGCAACCAGGCGCTGTTTGCTTACGAGCTGCTGTTCCGGAATACGCCTGCCAACAGCGCCGAGATCGACTCCGGCCTGTCGGCCACGGCCGGCGTGCTGGCCCACGCCGCCCAGCTCGGCCTGCCGCGCGCCGTCGGCGACGCGACCGCCTTCCTGAACGTCGACACCGAAGCCTTGATGAGCGATATCTTCGCCTTCCTGCCGCGCGAGCGCACCGTGCTCGAACTGGTCGGCTCGGTCGAGGCGACGGAGCCCGTGCTGTGGCGCCTGGCCGAACTGTCCGGCCACGGTTTTAAATTCGCCGCCGAAGCCAGCGCCCACGGCAGCCGCCTCGGGCGCCTGCTGCCCCTGCTCGATTACGTGAAGGTCAACCTGCGCGCAATGCCGGTGGTGACGATGCTGTCGCTGGTGCCGCGCCTGCGCGGAACCGGAAAACGCCTGATCGCCGAGAAGGTCGAAAGCCAGACCGAATACAAGACCTGCCTCGACCTCGGCTTCGATTACTTCCAGGGCTTTTATTTCGCCCGCCCCTCGGTGATCGCCGGGCGCAAGCTCTCGCCCTCGCAGCTGGCCGTGATCGACCTGATGAATTTGATCGTGTCGGACGCCGACAATATCGAGATCGAACGCGCGATCAAGCGCGACGTCACGCTGTCGATCAACCTGCTGCGCATCGTGAACACGCCCGCCGCCGGCCTGCGCCAGCGCATCGATTCGCTCAGCCAGGCACTGATCGTCGTCGGACGGCGCCAGTTGCAGCGCTGGCTGCAGATCATGCTGTATGCCGAACCGGGCAACCACGGCCACGCACAGACGCCCCTGCTGATGCTGGCCAGCACCCGCGCACGCCTGATGGAGCTGCTGGCCGGACGCCTGCGTCCGGGCCAGCGCCACGTCGCCGACATGGCCTTCACGGTCGGCATCATGTCGCTGATGGATGCGCTGTTCTGCGTGCCGATGGCCGACCTGGTCGAGCAGATCCCGGTGAGCGAGGAAGTGTCGAGCGCGCTGCTGAAACGCAGCGGCTTCTTCGGCGAACTGCTGCGCCTGGCCGAATCGTTCGAACGGATGGAAGAGGGCGAAGACGTGCTGCCGGCGCTCGGCGAGCTGGCTGACAACGGCGACGACTTGGTCGAGCTGGAGATGGCGGCCTTCGAGTGGAGCGGACAGGTGGTCCGCAGCGCGCTGTAGAGCGTGTGAAATAACCTCCATGGCTGCGTTGCATTCGTCTCGCCGTACTAGCGTACTGTCTTCGACGATGCGCCTTGCCCTGAAGGCTATTTCACACGCTCTAGGAAAGGCGCTACCCGGCATCGGACAATCGCCGATGCCCGGCAGCGCAGGATTCAGGTGCCGGCCCACTGCTGGTGCAGGTCCGGGTCGGTGCGCAGTTCCCACAGGCCGAGGATCACCGTGGCCAGGCCCACCAGCAGCATGCTGGCGCTCATCGCCTCGTCGGGCATGGTGTTGACCAGCCAGGGAGATACCGCGACCCAGACCCCGACGATGATGTTCAGGAACACCGCCCAGGCATAGGTCTTGTAGAGGTCGAAGGCAGCCAGGGCGCCCATGATGGCGCCTGCGATGAAGGCGTTGATGGCCGGCGGCGAATCGCTCGGGTAGCCCATCACGAAGGGCGACACGACCAGCCAGATTGCGAGCAGCAGGATGCCCTGGTCCTGCCAACGCCGGGTAGAGAGATGCATGGACATGACTGTCTCCTTCAAAAAAACGAGCGGTCCCGTAATGCTTTAGACAATATCGAAGGCAGGAAGTTCGGCGGCATAGGTCCGCCCCACACAATCGGGAGTGTCATGGACGTGCTGCTGGAAGCATCCGGGCTGGCCAAGGCCTACGGCGCGCGGCGCGCCGTGGACGGCGTGTCGTTCCAGGTAAGGGCCGGGCAAACGCTCGGCCTGATCGGTCCCAACGGCGCCGGCAAGTCGACCACGGTCGGCATGCTATGCGGCCTGCTGGTTCCCGACGCGGGCAGCGTGCGCGTACGTGGCGAGCCGGTCGGCCCGGGCGCCAGTGAAGCCAAGCGCCGCATCGGCCTGGTGCCGCAGGACCTGGCGCTCTACGACGATTTGCCGGCCTTCGAGAACCTGATGCTGTTCGGCGCCCTGTACGGCGTGCCGCGCGCGCTGCGGCGCGAACGCGCCACGCGCGTGCTCGGGCAAATCAACCTGCAGGACCGCGCGCGCGACCGGCCCTCGACCTTCTCGGGCGGGATGAAGCGGCGCCTGAACATCGGCGCGGCCCTGATGCACGCGCCGGAACTGCTGGTGCTGGACGAGCCGACGGTGGGCGTCGACCCGCAAAGCCGCAATGCCATCTTCGAGATCCTCGAGCGCCTGCGCGACGACGGCTGCGCCCTGGTCTACACCAGCCACTACATGGAAGAAGTCGAGCGCCTGGCCGACCAGGTCGTCGTCATCGACGGCGGCAAGGTACTGGCCGACGACACCCCGCTCGGGCTGCAAGGGCGCCTGCCGTCGCGGGCGGCATTGCGGGTCGAACTGGCCGGCGAACCGGAGCCAACCCTGCTCGATGGCCTGCGTGCCATGGCCGGGGTGACGCG
>Ga0308169_10000739_pt1 | contig 43231 bp, 31 predicted proteins | sample PhyBR1_2_FD_202139 | JGI IMG/M metagenome (GOLD analysis project Ga0308169, IMG submission 202139) | Phyllosphere microbial communities from UC Gill Tract Community Farm, Albany, California, United States - DLSLSB.R1 | ecosystem: Host-associated > Plants > Phyllosphere > Unclassified | place...
TCCCTCGCCCTCGTCATCGTCTCTCCTCCCTCCCCTCCTCCCCCTCGCAGTCGACGGCCCTCCCGGCGGCGGTGGGTACGGCGGCGGCGGCTACGGCGACCGCCCGTACGACCCGCGCTACGCCCCCCGCGGCGGCGGGTACGGCGGCGGGCGCGACGACCGCGGCGGGTACGGCGGCGGCCGCGGTGACGACCGCGACTACGGCCGCGCGCCGCGCGACGACTACCGCTCGCGCGACGACTACGGCGGCCGCGGCGGCGGCGGCGGCGGCGGGCGCGACGACTACCGCCGTGACGACCGCGACCGGGGCACGTACGCCATGCCGATGCGCAGCGACGAGCCGCGCAGGTCGTACGACGACCGCGGTGGCTCGAGGAGCGAGCGCAGGTACTGAAAGCTTGGGCTCGCGCCTCGTTCTGTGTAGCTTTTGCGCCCGTCTCGTATGAAACTCGAACTCGCTCTGTCCTGCTCTCGTCTCTCTGTTCGAGCGAGCAGGAGAGGAGCGCGAGCCGAAGACTTCAGCCGAGGAAGCTTTCGAAAGAGAGAAGGGAACGCTCAGGAGCCTGGGTCACTCGCTATCGATACAGCTCCGCTCTCCCTCGCTCTACAACGTGTACACGCTCCCGCTCGAGTGCCGCCGCTGCTGCTCGTCCACGCCGTCGCCGACTCATCGCTGCGCGACAGGCACCTCGCCGCGCTCCTTCTCTGCGGCCCGGACGGCCTGGTTGATGCGCCGTTGCCGCGACATGACGAGGCCGGTGCCGGTCGGTGCTGGCCTCGGGTTGGTGTCTGCGTGTAGGAGAGGGGCAGGGTGAGCGCGGGTCCGAGAGGAGGAGGGGAGGAGGGAGGAGGACGAGGGGACGGACCGAGGACGCCGGCCTGGACGAGGAGGCGCTCGACCGACTTTGAGGGGATCGCACCCTGGCTCAACCAGAAGCGCACGCGGTCGAGGTTCCAGGTGCACTGCTTGACGCCGACCTGGGCGTGGGCGGTGCGAGGGGCAAACTGGCTCGCGCCCCACTCTGCGACGGGGCGGGTGCGGCCGTTCGGGGAGCGCGAAGGTGCGGGCTGGATGGTCGGGACGGGCGAGTAGTCGCCGAGGTGCTCGAGGGGCTGGGCGGTCGGGCGCGAGGAGGAGCGGGTCGCGACGAGCGAGTACGAGGGGTTGTTGCGCGTGAGGGCGTGGCGCGAGAGGCGGAGGCGGATGGCCATGGTGTGGTGCTCTCGAGCGGGCTGGCTGGTGCGGTGGAGCGAGAGCCGAGGCGAGTGGAGGGACGAGGAGGAGGACGAGGAAGAGATGAAGCTGGCCTCGCCTCCACCGCTCTCCTCACACACCCAGGAGCCGCACTGCTTGCTCGAAAAGCCGCCATTCACCTACTACTAGCTCGGCCGCTCTTGTCCCGCGCCTCCCAAGCCTCTCCTCACTCGGTGAGCTCCCCTCCTCCTCCTCCTCCTCAATCCAGCCTCGTACCCTCGCTGTGCATCGCCTCTGACCACCTTGCACCACTGCAGTCCACCACAGACATCACGCACACACCCGCCAACATGTCCGCCACCCCGTACGCCGCCGCCATCATCGAGACGGCCCTCTCCGCCGAGCAGCCCATCCTCCGCTTCGGCACCTTCACCCTCAAGTCGGGCCGCCAGTCGCCCTACTTCTTCAACTTTGGCCTCTTCAACTCGGGCGCACTCCTCCTCTCGCTCTCCTCGGCCTTTGCCGACGCCATCCTCGACGCCTACCCGGACCTCGGCCAGCCCACCGCAGGGCCCGACACGCCGCGCGTCCTGTTCGGCCCGGCGTACAAGGGCATCCCGCTCGTCGCCGCCATCGCGACCGAGCTCGCCCGCCGCGGCCGCGACATCGGCTACAGCTACAACCGCAAGGAGAAGAAGGACCACGGCGAGGGCGGGTCCATCGTCGGCGCGCCCCTCAAGGGCGAGCGCGTCCTCATCGTCGACGACGTCATCACGGCCGGCACGGCCATCCGCGAGGCGCACAAGATCGTCGAGGCCGAGGGCGGCAAGACGGCCGGCATCGTCGAGGCGCTCGACCGCGAGGAGCGCGGCGCCGGCACCCTCTCGACCGTCCAGGAGGTCGAGGAGGAGCTCGCCGTCAAGGTGACGAGCGTCGTCAAGATGCGCGACATTGTCGCCTGGCTCGGCGACAAGGGCAAGCTCGACGAGATGAAGGCCATGGAGGAGTACCGCGCCCAGTGGGGCATCAGCAACTAGAGCGGCGTCCTCGAGCATATGTGCGTCCTCCTCTTCCCTTTCTCTTTTCCTCGAGACTCGGTCGACGTGCATGTCTGACTCCTCTCGTACCCGCAGCTGTACCTGTCCTGCGAGCCGCAACTCAACCTTCTTCCTCGCACCATCTTCTCCTCGCTCTCCACTTGCGCCCGTCTCGCCCCTCTTTCGCTGCGCCCGGATGTCGTACAGCGAGAAGAGCTCTCAAGTTCGTCCTGCCGCCGCCGACGCAACGAGAGCGGGCCGCGTCGGTCGAGCTCGGCACGAGCACGTCGTCGAGCGGTCGGACCTCCTCTTCTTCTACGTCGCTCGGCTCGGTCCCATCGCGACGCTGCTCGTCGCTCGCCCTCGGGTTGTGCTCTACGACACGGTGCCGGGCTGTACGGCCGAGCCGAGCCTGCCTCGACTCGAGCGACTGGAAGTCGACGATCGACTTCCTGCCCCGCTCCGGGTCGGCATGCCCCTCGCCCCACCGAGTCGCTCTCGACGAGGCGCCGAGCCCGCGAGATCTTCATGGCCTCATACTCGCGCGTCGAGCGCTCGCTGTGCTCGGGCTGGGCCCCGACACCTCGTCGAGCGGTCCGAGCGGCTCTTGCCTCTCCTGCTCCAGGTCCTGCTCGGCGCAGCTGCGCCGGCTTCGTACGCTCTCGCTCGAGTGCGTGCATACACGACACGCTGCCTGCTCGCGCACGAGCCCTCGCCGCTCGTGCTGCCCTGCCTCGCTCAGCGCCGCGCTCGACCTCGACTCGCTCCCTCTCCTTCCTTGAGCAGCGTCGCTCGTGCCGAGCACCCTCCTTTTCCACGCTCCAGTCCCACAGCCTCGCTTGCGCTGCCTCGGCTCGCTCAGCTATTCGTGGGCCCGCCAAACTGGCACAGCTTGCCTCCCGAACCCCGCCGCGCCCCTCCTGCGCCGAGCGACCCGCCCTCACCTTCCACCTTCCACCGCGGCCTTTCCCGCCGCCTGGCAACCCCTCACGCAGCGCTCCTCGCAAAGTGTCTGTTCCCGGCCGACCCGTCGGCCCGCATCGTCGAGAGAGACATGGTCTGAGACTCGGCGGTCCCTCTCGTCGCGAGCACGCTCTCTCCTTCCTCTCTTCGAGCGGTGGTGCACTGCGAGAGCTGCGAGGGTCTGAAGGGCCGCAATCTCGAGCTTGTGCTGGGTCGGCGACGTCGAGGCAGCCGCGAGGCGGGCTCTGTGGGTCTCGTCGAGCTGCGAAGCGAGAGAGAAAGGGTGCGCCCTTTCGTCGAGGAGAAGCTCGCTAGCAAAAGCTGGCTCTTGTCACAGCGATCGTTCGACGTTGCTGGACGGGCGAGAGAGGTCCGCAGAAAAGGTAGCGACGCCGTGAGCAAGCAGGGCGAGGGACGGTCGAGAGAGGGACCGTGCGCCAAACTCCGACGCCAGCTCTCGGGCTCGCTCTGCTCGCCTTTCGGCCCCAGAGCCGGGCACAAGTCGTGCCAAGCACCTTGAGCTCGCTCTCGGTCAACGCGCGGTGCAGCATGCGCAGCGGAACGGAGACGAACGCCGTCTTCTCGGAGCCCGGCTCGACCGTCCGTGCACACTCGGCCGGACCCCGTCCTCGTCGCACGACGGGCGGATCCGCGTGGTCGTCGTCGACAAGTCCGCAGCAGGAGAGTCGATCTGCGCAGTTGGAGCAACGCTAACGAGATGGACCTTCTCGTTAGCGCAACAAGGTGCAATCGGAGGAGCGTGCATGAGCGGTGTCGCAGCTGAGCGGTGGCTCGTCGGCCGTCGAAACTCAAGCGCTCAGCCGAGAACTTCTCCGCCGGCCGATTGCCTTGATCCGCTCCACGAAGACCTCTTGTAGAAGATCTGGACGGCGAGGAAGTGCAGGCGAGCGAGCGAGAGGCAATCGCTGCGAGAAGAGGCTCGTGCGCCGAGGCAGGCTGCGGAGTGTCCTCATTGTGAGAGCTGCTCGTCGATGAGAAGCTCCCTCTCGGGCGACGTTGACGACGAGCGACCAAGTCCGACCCCACAAGCAACGAGCAGCGACGTGACGAAGTTACCGCAGAGGTCGCACGCTCGCGTGGGAGCGCACAATCTCGCCGGAAGAGGCGAGAGCGAAGGCGGGCACGCCGAATTAAAAAAGCGGAGGGTCGGTCGAGGTCCCCGACCGGCGACCGTGGCTCGGCAGCGATGCGTTTGCGCTGAAAGCCGGAGCAGAGGCAGCGGGACGAAAGCGCTTCTCCGGCGGACCGTGGACCGCTTCCATTGGCGAGTAGCGCGAGGGACGGACGAGCGGCTTGCGGGATGAGACGAGCTTGAGCGCGGTGCCGTAACTATGCGTCCCTGAAGCAAGAAGGACAGGTCCGAGCTTCCTCGACGAGGAGGTGAGCCGACGGTCGGCCCTTGCGCCGAGCGGCCTGACCGCGCGTCTCGCAGCGAGCGGGCGTCGACGTCGTCGAGGGCTTGCCCGGCTGCGCCGGACCGTGTGCTGGCTCGCTGCATGGACAAGTGCTCTGTGTCGCTCGGGCTCGTCCCCAGTGGCCGACCAGGCCTCCACAAAGGCGTCCGAGTCGCGCTCCCTCCTGGTTTGGGAAGGTCGAGCGGGGTCCGAGCGAACCTCCGAGGCCTCGCTTTTCTGACAAGTGCAGATCTCCTCGAGGTCGTGGCGTCGGTGGATGCGGGCCACTCGCCGTGCCTGACGAAGGCCTTCATGAGCTGGACACGGCGCCCGAAAGCGCCCCGGGCCAGAGCGATGCCGCTCGTTCGCTCGTCCGCGTCTTCCTCTCCCTCTCTCCCTCTCCTGACCGCCACTGCGAGCTCGCGCGCGCTCTAGTCGCAGCTCAAGGACCGGCTCTATCGCCCAGCAGCCCCGCCCAACCTCGCCCGCCGTCCCTGTGACCGCCAGGTCCGAGCCCTCTCCGCTCCCGTCCCTCGTCCCTTGCATCCCGTCGAGGAAGGCCACCTCTCTCCCCGCCGACGTCTCTCCTCCGGGTCACCGGCAGTCCTCCGACAGCAGCGTTCGCCACCGCCGCTCGCCCCTCGACGAGCGCGTCTTGTCGACCCAGGCTGGTCGACGTTCGCCTCCTCCTCCTCACTTCCTCCGCAAGGTGAGTGTGGGGCTTTGGCCGAGCGTGTTTTCACCCCAGCGACATCGAGCGTTGCAGCTGACGGTGATCCCTCTCCTTTGCACGCAGGTTGTCTCCTCGAGCGCCCTCTCGAGCCGCCCGTCGACCTTCACGCGCGAGCGCGCATGTCAACCTCGTTCGCCTTCGCGCCGGCCGGCTCGTCGATCCCGCCTGCGGGCGCGTTCGCCAGCTCGTCGCGCAACTACCGAGGCCCGTCGATCCACGACTACTCGCAAGGTGCGCCCGGAATTTCACGCTCGACGAGGCTGTGCGCGGCAGCGAGTCCGTGCGGGAGGATCGTCGCTCTCGAGGCGCAACTTGCTGACGCTTCTCCGTCGATTCCTCGCGCAGACCTCTCGAGCGACGACTACGTCCTGCCCGAGCAAGCGCGATACGTCTCGGGCGCGTTCTCGTCGTCGCCGGCGCACGTCTACCACGCGCCCTCGGTGCTCTCGCCCTCGTCGTCCTCCTCCTCGCGTCCTCGGTACATGCACAACCAGCCCGAGCCTCGCTCGTCGCACGACTCGACGCACTCGACGACTGGAGCGTCGACGCTCGAGGGCGCCATCGACTTCGCCGAGTTCCGCAACTTTGGCTCGACCTCGTCGTCGGTCGAGTCGCACGGCGTCGACGACACGTTCGGCTTCAGCGTCCCGCCCGCCTTCGACCCGTCGTACTCGACGACGACGACGCCCTTGTCAGTCAGCTCGGCCATCTTCACCCTCCCCGCCCAGCAGGCGACGCCCGTCTCGCAGCAGCAGCCGCACCCTCAGCACCAACCTCGCGGCGTTCGCCCTTCGACGTTCACCTGCACGCTCTGCGGCTGGTCCGCCGAGTCGGGCGAGCAGTACGACTACCACCTGCGGGCGCACGACGGCGACTGCCTGTTCCAGTGCTTCCTCGGCGGGTGCGAGGAGGCCTTTGTGCACGCCGACGAGCTCGTCGCGCACGCCCAGATCCACCGCCGCCGAGCGACGCCCTCTAGTGCCTCGAAGCGCTCGTGGGACGACGGCGATGAGACGGCGCAGTACATCGAGGTCTCGGCGCCGTTTGCATGGTCGTCGCCGTCGGGCGGCAAGCGCTCGTGCGTCGAGCCCGTCACGCCTCGCTCGCCCATGCCGGGCTCGTCGTCTCGGCCTCGTCGTGGGCACCGCAAGCGCCCGTCGACGGCGAACGCCGTCCCGACAGCAGACGAGCTCGCGCTCGCGTACGGCGCGGCGTCGGACCTCCCCTTCGTCCGACCCAGCTCGGTCCCGACCGAGCCGCCGTACGACTACCCGTCGCCCGGCCTTCGCGGCTCGTTCGCGCAGTGGGAGCCGTACGCCTCGACCGAGTCGACCCTCGCCATCTCGCGCTTCCAGACGCCGCCGCCGCCGACGACGCCCGCACGGACCTTCCCCACCTTCACCCTCCCCTCGTCGCCCGTCGTCCCGCCTCCTCCTGCGCAGCACTCGACGCCTCGACAGCTGCAGGCTGCACGCACCGAGCCGACGCTGTCGCCGTTCGGGTACCGCCCGATCAGCCGAGTCGCCTCGCCGCTCAACGTCCCCTCGACGGCGCCCATCGTCCAGGGCCCGTTCCAGCCGTACCCCGACTTCGAGGGCCAGTCCGCCGAGATGACGTACTCGGCGTCGCTGCCGCACCCGATGTCGGCCGGGCGCACGATCCACTCGCGCGCCGAGCCCGGCTCGAGGAGGACGCAGCCCGTCTTTGCGATCCCAGCGCCCGAGCCGCTCTCGCCGTCGCCGGTCCGGGTCAAGTACGCGTCGCCCCAGCAGTTCGAGGGCGCGCACTACTCGGCGTACGCCCACTCGGTCCAGTCGGCGTCGGCGTCGGCGTCGACGACCGGGTACGCCTCGCAGCTCCAGTCGCCCGTCTCGCCGTCGGCGACGCTCTCGCCGCAGCAGGGCTTCTACGGGCTCGGCGCACCCGCCTTCCGCGGCACGAGCGTGCGGCGACGCTCATCGGGCAGCTCGAGCGCCGGGTTCAGCAGCGCTCAGGCCGCGCTCGTCTCGGCGGCGTCGATGAACCGCCTCCTGTCGCGCCTGCCCGGCCCGTCGCAACCGCTCGCGCCCCTCACGCCGTACGCCGCATCGACAACGAGTGGGCCCGCCGTGCAGGCGATCCACCCGCAGTACCGCATGCCGCCGCCGCCGCCGCCGAGCGACCCTTCGCTCGACCCGGACAGCCCGCCGCAGTCGGTCAAGGCGCACGCCTGCACGGTCGACGGCTGCGGCAAGGCCTTCCGCCGGCTCGAGCACCTCAAGCGGCACGAGCGCACGCACACGGATGAGAAGCCGTTCTGCTGCGACGTGCCCGGCTGCGGGCGCTACTTCTCGCGCTCGGACAACCTTGCGCAGCACCGCCGCACGCACGACCGCAAGGGCAAGACGACGCGCAAGCTCGAGATGCAGCAGGCGGCGAGGATCGCGGCCGAGACGGCGGCGCTGCACGCAGGACGGCGCTCGGCTCGAGGAGGAGGGGGAGGAGGTCCGGGAGCGGGCGACGACGTCGACCTCGCCGTTCGGTTTCGAGGGTAGGAGCAGTACGTTCTCGAGGCTAGTTCGGCCGTGGCTGCAGTGCGCAACTCTGGCTCGTTCACCCTCTCCTCTGTGTCCGGCGAGCGAGGAGCGCGGAGCGAGCGCACGTCGTCCTGTTCCTTCGCCCTCTTCGCCCCGCCGCTCCTGCCGTCGCCGAGGCACACTTATCAGACTCGCGCACGAGGCGAGCGAGAGGGAAATGAGCGGTCGAGCCCCCTCGCGTGCGCGCGGTCGGCGAAGTCGGCCGCTCGCCCCGCACGGTCTCGTCCCCTCCTCCTCCTCCTCCTCCCTCTCTCTCCTCACCCTCGCTCGCTCGCTCAACTCTCAGCGCACCTGCGCACCCACCAGTCGCTCCTTCACCCCTCCAGTCACTCCTTTGTACCCACCGCGCCCACCCTCGCACCCGCGGCGCACGATGCGCGTCCGCTCCCTCGCCGCACATTCAGCCCTCACGGCCCTCGCCTTGTCGCCCCTCGCCCTCGGGGCCTCGTCGAGCTCGGCGCACAAGGCCAAGAAGCTTGCTGCAGAGAACAACCCGGACGACCCGACCGGTGCGCTGAGTTCTCGCTCGTCGTCGCCCTCCCCCATCTTCCTCATCGCCCCTCGCCCTAGCTCCCCCACCTCTCGAGCCCCTCGAACTGCGTGCTGACCTGCGGACTCTCTCCTGTGCAGGCAAGACCCTCTAGTGCGTCCCTCTCTGCTCTGCTCCTGCGCTGTGCGGCGGCGAGGGTCAAAAGTAGGCGTCGGCCGATGAGCGCGATGCGAGCGCGGGTCGACGCGTGGGGGGAGGTGCAGCCGTGCGCGATCAAAGGGGGGCGAGGCCGCTCTCGAGCCAGGGGCGCAGCAACATCACACTCGGAGCGTGCGCTGACCCCTCTTGCCCTCCTGCAGCGTGACCGAGCCGGCTTGCGGCTACTACCGAGTGCGTCCGCCCCGACCCCTCTCTCGCCGCTGGGCTTGCGGCACGAGCTGACTCTGTTCCCCCTCCTCTCGCAGTGCGTCGTCACCTGGCCCATCGGCTCGCACGTCGCCGTCAATTGGCTCGGCCCGCCGGCGGGCGACGTCTCGGTCTCGCTCGTCAGCAACGTCGGCGGCCCGACCTACACGATCCTCGCGAGCACGCCCGGCACCTCGCAGGAGGGCTACTGCGATAGCGGCTACGGCAAGGGTGTCCTCGCGCCCGGACACGAGTGCGGCCGGGTCGAGTTTGTCGTCCCCGAGGACTGGCAGCAGATGGAGAACTGTGCGTCGCTCTTCTCTCTCTCTCTCTCTCTCTCTCTCTCTCTCCCTGTCGACCGCTTTGAGGCCTCATAACTGACGCCTCGACGTGCCCTTGCAGACACGATCGCCGTCCAGTCGCTCTCGGACGGCTCGCTCGCCGGCTACACCGACGCCATCACGATCGCGCCCTACAACGCCTCGTCGCCGTCGGCCGTCGCCTCGTCCGACATCCCGCGCGGCACCTCGGCCTCAGTCGTCGCCATCCCTGCGCCGACGAGCACCAACTACGACGCGAGCACCAAGTACACCGGCAAGGTGCCGTCGCCCACCGCCGGCGCTGTCTCTCCCTCCTCCTCGTCCTCGCCCGCCTCGTCCTCGGCCGCCGCACCGACCTCCTCGTCCGCCTCGGTCATCTCGACCAGCGTGCGCTCGAGCTCGACCGCTGCCGAGTCGACCGCCGCAGCCGCCTCGTCGGCCGGACAGACGGTCCTCGCCTCGTCGATCGGCACGCCCTCGCAGCCCGCCTCGGCATCGTCCGCCGCACCGAGCGCAGCAGGCCAGACCAACGCTGCACCGGCAGGGCCCCTCTTTGCGCGCACGGCCGCAGCAGTCGGCGCTGTAGCACTCGGCGTCGCGCTCTTCGCCTGATCGCCCAGCGCCCTCGGTCCCTCCCTCCCCCTCTCTTCCCTCTCCTTCGACTTTCTTTCCTCGCGCCCTCGCTCGCCATGTCGTTCTTCATCTCGACCACCACCATGCGATACCTCTCGTTCCTCCATCGGACCCGCACCAGCACCCTTATCCTCCGCATCGACCTTCCTCATCTTCGCCCTCTCGTCCCTCGCCCCTCGTGATCTCTTCGGAACACCCTGTCGTCGCACTACCTCACCCTTCTTATCCCCTCCCCCTCGCTCGGTTGACCCGACCTCTCCCTCTTTCCTCGCCTCGCACTATTTCCCCTCGCCCCTCGGGCAGACAGACACTCCTCGTAGCTCTCGCTCGATGCGCAAAGCCCTTGGCTCTCGTCTCATGACCGTCACGGAGAGAGATGCGCAGGCCGCTCGGACCTGGTGCGTCAGCGAGAGCGCGAAAGTCGAGAGCTGCCGTGCGCGGTCGAGCTTCTCCTCGAGTCGAGCAGAGCTAATCGGCATCAGGAGGCGCGCGTAAGCTTTGATTAGCCGAGGGGTGAATACCAAAAAGTCAAGCAAAGCCAAGGCGCCGGTTTGTAATGCTCCGCCGGCTCGTCTCCCTCCTCCACACGACCCTCACGACTGGGCACTCGACTCGGGCCTCGGTTCGTGATCTGCACCAATCGCCAGCATCTCTGTGCATCGCCTGCGCCACCAGCCGCCCTCGCCCACGGCCCAGAGCGACCTCGGCGCGTCCTCATCAGCGCACCTCGTCGACCGACCTCTCTCGACGCCGACGGCGACTCGTAGACTGGCCGACGCCTTTCGACGAGGTCCGAGAAGGTACAAGACGCGCTTGAAGCAGGGCGGGCGGGCTCTGCTGCAGCGGGAGAGCAGGTGCGTCCTCGTCCTCCCCGCTCCTCCTCTTGGCCCCCCTCGTCGGCCCTCCCTCGCAGGCTACAGCTCCTCGAGACGCTTCGAGGACGCGACGGTGAGCTGACTCGAGTCCCTCGCGCGCAGAACGGTCCCGCAGACTGGGTCAACGGGCGTGTCGAGCGGCGCCGGTGCTGGCGGTCGACCTCGAGCGGTTCATCTCGGTCCTTGTACGTCCCTCTCGCTCTCTCTGGTCATGCCACAGGCTCGAGCGAGCACTATTGCGCCTCTGTGAGCTGCACGCTGACCTCCTTTGCCGTGCGCGCAGGTCAGTCGAGCCCTCGATGGCACCCTCTTCCGTTCTCGTCTCGAAAGCTCGTCTCTTCGCTGGTCGGCCGCATCCCGACGGCGCCGGTCGATGCTCATCGTGTCTCTTCAGAAAGCAGTCGGACCCAGGCTGTCCAGAAAGCTCGTCTCGTCGTCCCCCCTCGTCCCGGCGGCCGAGCACCTCGCGCCGTCAGGGACGGGTCCTACCGAGGCCGTACCCGCCCTCACGTGCCCCTGAGGGCCGCGGGTGCACTCTGGTGTGTCGCTCGCACGGACACCGCCCCTGTGGCGCGACCGTGCGCCCGGCCACCTCTTAAAAACAGGGGGAGACTGCGCACCCTCTCTCAACTGCTATCTTTTGATCTAGCGTGGTAGCGGCCTTCTGCTTGCGCACGATCGAACGAGGACGTCTCTGCGGTGCAATCGAGCGCTTCTCCCGACCCTATCAGTCCTGTAGAGCGCGAGCTGGACCGGTTCCTTGGCCTTCTCAGGTTGGGTCGAGAGAGCGACGAGCGCGCGCTCTTCCTGACGGCCCTGGTCCTCTCGAGCGTGCTGCCTGGACCTCATCGAGTGCGCCCTGAACGAGGCAAGGCGCGCGAAGGGCTGTGGGCGGCGCAATCGTCGTCGGCGAGCCGGGCGAGCAGAGCTAATGCCGAATAGGAAAGTGCGCCTAATCCGATCCGCTTTGAATCGTTTTGCCGCCCGTCCGCGACCCGAGGCGGGTTCGAACCGACCCAGCATTACTATTTCGAGCTAATGATACTTTGTAACGCGCGCTCTCGCGCTCGCGCCGGCTTGCGGGCAGACTTCCTCGCGCTCGACGCAGTTCTCGAACGACGCCCCGAGGCAGCCGACGTGCACGGAAGCGCTCGCACGGGCCCTCGTCGTCGATGCTCACCCGCCTCGTCTTCTCTCGCACGCTCTCGACGCTCTCGACGCTCTCACGAAGCCAGCGCAGGTAGGAGTCTGACGGAGCGTACATTGCACTAACTTGTGGATTCTTCAAGAGGACCGAGAGCAGGGAGAGGGGCGCAAGGGTATCCAGACGAGGAGGGGAAGGTGCGAGAGACTAGAAGCGCGGGTCGTGCACGTGCTTGTACTTGACGGCGTCGGGGACGTTGTCTCGCAGGCCGAGCTCGATCATCTGGATCTGGAGAGCGAGGTGCTTGCTGCAGACGTTGAGAGAGGGAGAGGAAGGAGAAGAGCGAGGTCAGCTTCTTGCGCCGCGAGGAAGTCGAGCTCGAGCGACACGCACCTGTAGCAGCGCGCCTGGAACAGGTTGCCCGACTGGAGCCAGAAGCGAGGGACGCCCGAGTACCTCTGCGCGCAAGAGGGAGAGGTGAGTCCGAGCGCGAGAGGACGGAAGGCGAGCGGGACGCACCCAGACGCCCGGGATCTCGCCCTGCGCATCGGCGCCCCAGACAGAGCCAAGACGGTCGGCGACGTCGTCCGAGATGATGCGGCGCACCGTCTCACGCTGCGAGGCTGCGAGCGAGAAGAAAATGTCAGTTTGAGAAGGTCGACCGCAGGGGCTCGAGCGCGAGGGAAGGACGCACTGTAGCCCGTTGCCATGACGACTGCGAGCGAGCGAGGGTGTGCATCAGTAGGAGAGCTGTAGACGAGCGGCGGGGAGGAGGGAGGAGGACGCACTCATGTCGGCCTCGATCTCGACGCCGTCCTTGAAGAGGACGCCCTTCTCGGTGAGCTTCTCGACCTCGACGCCCTGCTTGATCTTGATCTTGCCGTCGGCGATGAGGCGAGAGCAGCCGACGTCGATGTAGTACCCGCCGCCGTCACGGAAGTACTGCGAGGTCGAGAAAGGCGGGTCAACTTCGGCCTCGAGGAGTCGGTGGAGGCGAGATCGAGACGCACCTTGATGAAGAGCGAGCCAGGATACGGGTTGTGCTTGAAGCCCGCCTTCTCGAGATCCTCGAGGAGCTTCTTGTCCTTGATCGCGATCCTCTTGCCGGCCTCGACGTGGAATTCGGCGAGGAGGTCGACGGGCAGGCTCGTGAGCATGATGTCGGCGTCGTCGAGCGGCGGGCCGTCCTCCTCGTAGACGCCGTTGAGCAGCTCAGGGATGCCGTGCTCAGAGCTCATGACTGCGCGCGGCGGGAGAGGCAGGAGGTCAGCGTCGAGCGTCGAAAAGGCGAGGGAGGGTGAGGAGGAGAGGAAGAGAGCGCACCGTAGGTGCTGCTGCGCTGGACGATGGTCGTGTCGATACCGTGCTCGTAGAAATCGGCTGCGATATCGTGCCCCGAGTTACAGCAGCCGATGACCTGCTCGAGAAAACGAAGGTTGAGCCGACGAAGGGGCGTAGAGAGAGGAAGAGGAAGAGGGACGCACGACAGCCTTCTTGCCCGCCCAGTCCTTGCCGTGGCAGCCAGCGTGACCCGACGAGTGCGTGATGTAGCCCTTGAAGTCGTCGCGCGGGAAAGACGGAAGGCGAGGCTCGCCCGAGAAGCCGCTCGCGAGGACGAGGTGGTTGACGCGCATCTCGCGGTCCTGCTCGCCCTCGCGCTTGATGCGCACAGTCCACTGCTTGGTCTGCTCGTCGAAGGTCGGGTTGCGCTCGATCGTACTGTAAAGAGAAGCGCCGAGGAGGGTCAGGAGGGGCTCGAGCGCGCGAGGTCCGAGCCCGATAGCGAGAAGGAGAGGACGACGAGACGCACGACTGCAGCCAGATGTTGAGCTCCATCTGCGAGGCGTAGTTCTCCATGTAATTTGCCAGCTTGTCCTTTGGCGTGTCTGCACGGTACGACGTCAGCGCCGTCGAGGACGACCGAGGAGGACGAGGGAGACTCGACGACGACGAGCGAGGGGGTCAAGGACGAGGAGAGAGGGACGCACAGATCGGCCAAGTCTTGGGGAACTGCATGTAGGCGAAGTGGTCGGCCCTGCATGCAGAAAAGGAGGAGGCGGTTCCGTCAGCGCGAAGGTTCGTCAGCTCGTGGTGAGGTCTCCCTCACGACGAGCTCTCCAGCTCCTGTCGCCCGACATATTGGTGGGGACTGACGTACCAGACAGGGTCGTGCAGGCAGAGCGTGTGGTACCGCTTGCGCCACGAGTCGCCGACGCGCTCGTTCTTCTCCACGACGAGCGTCTTGACGCCAATCGCGCCGAGGCGAGCTGCGAGCATGAGGCTGACAGGTGCGAGGAGCGAGTCAGCGTCGAGAACACGCTCACGCACTGGACCAGCAGAGAGAGGGAGCGAGACGCACCCGTTCTGGCCGCCGCCGACGATGAGGACGGTCGGGTCCTCGTCCTCGAAGCGGATCTGCTTGTTGCGCCGGTCGAGCCAGTTCTCGCTCGAGTCGTGCGTGCCGTGCTCGGCGCCGAGCGGGCGGCGGTGCCCGGCAAACTCCTCGTGGCCCTTGACCTCCCACAGGGCCGTGAAGAAGGTGAAGGCGCGGTAGTCGCCCGAGCCGGGCGACGACTCGCGGAGGCGCAAGAAGCCCTTGCCGCGAGAGTCGGCCGTCTCGAAGGTCGTGAAGGCCTGGAGCCAGTTGGCGCCCTCGTTGATTATGGCGTCGTGCGGCTTGACGACCTTGAGGTTGCGGATCTCGGGCACGCCGTACTTGTCGAGGTGCTGCCCGATCTCGCCCTTGGCGCGCTTGAGGCTGTTCATGTCGAAGTCGATCGTCTGTGCGCGTCGAGAGAGCAAGAGTCAGCCGAGTGCAGGTGCAGCCACACGCTCGAGACGCTGGGAGGGAAGAGGACGCACGAGGATGTCGCGCCACGAGCCGTCGTCGGTGAAGTGGCGCTCGATGCCGGCGACATCTTTGGTGTCGAACGCAGACTGGATCGAGTCGCACCAGGCCTGGGCTATGTCGGCGGGCGAGTTGCTGCGCTCCTTGGTGGTGGTGGGGGCGACGACCGACTCGACATGAGCGACGGCGCGCTTGATGGTGTCGATGATGGAGGGCTGGGTCTGGACGTCGGCGGAGGGTGGCATGGCGTGCTGGTAGTCGAGAGACTTGAAGAGGAGGAGGAGCAAGAGCGAGCGAAGCCGGCGAGATGCGCCCGCAGAGTGGGGCCGGCGCGATACGAAGCGGGACTGCTTCTGTGCGGGGCTCGCTCCACTCTGGTCCCGCCGAGCGAGTGCGAGTCGCCCCCGACTCGCAGGCGGCCGGCCGGTGCCGAGCGACGAGAGGTGGGGACGACGTCGAAGGGCTCCAGGTCACGCGCCTCGAGCCTTAGCGCGAGTCGCTCAAGCTCCGGCCCGTCCGGTGCGGCCGACAGCAAGGGTCGTGGCGGGCGGGGGGACCGTCCCTCTGGGCGAGGAGAAGAGGGTGCGAGAGAGAGCAAGGAGCGTGGAGGAGAGCTCGAGCTGGCGAGGCCGGCTTCCCTCTCCACCACCCTTGCCCGTCCTGCCGCCTGGACGAGGGCCCAGCTACATACCAACAGCTCGAGCACAGCCGCCCAGCTAGCGCGCGCACCTTGTGCCTGCATTGCGCCGTACCGGCCGCCCCAATCAACCCTCGTCGGCTCGCAGCTCCCCTTCCGCGCATACCTCGCTTCCGGCGCTTTCGACCAGGCGTCTCCCGGTCCAGCGGGCCTCTCGCAAGGCGACGAGCCTAGGCGCGGTGGCTTCCGAGGAGTCAGAGGCGGCGGGCGAGCGGGGCTCGTCTTCATCAGCGGGCGGTCGAGTGGGAGCTCTGCAGGGCTGGGACGAGATTCGCAATCGGCCGCACGCAGTCCTGAAGGGACGTCGAGCGAGGGCAGACCAGCGCGAGGGCTCGTGCGCTGCGAGCAGGGCGCCTTGTCGTCCTGGACCTTCCCCACCTCTCGGCCCTCTTGCTGGTCCAGGCTCGTGTCCCCGCAGGACCAGCCACGGGATGCGCTTCCCCTCCCTGAGCGGCAAAGGGAGCGCTCGGCCACTTTGGCGCTCGCTTGCAGCTGCCGTCCGAGCGCCGTGACCACTGCAGGCCGTCGCCGCACCGACTCCGTCCCTCGCAACGCTCGAGGGGCGCGATCGCTCGCTGTGCTCCTTCCGCAGGGTCACGCGCTGCACTCAAGCGCTCGCAGCAAGCTCGTGCGGGGCTCGAGAAGGGCACAGCAGGCGACGGTTCGAGCGTCCGTGAGCGCCCGCGGAGACTCCACGCCCGTCCCGCGTTCCCCTCAGAGCGGCTTCCCCACTTGCTTCCCCTCCTCATCGCGCCGCTTCAGCTTGCCTTCGCTTCTCGCTCCTCAAGTCGGCTCGCACGCGCTCTCGTCCCCCCTCGCTGTCGTCGACACCGCGACTCTCCCTCCCTCGCACTCGCCCCTCTCCTTCGTCCTCGTCGCTCCTCGACCCGCCCCTCGACACCTACGCCATGTCGACTCAACCCAACCCTCCAGCCAGCCTCGAGAAGGTCGGCTCGCCGTCGACGCAGCACGACCTCGAGGCGCAGAACCTCGGCCTGCTCGACACGGACGGCGGCGCTTCGCTGCGGCGGCAGATCTCGGTGCAGCTCTCGGCAGAGCAGTTCGAGCGCCTCTACCTTCAGCCGGGAGGCGCCAAAGCCAAGGGTGACCTCGCCAAGGTGCGTCGGCGGTCTCGTCGTCTGCGTCGTTGCGCACGCCCCTCCTTCCCGAGCTGACCCTGTCGAACTCGCAGCGCTTTGCCAACCCGACGCCGCTCGGCATCGCCTCGTTCCTCCTCTGCTTGACTCCGTTCTCGTGCTATCTGATGGTGCGTCCCTCCCTGTTCGCTCTCGAGACGAGCGCCCGAGCTGACTTGTCTCCTCCTCGCAGGGATGGGTCGGCACCACGACTGGCGCAGCCCCGGCACTCGTGTGCGTCCTCATTTCCCTCTTACTCGGCACTCTGGCTCTATCTGACTCTTGCCTCGAATGCGCAGCGGCGCCATGCTCTTCGTCGGCGGCCTCGGCCTCACGCTCGCCGGCCTTCTCGAGTGGGTGCTAGGTGCGTTCAGCTCCCTCTGCCTCTCTTTCTCGCACAGTTCGTCGACTCACGACTACCCCTTGCAGGCAACACGTTCACCTCGGTCGTCTTCATCACGTTCGGCGGCTTCTGGTGGTCGTTCGGCTACCTGCTCGACGTAACGAACGACGTCGCGACGACGCTCGGAGCGTCCGTCTCCCTCTCTCTTTTTCTCCTGGGCGTGCACGCACTGATCCCGAGCCCTCCCACGCAGAGCCTCAACGGACTACAACGGCGGCATCGCCATGTACCTCACCTGTGCGCTGCGCTCGCCTCCCTCTCTCTCTCCCTCGCCTTCGGCTCGACTGACGCCCTGCTCTCCGCGCGCAGGGTGGGCCGTACTCGTGCTCATCTACCTCATTGCGTCTCTTCGTACGTCTCGACCCTCTTCTGGCTCGGAAGCGCTCGAAGCAGCCTCGCTCGAAATCGTGCACGAGCCTCTTCGAGCGCTCCTGTCTTCCTCGACCGGTGCTGACCCTTTTCTCCTGCGCGACAGGCACCAATGTCGTCTTCGTCGCTCTCTTTACCTTCCTCGAGATCACCTTCTGGCTGCTCGTCGCCGTCTGTGCGTCCCTCTCCGCTGCAGCCGAGGCTCGAGCGAGGACGATGTAGCTGACCCTCCTTGATCCGTCTCGTCGCAGACATCCGCCTCGCCAAGGGCAACGCCAACGTCGGGATGCTGCTCAAGGCGGCCGGCGCCTTCGGATTCTTGACGACCGTCATGGGTGAGCACTAGGTCTCCCTCTCCCTCGTTCGCCTCCTCGGTCGCTGACCTCGTCCTTCTCACACAGGCTGGTACCTCGAGCTCGTCTTGATCCTCGACAGCGTTGGGATCCCTATCAAGCTGCCGGTCGGCGACCTGTCCGGGTTCCTGTCCGGCCGCCGCCGTCACGCCGACTAAGCCGACCTCCTCCTCGTCGACCTGCTCGCCATCGCCGTCCTCCTTCGCCGCTTTCTCCTCCCTCTCATCGTCCTCTACCCTGTGCGCCTCTCGTGTACGTAATCTCATGGTCGCTCTCGCTCTCTCTCTGTCTGTATGCTCCTCATCCTTGACGTAGCCCTCGGAGGCTGCGAAACGAAGTCACGTTCTCAAGTCCCCGCTCTCGCGTCTCACGTCTCGCTCGACCGTCCTACAGCCCTCGCTACGTCCTGCCCGACGAGAAGAGAGCCCCCACCTTGCTCAGAGCCGAGCTCACCGCCTCGCCGACGTGCTCGACGACTGCGAGTCCGGCGTCGACAAGCTCGGCTGCAGCTGCGCCGGTGCTCGACGACCGAGGGTCGTACGGCGGCGAGGGCGACTTGCCCGGGCTGCGTGGCGTGAGGACCGGCGAGGGCGTGCGAGAGGGTGTGCGAGGGGAGGAGGGGCGTGGGCAGCGACGAGAGGATCGAGAAGGTCCGTGCGCGTCGTCGGGCGGGTCGAGGCGGCGGCGGGAGCGATCGTGCGGAGCGTCCAGGGTGGAAGCCGACGGTGCAGGTGGGAGGGATGCGGCGCGAGAGGGCGGTGGCGGACGGCGGCGGGAGGAGCGAGAGGGCGGGGTCGACTTCGGGGCTGGCTGGGGGCGAGGGCGAGAGCGAGAGGAGCGGGAGGGATCTGCGTGGCTGCGAGTCAGTGCTTCGAAGCTCGAGAGGTTGAGAGCGGCGACGCACAGTTGCCTGCAGCGCGAGAATGGGTCGTCGAGCTGGACCTTCTCAAGTCCGCCTCGACCCTCGCGGGCTCGCCGCCGCGCCCGAGCACCTCTCCCGACGACGGCTCCTCGTCCGAGTCGTCGAACAAAGGAGGAAACGAGCCCGTCGAGGCCATCGACGTCGTCGTGCTCCGCCCGCCCGCGGCGGTGAGCCACTCGTCGTCGTCGCCGCTCGCCGGCTGCGACACAACGAGCCTCGGCGTCGCCATGCGGTCGCGCACCTTCTTCTTCTCGACGACGGGCTTGTCAGGGCCGATCGGCTGCAGCATCTGCGACTGCGCCTCGGCAAGTACGACGCGCGCTTTGGCCGCGTCCTCGCGGCGCTCCATCTCGACCTGGGCGAGCCGGATCCGCTCCCGCTCCGGATACCACAGCTCGTACTCCCGGACCCGGCTCACCGCCGTGTCGCCTCGAGCAGGCACCGAGCTCGAACGTCCCGCGCGCCGGCGGCCTCGCCTACCCTCGCGCTCGGGCCCATGCTCCACCTCCTCGAGCGCGACGTCGTCCATGAGGTCCCACTTCTCGAGCATGAGGCGGGTCGCGGCTTCAGCTGAGAGCGTCTCGTGCACATGCAGGCGCGGCGACTCGGACTCGAAGGTGCGCGGCGAGGGTCGGCGGTCGACTCGAGGAGGTCGGGAGGCGGCCTGCGGCGAGAGCGAGTCGCGGCGAGGCGAGGGCGCAGAGGCGTGCGGCGACGACGCCAGCGACGCAGTCGAGTCGTGCTCATCGCTGGAACAAGGGCGTCGAGGCATGGCGAGAGAGCGAAAGCGCGAGGCGAGGCGCAAGCGGACGAGCCTCGTCCGCCAAAAAGTCCGCGGACCGCCTCTCGGGCTGCTCTCGCCGCCGAGGAGCGAACCTCGCACGCGAACGGAACGTACGGAACCGACGACGGCGGCTGACCGAGCCGAGATCGCTTTCGTAAGCGAGAAGCCCTGGCTCGCTCGCACGCTCGTTCGCAAGCTCTCCTCGCCGGCTGACAAGGTACTGCTCGTGAAAGGTCCTCGTTGCACAGAGACGACCTGCAGAAGCTATCAGCACGTCGAGCCGAGGCGATTGCCGGCTGAGCAGGCGGGCGGCAGAGACGAGAGGCGAGCCGTCGCCGAGAAGTCGAAGTCGAAGCGATGTCGAGAAGTCGGCGCGGGGAGTGCAGAGCCGGTGCCGGTCGGGCTGCTCGCTCAGGGTGTGCGAAATCTGCAACGAAGGACGAAGGCGAGTCAGCGAATCGCTCCGCTGAAGCGCGAGTTGAGGTTGTCCGAGCCCGAGGAGCGTCAGGAGTTGAAAGGTGGCATCAAGCCCGCCTCTCCGGCCCATCCAGGCATGGAGGGCCTCGCAACTGAATGCAGGAGGGCGGACGATCAGGCGCAAATTATCATGATGAGCATCATGCGCAGAGAGGGGAGGTCCTCGACCAGGAAGAGGGGGACCAGGTCGAGAAGGGGAGCTGAGAGACGCAGACGCACCAGTGCCAGCGAACTCCTCTGTACCGCCTGCCACCTAGTATCCCATAGCACCCTCCCCGCCCTCGCTGACGCCCACCTCGCTGTCGCGCTCTCCCTGCCCTCCTCACCCGCCGCACGCTCGCGCTCAGAGCCGTAACGGCGGCATCTGGCCTCGCCCGGAGTCGAGAGCGCCGGCTGCTGCTCGAGTAGGCGATGTAGACATCCTGCAAGGCCGGCGAGCTCGCTGCTGAGCGCGTTGTTGACGAGGCGAGCCGGGAAAAAGTGCCGAGGGGTCGAAGGCGAGGGACGACATGGGGCGGAGCTCATGTGGCTGGAGAGTCGACAGGCGGGTAGTCGGCGAGCGTGCAAGTCTGCAGGAAGGCCAGCATGTCGTGTAGGCAGAAGCGGGTGAGGTGAGCGGAGGAGAGCGAGCGTCCGGGCGAGATGAGGCGACGTCGACGCGCTCGCCTCTCCCTGGGCCAGCGTAGCGGGGCTTGGGCCGATCTTGAAGCTATGTAGCAGGCCGCGCTCCCCTGCCAGACCCCAGTTCCTGAGGATGAGGTGGCTCTCCTCCTCGTTCAGCGCGCGCCATCATCTCTTTCCTGTCACCGCTCGCCCAGCCGGCCAGGTTTAGCTTGAGCTAGCGCGACTTGCATTCTGGAGCTCTAGGCGGGAATCAGCAGCAGCTCAGCCCGTCCCGAGGTGTGCCCGCCTCCTGCTCCTCATCTCTGGTCGCTGCGAGCCCGCCTTGCCGAGCTACTGGCTGCACCTTTGCCGGTGCGCCGCTCTCGAGGATTGCCAGAGCTCAGCTGCGCAGCAACGTAGCACCCGTAACCCGTTACGCTCGTCGTCTCGGCGATGCGGCGTCCTCGCTCGCGCCTCGTTCCCCTGTCCGCCGGACTCTCCGCTCCGGACACCGCTCGGGGCGCGCGCGCCGTCGCCGAGGCTCTCTCTCCTGCACTCGCTCGCTTCTCGCTTCCCTTCACGAGCTCCCACATGTCGCGCCGCCCTTCAGTCGCCGACGAGGCGGCGTACCCGCCGTACCAGCGCCGGCCCAGCCTCGCAGCCTCGGACGTCGAGACGACGACCCCAGCGGGTCACGGTGCGCGTGCGCCGTATCGAACGGGCAGCGCTGTGGGAGCGGGAGGCGGCGAGGGGCGGTACCTGCAGGCCGCGCAGCAGATCGAGCTCACGCAGGAGGACAAGCAGGTGCGCGGCTTCTCTCTCTCGTCGACGAGGTGCCGAGCAGCGAGAACGGCCGACTGAACCCTGCCCTTTCGTGCAACAGGAAGGGTACGACGCGACGCTCCTCAACCTCCCCGAGCGCAACACGACCGCTCCCGCTCCTCCTGCGCTCGAGCCCCTTCCGGCCTTCCTCCCCTCGGCCGGCCCTCCCGCCGCCCTCGCCGCCACCCTCCCCTACGCCTCACGCGCCCGCGACGACCCGTTCGACGACGTCGACCGCAAGCGGCGTAGCAACGGCACGACTGGCGGCGGCGGCGGCGGCGGGACGAGGAAGAAGGGCGTGCGGCACGACACGACGAGCGCGGCGCACGACCACCACCGCTCGCACACCTCGGGCGGCGGCGCAGCGCGCAAGAGCAGCAGCAGGCGTCGCGCGAGCAAGAAGCGGCAGCTCAAATGGTACCAGAAGCCGCTCGCGCTCAGCGCGCTCCTCGCCCTTTTGCTCGTCGTCGGGCTCGCGGTCGGACTCGGCGTCGGCCTCACCAAGGGCAAGAAGAGCGACGACGGCAAGGCGTCGACGGCCGGCGCGGGCAGCTCGACGCCTGTGCCGCCGGGCGGCGTGCAGCCGAGCCAGTCCGGCACCTCGAGCGGCAACGACGTCCAGGTCTCGGCGTCGTCGAGCGACGGCGCAGTCGGCGTCGCCGGCGTCACGATGCAGCCGACGGCCGCTGCGGTGGACGACGTCGCTCCGACGGTCGTGCTGCGCCCAGCTGCCGCTAGGGCGACGGCGGCGGCGGGTGCCGAGGGAGAGGCGCCGGCGAGGAGAGCGGCGAGGTGGGCCTGAACGCGCGGCGGAATCTTCCCTCTTCCTCTCAGTATCTCTCCTCGCGTCCTGTGCATCTCGATCTAATGACTCTACAGCCTTCCTGAGCGGGCGAGATGGAGAGAAGGAAAGCGCGAACGAGGAATCTCGACACTGAGAAACTGATCATTGGCGCAAGCGGATCCTGCTCGACGCTGTACAAGCTGCCCCTCCTCGAGCTCGAGAAAGCCCTCCTCACCTCGCACAAGCCCTCCAAAGCTCGACGGCCGACCGACGAGACCGCTCCTGCTGCCGCCGAGGCCGACGCCGACGCCGACTCCCCGCGCGCTCAGCAGACGGCGTGCGTCTTGCCGTGCTTGCCGGCGAGGCTGTGCTTCTCGTGGAGGTGCACCGTCTTGTTGGCACTGCGGTGCGTCGGGTGGTGCTTCGACTTGTTGTCGCCGGCGGCGCCGTCCGTCTTCGAGAGGTGCTTCTGGACCTCGATCGGCGCACCCTCGAGGTAGTCGATCGTCTCCTTGAGGTCGCGCACGAGTGTCTCGCAGCGCGAGCGCGAGAGGTCCTCGCGCACGACGACGCGCAGGACCTTCATCTCCTGCGGGCGGCGAAGCGAGGCGACGAGGTCAGCGAGCTGACGGCGAGAACGGCGAGGGCGGCGAGGACGAGAAAAGGCGAGATCCGGCACGCACAGAGCAGTTCGGCATGAGGGTGTAAGCCGGAAGCACCCACCCCCTTTGCCTCATGTGAGCGGCGATGGCGAACTCTGCGAAGAGCAAGGCAGGCGAGGCGTGAGCGCCAGCTCGCGGCATGAGCAGAAGAGGGCGCGAGAGGGGTGGACGAAGAACTCGAGGAAGAGGATGAGAGAGAGGGTGAGGAAGAGGGCGAGGACGCACCGTCGTACGGCTTGTCCTTGGTGATGCGGAACGCGACGAGCGGCAGAGCCTTGCCCTCGCCCTCGCTGACGACCTCGAACAGGCCGTCGCCCATCTTGCGCACCTCGGCGGCGAGGTAGTCGGCCGTCGCAGTCGCGTTGAGCATGATGGCACGGTACCCGCTCTTGCCGAGGCGCAGGAGCTGGTAGTACTGGCCGACGACGTTCGTGCCGCTCTTGCTGAAGTTGAGGGTGAAGCTGACCTGCGGCGCGCCGAGGTAGTTGACCTGACGACGAGTGAGAGTCAGTTATTTGCAGTGAGGAAAGGCCGGCTCGAGAAGGTGAAGGCGACGGACCGTGAAGAGGAGCTCCTCGGGGAGGAACGACTTGTTGCGCCAGAAGGCCCACCCGACGCCGGCGTAGACGAGACCATCTGCGTGCACGTAGAAATACGTCAGGTCGAGCTCCTGCGATCGTTAAAGCAGACAGGCGTGGAGAGGAGGCGGGCGGCGGTTTGGGAAGGTCGACGAGGACGACGGCGACGGTGTGACAGAGAGAAGGGGACGCACACTTGTGACCCGACGTGTTGATGCTGCTGACGAGAGGCAGGCGGAAGTCCCAGACGAGGTCGGGGTTGACGAACGGCGCGACGAAGCCGCCCGAGGCAGCGTCGACGTGGATGGTGACGTCCTGTGTTGCGGCAAGAGCTCGTCAGTGGCTTGCCGAGCGTCGAGAAAGTGAGAGCGTAGGACGCACGAGACCCTCGGCCTCGTTCCTGCGAGCGAGAGAGCAAAGTCAGCCGACCCTTCTCGAGCGAGAGGCTCGAGCGCAAACTTGAGAAGGCCGACTTACTTCTTCTTGAGCTCGTCGTTGATGGCGGCGACGTCCTCGTAGTGGCCGGTATACGTCGTGCCGAGAATTGCGACGACGAGGACCGTGTTCTCGTCGACGAGGTCGACCAGCTCCTTGGGGTCGGCGGCGTAGACGCCTGGGCGCGCGTGCCAGTAGCGCTCTTCGACCTCGGTGTACTGCGCGCGCACAAAGAGGGCTCGAAGAGCGCGTCAGCGAGAGAATTTAGAGAGGCGCGGATGCAGAGGGGGAGATAGAGAGGATAGACCGAGCGAGGAAAGGCAGGGAGGAGAGGGAGGGAGGAGAAGAGGGAGGGGAGGCGAGGGACGGGAGAACCGGCGCGGCGGAAGGTGCGAGAGAGCAGCGAGATGGGACGTACGCGAGCCGCCTTCTCCCAGCAGACCTGCACTCCTGCGTTCATGACGATGTTCGGGCCCGGCGACTCGGTCGACTTGCCCTCGGCCTTGCGCTTGTTCTTCCAGCGGCGCTTGGCGGCAAGGACGGCGAGGATGATGGCCTCGCTGCTACCGATGGTCGACGTGCCGACGGCCTCGTCCTCCTCGTTGTCGCGCGGCGCGTGGAACAGCCTTGAGATCATGGAGACGCACCGATGGTCCAAGGTCTCCATGCTCGGATATTCCTCCCCATCGATGAAGTTTATCTTCGAGGCGGCCGCCATGAGCTCCTCGCTGTGTACAGGAGGCGTCAGGACGAGCTCGGGCGAGGGAGAGACGGAGGGAAGGACGAGGAGAGGGAGGGAGAGGGGACGCACGCCTCGGGCTCCATGTAGGTCGTGACGAAGCTTGCGAGGTTGAGCGACGGGTTGCTGTCGTTGAGGAGCTCATCTGCGCACGTTGGAGCGAGGAGAGAGGATGGGCCGGCGAGGAGGAGGGGCGAGGAGGAGTCAGTGCGCGCTCCAACTTCTGACCCGCGGCGTGCGCCCGTCTCCCTGCGCATCGAGCCCATCGATGCCGATAGAACGAAGCTGGGAGAACGCACCCTCGACGAAGCGCTTGGCGAGCCTCGGGTCCATCTCGTCCTCGCCCATCTCGAAGCTCGGGATGCCCTTTGCCGCCGCGCGCGAGCCGTATACGGTCGACGAGACGTGGTGGTCCTCCGAGGGCTGTATGGGCAGGTCAGCAGCCCGTCAGCGGCAGTCCGGCTAGCGTCGTCGGCGAGAGAGAGCCACGCACGTTGTCGACGACGCGGCTGTCGGCGGGGACGCTGCGGAGACCCCTGCGAGCGTGCGAGCTGGGTCAGCAGTACTCGATGAAGCCTTGCGAGGAGATCACGCACATGCTGAAGCTGCTTGCGGGTGTGGTGAGGGAGCGCGAGGAGCGAGGCGAGCTGCTGCGACCGACTGGCCGTTCCCCGCTTCCCCGCTTGATCGCCCTTTACGAGCAGCGTCAGACACCGCGTTTGGCAGCAGGCTCATTTTGGGAAAGCAGCCGGCGCGCCGCTTTCGGCTCGTACGGGCGAGGAGCAGCACGGACGAGCTCTCGCTCTCTACGACCGCCAGCTCGCTCGCACATACGACAGCGACAGGGCAGCTCACGACGAGACAGAGAGGAGGATGCAGACGGCGTCAACGGTTGCAAGGAGAAGAGAGAAAGAGCTACAGCACGAGGAGGAAAGAGGGAGAGGAAGTAAGGTGCAGTGTCTGTTCAAAGGCGAGCGAGCGTGATAGGGAGAGAGGGTCGAGAATTACGGAGAATGGGGGAAGAGAGAGAGGCGAAGAGAGCGTCCATCGGGCGCCGCGTCGAGAGCGCGATGCTGCAGCGAGCCGAGCCGCTCAGGCCGCCAGCGCAGCGACGAGCGCAGCCGCGCCCGCCGCGACCGACCACGCGGCGCCGCCCGCCGCGCCCGAGTTCTGCTTGCTCGGCGCCGTCACCTCGGCCTGGGTCGCCGTGCCCGACCCGCTCGCGCCGGCGCCCGTCCCGCCGAGGTTGGTCGAGTAGTTGCCGATCGGCCGCGTCTGGTCCTCGAACTTGCAGTCGTCGTTCGAGCACGTGCACTCGTTCTTGATCGGGTCGAAGAAGGCCGTGAGGCAGTCCGAGGGGAGCGTGCGGCGCGTGTCGCCCTCGCGCGGCGCCGGGACGGGGTTGTCGGGCGTGGGCGAGTCGGCCGGGCAGTAGTAGCACGTCTGCCACGGGAACTCGTAGAAGTCGCACTTGTTGAGGAGGCCGGCCTGCGCGCGAGGAGAGGAGCGTCAGCTGAGAGGCTCTCGGCGCGCTCGAGAGAGGGAGAGAGAGAGGGACGCACCATGTTCTGGGGGATGCCGTTGCAGATCTTGTCGTCGGCGGGCACGGCGGGCACCTCGCACTTGAGCGCGTCGACGTCGCCCATCTTGTCGTTCGTGACCGGGTTGCGCACCCACTCGAGGAGCTGGGCGTTGCTGACGATCCACACGTTCTCGTGCGACTGGACCCAGTCGAGGAACTCCTGCAGCATCTCGCGCATCGCGATCGGGTCGTCGACGCCCGGGTACCCGACGGCGAGGTGCTGTAGGAGGGAGGAGGCCTCGAGTCAGCGAGGAGCGAGATGAGGAAGGGGCCGAGGGAGGAGAGGGGACGCACGATCGGGTGCGAGTAGAGGCCGAAGGGCTGACGAGTGCCGTCATCTGCGTCGGCGAGGTAGTAGGCATGAGTCTCGGCACCTCGAGATAGAGCTCGCACAGTGAGAAGGAGGACGCACAGTGGGTCAGGAACGAGAACTTGAGCCACTCGAGGACCTTGGCGTAGTCGGTCGAGTCGAGCCAGGGGTCCATGAGGTGGATGTCGCTCTGCGAGTCGCCAAACGTCGAGTACATGGGGATCTCCCACAGGCCGGGGAGCTTGAGGCGGCCCTGGCAGATGTCGGCCTGCTCGAGGCAGTTGTTGGCGACGCCGTTGTCGAGCGTGTAGGGCCAGAAGGCGTCCGTGCCGGACGCGTTGGCGAACGTCGCGCTCGTCATCGACGAGTCGTACTATGTCGGCGCGAAAGGAGGAAAGGGGGAGGGAGAGCGCGTCAGCGACCCGACCGCAGCTCGGCCTGAAGAGAGAGAGAGCGAGAGGACGCACCGTGAACGACGCGTTGTGGAGCGCCTCGAGCGTGCTGCCGTTCCAGCTGAGGAGCGGCGCGCGGAAGCCGATGATGTCCTTGAGCGGGATGCCCGCGAACGCGTTGAGCGCCTTGAGGTTGCCCGTGATCTCGGACACGTTGGGCGTGCCGGCGTGCGTCATCGTGTGGTCGGCGATTTCGGTGTTGTTGTTGACGTACCTGCGCGACGAGGGAGAGGGTCAGCGAGGCAATCCGACGCATCAAGCCCTCGTCGAGCCAGGTCGAGCCGGCGGCGCGAGCAAGGCTGGAGGACTGTCGGCTCACATCTCGGTGACCATAGAGTAGTTGGTGTACGACAGGCTCGTGTAGTACGTCATGCGCGGCGTGCAGCCGTTCGGGTTCTGCGAGCAGAGTCGAGGGGTGAGCGCTGAGCCGAGGGAGGGGAGGAAGCGATAGGAGAGGGAGCGGGAGCGCACCTTGCGGCCGCCGAGGAAGTACGACATGACCTCCTTGGTGTAGAGCTGGATGGCGTCATCGGCGGTAAAGGCTGAAGGAGAGAGGCGGGCGGGCCAAGGTCAGCGAGAGAGCTCTCGGCGAGAGGAGGAAGGGCTCGAGGAGGAGGCGACGCACTGACGAACTGCGGGACGTTCTTCGGGTCGAGGCCTCCAGGCGGCGAGGTAGAAGCGCACTGCAAAGCAGGAAGGAGGCGAGGGTCAGCTCGAGTGGGTCGAGGCGAGGGAGAGAGAGAGAGGGTGGGGAAGGACGAGCGGGAGGAAGGGAGGAACGCACGAGGCAGTCTGGCAGCCTGCACTGGCTCGAGTCGCACGTGTAGCCGGCACTCTCTGCGATGCACGCCAGCCCGAGTCAGTGCACGCGCTCTGTGAGGGCGACCCGAGCGGGTGGGTCGAGGCGACGAGGTGGCCAAGGGGACGAGCGCCACCTCGTCCTCTCGCCTGGGGCGGGCGGGGCTGTGAGGAGGGAGAGACGCACCAGGAGAGGACACTGGCCCGTTCAACGCGCCGCCCTCGCCGCCGTTTGCGCCGACGGTGGCCGTCTGGGCGAGCGCGGAGGTTGCGAGGGCGAGGAGCGAGACGAGGCCGAGGGTGGCGCGCGAACGCGTGCGGGACGGCATCGTGCTGGGTGCTGGATGCGCTGCGAGGGCGGGAGAGCGCGCTGTGCTTGGTCGGGAGGCGAGGGCAAGGCGAGGGAGGGGTTGAGCGAGGGCTCGGAGCCGATCGAGCCTCTCGACTGGCTCGACCCTCTCAGCTCGCTCGTGCAGGTTCGCAGGCGTGCGATACCAAGCTGCAGTAACATTACGAAGGACAGGCGCACCAGCGCACACAAGAGACTCGAGCCCAAGCGCAACCTCCTCCTCCTCGAGAGCCAGCTCACTCGCTCAGCGCCACACGCACCCGTCCAGCGCCCAGTGGTCCCGCTCCCAGTCGTACTCGTCCTCGCCCTCGCCGAGCGAGCCCTCGACGCGCGACACCTTGCCCGCGACGACGAGCGTGCGCAGGACCGTGTGCACCTCGTGCGCGACGAGCACCTGCTTGTGCATGGCGCGCGAGACGAGGGCGGGCTGCGAGCGGGCAATGAGGAGGAGGGTGTAGAGAGCGAGAGTCAGCCTGGCTGTACTGAGCAAAGGAGAGGCAAAGCAAGGAGAGTGAGAGACGCACGCAGGTCGACCCGGACCGCTTCCACAGCTCGCCCTTGATCCACGCGCACGCCCTCGCCCAGTACTCGACGTTGACCCGCCCCTCGACGTCGCTCCAGAACGTCGGCAGGAACCACCGGCCGCCGGCCGGCGCACCCTCGGGCGCAGCTGCGGCGGCGGCGTCGCTCGCGAGCGGCAGCGCCCACTGCCCGACGAACCGCGCGTGCACGAGCCGCAGCGACGACTTGCCCGCCCAGAACGCGAGCGGCGGCTCGGCGCGCGTTGTGAGGAGCGCGATTGCGCCGGGCAGGTTGGCGGCGGTGCCGGTGCGCGCCGCTTGGTCCTCGGCGACGCGCTCGAGGAAGCCGAGCTGCGAGCCGTCGGGCCCGGCGGCGGCGACGCACATCTCGACGATGCGCGCGAGCTCGGCCGAGGCAGGGAGGCGGGCGAGGGTCGCGGCGAGGGTGGGCTCGTCTGCGGTGATGCCGGGCGGGAGGAGCGTGTCGGGGAGGGGGAGGTCGACCTTCTCGAACGGATCCTTGGGGACGATGCTGACGACGCACTCGATGTCGTCGTCGTCTGCGGGCAGGCAAAGAGAGAGGCGTGAGCAGGCGCGCAGAGAAAGGCGCAGAGAGAGAGAGAGCGAGGAGAAGAAGAGACGCACTGGCCTGACGCGTGCCAAAGTCGGTGTAGTCGAGCGCCTTTGCGCTCAGGCCGCTCGTGTCGACCGACAGGTCGAGCTTGCCCTGCGACAGGAGGTCGAAGAAGGCGAGCATGTCGCCCTCGGCGGGCACGAGCGGGAACGTCGTCCCGCCCGACTCGTGCAGGTCCTTGTCGAAGTCGGCCGCCTCGCGTAGGCGCGGCACGTTGGTCGGCGACTCGAAGCGAAGGAAGAACCTGTCGCGAGTGAACGAGAGAGAGTCAGGGCGAGGCTCAGGGAGGGAGCGGCTCAGAGGGAGGGAGGGAGCGAAGGGGTCCGAACGCACTTTTCGTGGTAGACGAGGCCTGCGCCCGGCGCGCGGCGGTCCTCCTTGTGCGTCTGCATGACCGACTTGACCCGCAGGTCCTTGATGACGTCCTCGACGACCTTGTCGGCGAAGGGTGCGAGGAGGGCGCCGCCCTTGGCCGAGTCGTACAGGTGCTCGTCGGTCGCGACGATGGCCTGCGGGCGAGAGCGGGAGGGAAGCGCACCTAGGTCAGCATCTCGGCTGCTCGAGAGTGCAAGCTGGAGAGGGAGAGGGCGAGACGCACCTTGCAGGCGCCGCGCACGAGCTCGTGCTGCCACTCGAGAGGCGGCTCGGGCTTGGTCGGCATGACCGACTCGCCGAACGGCACGTTGACGACCGACTCGAGGCGCAGGTGCGCGGCGATGTGGTACTTGCTGTGGATCTTGGTGAAGCGGCGGTGGACGTCGGCAGAGGGCTCGAGCGGGTCGACCGAGTACTGCGAGAGGAGGTGCTCGAGCGAGGCGGGGAGCGGGAGGACCTTGGCGGCCTGGGCGGCGGGCGTCGGGAGCTCGCGCATGAGGCGGCTGCAGGAGGAAGGTAAAGTGCGGTCAGGAGCCCGTTCGGCAAGCACGAGGGCGAGAGAGAGAGGGAGGGAGCGAGGACGCACATCTGGGCCTTGTTGACCTTCTCGCGCAGAAAGCGCACGCAGCCGGCGAGGTCGAACGCCGTCATGCTGTTGGGGAGCGGGTCTCGGATCGTGTTGCGGCCCTCGGCGTCGTACAGGTCGAGGTACTCGGCGACGAGGCGGTCAAAGTAGTTGCGCATGCCGGGCTTGGCGAGGACGGCGAGCGCGCGCTGCTTGATGGCCGAGCCCTTGTTGCCCTGGAAGAAGTCCTCGAAGATGCGGTAGTTGACGCGCGCGCCGAGGTACTGGCCCCGCGCGCGCAGGACGGCGAACGCGTCGAGGATGAGCTCGTCCTGCTCGGCCGTGTAGAAGTTGCGCGTGAGGCGACGGCCCTGCCCGAGCTTGGGTCGAGGCGGGACGGGCACGTCGAGGAACTCGTCCTGCGTGCCGCTGTCGACCGTCTCGGCCTGCGGCGCGGCGGCCTCGGCGCACTCGGGCTCGTCGCCCTCGTCCTCGCCTGCGACGGCTGCCTGCGCCCGTGCGAGGGCCTGCGTGCGCCCTCGCACCTGCGGCTTGGGCTTGAGCCGGGGAAGGCGCTTGGTGAGGGTCGGGAGGTTGGTGCTGACGGCGTACGGGTGCTTGGCGGCGAGCGCCTTCTTCTGGAGCGCGAGCGGCACGACCGACTTGAACGACGGGTCGACCGGCGGCGGCGGCGGCGGCGGCGGCGCGGCACCTGCTGCTGCTGCGGTGGCGTTGCCTGGAGCGGGGAGGAGGCGGCGCAGCTCGTTGTCGAGGTGCTTGGCGTCGATCTGACGGCGCGGGTCGAGAAAGGCGCGGTGGAGCCAGTCGACCGTTGCGGCGTGCAGGTCGGGCTGATTGTGCTCGGCCCGGAAGCGCTCGAGGATGCCGACCCAATCGCGCTCGCGCTGCCCGGACGCCTCCTGCACCTTGCGGTGGAGCGCCGTCGCGGCGTTGAGCTTGCGCGCCGCCTCGGCGGCCTCGTCGTCCTCGTCGTCGCCGCCCTCGTCCTCGGCGACCTTGACCTTCTTCTTGCGCGAGCGACGAGGCTTGGGGAGGGCCGCCTCGAGGTCGTCGAGGATCTTGCCGTGCGCCGAGAAGAGGTACTCCTTGACGGCGTCGACCGGGGCGTACAGCGCGTCGGCCCACTTGGCGAGGTCGTCGGCGCGGTGCTCGGCGTCGGTCGCGAGGCCGAGGTCGTGCTGAACGAGGCGGACGAGGAACGTGCGCTGACGGTCGCCGAGCTGGTACGTGTCGCGCCATCGGTCCTTCTTGAAGTCGCGACGCAGGACGTGCTGGCCGATCCAGGTGCACTTGTCCGGGAAGCGCTCGTCCTCGATCGGCTCGCGCTGCGCGTTGTGCCGGGTCGACCGCATGCACGCCGCCTGGAGCGCCGACCAGTACTCGCCGACGGCCTCGTTCGAGTCGAGGTCGCACACGTCGACGAGGGCGCGGTCGCCGCCGAGCGCGTACAGCGGGACGGTCGTCTCGAAGCGCCAGTGCGTCGCGAGCTTGGGGCGGCTGCTCGGCTCGAAGTCGTGCGGGTCGGATCGGTGCGGGATGAGCGGGGCGAGGAGGCGCAGGTGGAGGAGCGACTCGAAGTTCTTCCACATGGCCGCCTTGCGCTTGGGCTGGTGCGGGCGGATGATGCCGATGATGTCGGCCGGCGCTGCCGCCATCGAGAGCTGGCAGTTGTCGGGCTCGGCGAGGAAGGCGTCGAGCGCCTCGGACTCGAACGGGAGCGGGACGAGGCGCACGTAGACGCCGATGGGCATCTGGTCGAGCAGCGTCCTCTGCGCGACGACGATCCCGGCGTCGTCTCGGCGCGCGACGAGCTGCGAGTCGTCGGCGTGGCGGAAGAGCCAGCTCGCGAGCCACTTGTGCATCTGGCGCGCGCGTGCGGCGAGCCCCTGGCGGACGCCGTACCTGCGCCCGACGACGAGCGGCTGCTGGCTGAAGAACTCGCGCACAGCGGCGGGACCGTCGGCCGGGAGCGGGTCGACCACCATCGAGTTGGCCTGGACGTCGCCGTCGTCGACGTCGAACGCCTCATCGAGCACGATGTCGTTCGCGTGCGCGCTGCGCACGTACGAGCGCGTCGCCGAGGCGATGTCGCGCAGGTACTGGCTGAGCTCGGGCGAGTCGGGCGCGACCGACGGCAAGTAGTAGATGTCGTGGCGCTGACCCTTGAGGCCGACAACGCTCGTCTTGCGCAGCAGCTCGCGGTCGACGCACGCCTCGAACGCCTGGCGCAGGACGGTGCGGTCCATCTGGCGGGCGTCGGGCCGGCTCTCGCGCAGGAAGCGCACGAGGTCCTCGTTGAGCGTGTAGCTCAGCTCTTGAAAGCCGCCGTGCGCCGTGACAAAGTCGACGACGTCCTTCTGGCGCTCGAGCATCGTGAGGTTGCCCTGCGCGACGGCCGAGACCCGGTACTTCTTCTTGCTCTTGGCCGGCGCCGTCGACGTCGGCGTGCCGGCGCGCGCGCCGGGCGACTCGTCGCGAGGGGTGCCGAGGCGGGACGGCGTGCTGACGGCGCCGCGAGCGAGGACGGGCGTCGTCGACGGCGCCGGCGACGAGGGCGAAGAGGGTGCCGACTCGTCCTGCGGGTCGGCGGTTTGGGAAGGTCCCGACAGCTCGACCTCGGCGTCGTCGTCCTCACCCTCGACGGCGCGTTTGCGCGACGACGACGCCTGCGCCGGCTCCTCAACGGTCGACGGCCCGGCTTGAGGCGTGTCGGGTGGCGGCGCCGACGAGCTCGGCATGCCGTGCAAGGCGTCGAGCGCCTTCGACCCGGTCCTCGCGCGTTTGCGAGCGGGCGACGCCTCGAGCTCGACATAGGGCTCGCTACGAGCAACCGACACGCGCGTGCGAAGCGAGGCGGCCGGCGAGGCGCCCGAGGCCGAGGCGGGGACGGCGGCGGCGGCGCTCGCGCGCGTGCGCTTGCGGGCGGGCGTAGCGGTCGGCGCGGGCGAGGCGGCGCCGCGAGCGGACGCACGAGTCGTTCTCTTCGAGGTCGTGCCCTCGCCAAGGCCGGTGCCGGCCGCCGAGGACGAGGCGGGGAGCGTAGAGGTCGACGCTTCGGGAGCGGGCGTGAGCGGCTCGGCCGCCGCAGCCTTGCGCCCGCGCGTCGTGCGCCGCGGTGCAGGCGTCTCGGACGTCTCGTCGACGAGATCGTCCTCGTGCTGAGCGGCCGCAGCCGCCGTCGCCGAAGAGCCGGCCTGCGGCTCCTGGGGCTCGAGCGCGGCTGTGGACGACGCGCTCCCCCCGGCGGCGGCGGGGGTAGACACCTCGGGCGGCGCAGCGTTCTTGGGCGCGCGGGCGCGCTTCTTGGGCGCGGGCGTGTCGGCGGCGTGCGAGTCGGGGAGGGAAGAGGTGGAGGAGCCGGCTGCTGCAGTGGCGGCGACGGCGGCGGTGCTCGAGGGGTCGGCCTGCGACTGCGAGCGGGCGAGAGCAGCCGAGACGTATCAGCGAAGCTCGCGAGGAGATGAGGAGGTGCGAGCGGAAGAGGACGCACCTCGTCGTCGACGTCCATCGGGTCCTGCGCCTTCTCCTTGCCCTTGCCCTTCCTCCCGCCCTTCTTGCCCGCCTTCTTCTCGCCCGCCTCGCCCACCGCACCCCCGAGCTCGTCGCCCTCGCCCTCACCCTCGCCCGCTGCCGCGCCCTCAGCGCCGTCGTCCTCGCCCTTGACCTTCTTCTTCCTGCCCTTGCGCTCCCTGACGAGCGGCGGCAGGCCCTGCCGCTCCCGCTCCTCGTCCTCGGCCTTCTCGCGCTTGCGCCGCATGTACGGCGACTCCTCGCCAGGCTTGAGCGGGTGCTTGCGCGGGCGGCCGGTCGGGCGGCGCACGGGCGCGGGAGCGGGCGACGCCTCGTCGTCGTCGTCGTCGGGCGCAGCGGCGGCGGCGTCCGTGTTGGCGCCCGAGACGTCGTCGACGGCGCGCTCCTTGCCCTTGCCCTTGCCCTTGGCGCTCTTGCCCGAGCCGACGCCCGCCGCCGCGACCTTGACCTTGGCGGGCCGGCCGCGCTTCTTGTTGCCGCCCGCGGCGGCCGTGTTGGCGGCGACGCCGGCGCTCGTGATGGCCCAGACCTGGTACTTGTCGATGCGGCGCTGGTAGTCACGCAGCGTCGCGTACTGGCCCTCGGCGGGCCCGTCGCCGGGCGGCGTCTCGAACGCGCCGAGGCGGCTCGGCTGCTGCTGCTCCTCGTCGGCCTCGCTGCCGGCAGTCGAGGTCGAAGCGGTCGGCGCGCCGCCGCACAAAGCCGCGTACGTCGCCTCGGCCTGGTCGTCGGGGAAGCCGCGCGCGCGGCGGAAGGCGAGGTACCCGACGAGCGAGAACCAGCGCGCCTGCTTGACGCGGCCGACCGTCTCCTGCATCGAGTGGAGCGCGTAGTCGCCGAGGTGTGCCGGCGGGGCGAAGCGCGCGAGACGCTGCAGCGTCGCCTCGACGAAGCGGTCCGAGTACGAGTGGAGGGCCGACGAGATCTCCTGCGAGCGGGTCGGCGTGCAGACAGGGTCAGCTTGGCGAGCTCGAGGGGTTCGAGATCAGGGATGAGAGAGGGAGAGGGACGCACGGCGATGGTGAGGCCGCGCGCGTCGGCGTCCATGAGGAGGTCGAGGATCTGGCGCTCCATCGGCCTGCCCGCCCTCGGCCAGGCCTCGTCGTCCGCCTCGTCCTCGCCCGCCTGCTGCTCGTCGCTCGGCGCGCCCTGCGCCGCCGCAGCGCCCGGACCCGATCCCGATCCCGAGCCGGAAGGCGCGCCCTGCGCGTCGCCGTCGCCGCCGTCGTGCGCCGCGTCCTTGGGCGCGCACAAGCGCACCGCCTGGGCGATCGAGCTCTTGCCGCCGGCCTTTTTGCGCGTGACGGTGACCTTCTCGACGACGCCCTCGACGGCGAGCTGCGTGACGATGGCGTTGAGGCGGCGAAGCGCGAGGGGGCTCATGGCGTGGAGGCCCTGCGAGCGAGCGGGGAGACGGCGTCAGTGCGTGCGCTACATGAGGGGAGGTGCTGGAGAGGGACGAAGGCGAGAGGGTGGAGGAGGACCGAGGCCAAGAGAGAGAGAGGAGGGGAGGGAAGGGCGAGGTGGGAGGGGCGAGGGGGGGGGGAGAGCGGTAAAGAGGACGAAGCCGACGCACGATCGACCCGTGCAGCTCGATGTGCGGGATCCACTGATCCTTGCGGCGGCGGATGGCCTTGACGATGCGCGTGCGGATCAGGGGCACGTTCGAGTCGAGGTAGGCGGGCGAGATGGGCGGCATCTCGAGGCCGGACCAGTCGCCGCCTGCGCCCGCCGCGCCCTCGCCGTCCTCGTCCTTGACGCCGCTTGCCGCGCCCGCGCCCGCGCCGCCCTCGCCCTCGAGCTCCTCGGGCTCCTCGGCCGCGATGTGCGTGCGCCACGCGACGCTCTGCTCGAGGTAGCGCACGTGCACGATGCGGTTCGTGCGGCACCCGTCGTCGACGTCGGTGAACTTTTTGACGATGCCGAGCGACTGCGGGACCTTGATGAAGTGGAACACCGACTTGGGGTCGATGCCGAGGTCCTTGGAGAGGCGCACGGCCGTGACGCCCGACGCGCGCCCGCGCGAGACGTGCTGCAGGACCGTGTAGACGATGGGCGTGATGGACGAGATCTGCGGGCGAGGGCAAGAAAGAGAGGGGCGAGGGAGAGGGTCAGTCTCGGTGCATCGGGGCTCGGACCTCGTCGCTCGAGGGGAGAGAGGGACGCACGCGCGCATGGCTGCCCGTGATGGCGACCCTTGCCGTCTCCTCGCTCGCGACGATGCGCAGCTGGTCGCCGTACAGGTCCTGGAGCGCGTCGCGGCCGACTGCGCGCTCGGCGTCGTCAAGGATGCGCAGGGCGTGCGTCGGCCCGGCGGGCTTGCAGTCGGCCTTGGCGCGCTTGCCCTTGCCCTTGCCCTTGGCGGCGCTCGACGAAGGCTTGACGTTGGCGTCGCCGTCGCCGTCGCCGTCGCCGTCGAGGGCGGGTAGAGGAAGGCCGTTGTCCGCGTCGAGAGCGGGCGAGGTGCCGTCGGGGCGAGCGTCGTGCTCGGGGACGGCGGCGGCGGGGCCCGGAATGGCCGAGAGGACGCCGATGCGGACGTCGGGCTCGGCGACGAGGGCGTTCCACACGAACGAGACGAAGCTGTCGTCGACGAGCTGGTCGAGGGCCGTGCCGGACGCCGACGACGAGCGGGCGTAAAAGTCGGCGATGAAGGCGGCGAGCGACTCGGTCGAGGTGCCTGCAGAGGACGGCGAGAGCGTCAGTGCTTGTCCAGTCGGTCGATGAGCTGCTGAGTGCGAGAGGCGGCCGAGAATCGAACGTGCGACCGGGTCGAGGGCGGGCGAGAGGGCCTCACGCGCCGGCGGCTCAACAACGCGTTGCGGAGCGAGGCCGGGCGGCGCAGCGAGGCCGGGTGCGATGCTGTGTGCGCTGTGTGCGAGCCCAGTAGGGCGCAGGGCCGAGATTGCTGCGGCTGGCCGCGGCTGGCCCCCTGTCCTCCCCGCCCGCCCTCCCGCCGCCGCGAGGGGCGTCGAGGTGCACCGCCTCGTCGAGAGGGAGAGGTCGCGTGCTGCACAGCGAGAGCGAGAGGGTGCGCACCTGCATCGCCGTCCATGGCAACCTCCTCGAGGAGGAACTGGAGGAGGGCGTCGGTCATGGTGGGCGGCCGGCGGCGTGTGCTTGTTGTCGCGGTCGGGGAGCCACGAGGGCGGGCTGCGGGTGGGCTGGCGGTGTAGCCAGGCGCAGCTCGAGGGTGGCTGTCGGCAGCCGGCTCGCGTCTAGCTGCAGCGGGTGCGGCGACGAGTTGGAGGAGAGCAAGAGATGAGGGCGAGGAGGGACGACGAGATGAAGCCCTCCTGCCCCCGACACACCCTCGGGCAGCGCGCCTGGCTGCGCCCACCCTACTCGAGCAGCTCACACCGGCCAGCACAGCGACCCGCGCGACCGCAGCCCACCCCGGTCACCCCCTCGTCCTCGTCGAGCCGCCCCACCTCAGCCTGCGACCATGGACCGCTTCCTCCCGCTCGACGTGACCCTCCAGACCTTGGGTGCACACCTGTACCCAGACGAGCACATCCTCACCCATGCAGACAGCGTCGGCCTGTACGACGGGTCCGTCCTCGTCCCTCCTTCCCCCTCCTCCTCCCGCCCTCCCTCCCTCCCCCTCTCTCTCGCTGACCCCGACTCCCGCACCGCACACAGCAAGGACAAGTCGCCCCGCCACGCAGACGGCCGCGCAGTCCTCACCTCGCACCGCGTCCTCTACGTCTCGGCCTCGCGCCCGCACGCCAACTCGGCCTACCTCCCGCTCTCGCTCGTCCGCCAGACAGAGTACTGGGTAGGGTTCCTCAAGTCGTCGCCCAAGATCACCCTCCTCCTCGCCGAGCGAGGCTCGTCCTCCTCCTCGGGCTCGGCCAACGAGGGCGCCGCAGCGGCGCAGCAAGGAGGACAAGGCGACGGCGAGCGCGACAAGACGCGCGAGGCCCTCGCCCTCGCCGCCCTCGCCGGCGAGCGCAACTGGGTCTGCCGCGTCTGCGGCATGCACAACGTCCCGACGGCCCAGCTCGGCCTCAAGTGCTCCCTGTGCGGCGTCACGCGCGACCCGGCCCCGTCGTCCTCCTCGGCGGCTCGCCCTCCTCCCTCTTCAGCGCCGCCTTCACGCTACGGCACGCCCCCCCCTCCACCTCGGCCTCCTCGCCCCGAGCCGCATCCCGCACCCGCAGCAGCGCCCCTCGACCCGACCGAGACGGGCGCGCGCCTCGCCTGCCCCGTCTGCACCTTCCTCAACCACCACTCGATGACGCGCTGCGAGGTGTGCGACTCGGTCCTCCTCCCGCCGTCCCCTCCTCGACCGTCCTCCTCCCCCTCGGGCACCTCGGCGACCGCGCCCTCGCGCACCAACTCGCTGCGCTCGACAGCGCCCTCGCGCTCGGGCACGCCCGGCCCGGGCACCGACCCGGCAAGCGCCGCGCCCGTCTCGGTGCCCATCGCCGGCGCCAGCTCGGGCTCGGGTTCGGGATCGGGCGCGGCGCAGGCGTTCGTGCGGCTCAGCTTCCGCAAGGGCGGCGAGAAGGCGTTCTACGCGGCGCTCAAGGAGGCGATGGGCGCCAAGGCGTGGGACTTGGGCGCGGCGGCGGCGTCGGCGCCGGCGAGTAGGGGAGCAGGCAAGGTGGGGAACGGCGCGAAGGGCGGCAAGGGCGTCGAGGGCAAGGGAGGGGACGGCGATGGCGAAGGCAGTCGGGGAGTCGGGATCGGTGCGTCCTCCTCTCTCTCTCTCTCTCTCTCTCTCTCTCTGAGCTCGTCAGCGAGAAGCATGCTGAGCGCTCTTTCGAGTGCCCGCAGACGCCATCCTGCGCGGCGTCGACCTCGACGCGCGCGACCGGGAGGACTCTCTCGACGACGCGCTCAAGGACCTCGAGAGCCTCATGCGCAAGGCCAAGGACATGGTGCGTTCTCCTCTCTCCGCTTTCCTTCTCCTTGCTCAGCTACTCACGACTTGCCGAATGCAGATCACGCTCGCGCAAAGCATCAACGCCCAGCTCGCCTCGTCGACCTCCTCTCCCGCGAACGGCTCGAGCGCCCCCGCGCCCGCCGCCGCCGCGCACGCCGCCTCACTCGCCTCGTCCTCGCTGCACTCGCTCGGCCTCGCGACGCCCGCGGCGTCCGTCCTCGACAGCGCCGTCACGCCCGACCTCGTCGCCGACGATCGGGCGTACCACGCCGAGCTTGCGCGCGAGCTCGCCGGCGTGCTCGAGAAGGGCAGGGTCATGGACCGCAAGGGTGGGATCGTCGGGCTCGACGAGGTGTGGTGCTTGTGGAACCGCGCGCGCGGCGTCGGTACGTTTCGTCCTCCTTCCTCCCTCCTCGTCCCTTCTCCCAGCTACAGCTCCAGCTGACCCTCTCCGATCACCCACTCGCAGCCCTCGTCTCGCCCAAGGACCTCCGCCTCGCAGCCCCCTTCCTCCCCACCCTCCCGACCGCCTCGCCCGCCGCGCGCCTCTCACTCCGCACCTTCCACCCCTCGGGCCTCACGATCCTCCACACGCCGCGCTTCGCCCCGCGCGCGTTCGAGGCGCGCGTGCTCCACCTGCTCGACACGCGGCAGGCGCTCGTTGCGAGCGTGGCGCTCTCGGGCGCGCCGCAGGGCGAGGGCGAGGACGACGAGAGGGGCGAGGGTGCGCGCGCCGGGGCAGCGGCAGAGGCGGCCGAGCGCGAGGGCGCGAGCCTCCTCGACATCGCGCACGCCGAGAGCCTCAGCGTCGGGCTCGCCAAGGAGCTGCTCGGCGTGCTCGAGCTCGGGGAGCGTCCGGGCGCAGGAGGAGCGGGCGCAGGCGGCGCGGTCGTGCGCGACGAGCAGGCGGGCGAGGGCACGAGGTGGTACCGCAACTGGATCTCGGGCGCCGTGTGGGACGGGCAGGAATTCTGAGCGTGCTCGAGGGCGCCGACCCACCCTTGCTCTCTCTTTTTCTCTCTTTCGTTCTCGACGAGCGTCACGCTGTGTAGAACTCGCCCGCCGTGTTGCCAATACCACCACTCTATAGCCCTGCACGTCTCGCCCTCTACGCTTCTCCTGCTGCCGCTGCTCCTGCCGCGCTCGCACCCTCGCTCTCGCCCGCTCGAAGCGGCTCGAGCGCCTCGACATCGGCTTCTCGCCGCTCGACGCCCTCGCGCTGCATCCAGAAAAAGTAGTAGGCGAACCCGGAGCCGACTTCGAGGTGGCGCAGGACCCAGCCGTCGCGCTGCAGGAGCGGGCGGCGGAAATGAGGCTGGCCGAAGGTGCTGGGTCGGGAGAGGAGGGAGGAGGTGGAGCGGGTCAGCGGGATGGGCGCACCGAGAAGAGCGAGATGAGGCGAGTGGCTCAGAGCATGTCGAGGCCAAGGAAGAGCAGATGGAAGGAGAGAGAGGCGAGAGCACGCACAGGTAGAGGAAGACGCCGTCGGGCTTGAGCACGCGCAACACCTCGTCGACCTCGGCTCGGCAGTCGGCGACGGCTTCAGGTGGAGGGTTCTGCGAGTGGAGGAGCGAGGGCTCGTCAGTATGAGCTCGCTCGAGCGCAACAAGAGCGCGAGAAGAGCTCGTGCGAGAGCAAGTCCAGCAGGACCGAGCGACGCACCCAAGGGTCTTTCTCGCCGGTCAACATGGCGTCGAGCGTCGCCTTATCGATGCACACGTCGACGCTCTCGGGCACGAACGGCAGGTGGCGCACGTCGCCGACGGTCCAGGTCATGCCGTCGCAGCCCTCGTTCGCGCGCGCCATCTTGTCGATCACGACGGCCGAGTAGTCGAGGTTCGAGATGTTGCGGTAGCCGTCGTCATACATGTCGCGCGAGAGCGCTGCGGGAAGGTGCGAGTCAGGACGAGGAGCGAGAGCAGGAGGAGAGAGAGGGAGGGGAACGCACTCGAGTTTCCGCAGCCGAGCATGACGATGTGGGCGGCCTGGTCCGGGATGAAGCGGCGGAAGAGCCGTCGGACCTCCTCGTCCTTGTACTGCTTGCACCAGTCGAACGAGGCGCCGTCTGCCTCCCTGCGCGCGAGCCGGACGAGAGGGTCAGCCAACCGGCTCTGGATGCGCTGCGAGGGCCGAGAGGGAGGAGCTCACTGAGCGTAGCGCGCGTCCCAGTACTCTTGGGTGCCGTACTCGGCGTTGGTCTGCTCGGTGGAGCGTGTCAGCGGGCGCGACTTGGCGAGAGTCGGGTCGGGCGAGGCGAGGAGATTCACCTTGGGCAGGAGGTCCATGAGAGGCAAGCCGCGCGGATAGAAAGATGCAGAAGAGGCTCGAGGTCAAGCTTAGCGAGAGAACAAGGGCCTCTGAGCGAGTCGACGAGATGAGCGTGCGGTGAAGGACGACGAGGTGGACGAGAGCGGAGGGAGGCGGGCTCTGTCCTCTTCCACCTGCGCCCCGCTCGGCTTGCGACAGTCCAGCACAGCGCGTGTCCTCGAGCCATGGACACACCCGACCCGCAGGCGCACCCGGCGCCCGCCGAGCCGGCCTCAGAGCTGCGCCGTCGCCATCTCCCGGCCGCGACCACGTCGTCCGACACGGCTCCTCTCCCTCCGGCTGGAGCGCACAAGGACTCGCACACTTCGACTACCAGCATCGCAGAGGATGGTCCTTACGGCAAGACGCCCGACGGCACGGGTCCGTCCCCTCCCCCCTCCCCACCTTGCCCTCGCCCTCGTCTCGCTCGCGCCCTCGGCTGACCCTCGCACTCGCTCCGCCCGCACGCGCAGTCTTCAGGATCCCGCAGACGCACAACATGCTCTCGAGCCTGTTCGACCCGCGCTTCCCCAAGTCGGTGCGTCGCTCCTTCTCCTCTTCCTCCCCTCCTCGCGGCCGGACCCGCTTCGAGGTCGACTCGGGCAGCCTTTTCGCCTCGTGCAGGCAGAGGAACCTCGAGCTGACCTCTGCAATGCGCTCGTCGCCGTCCCACCTCGCGCCCGCAGAACATCGACCTCCTCACCCTGTTCCTCCTCGGCTCGCAACTCGTCCTCTTCGTCGTCCTGTCGCGCCCGGCCTCGCGCATCTTCTTCGGCCTGTACTTTGCCCTGTGGCGCCTCGCGTACGACGCCGGCCTCGGCTACGTCCTGCGCCGCCAGAGCGAGCACCGCTGGATCGTCAAGACGGTCAAGCGCGAGGGCTGGTTCGACCTCGACAAGAAGCCCTTGATCGCCAAGTGGGTTCGCAGCGAGCTCCGCAAGAAGATGGGCGCAGACTACGACCCCGAGGTGCGTCCTCTTCAACTCGTTCGCGACGGAGGGAGCCGCAGCTGACCCGCCTCTCCCCCTCACTGGCTGCAGAACGTCCCGCTCGAGTTCAATGTGCGTCCAGCTCCTGCGCCTCTCGATGTACAGCTCGCACATACTGACTTGAGAACCTGCACGCGCAACAGGTCTGGATCCTGTTCCGCCACAGCGTCGACGTCATCCTCCTGAACGACTTCCTGTCCTACGTCCTCTTCTCGCTCTCGTTCCTCACCCTGTCGGGCCCGCCGGGCCACTCGGTCTTCTTCCACGTCCTGCGCTGGGTCGGCGGCATCGTGCTCCTCCTCTTCAATCTCTGGGTCAAGACGGACGCGCACAGGATCGTCAAGGACTATGCGTGAGTCGACCGTCTCCCTCGAGCGGGTCCGGCGTCGTGCACGACCATGCACGACAAGGAGCCTCGATCTCGATGCTCAGACGCTGACTCTCGATGCTCTCCTGCCACGCAGCTGGTACTGGGGCGACGCGTTCTTCCTGTCGCTGCAGAACCTCGTCTTTGACGGCGTCTTCGAGGTGCGTCCTCTGCTTCCCCTCTCTCTTTGCGCTCGAGCTCGAGCTGACGCGCCGCCCTCCCACAGCTCGCGCCGCACCCGATGTACTCGGTCGGCTACGCCGGCTACTACGGCCTGTCGCTCATCGTCGCGTCGCCGACCGTCCTCTTCGTCTCGCTCGCCGCGCATGCCGCCCAGTTCGGCTTCCTCGTCTACTTCGAGAACCCGCACATCGATCGCACCTACGGCCAGCGCAAGCCGCTCGCGGCGCGCACGCCGCTCCACTACCTGGCCGCCGAGGCCGACGAGACGCCCGCCGCCGCGCGCGCGAGGGCCCTCTCGACAGCGTCGGACGCGAGCGTGCTCTCAACGCCGAGCATGACGGACGGCGCGTCGACGACGACGACCGACGCCCAGGACGAGGCCGACACCGAGCACGACGCGCCGACGCCGTCTGCGACCGACTCGACCCTCCTCGGCTTCGAGAACTCGCAGCAGCAGAAAAAGGCGCGCGCGCTGTCGACGACGAGTTCGGTCTTCTCGTCGGTGACGCAGACGCAGGGCGTCCAGGACCAGCACGAGCACGTGCCCGCCGCGACGAGGCACGACCTCGACAACAAGTACTTTCACAAGGACCTCCTCGTCTTCAAGAACTTTGACGCCTTCCGGTGCGTCCCTCCCTTCCCTCGCCTCCCTCAGCTGCTCACGACCAGTACGCTGACGCCGACGCACGCTCTCGCTCACAGGGCCCGCGACTTTACGACCCTGCTCGTCCTCGTCTACGCCCTCGTCCCCTCGTTCCTCCCCTCGCTCTCGCGCTCGTCCCAGGTCGCCCTCCTCTTCATCCACGCGCTCGCCTGGCGCGCGTTCCACACGGTCGCGCTCGGGCTCGCGCTCAAGAAGCAGAGCGAGCGCAAGTGGCTCGTGCGCCACTTCCTCAAGCACTACCACCACGAGCGCGAGGGCGACGCCGTCAGCGAGACGTTCGACAACTGGAAGGGC
>Ga0308169_10000740_pt1 | contig 43213 bp, 49 predicted proteins | sample PhyBR1_2_FD_202139 | JGI IMG/M metagenome (GOLD analysis project Ga0308169, IMG submission 202139) | Phyllosphere microbial communities from UC Gill Tract Community Farm, Albany, California, United States - DLSLSB.R1 | ecosystem: Host-associated > Plants > Phyllosphere > Unclassified | place...
ATAGAGTAGAACTCGTCGAATCCCACATTCCAGCCTCCCGGCTGCAAGCGAAGAACGGACCTGCCATGTCTGCCGCCCGCGTTTCCCAACGCATTTCCGCAATTGCCGAATCCGCAACCCTGGCCGTCGATGCCAAGGCCAAGGCGCTGAAGGCAGCTGGCCGGCCGGTTATTGGCTTCGGCGCGGGCGAGCCCGACTTTCCCACCCCGGACTACATCGTCCAGGCCGCCATTGAAGCCGCAGGCCAGCCCAAGTACCACCGGTACTCCCCCGCCGGCGGCCTGCCCGAGCTGAAGAAGGCCATCGCCGAGAAGACCCTGCGCGATTCCGGCTACCAGGTGGACCCTGCCCAGGTGCTGGTGACCAACGGCGGCAAGCAGGCGGTCTACAACACGTTCGCCACCCTGGTGGACCCGGGTGACGAGGTCATCGTCCCCACCCCGTTCTGGACCACCTACCCTGAAGCCATCCGGCTGGCCGGCGGTGTGCCCGTGGAGGTTTTCGCCGGGCCCGAACAGGATTACCTGGTAACCGTTGAACAGCTCGAAGCAGCCGTTACGGACCGGACCAAGATCCTGCTGTTTGTTTCGCCGTCGAACCCCACCGGCGCCGTCTACTCCCCCGAACAGGTCGCCGAGATCGGCAAGTGGGCTGCTTCGAAGGGCCTGTGGGTGGTCACCGACGAGATCTACGAGCACCTGACCTACGATGGCGTGCCGTTCACCTCCATCGCCACCGCCGCCCCCGAACTGGGCGACAAGGTTGTCATCCTGAACGGCGTTGCCAAGACCTACGCCATGACCGGCTGGCGGGTGGGCTGGATGATCGGCCCCACCGACGTCATCAAGGCGGCCACCAACCTGCAGTCGCACGCCACGTCCAACGTCTCCAACATCATGCAGGTGGCCGCCCTCGCCGCCGTGTCCGGCCCCCTGACGGCCGTGGACGAGATGAAGGTGGCCTTCGACCGCCGCCGCAAGGCCATTGTTGCCGGCCTGAACGCCATCGACGGGGTGGAATGCCCGACGCCGAAGGGCGCCTTCTACGTGTACGCGGACGTCCGTGCGCTCCTGGGCAAGGAATTCCCGACGGCGTCAGGCACCGCCACGCCGCAGACCTCAGCTGAGCTGGCGGCCCTGATCCTGGACGAGGTTGAGGTGGCAGTGGTCCCGGGCGAGGCGTTCGGCCCGTCAGGTTTCGTGCGCCTCTCCTACGCACTGGGCGACGACGACCTGGCCACCGGCGTGCAGCGCCTGCAGGACTTCCTGGGCAAGGCCCAGTAGGACGCCTCATCACCTTTCGCAGGAAGACGCCTAACGCCCCATCACCTTGTGATGGGGCGTTAGGCGTTAATGCGCGAAAGGTGATGGGGCGTCTAGAGGAGGCGGCGCTCGGCGGCCCACTTGGTGAGTTCGTGCCGGCTTGAGAGCTGGAGCTTCCGCAGCACGGCGGAGACATGGGTTTCCACCGTCTTGATGCTGATGAAGAGCTCCTTGGCTACTTCCTTGTAGCTGTAGCCGCGGGCGATGAGCCGCATGACCTCCAGTTCACGGGCGGAGAGCTTGTCCAGTTCGTCGTCGGCGATGTCCGCCGGAGCGGTTCCAAAGGCATCCAGAACGAACCCCGCCAGGCGGGGCGAGAAAACAGCGTCCCCGCCGGCCACCCTGTGCACGGCATCGGTAATTTCGGCCCCGGAGATGGTCTTTGTGACGTAGCCCCGGGCGCCGGCACGGATCACTGCCACTACGTCCTCCGCCGCGTCTGACACGCTCAGGGCCAGGAAACGGGTGTCGGGCAAGAGGGCAGCGGAGCCGGCGATGACTTCCCGCCCGCCGCCGCCCAGCCCGCCAGGCAGGTGCACATCGAGGAGCACCACGTCGGGCCGCTGCTGGGCAATGACCGCGATGGCCTGTTCGACGGTCGCCGCCTCCCCCACCACGTGGATGCTGGCGTCCAGGTCGGCTTTCAGCCCGGACCGGAAAATGGCGTGGTCATCGACGATGACCACGCGCACGGTTCCGGGCCGCCCGGCGCTTCCCGCAGCTGTCCCCTGGGTGGTGTTCATGATTTTCCTTCCGCGTGTTCCGCTGCCGCCGGCAGCCTGAGGCGCACTTCGGTACCGTTGCCGGTGCTGAGGATGGCAGCCGAGCCGCCGTGCCGTTTCATCCTGCCGATAATCGATTCCCGGACACCGAGCCTGTCGGCGGGCACGTCCCCCAGGTCGAACCCGGGTCCCCTGTCCTTGATGAAGACCTCGGCCTGCCCGTCCGAGGCCTCGAGATAGACCGAGACCGTCCCGCCGCCATGCCGGGAGGCGTTGACCATGGCCTCGCGGCTCGCCTGTACCAGGGCCTCGTGCGCCTCGGTCATGGTGGCGTCGCCAACGCTGACCACCTCCACGGCATTGCCCAGCAGGTCTTCCACCTCGGCGGCGACGGCCTTGATCCGGTCCGAAAGCTGTCCGCTTTCGCGGCCCGGGTCCTGGAACAGCCAGCCACGCAGCTCGCGTTCCTGGGCACGGGCCAGCCGGACAACGTCGTGCTCGTTGCCGGCACGCCGCTGGATCAGCGCCAGGGTCTGCAGGACTGAGTCATGGAGGTGGGCGGCGATCTCTGCCCGCTCCGTCTCCCGGATCCTGCCGGCGCGCTCCGCTTCCAGGTCACGCCAGAACTTCAGGGCCCACGGCAGCAGGACCAGGACCACGCCGCCCAGGACGGCGACGGACGCCAGCAGCGCAAGCCAGGTCTGTTCCCAGGAGCCGGAGCCGGACACCATCACCAGGACACCGGCAACCACCAACGCCAGCCCGGCAGCCAGCCGGCCCCATCCGCCGGCCTGGTCCGCCTTGGTCTTGTCCACCAGCCCCGCACGCCGGGTTTCGTCCAGCTGCATCCACGCGATCGACGCCCCGCCGAGTACGGCAGCGGCGGGGATCAGTGTCCCCAGGGACACGTCCACACCCAGCATTTGGGCTATCATGATGCCGGCCACCAGCAGGAGTCCGGAGCCGAGCAGGATTTCCTTGCCGTACCGCATGCCGCGCACCTTGAACCAGGGCGCACCTGCCGTGCCGCCGGTGCCGTGCGTGCCTGCCGTGCCGGCTGGGACGGAACCGGCGGGACCAGCGGATGTCCCGCCGTCGGACATTATTGCCTGCGCCGGCACCTGCCCGGGCTGGCTTACGGCGGGGGCAATGGGCGACGCCGGGCGGCGGGCATTGCGGCGTGCGGCCTCGTCCGCGGTGGGCACCATGATCCAAAGCCAGGCGTAGAAGACCAGCCCTGCCCCGCCGGCGAATGAGGCGAGGACCATGGCCAGGCGGACGTTCTTAACCGGCCAGCCAAGGTGTACCGCGAGGCCCGAGCAGACACCGGCGATGACGCGGTCGCTGCTGCGCGCCAGTGGCGGCCGCGCCGGGAGGGTTGTCATGAACCAATCCAAACACGGATCACGGTTACCCGGACCGCTTCACGGCCGTTCCCGGGGACAGCTCAGGGACCGTTCAGGGTTTCCCCCAGTAGAGCGCCGGCCGGCGCGAACGGCAGGATCGAGGTATGAACTCGCAGAACCCCTCCCCCGACGACGAACACCCTGCAGGGCCCGTACCCGCCCCGGACAGCGGACAGCCGACCGAACCGCTGCCATCCGCTGGTTCCAACCCCTCTGGCCCAACCCCCGCTGATTCGCCTCCCGCTGATTCGACCTTCGGTCCCGGCGAGGAAACGGATGGCCAGGCTGGTGGTCCCGCCGGGAGTTACGCCTTCCAGGGCCGCCAGGCACCGTCACCTTCCACGGACTTCTTTGGCTGGGTGCGCAGCCACGGCATCTCCCGTGGCGGCGACCGGTGGATCGGCGGCGTCTGCAGCGGAATCGCCCATCGCCTCAACGTGGACCCCATCATCATCCGCGGCGCCGCGGTGGTCCTGACCCTCCTGGCCGGCATCGGCGTGCTGCTGTACGGCCTGGCATGGGCCTTCCTTCCGGAACCTGACGGCAGGATCCACGTCCAGGAAGCCGGTGCGGGCCGCTGGTCCAGCGGCATGACCGGTTCCCTGATTGCCAGTGTCCTTGGACTTACCGGCCTCGGCGGAGGCTACTGGGGCTGGAGCCATAACGGCCTCAGCGGCCTGCTCTGGACCCTCTTCTGGGTGGGCGGCGCCATCTTCCTGGTCTACTACCTTTCCCAGCGCAATAGGGCCCACCCCACCGCTGCCGGCCACACGTCCCCTTCCGCTTCGGCCTACCCGGCGGCCCGCCCCACCACGGTGCCCACGTCGTCCTTCTCCACGGGCACCGCGTCCGGGCGCATGACGGAATTCCCGCCAGCGCCCCTGTACGGCGGCGCACCCGTGGGTCCCGGCGCCGGAACATACGGCCAGCCCGGCTACACCGCCGGCGGCACGGGTTCAGGCGGAATGGGTACTGGCGGCACGGGCACCGGGAGCGGGGTCCCCGGCACCGGCGGTTACCCGGCACCCTGGGTCCCGCCCAAGCCGCCAAAGCCCCATCCGGCCGGCCCCGGCGCCCCAGCCGTTGCCATCGCCACGGGCTCTGCCCTGCTGGTGGGCGGCGGACTCAAAGCTCTCGATGCCGCGAACATCATCGACCTCGGCGGCTCCGGCAATGCCATCGTGTGGGCCAGCGCCGCAGCAGTCCTTGGCCTGGGCATCCTGGTAGCCGGGTTCCGTGGCCGGACTTCGGGCATCCTGAGCCTGTTCGCGGTCATCGCCCTGGTCACCGGCGGCATCTACAACACTCTGGATGACGGCCGGATGCGTTTCCAGCAGGTGGACTGGAACCCGGCCAGCATCGAGGAAGCGCGCGGCGGCATCGACATCACCGCCGGCCGGGGAACTGTGGACCTCACGGGCCTTTCCCCCACCGCCCCCCTGACCTCCGACGTCCTGGTCCCCCTCGACATCACCGCCAGCAACGTCACCGTGGTGATCCCGCAGAACGTGCCCGTGGACATCAAGGCGGACATGACCATGGGGAACCTGAACGAGGCAAGCGGACAGCGCGGCGGCACCACCACGCGTGAAAGCACTTACAACACGGACAAGCCAGGCAACCACCTGGTGGTGCAGATCGACGGCACCTTCAGCAATGTCACGATCCAGGAAGGCAACTGACATGGACAGCAGCAACATTCCGACGACGGCGGGCCAGGACCGCCAGGGTCCGGCACCTGCCAGGGTGGGGACGGTGGTGTGGGGACTGATCGTGCTGGCACTGGCGGCGCTCATCATCGTGGCGCAGCTGGGCATCGTCACCCTCAACGGCACCTATGTGCTGATCGGGCTCATGATCGGCGCCGGCGTTGCCCTGGTGGTGGGCGGCCTGCTCTCGGCCCGGAAACGTGACAACGAACCAACGACAGGGAAGTCTTGAACCATGGATAAGATCTTCAGCATCGTCAGGGGCCTCGGCCTGAAGCGCGGACCGGAACGGTGGCTCGGCGGAGTCTGCGGCGGCATTGCAGCCAAGCTCAATGTGGACGTTGCGTTCGTCCGGATCGCCTTCCTGCTCTTCGCACTGCTGCCAGGGCCGGCTTTCGTCTTCTACCTCCTGGCCTGGGTGATCCTCCCGGACCAGCGCAATGAGATCGTGCTCCAAACCTTCCTGGACAGGCGCTCCATCGACCGGCCCTGAAAGGCACTGCTCCCGAACCGCCAAAAAGCCCCCGCCCGTGAATCCGTTGTACTGGGCGGGGGCTTTTGCCTGCCCTTGTTTCCGCTCGTTCAGGCACCTGCATGTAACCGGTTTGTGTCGTACCCCACACACCCCATTACACTTCTAGGTGAGCTCAGCGTGGCGCTCTGCCTGTAAACCTTCTTCTAGGATTTGAGCCGAACATGAAAATTGGAATCCTCACCAGCGGTGGCGACTGCCCCGGATTGAACGCCGTCATCCGCGGCGCCGTGTTGAAGGGCATCGCCATCCACGGCCAGGAATTCGTCGGGTTCCGCGACGGCTGGCGCGGCGTGGTGGAGGGCGACATCATCGACATCCCCCGCACCATGGTCCGCGGCATCGCCAAGCAGGGCGGCACCATCCTGGGCACGTCCCGCACCAACCCCTTCGAAAACGGCGGCGGCCCCGAGACCATCAAGGCCCACATGGACCGGCTCGGCATCGACGCGATCATCGCCATCGGCGGTGAGGGAACGCTCGCCGCGGCCAAGCGGCTCACCGACGCGGGCCTGAAGATCGTCGGCGTGCCGAAGACCGTGGACAACGACCTCGACGCCACGGACTACACCTTCGGTTTCGATACCGCCGTGCAGATTGCCACCGAAGCCATCGACCGCCTCCGCACCACGGGCGAATCCCACCACCGCTGCATGATCGCCGAAGTGATGGGCCGGCATGTGGGCTGGATCGCCCTGCACGCAGGAATGGCCGCCGGCGCGCACGCCATCCTCATCCCGGAGCAGAAAGTCAGCATCGAGCAGATCACCGAGTGGGTGAAGGAAGCCCACGCCCGCGGCCGCGCGCCGCTGGTGGTGGTGGCCGAAGGCTTCGTTCCGGATCACATGGAAAGCCCGCACTCCGAGCGCGGCCTGGACACGTTCGGCCGTCCCCGCCTGGGCGGCATCGCAGACCAGCTGGCCCCCGAGCTCGAGGCCCGCACCGGAATCGAAACCCGTGCCACCATCCTGGGGCACATCCAGCGCGGCGGCGTCCCGTCCGCCTTCGACCGGGTCCTGGCCACCCGGCTCGGTATGGCCGCCATCGACTCGGTGGTGGAAGGCTACTGGGGCACCATGGTGGCACTGAAGGGCACGGACATCCGCCACGTGGCCTTCGAGGAAGCCCTGGGCCAGCTGAAAACCGTTCCGCAAAACCGCTACGACGAAGCCGCGGTCCTGTTCGGCTAAGCCAGCGGGCCGCCCTAGGCTGGGACCATGACACTGGATCCCGGCTCTGCGGCCATCATCCAGCTGGCGTGGGCACGCCGGCTGGGCCTTGACGACGACGCATTCGGAGACGCGCTGGCCTCTGGCGAACGGATAGTCCGCGCCGACGAATCAGCCCGGAGCGTGGAGTTCGTGCGGTTGTTCGGAAGCTCCGCACTGGTGGGCCCGCAGGCCGTCATCGACGCCGCAGCGGACATTCCCGACGAGGAAATGGCCCACCACGTGACCCTCCTGAAGCTGACCCGGGAGCGGGGCGGCCACGGGCTCGGGGCGGCGGCCCTGTTCTTCGCGGACGACCTGCCGCTGCAGCAGCCGTCCAAAGAACTGACGGTCTCGCACGGAAACCCTGAGGCGATTGAACTGGAGGGCCGCTGCCCGCCGGACGACGTCAACGAAGTGGGGCTTTCCGACCTCGAAAACCGGTACACCATCGTCCATGAAATCGATGGCAGGCGGGTCCCCCTCGCCTGTGGAGCTTATGGCGAGTGGGAAGGCCTGCTCGGCAACATGGGGGTCCTGGTGGATCCTGAGTGGCGCCGGCAAGGTCTTGGGGGCCTGGCCGGATCCATCGCCGCCCACGAGGCACTGGCGGCCGGGCTGACGCTGCAATGGCGTGCAGACGTCAGCAACACCGGCTGCCTTGCCCTCGCCCGGAAGCTGGGGCTCTCAGCCGGCGGAATCCAGACCAGCGTCCACCTTCGGTGACGCCTGGCCCTGCCCCGGGCCTCCCCAGTTCTGGACCGGCTTGGGCTTGGCGAAGAACAGCGCAACGGCTGCCGCAACCAGTACCACTGCGGCGGGCAGGAGGATCGACTGGGCCATCGCCGTCGAAAACCCCGTGTGCAGGAACTCCGGAAGCGTACCGCCGCCCATGCCCATGCCCTCACCGGACGGGCCGCCGGGGCCGCGGGACGGGAGTTCGGCCGCCAGCCGCGACTGGATAAGGACAGCGATCGCAGCGCTGCCCAGCACGGCACCGAACTGGCGGGTGGTGTTGTAAACGCCGGAGCCCGCACCGGCCTGGCGCGGCGGAAGGTTCCGGGTGGCGGTGGTGCTCAGCGGAGCCCAGATGCCGGCGTTGGCGAAGCCCAGCACGGCGCTGGGAAGCAGGAACAGCAGGATGGGCGTGTCCGGCTGCATCAGCAGTCCGTTCCACACCAGTGCCACCGCCATGAGCGTCAGCCCGGCGGCGGCCAGGTATTTGGGGTTGACCCGGTCCACGATCTTGCCCACTACGGGTGCCATGCCACCCGAGATCAGCGCCATAGGCACCATCAGCAGTGCCGACTGGGTGGGCGTCAGGCCACGGACCAGCTGGTAGTAGAAGATCAGGGGCAGGCTGAAGGACGTCACGGTGAAGCCCACCATGGTGATGCCCAAATTGGCGAGGGAGAAGTTCCGGTCACGGAACAGTCCAAGGGGAAGCAGCGGCTCGCCCTTGTTGAACCGCTGCCACGCTACGAAGGCTGCGAGGATGACAAGGCCGGCGATGATGAGGCCCCACACACTGATCGGCCCGGTGATGGTGCCCCAGTTGTAGGTCTCGCCTTCCTGGATGCCGAAGACCAGCAGGAAGAGCCCGACGGCGCTCAGCAGCACGCCGGGGATGTCGAACCGGTGCGGGTGGGTGCTCAAGGCCGGGACGTTCCGCATGGCCAGGATGAAGCCGACGACGCCGATGGGCACGTTGATGAAGAAGATCCACTCCCAGCCCAGGCCGTCCACCAGGACGCCACCCAGGATGGGCCCCACCAGGGTTGCCATTCCGGCCGTGGCACCCCAAATGGCCATGGCGGCGCCGCGGCGGTCGGGCGGGAAGATGCGGGTGATGACAGCCATGGTCTGGGGCGTCATGACCGCCGCGCCGAGACCCTGCAGCACGCGCGCCACGATGAGGGTTTCCACGTTCTGGGCCAGGCCGCACCACAGGGAGGCGAGCGTGAACACCACCAGGCCCAGCAGGTAGAGCCGCTTCGGCCCAAACCTGTCACCCAGCCGGCCGGTAATGAGCAGCGGCACGGCGTAGGCCAGCAGGTAGGCGCTGGTCACCCAGATCACCGAGTTGATATCGGCGTTCAGGCCCTCCATGATCCGGGGATTGGCCACCGAGACGATGGTGCTGTCGATCAGGATCATGAAGAACCCGATCACCAGGGACCACAGTGCCGGCCACGGCTTTTCTACGTCTTCCATCCGCTCATCCTTCTGAAGTTTTGTTTAAGAGCCGGGCAGGGCCCGGGTGGCGTTAGCCCAGGAGGTCCAGAATTTCCGTGCGGGCGAACATTTGCGCGGCGGCCCGTGCCGATGGCGCACCGGCGTCCGGATCCGCGCCGGAATCCAGCAGGACCCTGGCCACGTCCGTGTAGCCCTTGAATGCCGCGCCGGCCAGCGGGGTCTGTCCCCGGTCATTGGCGGAGTTGGGGTCGGCACCGTGCCGCAGGAGCAACTGAACGGTGCCGGCGTGCCCGTGGTAGGCGGCGAGCATGAGCAGTGTGTCCCCCGCGGAGTTTGTCAGGGTGGCGGGAACTCCTGCGTCCAGGTAGGCACCCAGCATCCCGTCGTTGCCCTCGCGGGCCGCCTGGAAAAGCGTGTGGGCCAAGGCCAGGGCGTCGTCGTCGTGCCCTTCCCCTGTGCCCGTCTGCCCGCCCTCGGTTCCGGCGTTCTCAATCATCAGCGTGGCCCCTTCAGGAATCCGGTTTGGCGCCCCACAACCTGGCCGGCGTCCGGGGCGACGATGAGTTCCTGGGCGGCGGGATAGGGTTCATCGCCGTCCAGGACCGTCAGTATCTCATCCGGGGCAACGGAACGCTTTATGACTGCCAGGGCCACGGGGCCCATCTCGTAGTGCTGGGCGACGGACGTCACCGTTCCCACCTTCCGTTCCCCAGCCATGACCGGACTTCCGGCCGCGGGCAGGGTGTGCTGCGAGCCGTCGAGCTGCAGGAACACCAGCCGGCGCGGCGGGTGGCCCAGGTTGTGGACGCGGGCAATGGTTTCCTGCCCCTTGTAGCAGCCTTTGGCCAGATGGACGGCGGTGCGCAGCAGGTCCAGCTCGTGCGGGATGGTCTTGTCGTCCGTCTCGGCGCCGATACGGGGGCGCCAGGCGGCGACGCGGAGGGCCTCGGCGGCGTGCACGCCGGCCAACGCGCGCCCGGCGACGGCGTCCTCAAGCCCGGCGGCGGGGATGAGGTACTCGAACCAAGGGCGCTCAAGCCCGGGATGGTTCTCCTCGGAGACGGTGGCGTAGGAGTATCCGCCGGCGGAGACATGCGGCCACGGGTCCTGCCAGGCGAGGTGGCCGGACCATTCGGGGACGGCACGTGTGCTGCCCACAACGGCCCAGTCCGCCGAGACGTCGGCGATCTCCACCCGCAGCATGAACTTCATGCGGTTGAGGTACTCGGCAAGCGGGGCGGCTTCGGCAGCCTCCACGATCAGCCAGGTGGTCCCGCCGTCGTCAACCACCCGCGCGTCGAACTCAATGCGGCCCTGGACACTGAGGAGCAGCAGTTCGCTGGACTCGCCGGACTGCAGGCCTGCCACCTGCTGGGAGGACAAGGTGTTCAGCCAGCTCAGCCGGTCCGGACCCGTGACGGTGACCACGCCGCGGTGGGAAAGGTCGACGACGGCTGTTCCGGCAGCGAGGGCGCGCTGCTCGCGCAGGGGCTCACCGTAGTGGGCGGCAACACCGGCGTCCGGGCCGGTGGCCTCGACGGCGCCGGGGCGCGACAACAAAGGGCTGGGCGTAGTCATATGTAATAGAAGTCCTTGGAAGCTAACGGTATTCCGGGTTTTCGAAACCGAAATGCGTGCCGGCCTTCCACTCGTTCGGCAGGTTGCCGTAAGCGGGGTAGCCGCCTGCGTCCTTCAGTGTCCTGGCCAGGTGCAGGAGGTTCCAGGTCATGAAGGTGGTGTTGCGGTTCGTGAAGTCGGACTCCGGGCCGCCGGACCCTTCATCCAGGTAGCTGGGGCCGGGTCCCACGGGACCAATCCAGCCGGCGTCCGCCTGCGGCGGGATGCTGAAGCCGATGTGCTGCAGGCTGTAGAGGATGTTCATCGAGCAATGCTTGATGCCGTCCTCATTCCCCGTGATCAGGCAGCCGCCCACCTTCGGATAGAAGGCCCACTGCCCCTTCCCGTTCAGCTCACCCGAGTGGGCGTAGAGCCGCTCGATCAGTTTCTTGGTCTGGGACGAGTTGTCACCGAGCCAGATGGGGCCAGCCACCACCACAATGTCTGCGTCCTTGACGGCGGGATAGAGTTCCGGCCATTCGTCTGTGTCCCAGCCGTGCTGCGTCATGTCCGGGTAGACACCGCTGGCGATGTCGTGGTCCACAGTACGGATCACCTTGGTGCTGACACCCTGTTTTTCCATGATCCGGCGGCTGATTGCGATCAGGCCGTCCGTGTTGGATGTCTGCGGTGATTTCTTAAGGGTTCCGTTGAAGAAGACGGCTTTCAGTCCGCTGTAGCCGCCTGGCGTTCCTGCTGGTTCCGTGCCGTCTTCCATCATGGGCCCTTTCCGGATCAGGAGACTCTGTGCAGGAAAGCGGAGGCGTGTGCCTCCAGCCCTTTTCCGCCTTCTCCCCCAGTAGCAACGTCCCACCGCCACAAAAGGTTGCCGTCCACCAGGCCGAAGATCCGGGTGGCGGCACTGTATTCCTTCGAGTGGCTGCCGCGCATCACCATGTCGGTGCTCAGCTGGATCTGTGGGCCCTTGATCTGGCCGTAGTACAGCTCCGTGATCCCGCCGGGATGCGCGATGGAGACGGAGATGTCGAAACCGCCGTCCTTGTTGCGCAGCGCTTCGACCTCGTCGGCACTCTTCAGCACCGGCACAATGTCCGCAGGCACCAGCCCGGGGCCGCCGTCGGCATCGAGCTGCTTGCGCTCGAGCGCCCAGAAGCCCGTCTCGACGGTGAGCGGCCGCAGGCGGGTTCCTTCGTCGTCGGTCAGCCAGCTTTCGGCGCGGTACTGCAGGTACGGCAGGCCGTTGTGCGTGAAGGAGACGTGCTGCAGGAAGTGTTCCGAGTCCTCGTCGCCGCTGCCCAGCCGGCCGCGGCCCTCCCACTCACCGATGAGCCACGAGAGGGGGACGAGTTCGGGAGTCAGATCTGTTGGAATCTCAATGGGCATTGGCATTACCTCGAGAAACGGGCGACCCGGCGAAAGGGGTGGCTACTTCTGGCCCTTGAAGAGGCGGTAGACCACAAAACCGGCGAACCAGGCCATGGACAGGCTCGCGATGCCGAGCAGGACAAGGAAGAAGATTTCAAAAGCAAGTACGGACATGGTGCCATCCTAACCCGTTAGTAGATGAGTAGTTTGTCTATGAAGTACGCGAGGGACCCCACGGCCGAAACCGGCGCAAGGCCCATCCCGAGGGCGGCCAGGATGTCCAGCGGTGCGCCGCGGAGCGTGGCAAGCCTGCGGAAGCTGGCCAGGACCGCGCCGACGATGACCCCGAACACCGCAGCGGGCAGGACGGCGATGTCCGACAGGACCAGTCCGGCGAGGGGCCCGGCCAGGCCGGCAAGGACAATTCCCAGCGGCGCGATGATGCTGTCAGGCCACCGGATGAGCCCCGCGAGCAGGGCCACGGCCGCGCTGACCGCCGCTACCAGCAGCATTTCGCGGACCCCGTTGAAGCGGGCGCCGGCGATCCAGCCTGCGCCGAGGCAGGACAGCAGTACCCCGGCGCAGCATCCGAGGGTGGATTCAAGGCGTTGCGCCTGGCCGGTGCCGCGGATCAGCTGCACCACGAAGACGGCCATCATGCCCAGGGCCACGAAAGCCGGCGTCCAGTCAAGGTAACCGGGAGCAGGGGTCAGCGAGGCAGCCACCGCGGCAGCGGCGCCGGGCAGCGCTATGACGGCCGCGAGGGTCTTCCTGGCCGGGATGCGAAGGAAATGGGGCCACCCGATGCCAACGGCCGCGGCGATCAGGATGCCAACCACCACTAGCGCCTCCGGCGAGGCATAGACCCCGGCGATGATGGCGATGAGCCCGGCGATTCCCACGGCACCCACAGTCCAGGAGCCGAGCGAGCGCGCAGGTGCCTGCAATTCCGCGGTCATGCGGGGCCCGCCCTGTGCTTCGTCGGTGCACTCACTGCGCTTTTTCCCATCCTGGCGTCGGCCGGAAGGCTGGTCCGCCCCCCGTGGCAGGGCTGTGGGCCCTGGTTCAATCCTGCCTTATATGAACCTCATATGTCGCAAAACGGGCCCGTCCGCGGCGCGGATCTGTGGTCCGGAGGACCCCGCCGGGTATACTCAAAGTTCAGCTAAGCTCCCTGCGGGGGCTGCTGTCCGGCGGCCTGCTGTCGGACCTCAATTCACCTGCAGGAAGCCAGTACCGGCCGGTGAGAATCCGGTTCAGTCGCCCAATGATGCGCGGACGGCCCTTGGAGGAACAATGTCGCACATCCTGTTACTGACCAACAGCACCGGTTCTTCGGTCGACATCCTGCCTGCCCTCGAATTGCTGAACCATCGGGTCCATATCCTCCCGGCCGAGCCGACGGCCCTCCTTGAGACGGACCCCTGCGACATCGTCCTGCTGGATGCGCGCAAGGACCTGGTGGGCGCCCGCTCCCTTACACAGCTCCTGAAAGCCACCGGCCTCAGCGCGCCGCTGGTCCTCATCCTGACCGAAGGCGGCATGGCTGCCGTTTCCTCCGCGTGGGCGGTTGATGACATCGTCCTCGACTCCGCGGGACCCGCTGAGGTGGAAGCCCGCATCCGGCTGTCCGTTGCCCGCGCGGTGCCCGAGCAGGAAGACGCACCCAGTGAGATCCGTGCCGCCGGCGTGATCATCGACGAGGCAAGCTACACGGCACGGGTCAACGGGGCGCCGCTGAACCTGACGTTCAAGGAGTTCGAGCTCCTGAAGTACCTGGCACAGCACCCGGGCCGGGTGTTTACCCGCCAGCAGCTGCTGACGGAAGTCTGGGGCTACGACTACTACGGCGGCACCCGGACGGTGGACGTCCATGTGCGGCGCCTGCGCGCCAAGCTCGGTGCGGACCACGAGAATTTGATCAGCACCGTCAGGAACGTCGGTTACCGCCTGACTCTGGTGCGCCAGCAGGAAGACGAGCTCACCGAGGCCTGAGCCTGGACCGCCAGCGGCGTATAGCCTTGGCTCATGACTCCAGCGCATCCGCAGAAGTGGCCCGTCCAGGTTGTCCGGGGCGGGGTTGACCAGCAACTCCTGAAGGACTGCCGCGGTGTGCTCGCCGCGGCTGAGGAATCGGACGGCAACCCGTCCATCTCCGAACAGACCCTGGTGACCATGCGGGCCGGTGATGCCGGCGCCCACACACTCCTGACGCTGGCCCTGTATGCCCCTGACGAGGACTCCGACCCGTCCACAGGCCAGGACCTGGCGGGCTTCGCCGTCGTCGTTGACGAGCCGGACGGCAACGGGGTCCTGGAGATCGCCGTGCATCCTTCGTACCGGAACCAGGGCGTTGCCGACCGGCTGGTGGGTGCCCTCAAGGAGGTCCGCGGCTTTGACGGCCTGAAGGCATGGTCCCACGGCAACCACGAGGCCGCGGCCGACCTTGCCGCCCGGTACGGCTATGCGCCGGTGCGTGAGCTGTGGAAGATGCGCATGACGACGGCGGGCGCGGACCTTCCCGACGCCGTTCTTCCGGACGGAGTGGCAATCCGCACCTTTGTGCCAGGCCGGGATGAGGACGCCTGGCTGGCTGCCAACCGCGCGGCGTTCGCCCACCACCCGGAACAGGGGAACCTGACACGGCTCGACCTTGAGGCGCGCATGGCGGAGGGCTGGTTCGATCCTGCGGGGTTCTTCCTGGCCGAGGATAGGGATGGCCGCCTGCTGGGCTACCACTGGACCAAGGTCCATCCCCGGCACGGCGAACACCCGGCGATCGGCGAAGTGTACGTTGTGGGCGTGGCCCCGGAGGCCCAGGGCATGGGCCTGGGCAAGGCGTTGACCATCGCCGGTATCAAGCACCTGCGCGACTCGGGGCTGAACGCGGTCATGCTCTACGTAGATGCCGATAACGCCGCGGCGGTGGCCCTGTACCGGCGGCTGGGGTTCACCCGCTGGGATATGGACGTTATGTATGGCCCGGCCGGCGCCTAGGCAGGGCCGCGGGAACATTCCCTGCCCGGTGTAAAACAAGGGCCGGGGGCCGGGGAATGCTTGTAAGGTTGAAACCGGACCATGCGGGGCGGAAACGCCGGCACAGAGCGCCAGCTAAAGGAGAAGTCATGAACCCGGAAGCCACCGGAACAGCCACGTCCAAGGATGTTGCGGTGCCAGTACGGGCCCGCTTCGGCTCGTCCGAAGTACCTGCGTCCAGGGCCACCCAGGACCGCATCGACATTCCAGAGTTCGCCCCGAACCTGCAGCCGGAGGGCGATATCCGGCCGGACCGGTTCCTGGACCGCGAATTGAGCTGGCTCGCCTTCAACTCCCGCGTTCTGGAGCTGGCGGAGGACCCCACCCTGCATCTGCTGGAGCGGGTCAGCTTCCTGTCCATCTTTGCGTCCAACCTGGACGAGTTCTTCATGGTCCGCGTGGCCGGCCTCAAGCGCCGCATCGCCACGGGCCTCGCGGTGCCCTCCCCCGCAGGCCTGAGCCCGGTTGAGGTGCTCGAAAGGATCAGCGAGGAAGCCCACCGGCTGCAGGAACGGCACGCGCAGGTCTACGCCGACCAGATCCGCCCGGCCCTTGCCTACGAACACATCCACCTCATGCACTGGGAGGAGCTGGACGACACAGCCCGGCAGCAGCTCAGCGTGATGTTCGCGGAGAAGGTCTTCCCCATCCTTACTCCGCTGGCGGTTGACCCGGCCCACCCCTTCCCCTATATCTCCGGCCTGTCGCTGAACCTTGCCGTCGTGGTCAGGAACCCCGTCAGCGACAAGGAGCTGTTCGCCCGCGTCAAGGTCCCGGACCAGCTCCCGCGCCTGATCTCCATCGACGGTCCGCGGGCCGGCGCCGTCCCCGGCCGGGTGGCCCGTTTCATCGCGCTTGAGGAAGTCATCGCCGTCCACCTGGACAAGCTGTTCCCAGGCATGGAGGTCCTGGAGCACCACACCTTCCGCGTCACCCGCAACGAGGACGTGGAGGTGGAAGAGGACGACGCCGAGAACCTCCTGCAGGCATTGGAAAAGGAACTCCTTCGGCGCCGCTTCGGCCCTCCGGTCCGGCTGGAAGTCACCAACGACATCAACCCCAACATCCGGGCACTGCTGATCCGCGAACTGGGCGTGGAGGAGTCCGAGGTGTATTCGGTGCCGGCTCCGCTGGACCTTCGGGGCCTGTCCGTGATCGCCGCGATCGACCGCGCGGACCTGCACTACCCCAAGCACGTCCCGCACACCTCCCGGTACCTGAACGAATCCGAAACGTCCAAGGCCGCCAACGTCTTCGCCGCCATGCGCCGCCGGGACATCCTGCTCCACCACCCGTACGATTCGTTCTCCACCTCGGTGCAGGCGTTCCTGGAACAGGCGGCATCCGACCCCAAGGTCCAGGCCATCAAGCAGACCCTCTACCGCACCTCCGGCGACTCCCCCATCGTGGACGCCCTGATCGACGCCGCCGAGGCCGGAAAGCAGGTCCTGGCCCTGGTGGAAATCAAGGCCCGCTTCGATGAGCAGGCCAACATCTCCTGGGCCCGCAAGCTGGAGCAGGCAGGAGTCCACGTGGTGTACGGCATCGTGGGCCTGAAGACGCACTGCAAGCTTTCACTGGTGGTCCGCCAGGAAGTGGACGGGCTCCGCCGCTACTGCCACATCGGCACCGGCAACTACCACCCCCGCACGGCCCGGTATTACGAGGACCTTGGCCTGCTCACGGCCAACGACCAAGTGGGCGAGGACCTCTCCAAGCTCTTCAACCAGCTCTCCGGATACGCACCCAAGTCCACCTTCAAGCGGCTGCTGGTGGCGCCCCGGTCGGTCAGGTCCGGGCTTATCGACAGGATCGAGACGGAGATCCGCAATGCCCGGGCCGGTGTGCCGGGACTGGTGCAGATCAAGGTGAACTCCATGGTGGACGAAGCCATCATCGATTCCCTGTACCGCGCCTCCCAGGCCGGGGTGAGGGTGGACGTGGTGGTTCGTGGCATCTGCTCCTTGCGCCCGGGCGTTCCAGGCCTCAGCGAGAACATCACCGTCCGCTCCATCCTGGGCCGCTTCCTGGAGCACTCGCGCGTGTTCGCGTTTGCCAATGGCGGCGATCCTGTGGTGTACATCGGTTCGGCCGACATGATGCACCGCAACCTGGACCGCCGGGTGGAGGCCCTGGTGCAGCTGGCCAGCCCTGACGACATCACCTACGTCCTGGACCTCCTGAAGCGGTACATGGACCCGGAAACCTCCAGCTGGCACCTCGACAACGAGGGCCGCTGGATCCGGCACCATCTCTCCGAGGACGGGAAACCGCTTGAAGATGTCCAGTCCTGGCTGCTGGCGTCCCGGCCGCGGCAACGCAGCCTGAGCCGGCGATAGGCAGCCGCTTTGTCGAGTGATGCACTTGTAGCCGACCAGACCGACCACCCGGGGGAACCCGTAGCCGTGACCGCTGCGGGTGCCATCCCCTGGCGCGTCAACAAGGACCGCCTCGAAGTCCTGCTGATCCACCGGCCCCGCTATGACGATTGGTCCTGGCCCAAGGGAAAGATCGACGCCGGCGAGACCGTCCCCGAATGCGCAGTCCGCGAGGTGTGGGAGGAGATTGGCCTCCAGGCACCGCTGGGGATACCGCTGCCGCCCATCCATTACCACGTGGCCTCGGGCCTGAAGGTGGTGTACTACTGGGCCGTCAAGGTCACCAACGGCACCACGCTGGTACCGGACGGCAAGGAGGTGGACAGCGTCATGTGGTGCGCCCCGGAAAAGGCGGCCCGGCTGCTGTCCAACCCCTCCGACGTCGTACCCCTTGAGTACCTGCGGGACGCGCATGACCAGGGCACCCTGGACACATGGCCCCTGCTGGTGCTCCGCCATGCCAAGGCCAAGCCGCGCTCGTCCTGGAGCAAGGCGGAAGGCGAGCGCCCGCTGGCGGCCACCGGAAGCCGGCAGGCGCAGGCCGTCGGACGGCTCCTGCAGGCCTGGAAGCCGATGCGGGTGGTCACCAGCCCGTGGCTGCGCTGCGTTGCCACCGTGGCACCCTATGCCAAGGCCAGCGGCGCGAAGGTGAAACTGGCGGAGGGGCTGACCGAACACAAACACCAGCGCAGCCCCAAGAAGACGGCGGCCGTGATCGAAACACTTTTCGACAAGCAGCGGGCCGTGGTGGCCTGCACGCACCGGCCCGCCCTGCCCACCGTCCTCAGGCAGCTGGCCACGCACATGCCGGCACACCTGGCGAATCTCCTGCCCGCCCGCGAGCCGTACCTGTCGCCGGGCGAGGTGGTGGTCTGCCATGTGGCCTGCGGTGGAAGGAAACAGGTTGTGGCAGTGGAGCAGTTCAAGCCGTTCGACGACTAGGCCGGCACCAACGCCTTGACCCGGGCGCCTTATCCGCCTTGACTTATGGAACGACGCACAGTTCTGGGGGGATAACGTGCCGGCTTCCACGACCACTGATGTTTTTGATGTTCCACCAATAGCGGTCCTGTGGCCGATCCTGCTCGCCGGCGGGGTGTACCTCCTGCTCCGATCCCTGATCCGCGGCGTCCGGGGCCGGGTCTTCCCCGCAACAGCGTCCCGGCATGCTCTTTGCGTCGGAGTCATTGGCTGGCTGGTAAGTTCACTGCTGCCGGCTGCCAACGTGGGCATCCTTCCGGTTCCGGGAATTCCTAAGGCGGCTGTTGAGATCCTGCCCTCGCTCGCGTGGCCGGTCCTGGGCTGCGTGGCTGTACACAGCCTTGGGCAGCTGAGCTACCCTCCACCGAAGTCGCTGCCCGGGCAGCCGCACGGACAGGCGCCCCGGACCCGCGATTTCCTGCCCCGGCGCCTCGCCTGGACGGCAGCCGCCATCTTCGCTGTAGCCGCTGCCCAGATCGTGTGGACGTCGAGTCTGCCCGGTTTCGCGCCTCAACCTTACGGGTCACGTCCGGACGGCGAAGGGGGCTTTGCCACCTATGGCGGAGAAGGCCGGGTTGCTGGGGTGGAGCTGGCGATGTACCTCGGCGGGGCGTTGTTTGTCCTGGCTGTGGGAACCCTCGCCGTACTGCTGCTGATCAGCCGGCGCCCGCCGGTGGACGGACTCACGCCCGGACTTGACGGCGTCCATCGGACCATCGCCATGAGCCGGTTGCTCCGCACGGTTGCCACGATCGCCTCCGGACTGGCCGCCATTGCGGGGAACCATGCTGCGCGGCCCGATCCTGGTTCCACCGGCTGGATCAACCCTGCCGGAGCCCTGAACCTGGCAGTCCTGCTGGTGATGCTCCTCTGGCCGCCTCCCAAACTGGCGGCCCAGCAGCCACAGCGAAGGGCAATGGCTCCCGGCGCGGCGGCGTATCACCGCCGGCCAAACTTCTTCAGACAGTAGACTTGGGGCGTGAGCATCCCAACGCCGTATGAAGACCTCCTGCGCGATGTCCTGGCCACCGGCACCCATAAATCGGACCGCACGGGCACCGGAACCACCAGCGTTTTCGGGCGCCAGATCCGCTTTGACCTTTCTAAGAGCTTCCCGCTGATCACCACCAAGCGGGTCCACTTCAAGTCCGTGGCAGTGGAGCTCCTGTGGTTCCTGCGCGGAGAGACCAACATCAAGTGGATGACGGACCAGGGCGTGACCATCTGGAACGAGTGGGCAGACGAAGACGGCGACCTGGGCCCGGTCTATGGCGTGCAGTGGCGCAGCTGGCCCACCCCGGACGGCGGCCACATCGACCAGATCGCCGAACTCATCGAGAACCTGAAGTCGAATCCGGATTCCCGCCGGCACATCGTCTCCGCGTGGAACGTCTCAGAGCTCAACGACATGGCACTCCCGCCCTGCCACGCGTTCTTCCAGTTCTACGTGGCCAACGGCAAGCTCTCCTGCCAGCTCTACCAGCGCTCCGCTGACATGTTCCTGGGCGTACCGTTCAACATCGCCTCCTACGCGCTGCTTACGTGCATGATCGCCCAGCAGGTGGGCCTTGAGCCGGGCGAATTCGTCTGGACCGGCGGCGACGTGCATATTTACGAGAACCACATGGACCAGGTCCTCAAGCAGCTCGAACGCGAGCCCTACGAATACCCGCAGCTGAAGATCACCCGCAAGCCCGCGTCCATCTTCGACTACACGGTGGAGGATTTCGACGTTGTGGGCTACCGGCACCACCCCACCATTAAGGCACCGATCGCCGTATGAGCACCGAAAACTTCACTGATCCGCAGTCCTTCTCGGAGGAACTGGCCGCATCTATCACCGGCGTCGGGCTGGTGTGGGCGCAGACGTCCGACGGGGTCATCGGCAAGGACGGGGACATGCCCTGGCACCTGCCCGAGGACCTGAAGCACTTCACCCGGCTCACCACCGGGCACCCTGTCATCATGGGCCGCAAGACCTGGCTGTCCTTCCCGGACAAGTACCGTCCCCTTCCGGGGCGCACGAACATCGTGATCACCCGTCAGAAGGACTGGGCAAACACGCCTGAGGCGGAGGGCGCCGTCGTGGTCCCCTCCCTGGATGACGCGCTCCTTGAGTCGCAGTTCGTCGACGGCGGCGAGACGGTGTGGATCTTGGGCGGCGGCGACGTCTTCAGCCAGTCCACGGACCTCGCCAACGTTGCCGTGGTCACCACCATCGATGTGAAGGCCGACGGCGATACGTTCGCCCCGGAGCTTGGCCCCACGTGGGAGGCCTCCGCTGCCGTCCCGCCGGACGGCTGGCTGACGGCCGACAACGGCACACGCTACCGATTCACCAAATGGACCCGGACGGAGGGCTAGGAACATGCTGAAGAAACCGGAAACCCTGTTCGTCCTGGGCTACATGCTGCTGCCGCTCCTCGCGCTGCTGTCCGCGATCGTGGGGCTCACCATGATCCTGGGCGGCAACAAGATCGCCGGCGCGATCGTGCTGGTTGTCGTCACCCAGGTCTTCACGTTCGGAGCGTTCTTCGCACTGCGCGCGCGGAAGGCCGCCGTGCTGGAGCAGTCGGACCAGCGTTAGCTCCACCCGGCTGGTTCGTTGCATGGGGAGACGGCCCCATCGCGGCCGGCCCGCTGCTGCCCTAGGCTGGGGCACACAGCACACTGGGGGCTGTTGAAAGAATATTGGGGGAATCCTGGTGGCAGGAACTTTGTGGGGCGCCGACGTCGAGCAACTTCGGACCCTCGCGCAGCAGTTCAGCAAGACGGCGGACCTGCTGCAGCAGCAGTCGACGCAGCTGAGCAGCCAGATCAACAACAACCCGGCCTGGAAGGGCGCAGACGCCCAGCGGTTCCGGTCTGACTGGAACACCAGCCACCGCACCCTTCTCCAGCAGACCGTCTCTCGGCTCCAGCAGGAATCCAAGCTGCTGCTGAAGAACGCTGACGAGCAGGAAAAAGCCAGCACCGACGACTCGGGCGGGGCGGGTGTTCCTGGCACTGGGCCTGTGGCCGACGCAGGAGGGAACTGGGCCCTCCTCGGCGGGGCGGCGCTGGCGGGCGGCCTTACCAACTTCATGGCCGTCCAGAAGAACATCAAGGCACCGCTGACCTTGGCGAAACATATTGGCCAGTACGGCTGGGTGGCGAAAAACAAGGGCGCCGACATGGTCAAGACCATGCTCACAAGAGGGCGCCACCGGCTTGGCGGGCCGGCCTTCGACAGTCACCACCTATGGCAGACCACCAAGGGCAACAAGGGCCTGGAAGCTCTACTCAAGGGCTCTACTGAAAAAAGCCGAACTCTTAGGCTGATTGATAAAGCGTCTGATATTGCCTCCTTGAAGAACCTGAATAAGCACTATTCCTCGCTGGAGAAGTTTGCAGAATTTTTGGAAGAAAAGCCGCTTGTTGGAGCCGGCACCAAGGCAGAATGGCTCGGCAAGGGCGGGCTCGCCCGCAGTCTTGGCTGGGTTGGAGTCGGCTTCAGCGCCTACGATTCGGTGCAAAGCTTCGCCAACGGGAACCTGGAGCAGGGAGCAGTCAGCCTCGGCAAGACCGCCCTGGGCATAGGCTGTTTCCTTCCGCCACCGGCGGGAACCGTCTGCCAGGTAGCCAGTGCAGGGATCGCCATCTACGAAAACTGGGACACGATCAGCAGCGTCGGCAAAGATATCGGTGAAGGAATCGCCAACGCTATCCAGGACCCCGGAAAGTTCGTCAGTGACGCCGGGAAAACCATCAATGACGCAGGAAAATCAGTGGCCAAGTTCTTCGGCTTCGGGGATTAGGAGACTTTCATGACCGTTCAAGATGAAAGGGCACAGGAGCCGCGGCTCGGTGTCGACGTCATGGGCTTCGGAGTAGGCGAATTTTCCTACCTGCTCAACGTATTAGAAGGTGCCGCCCGGGACCGTTCCGTCAGTGTTTTCCGTGCCCAGGACCTGGTGGAAGACGTCAGCCTTTCAACCGCAGGGGCCTCCTCCCTGCTGGCAAGGGACCTTGCTACCGTTGACGACGACGGCGACCTCGCCGTGAAAGGCGTGGCGGCGGCCGTGGCAACGGCTATGGGGAAGGCCAGGCATTGGACTGAGTTTTCCCTGCTGACCCCGGACAGCATGGACAATGTGGTGATGCTGGAGGCGCCGGGAGTGGCTTTGATGCTGCAACCCCGGCTCCTGGGCACGTGGTTCGTGTTCGCCCAGGACCCATCAATCAGCTCAGCCGAGGCGACTCTCCGCGTGGTCCGACAGCACGTCGAGCAGAACGTCGACGGCACGGCGTATCTGGTCTTCAAGTCCCTCGACGCCGAGAAACACCTGTTGATCCGCCGGGGCGGGAACTCCTGGACCGTAGGAACCCCCAACTTCGCCACCGACGAAGTGACAGAAACCCCGGGCCTTGATGAGGCCGGACTCCTCAAAGCGATCGAGGGGTTCCGTGGCCAGGCGTAGCCGCGACGTTCGGCAGGAACCGGGCTACGTCCCCTATCAGCCACCGGAAGAACGTGTGCTGCACCGTGTGGGAGAGAACGGTGAGGTTGTTGCCTACACCGAGGACGAGTACGGGGTCCGCAAGGACGACGGCTTGGGCGTCATAAAACCCGTCAACTCCTCCGGGGGCCTGTTGTTCCTTGCCATCCTCCTCACGGCATGTATGGGAGGACTGGTCTATTTCGTTGTCCAGGTGATCCTCCAGAACGCCTGGGACATCGCTGGCCGGACGTGGTGGGTATTTCCCGCGTGCATTTTTCCCTTCATCGTCGCCTGGGCAAGTTATTTCAAGGAGCGCAAAGCCGAAAAGCTCCGCAAGGCCAGGAACGTCCCCCGGCCTATTGACTAAGCCGGCGGGACCAAGGTCCACGTGTTGCCTGCCAACTACTCCCAGCCTGGGCTATGCCACGGGCATGAACCGCACCGCGCATGCCTAGCTAAAGGAGGAATGGGCACGGCATAAAGAGGGAAAGAGAGAATTGATGGGCAACGAAGTTCCTAGACCGAAAGAGTCGTCCCGTCGTAAAGGTTACTACCGCCAGCAGGTGGAGCGAGAGGCTGCAAGGCAGGGACTGACTGTCGAGGAATACGGCGTCTACAAGGGCGACGTCGGAAGTGCCGTCAAACCCGTCAACTCGGCCGGCGGTCTGCTCTTCCTGGCCATCCTGATATCGCTGTTCTCCGGTTTGGTCGTGGTAGCCGCCACTATCCTGCTCACCGGTGAAGGGGTCACCAACTGGGTGCAATTTGTCGTCGGCTCTGCCATCGCCCTTGTCCTGGTACCGACATCATGGGCCTACTACTTCAAAGAACTTAAGGCAGTGCGCCTCCGAAAAGCAGCTGGAAAGACTCTTGAGCCCCCTACCCGCCGCTCGGGCAGGCCGGACTGGTAAGAAGACTGGGCCCTTATGACCATCCCCGCTTTCGGCGCACCCCTGACCGGGCCGTGGAGACGTGCAGGTCCAACATGGTGGGGCTGGGAATCCTGGACGGTGGGTTTGTCCGATCCATCCCAAGAGAGCATTGCCAAAAGAACAGGCCTGGACGATGACGCCCTGTTGGCCGAAATCCGATTCCTTCGTGAGGACTGAACATGGTGTACGACCGAGAGCGCGAGCGGCGCAACGACGCCGTAGTCGCAGAGCACAAGCAAGCCATCGCCCGGGGCGAAAAGCGGGTCCTGCGCACCACGGCAACGGGCGAACTTCACAGCTATGCCGATGACGAGATCGGCTTTTCACCTGGCCGAGGTCAGGCCCAGGTCAGGACTTGGTGGGGTATGGCGATCGTCTCTGCGGTGCTCGGCCTTTTATTCGTGGGATCATGCGTGATGTTCCTGGGCCCGCTGGCAAGTGGCGGACAACTCATTTGGGGTGCATTGTTCCCTATCGCTTTGGGAGGGTTTGGCACCTTTTTCACCTTCGGTCTCGCCAGGGACGAGTACCGGGCCACCAAGATTCGGAAGGAACGCGGCGCCCCCAAGCCGGGCAGCTACTAGTTCTTCTCGGCACATCGCCTTCGTCCGTCCGCGGGTTGGCGGAGTCCAAGGACGCTACCTGCTCGCCCGGGGCGTGACGTAACCGACTGCGCCCTTCCGGATGCGAAGTCTAAACTGGACCAATGACTACAGCAGCTACCCCTTCCGTCGGCCTGGTCGGATGGCGCGGCATGGTCGGTTCCGTCCTGATGCAGCGCATGCAGGACGAGGGCGACTTCGCCAACATCAACCCGGTGTTCTTCTCCACCTCCAACGCGGGAGGTGCCGCGCCGTCGTTCGCTGACGGCGCCGGCAAGCTCGAGAGCGCGTTCGACCTCGACACCCTGGCCAAGCTGCCCATTATCGTCACCGCCCAGGGCGGCGACTACACCAAGCAGGTCCACGGCGACCTCCGCAGCCGCGGCTGGGACGGCCTCTGGATCGACGCCGCCTCCACCCTGCGCATGAACGACGACTCGATCATCGTGCTGGACCCTATCAACCGCGACGTCATCGACAAGGGCCTGGTCAACGGCACCAAGGACTTCATCGGCGGCAACTGCACCGTTTCCTGCATGCTCATGGGCCTGGGCGGCCTGTTCAAGAACGGGCTGGTGGAGTGGGGAACCTCCATGACCTACCAGGCAGCCTCCGGCGGCGGCGCCCGGCACATGCGTGAGCTCCTCAGCCAGTTCGGCACGCTCAACGCTGAGGTCAGCACGGAACTGGACGACCCGGCGTCGGCCATCCTGGACATTGACCGCAAGGTCCTGGCCCACCAGCGGACCGACATCGACGCCACCCAGTTCGGCGTCCCCCTGGCCGGCTCCCTGATCCCCTGGATCGACGCGGACCTGGGCAACGGCCAGTCCAAGGAAGAGTGGAAGGCCGGGGTTGAAACCAACAAGATCCTGGGCACCTCCGAGGAAAACCATGTGATCATGGACGGCCTCTGCGTCCGCATCGGCGCCATGCGCTCCCACTCCCAGGCCCTGACGCTGAAGCTCCGCGAGGACCTGTCCGTGGCCGAGATCGAAAAGCTGCTGGACGACGACAACCAGTGGGCCAAGGTGGTTCCGAACACCAAGGAAGCCTCCATGGCTGAGCTGACCCCCGTGGCCGCCTCCGGCACCCTGGACATCCCGGTGGGCCGCATCCGCAAGATGGAAATGGGTCCGCAGTACATCAGCGCCTTCACCGTGGGCGACCAGCTCCTCTGGGGCGCCGCCGAGCCGCTGCGCCGCATGCTCAACATCGCCACCGGCAACCTGTAACCCTACAGCTGCCTCACGAGCGGCCCTTGCCCGCATAACCGTTGCTGCCCGGCACCGGTTATGCGGGACGGGGCCGTTTCTGTGTTCCGGGGTGGGCCGCCAGGAACGCATGCAGCCGCTGCCGCAGCTCTCCTGGCCGGTCCAGGTGCTTCCAATGGATTCGGAAGATCGCCCATCCGAGCTCCTGCAATGCATTCTCCCGGCGCCGCTCCGCGAGCAGCACGTCGGCAGCTGGCTTGTAGTCCGTGTACTTGGCTGCCCCGTCGAACTCGATGATCACCTGGGCCTCGGGGTCGGCGAAATCTGCCCGGAAGAGGCCCTCACGGGTGGGGATCTCGACTTGCGGTTCGAACATACCCAAGCCGAAGGACCGAAGCAGCAGCCTGGTCCGTGTCTCCCCCGCAGATTCGGATCGTGCATCCAGGACATTGAGCAGGTCAGTGGCACGCCTGCCACCGCGCACCGTGAGGCTTTCGTCCAGCAAGTGCCGCATGGTGTCAATGGATGCGCCTTTGCGGAGTGCGTAGTCACCGATAACGGCTGCCTTGTCGAGGGGCAGGATTCGGGCGCAGTCCAGGACTGTTCTGTCCATCGAGGTGGTCAGGATCTCCCGGCCGTCAGGTGTCCACAATGAGGCCAGCTCGTGTTCCGTGAGCGGGAATCGGTGGGTCCGGACATCCCTGCCCGCGCTGGATCTCGAGTTCGAATACTGCGTTGTCACGTGGACCAGCGAGCCACTCGCCCAGACGGGGCAGCAATGCAGCAAAGCCGCGCTAACGTGGCTGTACCGGGAGGTGCCCCCGGTCGACTCGAAATGCGCCATGACGCGGAGCTTGTCCCGGTCCCACGGCTTGAGGGCATTCCAGTGGGCACTGCGGACGTAGGCTCCCCGCCGCAACCGGAGCAGGCCACCGCTCGTGACGGCCGCCGTCACCATCCGGTCGTCCAGCCCAGCAGCCGCCAGCTGCTGCGTTGACGCCACCACTCGATCGGGCCATCGATCATCCACCAGGGCCCGCGCAGCATTGGAGTTCATCCTTCAAGGGTCGGCGGCGGACACCGGCAGCGGCAGCATCCGACCCCGCTATGTGGATGGCCACCAAGATGAGCGGCCCATGGCCGCATGACCGTTGCTGCCCGGCACCGGTTATGCGGGCAAGGACCGGTTATGGGGGCAGGAGCCAGTCAGGTGGCCAGGAATCTCGTGTACCGGTTGGCGGCCTTGGCCAGGGCTGCCTGCGCTGCCGGACCGAGGGGACGGGCTTCATCGAAGAGTTCGGGTACGACGGCGGCACGCGGCCCGGTGCCCTGCAGCGCCCAGGTGCCCACCACCTTTCCCGCCGCGACCACCGTCTTCTTGAAGACGCCGTTCCCGCCGGGCACGATCAGGTCGGAGTGCTCCGGTGCCAGGACGAGGCTGCGGTCCGTGTAGCCGAGGACGAACTCATCGAAACCCGGCAGCAGGTGGACAGACCGCGCACCCGGAAGGCCCGAGTCCAGCAGGGCCGCCACCTCCGCTGACAGCCAGTAGCTGGTCCCCTCGAACTCCAGCTCCACCAACTCGTCACGGACATGCTCAAACGCAGCGCGCACCTCGGTCAGCGGCAGCTGCGTCCACCAGGCGAAGTCGCGGAGGGTGGCCGGCCCATGGCTCCGGAAGTAACGCAGCAGGAACTCCGCCAAGGCCTCCTCCCGCTCCAGGTTCCGGGACGAGAGTATCCAGTCATCAAACGCCGCGATCAGCTGCTGGTTGCCGGCCAGGGGCCCCAGGACCAGCCAGCCGTGACGGCACAGCGAACCGAGAAGGTGGATACCCCGCTGGCCCTGCGTCGGCTGGCCGCCGTCATCGAAAACCTTGAACAGCCCCGCCCTGCTGACGGGACCGTCATCCAGAATGCGGTCCAGCGCCAGGTCCCGGGCCTTCTCTACATCCGCCCACGTAATCTCGAGCTGCCGGTGGCGCGCCGCGATGCTTCTGGTGAGCCGTTCCGCGGTCAGGTCCAGCATCCACCGCAGGTCCTCGGGGGCCACCAGGTGCAGGGTGCCGCGCATGGGCCAGGAGCGCACCACTGTCCCGGCATCGATGGCAGCCCGGACATCGGTGATTCCCGCGCCCGGGACGCGGACACCCACCGCCCACAGGGCCGCGGGCAGGTCCTGCGCCTGCATGGCAGTCATCCACTGGACCAGCTCGGGCACTGAGGCGGCACCGTCTCCTGCGAGCCGCTGGGAGGACAGCCGGAGCCGTCCCATCATCCTGCCGTCGCGAAGGGAACCATGTGCAGCCATGGGCCCATCCTAGGCCGGTCGCAGCGGGGCGGCGGCTAGAGTTCCAGGCCGATGAGCAGCGGCTCGGGGTGGAGCCGGATGCCAAAGCGGTGTTCGACGCCGGCCCGCACTTCCCGCGCCACCGCCACCATGTCGGCGGCGCTGGCGGAGCCCCTGTTGGTGATGGCCAACGTGTGCTTGGTGGACAGGGAGGCCCGGCCACCGGCCACGCCGCCCGGTTCCAGGCCGAAGCCCTTGCCGAAACCTGCCTGGTCAATGAGCCACGCGGCGGAGAGTTTCACCATCCCGTCGCTGCCGGCCGGGTAGCGTGGCGCCGTTTCGGGCAAGCTGTCCGCGACGCCTGCGGGCACGATGGGGTTGGTGAAGAACGATCCGGTGGAGTAGGTATCCCGGTCGGCGGTGTCCCAGACCATACCCTTGGAGGCGCGCAGCCGAAGCACTTCCCGGCGGACGTCGTTGGCGTAGGCGCGCTTGCCCACCTCCACGCCGAGCGAACGGGCAAGTTCGGCATAGCGGATGGGTGCGCTCATCCGCCCCAGGGGCAGCTGGAATTCCACGGTGAGGACCACGTACCGGGGCGAACCGTTGACGGTGGTCTGCTTGAGGATGGAGTCCCGGTAGCCGAACTTCAGCTCGGAGTTGGTGAAGGTCTGGACGGCGTTGCGCTCACGGTCCCAGGTGCGGACGGCCGCGATGGTCTGGGAAACATCTGCCCCGTAGGCGCCCACGTTCTGGACAGGTGTGGCACCGGTTGACCCGGGGATGCCGGACAGCGCCTCGATTCCGGACCAGGCGTGACGTACCGCGTGCTCCACCAGCCTGTCCCAGTTGTGGCCGGCCTGCACCACCACGGCAACTCCCCCGCAGGAGTCCTCGGCGTTGACGGTGAACCCCTCAGAGGCGATCCTGATGACGGTTCCGGGGAACCCGTCGTCGGACACCAGGAGGTTGGAGCCGCCGCTGACGATCAGGACCTGTTCACCGGCCGCATCCGCGGAGCGGACCGCGTCGATGATCTCAGCCTCGCTGCGGGCCTCGATGTACTTGCCGGCAGGGCCGCCGACGGCGGAGGTGGTCAGGGAGGAAAGGAGCGTGGAAGTCACCTGTCAACAATACTAGGGAAAGCTAGCCAGCCTTCCGGGCCACCGGCGACAGCACGAAGCTCACCGCGAGCATCACCATCACCGCAAGGAGCGAGTGCAGGATGCCCACATGCTCGGCGAGCAGCCCCAGCAGCGGCGGACCGCAGAGGAACGCGGCATAGCCGATGGTGGACACCACGGACACCCGTGCTGCGGCCTTGGCGGGGTCGTCGGCCGCGGCGGACATGCCCACCGGGAATCCCAAGGACGCTCCCAGGCCCCACACGGCGAGCCCCACGTAGGCAAGCCACGGCACCGGGGCAAAGACGAAGACGCCAAGTCCCAACACGGCCATGGCAGCGCACCAGCGCATCACGGGAACCCTGCCGAACCTGTCCAGCATCACCGTCCCGGCGAACCGGCCGATGGTCATGAACGTGACGAACAGCCCGTAGCCGGCGGCACCGGCAGCATCGCTCTGCCCGTGCCCGTCCGCCAGGGCCAGGGCCACCCAGTCCCCCGCGGCGCCCTCGGCCAAAGCCAGGCCGAGCACCAGAACGCCGAGCAGCAGGGTCCGGCGGTCCCGCCATGCCTGGGCAATCTTGCGCTTGTTGTCCAGCGGTACCTCCGCAGCACCTGCAGCCGGGATCACGGGGATGGGCCCCGTGCTCGGGTCCTCGAAGTTGTCCGGGGCGTACGTCCGCTCCCCCGCCACGGGAGTGATGTCTGCCCGGAACCAGGACGCCGCGGTAGCCACGGAGACGGAAACGACGGCGCCTGCCGCGGCCAGGTGCCAGAACACCGGCAACGATGAGGCGGCAGCGGCGGCACCCAGTCCCGCGCCTGCCACGGTTCCCAGGCTGAAGGCACCGTGGAGCCGGGGCATGATGTGCCGGCCGACCGCGCGTTCCACCGCGGCACCTTCTACGTTGGACGCGGTGTTCCAGCTTCCGGTGCCCAGGCCGATGATGGCCAGGCCGATTGCGGTGGCCACCGGGCTAGCCAGCACAGTTGTGCCAAAACCGGCGGCCAGCAGGCCGATGCCCACCATAATGCTCCCGGTCCGGATGGTGCGCCTGGACCCCAGCCGCAGGACGATCAGCCCGGAGGCAGAGACAGAGGCAAAGGAGCCCAGCGTCATGCACAGCAGGATGACGCCGATGTTGCCCGGGCTGAGGTCCAGGGCATCCCGTATGGCGGGCAGCCGGGACACCCAGGAAGCGAACGCCAGGCCACTGGCCCCGTAGGCCACCACGACGGCGTTGCGCCAGTGGGTGACCTGGGCGGCAGTTGCGGTGGTTCCTGCAGGAGTGGTCAAAAGTTGCGGCTCAGGACAGTTTGACGAGGGCCTGGGCCTTCATCAGGACCTTTTGCCCCGCCGCAACCACGGTGAGGTCGACCCGCGCGGTGCCCGCATCGGCGTCGAGCTTTCCGATGGTTCCGCTGACCTCGATGGTGGCCCCGGGCTGGCCGGTCCCTGTGGTGTCGGTGACCAGGACCGGCTTGGTGAAGCGGGTCTGGAAGTCGACGACGGCGGCCGGGTCGCCTGCCCAGTCAGTCACCAGCTGGACGGCCGAGCCCATGGTGAACATGCCGTGCGCGATGACGCCGGGCAGTTCCACGCCGGTGGCGAAGGCCTCGTTCCAGTGGATGGGGTTGAAGTCCCCGGAGGCGCCGGCGTACTTGACCAGGTCCGTGCGCGTGACGTCGATGGTGCGGCTGCCGATTTCCTGGCCGGCGCTGAGTTCATTGAAGCTGGGGCTCATGGCTACTGTCCCTCTCCGCGGACCAGGATGGATGACGTGGTGGTGGTGACGGGTTCCCGTGCGTCACCGGAACCGAGGGCGAAGATCTCCGAACGCGTGGTGATCATGGCCCCGCCGCCCATGGCCCGGACTCCGTCGACATGCAGTTCCGCGACGAGGCGGTCCCCGGCAACGATGGGCCGGTGGTGGGTGAAGCGCTGGTCGGCGTGGACCACCCGGGAGAAGTCGATCCCTGCGTCCGGATCCTCGATGAGCTGGGCGTCGGCCCGCTGGGCGATGATGATCGCGAAGGTGGGCGGTGCCACCAGGTCCGAGTGGCCCAGTGCCTTGGCTGCGTCCACGTCGAAGTGCGCGGGGTGGGTGGCCTTCACGGCGCGGGCGAACTCACGGATCTTCTCGCGGCCGACGTCGTACACCTCTGCGGCAGGGTAGCTGCGGCCCTGCAGGTCCGGATTGATAGTCATGGATTCCAGCCTATCGCTGGCAATACCTGAACAAGTTGCGCAACCCACTGGTATGATGGATTCATCATTCCATCAAGCCGCCAGGAGTTCCTTCCTTTGCTGTCTTCAGCCCAAGCCCCGCTGTACGAGATCAAGGCAAACCTCTTCAAGGGCCTGGCGCACCCGGCCCGTATCCGGATCCTTGAACTTCTTGCCGCAGCTCCGGAGGAAACCGCGGCGGTCAGTTACCTCCTGGCCGAGACCGGCCTCGAAGCCTCGCACCTCTCCCAGCACCTTGCCACGCTTCGCAGGCACAAGGTGGTGACCTCCGTGCGCACCGCCAATGCCGTGACCTACCAGCTGGCGCACCCGGGAGTTTCGCAACTGCTTGCAATCGCCCGGACCTTCCTCCTGGACAGCCTGTCCGAATCGAACGAACAGCTCCGGCTGGCACAGCAGCTGCCGGCGGAGCACCTCTCACGCGGGTCAGAGTCGTGATTGCGGACTCCGTCCCGGCCACCCCCCGGGCCGGAACGAGGTTTGCCCGGTTCCTCCCGTCCAGGCAGGATTACACCGGTCTCGGCGCATCGTGGCGCACCGACCTGCTGGCGGGCATCACCGTGGGCATCGTCGCCCTCCCTCTGGCCCTCGCGTTCGGCGTCAGTTCGGGGGTAGGCGCCGAGGCTGGGCTTATCACCGCCATCGTGGCGGGGCTGGTGGCAGCCCTCACGGGAGGGTCATCGGTGCAGGTTTCCGGTCCTACCGGCGCCATGGTGGTGGTCCTCGCACCCGTGGTGGCGGTCCACGGTGCGGGCAGCGTGGCACTGCTCTCGCTCATGGCAGGGCTGCTGGTGTGCATTATGGGATTCAGCGGCCTGGGCAGGGCCGTCGCGTTCATCCCCTGGCCCGTGGTGGAGGGCTTCACCCTGGGGATCGCGGCCATCATCTTCCTCCAGCAGATTCCGCTGGCAACGGGCACGTCCGGCGTCCCCGGACACAACACCGTCATCGCTGCCGCTGAAGCTGCGTCCGCCGCGCAGGCTCCCACCGTCCTGCTGACGATGGCGCTCGTGGTGCTGGTCGCCGTCGTGATGTTCCTGCTGCAAAAGCCGCTCCGTGCCGTTCCGGCAAGCCTGGTCGCGGTCCTCCTGGCGACGGCGTCAGCCGAACTCCTCCAGCTGGACGTCCCACGGATCGGCCCACTGCCGCATGCCCTCCCCGCACCGGCACTGCCCACCGTGGACCTGGCCTCTGTGGGCAGTCTTGCCATGCCCGCCGCAGCAATTGCCGTCCTTGCCGCCATCGAATCACTGCTGTCGGCCAGGGTGGCGGCGGGGATGGCAGGCCCGGACGGCAGGCCCACCGGGCCCTACAGCCCGGACCGTGAACTGACCGGACAGGGCCTGGCTTCCATCGCCGCCGGCATGTTTGGCGGCATGCCGGCCACCGGGGCCATCGCCAGGACCGCCGTCAACGTGCGTTCCGGCGCGCGTACCCGCCTTGCCGCGGCTGTCCACGCCGTCGTCTTGCTGGGCATCACCTACCTGGCGTCCGGAATGGTCAGCCGCATTCCTTTGGCAGCACTGGGCGGGGTCCTGATGGTCACGGCGGTCCGGATGGTTTCCCGCCGCACCGTCGCCGCCATCCTGCGCTCAACGCGGGCCGACGCCGCAGTCTTCGTCCTCACGGCGGTTATCACCGTAGCCTTCGACCTGATTGTTGCCATCCAGATCGGCCTTGCCGCGGCGGCGCTCTTCGCGCTGCGCAAATTCGCTTCCCTCAGCGGCGTCCAGCGGGAACCCATCCCCGGGCCTTCGGCCGAAGGGGATGAGCACATCGCCGTCCTAAGGCTGGACGGAGCGATGTTCTTTGGCGCAGCAGAGCGGATCCTGCAGGAGATCAGCCAGGTAAGGGACGTCCAGGTGGCGATCATCCGGCTCTCGCAGCTGCGGATGCTTGATGCTACCGGCGCCCACGCCCTGGTGGAGGTCATCGCGGCGCTGGAACTGCGCGGCATCACCGTCCTGCTCAAGGGTGTACGGCCGGACCACCTGGCCCTGGTCACCAACGTGGGCGTTATCCGTTCCCTGCGGCACCACAAGCACCTCTTCGAGCAGCTTCCTGATGCCGTGGAGCACGCCCGCAGCCACGTCCTGCGGAACGCGGCAGCTAGCGCCTGAGGTTCTTGCGAATCGACTGCCCGCGGACCACAATGCCGACCACGTGCAGGACAAGGCCCAGGCCGATGAGGGGCAGCGACGCCATCGCCAGGGCCTGGTTGCCCCCGGTGTTGCCGATGAGGTTGAGGATGATGCCGACGGCGATCAATCCCATCGCGCTGAAGACCAGGACTTTGTAGCGGGTTGGCGCGGTGGCCCAGAATTCGTTCAGCACCGTCCAAGTCTACCGGCCGCGGCCGGCCGTACCCGGGGCGGGGATCAGAAGAGGGACTCCTGCACCGCCGGCACTTCCGAGGAGAAGCTGCCCAGCGTGATGGTCCGGGCGGCCAGTTGCGACAGGTTCACCACGAACTCGGCGTCCGTGCCGTCCAGCCGGGCCAGCGCGTTCGCCCCGCTCAGGGCCGCGATCTCAAAGCCGTGCCGGCCCTGGTCCAGGGCGTGCGGGTAGGCGTGCCGTGGACTGCCGCCGTAGAGGCGGTCAGCGGGCGCCGGCCTGGCCCACTCTTCCTCCACAGTTTCAAAGCCGTCGACGACGGCGCGGGCCAGCAGCGCCCGAACGTCACCGGCGGCGCGGGCGTTGACGGCATCCATCGCCTTGGCGGGGAGGGGCAGCAGCAGTGCCTCCGCTTTGGCGGCCGAGCGCACCTGCTGGGTCAGGCCGAGGTCGGCTGTTACCAGGTCCTCCAGGATCCGCACCACGCGGCCGTCCTGCGCCTTGGCAACGTACCTCGCCACCGCCGCCCCCTGTTCGGCGAGCCGGGTCCACTTGCTGGTGCGGGACGCCGTCCCCACCTTGGTGGCACCGCCGGCGAAGGTGGCCACGTAAAGCCAATGTTCCTGCATCAGGTAGTCCCGCAGGCCCGGAGTAACCCTGCCGCCGCGGTGGAAATCGTGCATCAGCCGGGGCTCATCCAGCACAAAGCACCGCTCGCACTGCTTGCCCCGGGTAGCGGGAGCACTGGAGGTGCAGGGCACGTGCCTGCGCGAGCCGGCAGATTGGACTTGGACGTGGCCAAGGCAGAACCGGCCGGAAGCCACCACCTGGAAGCCAAAACGTTCGCCCGGGCTGAGGCTGGCCTTGCAGAAATCCCCTTCAGGGGACTGGAGCCGCAAAACCGGGCCGCCGTCGTCGTCCGTTGCATGCCACGAGACCCCGTGGACCAGATAGCGGGTATCGGTCAACGGGGTCTCCTGGACGGTTGGCTGGGGCACTACAGTGCGGGCTGCACCCCAAAGGCCACCGCGAGCTTCATGATCTTTTCGGCGCGGCCCAGGCGGGGCAGGTCGGAACCGTCACGGATAACGCGGCCGTTGGCTTCGAAATCGTTCATGAAGTCCGTGGCCCAGGCGACGTCGGACGGGGTGGGGCTGATGACCTCGTTGATCACCGGAGTCTGGTCAATGGCCAGGCAGAGTTTGCCGGTCATGCCCATCATCACGGTGATGCCGGTCTGCTCGCGCAGGATGGGGTGGTTGGTGCCGACGGTGGGGCCGTCGATGGGGCCCGGCAGGTTGCCCACGCGGCTGGCGACGACCAGCTTGGCGCGGGGGTAGGCCATGGCCTCCGGCGTGGCGGCCATGCCGGTGTCGCGGCGGAAGTCGCCGGAACCGAAGGCCAGGCGGAACGCGCCCTGGGCCTTGGCGATGTGGTTGGCTTCCTCGATGCCGATGGCGGATTCCACCAGGGGGATGACGGGGGTCTTGCCATCCATGCGGTGGAAGCTCTCCGTGACCTGGTCCGCCGATTCGGTCTTGGCGAGCATGACGCCCAGCAGGCCCGGGGTGCCGCGGAGGCCCGCGAGGTCGTCAGCCCAGAAAGGACTGGTGGCGTCGTTGATCCGGACCCAGGCCTTGCCGCCGGCGGTCAGCCAATCGATCACGTTGCCGCGGGCCTGGTCCTTCTGCGACGGGTCTACGGCATCTTCAATATCCAGGATGATCGAGTCAGCGCGCGAGACGGCCGACTGGTCAAACAATTCCGGCTTCATGGCATTGACCAGCAGCCAGGAACGGGCGATCTCTGCGGGGATATTGCGTTCCGGCCTAACAGTTTCGGCGGCGATGGTAGACGTCATGCTTTCTACAGTATCCGGCCCGCAAGCGGCACGGCGAAGAAAACGGCCAGCTTGTGAGGATCAATACGAACTAAACGCCTTGTGACTGCATCAGCGCTCCGAGCGTTGCCAGTAACCTGACCCTTGACCTGCCACTTGTTTTTTGCAAGTGTTACTTCCGTCACTATGCAAACCTGGGAAAGAGACCACCATGACTGCTATGTTCGTCAACCTGCCGGTTACCGACCTGGAGCGCGCCAAGGCGTTCTACACGGCCCTGGGTTTCAGCATCAATCCGAACTTCACGGACCATAACGCTGCCTGCGTCGTCGTTGAGGACGGCCACAGCTACTTCATGATCCTGGTGCGGGACTTCTTCCAGACCTTTACCGACCGTCCCATCGGGGACCCGGCACAGGCTGTCTCCGCGGCAACGGCCATCTTCCTGGACAACCGGGAAGAGGTGGACGCCGCCATGGCGTCCGGCCTTGCCGCGGGCGGCTCCGAGCACCAGCCGGCCACGGACCTTGGCTTCATGTACCAGCGCCAGCTCACGGACCCGGACGGCAACGTCCTGGAGTTCGGCTACATGCACCCTGCCGCAGCCGAAAAGGGCCCAGGGGCCTTCGTCAACCAGCAGTCCTGAGGCTGATGGCGGCACGGGACTACGGGCAGTACTGCGGCGTCACACGGGCCCTCGAACTCGTGGGCGAACGCTGGGCCCTGCTCATCGTGCGCGATCTCCTCGTTGGGCCGCGCCGCTACGGAGAACTCGCCGGCGGACTCCCACGGATCCCGAGCAACATCCTGGCGGCACGGCTCAAGGAACTGCAGTCCGCCGGCATCCTTCGCCGGGTGCCGCATTCACGGGTGGTCGTCTACGAATTGACGCCGTACGGCCGCGAGCTTGAACCGGTGGTGCTGGCGCTCGGCGCCTGGGGTTTCAAGGCGATGGGCGAGCCACGCGAGGACCAGGTTGTCACCCCCGATTCCATGACCATGACGCTGCGCACCGCCTTCCGCCCGGAGGCGGCCGAACGGTTCCCGGCAACTTCCTATGCCGCCCATTTCGGGCCTGATTGCCTGCTGGTGCGCGTGGACGGGCCGAACCTCGACGTAAAGCGGGGGGAGGGCCCGGCCGACCTCGCCTTCTCTGCGGGACCCGGTATCCGCCGGCTCATCTCGGGCGAGCTGGCGCCGGGCCGGGCCATCACCACGGGCGTGGTGGAACTGCTGGCAGGCCGGGGCGACCTCCTGCAGCGGTTCGCGGACACGTTCCACCTTGCCGCCTGAGGCTCTCCCTCCAGGCGCCCCTGCCCCGGACGGCCGCGATCTGCGTCGGGGCCGTCCGGGACCGGTCCGTCAGGGGATGTTGCTGCCCCGTGCGCTGATCCAGAGCTTGTACCAGTCGGTGCGGGTCAGCTGCCTGGCCACCCGGGCGGCATCAGCGCAGGCACGGATCCGTCCGGGATTGACCGTTCCGATCACCGGCGCGATTCCGGCCGGATGCTTCATCAGCCAGCCCAGGAGGACGGACTGGCCGGAGGTGCCGTACTCCCCCGCAAGCTCCGTCACCAGTTCCGCGGTGGCCGCCTCCGCAGAGGAGGGGTTCTCCTGCTCGGCACCGGTGTAGACGCCCTTGGCCAGCGAGCCGTACGCCTGCAACGTGATGTTGTTGCGGGTGCAGTACTCCAGGGTGCCGTGCGGAAAGCTGTAGTCCAGGTGCTCCTGATGGTTGACCAGGACCTGGCTTTCCAGCCAGGACCGCTTGAGCAGGCTCATCTCCAGCTGGTTGGCCACCACAGGGGTCTCCAGCCGGTCCTGCAGCACTTCGATCTGCGCGGCGGACATGTTGGAGACGCCCACCTGCCTGATCTTCCCTTCTGCCAGGAGGTGCCCGACGGCGGACGCCACCTCGGCGGGGTCCGCCAGGGGGTCCGGACGGTGCAGCAGCAGGATGTCCACATAGTCTGTCCGGAGGCGTTTCAGGCTGCCGTCGACCCGTTCCAGGATGGCGTCCCGACTAAGGTCATAGTGCGTCTGCAGGCCGCGCTCGTTAAGCCGGATGCCGCACTTGGTTTGCAGCCGGATCCGCTCCCGCAGACCCGGCCTTCCGGCCAGGACCTCACCGAACACCGCCTCGGACTTGCCGCTGCGGTAGATGTCCGCGTGGTCGAACAGCGTGATGCCCGCGTCCAGGGCTGCCTGGACGGCAGCGGCTGCCTGTTCCACATGGTCGGCACCATGGGGTTCATCAGACCAGCTGCCGCCCAGGCCCATGCATCCGTAGATGACTTCCTGCATCAGGACGCCCCGCCAGGCCGGACAGCCGGCATCAGCGCAGCCACACGGTGGTGTTGGCCGGCAGCTTGCCGTCTTCCAGCGGCGCGCTGGTGACCAGGACCGTGCCGGCGGGAAGGCCGACGGCGGTGTTCCCGAAGTTGGTCACGGACTGCCAGCCGTTGGGGCGCTTGAAGTGCAGGACGTCCGGATTGCCGGTTTCAACCCATTCGAGTTCCTCGCCGGTCTGCAGTTCGCGGCGCAGTTTCAGGGCCTTGCGGTAGAGCTCAAGGGTGGAGCCTTCGGTTCCGTCCTGGGCCTCCACCGCGTACTTGCTGAACCAGTCCGGCTGCGGCAAGTGGGAACCGCCATCGCCGAAGCCGAAGGAGGTGCCTTCCACCTTCCACGGCAGCGGCACGCGGCAGCCGTCGCGGCCGATTTCGACGCCCTTGTTGCGGAAGAAGGACGGATCCTGCCGTTCCGATTCCGGGATCTCTGCCACTTCCTGCAGGCCCAGTTCCTCGCCCTGGTACAGGTAGGCGGAGCCGGGGACAGCGAGCATCAGCAAGGTGGCGGCGCGGGCGCGGCGTTCGCCGAGTTCCACGTCCAGCTGGTCCTTGGGGCCGCCGGCGAGCAGCCAGTCCTTGCCGTCCTGGCCCTTGGCCCCAGCCTTCGCCTTGGCCACCTGCGGCAGGCCGTAGCGGGTGGCATGCCGGACAACGTCGTGGTTGGAAAACACCCAGGTGGAGGAAGCTCCGGTAGCAGCGGCCTCGGCGAGGTTGCGGGTGATGATCTCCTTGTACTCGGCGGCGTCGAAGTCGGCCTGCAGCAGGTCGAAGTTGAACGCCTGGCCCAGCCCCTGCGGGCTGGCGTAGCGGGCACGCCGGGTGGCGTGCACCCAGGCTTCGGCGACGGCGGTGCGGGGCGGGTTGTATTCGTTGAAGACTTCGCGCCACTCGGCATAGATCTCATGGACTTCGTCGCGGTCCCAGAACGGGTGCGTTCCGTCGTCGAATCCGTCCACGCCGGTGTTCGCAGCGCTCAGCTCGAGCTTGGAGAGCAGCGGCTCGGTGAGGTCCTTGGTGAGGGCGTGCGCCACGTCAACGCGGAAGCCGTCCACGCCGCGGTCGGACCAGAAGCGCAGGGTCTTGAGGAAGTCGTCGCGGATTTCGCGGTTGGACCAGTTCAGGTCGGGCTGCTCCTTGGCGAAGATGTGCATGTACCACTGGCCGGGGGTTCCGTCCGGTTCGGTGATACGTTCCCAGGCGGGTCCGCCGAACACCGAGTCCCAGTCCGACGGCGGGAACTCGCCGTTGGGGCCCTTGCCGTCCCGGAAGATGTACCGGTCCCGGGCCGGGGATCCCTTGGGCGATGCCAGCGCCTCCTGGAACCACTTGTGCCGGTTGGAGGAGTGGTTGGGCACGATGTCGGCAATCAGCTTGATGCCGGCCTGGTGCAGGGCCTGCGCCATCTCGTCGAAGTCGGCAAGCGTGCCCAGCTTGGGGTCGACATCGCGGTAGTCGTCCACGTCGTAGCCGCCGTCCGCCAGCGCGGAGGGGTAGAACGGGCTCAGCCAGACGGCGTCGATCCCCAGCGACTTCAGGTACGGGACCTTGGCGGTGATGCCCTTCAGGTCGCCGATCCCGTCGCCGTTGGAGTCCGCGAAGCTGCGGGGATAGATCTGGTAGACGGAGGCCTGGCGCCACCAGTTGGGGTCGGCCAGGCGGTCGGAGTCGGACAGGGTTGCCAGCGTGGCAGTGGTGGACAAGGACTGACCCTTTTCTTCAGTGCGGTTATTACTTCAATGCGGCTATATTTATATTGACTCTAAATTTACTTCTCCAAGTATTATCTGGTGCTTTGTACAGGAAGGTCAACACCATGGCAGAACTGGTTCCGGCGACTCCCCAGCTGCTCCGGCGGGTCAGTGCCGGCGCGGTGCTGGAGTTCATGCGCGCGTCGGGGGCGGTGACCGTCACGGACGTCATGGCAGCCACCGGCCTGACGCGCGCCACTACCATCGCCGTCTGCGAGGACCTGGTTGGGCGCGGCTGGATCCTGGAGCGGGAGAACCAGCGCGAGTTCGGCGGGTACCAGAAGGGCCGGCCGGCCCGCCGGTTCGAACTCAACGAACGCGCAGGCGTGGTCCTCGGCATTGATATTGGCTATGCCAAGGTCACCGCGGTTGCATCGGACCTCCGGGGCACCGCCCTCGGGCGCTCCAGCTTGCCCTTCCAGGCCGGGGAGGTTGGCTCCCGCGAACGCATCGCCTTCATCGACGAGGTGGCCATGGCGGCGCTGCAGGCGGCCGGAGCTGAGCCCGCGCAGGTACTGGCCGTCTGCGCCGGGGTAGCCGCGCCGGTGGACCGGCACGGGGAGGTGGTGGCCACACAGAAATTCTGGGGGCTCTTCGACCTGGGGCTTCGCCCGGCGCTGAAGGAAACCCGGGGCTGGACCGTGCTGCTGGAAAACGACGCCAACCTCGCCGCACTGGGTGAGCGGTGGCAGGGTGCAGCCGCGGGGATTGACGACGTCGTGGTCATCCTGGCCAGCGAACGCCTGGGTTCGGGCATCGTGGAGGGCGGCCGGCTGGTCCACGGCACCCAGGGCAGCGCGGGCGAGCTTGCCTACCTGGACCTGGTGGAAGGCGTAGGAGACACCTACGGCATCGCCTACCTGGCCAGGAAGTGGGCCGCCGAAGCCCTTGCCACGCCTGTCCCCACCGCCCTCCGGGACGGCCGGCACGGGCGCGTGGAGGCAGAGCAGGTCTTCGCCGCCGCGGCCAGCGGGGACGCCGTGGCGACGGGCATCCTGGACAGGCTTGCGGACAGGATGGCGCGGGTGGTGGGGACCGTCGCCACCTTGCTGAACCCGGAGCTGGTGGTGATTGGCGGCGGCGTGGCCCAATCGGCGGATGTCCTCCTCGCCTCCATCACCGAGCGCCTGGAGGGTTTCACCGCTACCCCGGCACGGGTGGCAGTGTCCCCGCTGGGCGACGCGATCGTCACGGTGGGCGCGGTGCGCTGCGCGCTGGACTACGTGGAGAAGAACTCCCTGGACCTGGAACTGCCTGCGCCGGTCATTTCGGCATAGGACCGATCACTCCGGCATGACCATGGCGCAGGTCCAGCTCCCGGAGTACCCAAGGGCGGGTTGATCCGTAGGCCTCCTCCCGGCCCCCGCTACGGGCTGGGGTCCAGTGCCGCCGCCACCGGAAGCCTGCCGTCGCAGAACTGGATGGTCCGCCCCGCGGTGTGCGGCAGGTCCAGCACGGCCGCGGCCACGATCGCTGCATTGACCCGCGACGTGTCGGCTTCCTCTTCGGGTGACGGGTCCACGTGGATCCGCCCGGTTCCCGGGCCGTCGGTCAGCGCGCTGGGGCCAAGGATGGTCCATGCCAGGCCTGAGTTCCGCAGGTGCTCGTCAGCCGCTGCCTTCGCTTCGGCATAGGCAAAGAAGCTGTTGCTTTCCGGAACCCCGTGGTCCTTGCCGGCGCCGAAGTAGGACACCATGACGTAGCGGTCCACGCCGGCCTGCTCCGCGGCGTCCATGGAACGGATGGCGGCATCACGGTCCACTGCATACGTGCGCTCGGGATTGCCGCCGCCGGCCCCGGCTGACCAGACCACGGCGTCGTGGCCCTTGAGCGCTTCGGCGATGTCCGCCGTCGTCGAATTTTCCAGGTCCAGGACCTCGGGGATAGCACCGGTGGCAGCGACGTCACCGGAGTGGTCGGGGTTCCGGATGAACGAGGTGACCGAGTGGCCTTCGCCGGTGAGGAGCTCGGACAGGAGGAGGGCCACTTTGCCGTGGCCGCCGATGATGGCGATGCGTGTCATGACTTCATTCTGCCTGCTGGGTCGAACATCTGTAACGGAGGTACACCACGCCGTTCCTGAAGCGGCGCTCCTCCAGCAGGTCCATCCGCGCCTCCAGTCCGTCGGGAAGGAAGCGCAGGCCTCCGCCGACGGTAACCGGTGTGATGAACAGCTGGCATTCGTCCACCAGCCCCGCCTTCAGCGCGTGGGCGGCCAGGGTTGGGCCCCCGACGCTGATGTCCCTGTCAGCGGAATCCTTCATCTTCCGCACGGCCGCCGGGAGGAACTGCCGTTCCAGACGGGTCCGGGCGGTGGTGACGGTGCCCAGCGATGTGGAGTACACCACCTTGTCCGCGGCGTCCCATATGCGGGCGTAGTCCTGGATGACCTGCGGGTCCTCCGGCGTCCCCATGGTTTCCCACGCGGACATCACCTCATACATCCTGCGCCCGAACAGGTAGGTCCCGATGTCCCGCTCCAGGTCGTTGATGAAGGCATGGACCTCCTCGTCCGGCGCAGACCACTCGAACTTTCCGTCCCGGTCGGCCGTGTAGCCGTCGAGGGACATGATTGCGGAGTAGATCAGCTGCGCCATGCGCCCATTCTGCCGCCCGGCATCATGCCCGTACAGGCCTTTCGGCAGCCAGGAACTGCTGCCCCAGGGTCCAGAGGTTGGAGACCGTCCAGTACACCAGGACGCCGATGGGAAAGAAGATCCCGCCGGCACCGAAGACCAGCGGCAGGACGTAGAGGAGAACCTTCTGCTGGCGCACCAGGGGGCTGTCGCTGTCCTGGCCTGCCATGGTCCGGGCGGCCACCAGCCTCTGCGTCAGGAACTGGCAGGCGGTCATCACCAGGATCATGGCGACGGCGAGCACGGCCACAGCGGTCACGTCACCGCTTCCGTGCAGCAGGGAGGCAGACAGCGGCGCCCCGAAAATGCTGGACGAATCGAACTGCTCCACCTGGTCCGGCCGCATGATCCCGATGCCTGCGCCCTGGCGTGCAGCGCCGGAGATCCCGGACAACACCTGGAACAGGGCCAGGAAGAACGGGGCCTGGATCAGCAGCGGCACGCAGGCGGAGAACGGATTGGTGCCATGCTTCCGGTACAGGGCCATCTGTTCCTGGGCCATGGCCTGCCGGGACGCTTGGTCGGTCCTGCCCCGATACCTGTCCTGCAGCTCCTTCAGGTCCGGCTGCAGGCGCTGCATCCGGCGCTGGGCGCGCACCTGAGCCAGGAAAACCGGGATCAGGGCGGCACGGATCACCAGCACCAGCCCGATGATGGACAGCGTCCAGGTCCAGCCACTGGCCGCCGGCATGCCCGCACCGGCGAGGAAATCGTGGAAGCCGACCATGATGGCGGACACGAGCCACCGGAACGGCTCCATCACCGCTGTGAGAATGTCCACGAATCCCCCATCCGCCAGTTGCTGCCAAGCTACTGTGAATCGGGGAAACAGGAAAGCCCCCGGGATCAGTACGATCCCGGGGGCTTAGCCTGTAGCGGTGGGGAGGCTCGATCTCCCGACCTCACGATTATGAGTCGTGCGCTCTAACCAACTGAGCTACACCGCCACGAATGAGAAAAACCTGCGTCAAGCCGGTCAAACCG
>Ga0308169_10000742_pt1 | contig 43139 bp, 36 predicted proteins | sample PhyBR1_2_FD_202139 | JGI IMG/M metagenome (GOLD analysis project Ga0308169, IMG submission 202139) | Phyllosphere microbial communities from UC Gill Tract Community Farm, Albany, California, United States - DLSLSB.R1 | ecosystem: Host-associated > Plants > Phyllosphere > Unclassified | place...
CGGATCTGGGCAGCCCCATGGATTCGACCAGAGTTGAGAAAGGACGGGAAGGAAAATGAAATCGGGAGGAGGATTTGTCGAGAGAAGTGGGACTCGATTCGCGTACGAAAGGACTCTTGTCGTCAGGATGTGGTCGAGAGAGTACTGATCTGATTCGGTGAGGAAGTAAGGTGAATCTGGGGGAGTTTCGAGTGCCCATCCGTAAGGTGAAGTTGTGTGTTCTCGATGTGGTTGACCATGAGCCCACCCGCAAGCTCTTCCCGCCTGTTTCCGACGAGCTTTCACGTCAGTAAGTCCACTACTAGATCGCCTTTACGACGTTATCCCATAAGCCTTGGGTTTGAATTGAATGTTTCACCCCTTCGCTTTGCCCGGAACTCCGTCTCACCTCTCTACCTCTCCTATAGCGCTGAGACTGTCACGAAGAGTAGTTGACTGTCATATAAACTCACCTTGGCCATCAAGCTTGTCAAAGATTGCATTTCTGCTACTGCTATCGTCGGATTTCCCTCATTTCGCGAAAACTTCTCCGAGTGAATCAAATCGTGAGCTGCTGTTGTGAGAGGTGTGTAGGATCCAGTCGGGATGAGAGCGATCAGAAGGAGTGCTGCAGCTGCTAGAAGAACGAAGGGTCGCCATTTGCGGAGTTGAGAAGAAGTGATTGAACTTTTGCTGCTGCTTGTTGAAGGTGTAGGGTCGAGAGGTTGATAGGACATGGTGCAGGATGGTTGTAGCCCCCTCGTAGAGTATTCGAGGGGGAAAGGAGAGGAGTAGAAGAGATGAGAGAAGAAGAACAATGGAACCCCTTCGGAGTTCGAGAAGATTTCGGTGTTTCGCTTCCCTCGCCTCGAACCCCTTTCCTTGCTAAGCAAACAGATGAGAGGTATTGCAATGGAACGACAATGGAGAACAACGAGAGTGTAGGGGTATAGGTGAGAGAGACGAAGCGAGAAGATATGCACCAAGGAGAGGAGGAGGAGGAGGAGGAGGAGAGGAAGAGAGGGAAATCACTAGAATCCGAGAAGGTTGAGAACACCTCCGATCGTTGATCCAACAACGTTGCCAATCAGCCCAATCAATCCTGTCGTAGGAGCAGCGACGTTGACTGTTTTCATTCGTGCGAAAGGAATCGTGAGCTTCTTTGCGTATTTGGAGCACGGAACGAAAGAAGATCAAACTGCGAAGGTAAAGAAGAAAAAGAACACTCACAAATTTCAATCTCGGAGAGTCCTACGCTCGTCGAAGTGAGTGATGTTCCAGCAGTAGTGAAGCGAACACTCGAAGCGTAGATCCCGCTTCCGAGGGAGACGATCGAACCCGTCGATGAGATTGAACCGGAAACTTTGATGATTGTACCATCCGAGAACGATAGAACTCCAGAGGTAACGGTGTTGAGCGAGTTGACTCTACCATAGAGTACGATCTTGCGCATGAAGTATTGCTTGGTCCATTTTAGCTCAATCCACTGAGGTGAAGTTCCCGCCGCAACCCATTCTTCTGCCGCTTTCCCCAGTCCCAGTAGCGATAGCCCTCCAATCTTTCCATCGATCACACCTGCAGCGGGAGAGCTGGGGATGTTCGATGAAGCGGTTGCTACTGTGCCGGCAATTCGAGCGATATTGACCGTTGCACCGGTGAGAGGAGCTTTCGGAAGTCCTGTAGCTGTAGGTGCTGCCGAAGTACTGGAAGCCTTGGTCGACGTCACCATCTTGCTTCTGCGTGCAGTAGGAAGCATCAGTCGTAATCCATAAAGATACTCGGAAAAAAGAGAAGACGTACGAGCTTGATGGAATCGCCGAAGAAATCGACGAGCTTTTGCTGCTGGAAGTCAAGGATGAAGACGATCTGACCGATGAGGAAGAGGAGGAAGAGGAGGAAGAAGCTCGAACGGAGCTTGACGACGTGGACGATTGAGGTCGAGGAGTTGTGCTCGCTACGGAGGAAACTGACGCGGACGAAGATCGTGCAGAAGACGACGCGGTAGACGATTGGGGTTGAGAGGCAGAGCTTGGTGTTGAGGAAGTTGCTGTTGAGTCGGCGGGACGAGAGGAGGAAGGGAGGGAGCTCGATGGGGTTGAAGATTGAGATTGGAGAGTAGAACTTCCCGTCGAGGAAGATGTAGCGGTCAAAGATACGAGGGAGCTCTGCGATGTAGAAGACTGGGATTGAGAGGCAGAACTAGAGAGACTTGAGGAAGAAGCGGTCGTTGAGCTGACAAATTGACTCGAACTAGGTATTTGATCTGAGCTAGATCTCGAGTGTGCTGAGGACAGTGCTGAGGAGATGGAAGAGGTTGCGGAGATTGAGGATGATACGCTACTTGATTGGGACGCCAGGCTCGAGCTCGACGAGGAGGAGGAGGAATCGCTCGAAGGAACCGAGGTACTTGTGGCTTCACTCGATGATACTGATCCGCTTGTTGAGATTGAGGAAGAGGAAAGGGCCATCGAAGATCCGGCGCTGATCGAATCCGAGGTCAGAGAAGATGGAGCGGAGCTACTCGGAGAGAGAGAAGGTTCGGGGGTTGAAACTGGAGATGCTGTCGGCTGCGTTGTCGATTCTGCTTGAGCCTTGAGCTGCAGGACGACCTCCTCAACAGTGGTGGACACGGCATTGTCCGGCGTAGCGGCGAACTGCTGCCCGATCGGTTCGTTCTCGACTATTCGAAAGATGAATGTTTAGCCGGTACATTCTCGATGACAAGTGTAGAAGCAACTTTGGACTCACAGGCTTGTATCTCGGACAGACCGACCGATTTCGAGGTATCAGAAGTACCGAGGATCGTGAAGCGAACGGTTGACGCCCATAATCCCTCGCCGAGTGAAACAATTGAACCTTTCGAGGAGATAGTGCTGTTGACCACGAGCACCGTGCCGTCGGAGAAAGAGAGAACGCCGGACGCGACTACATTGTTGGTATCGGCTCGACCGAAGAGAACGACTTGTCGAATCAGGTATTTTTCGGACCACGAGAGCTCGATCCAAGTACCTGGCGATGTGCCTCCGGCGGCCCACTCGCTCGAAGGCGCCATAGATCCGATGATATCGTCGATGACTCCGGAAGGGGGTGACTCCTTGAGGAAGGAAGAAGCAGCGACTTTGGCGAAACTGGCGAGATTAACGATCGGCGACTCCTGATTGATCTCCGCTGATGAACTGTGAAAGGAAGAGAGTAAGATCAGCAGTCAGTCACTTGCTTCGTAATAGAGAGTGCTCACGAGCTAGTCGCTGAAGAGGGGGAAGGATCGGTTGTTGAAGTCGGCATCGAGGAATCTGAATGCGTCGAGTTCGCTCCTCCACTTTCTAGTGAGGAAGATGCGCTCGTCGAGCTGGTGACTGATACCGATACACTTTCGATAGTCGAGGTGGCGTTCACTCCTGTAGTTGATTCGAGACTCGAAGCCGATTGCGAAGCGGAAGAACTTCCGGCGGTGGCGGTCGAGGGAGCTTCCGAGGGAGACTGGGAAGAGGAGGAGTTTGTGCTCTCGAGCGTCGAGCTCGCGTTGGCTGTCGCAGTCGGATAGATGGAGCTGTCGTCGAGGGTAGACGTCGCATTGAGTTCGGTCGAATTGCCAGTGATCCAAGGTAGTTCGGAGCTGAAAGAGACTGTCGCGTTCGGGAAGAGGGAAGTCGGTAACGTCGAAGGATCCTCATTTGCTACGGTACTTGTCGGTTCAGTAGTGTTGAGACTGCGGGGGGCGAGGGTCAGCTGAGAAGCACTACACTCAGAATTCGAACTCACCTTGTGAAAGAAGAATTGGTCGGCGCAGGTAGATCGGACGAGATTGTTCCGTTCGACTCAAGAGTTCCATTCGAAGGGAGAGTACTGTTCGAATCGACAGTGCCCGTCGGTAGAAGCGTTGCACTCGATTCCGTACTTGTTGCGTTTCCTTCTGAAGTGCTGTTGCCGAGAAGCGTCGTGTTTCCAGCGAGAGTCCCATTCGTGAAGATAGTGGAGTTGTCGGGGACTGTCGAATTGGGTAGCAGTGTCGAGGTCGTATTGGCGAGGGTCGAATTCGAATCGAAGAGGGTAGAATTCGTATCGATGTAAGTAGAGTTTGGATAGATCGAAGTCGAGTTGGAATCGGGCAGAGTGAGATTTGTGTCGAGTGAAGTCGAGTTTGTGTCGATAGTAGAGTTCGGGAGAAGGGTGGAGTTGTTCGGAAGAAGGACAGTAGAGTTTCCAGCGAGAGTGGAATTGCCGATGAGGGTCGAGTTGTCAGCGAGTGTCGAGTTGTCGGCGATGGTCGTGTTTCCGATGAGAGTCGAGTTGCTTTCGAGCGTAGAGTTTCCGATAATGGTAGAGTTGCCAACGAGAGTGGAATTCATCAAGGTCGAATTGGCGATTACCGAGGTGTTCCTGCGGAGAAAGGAGAGGTCAAGGTAATAATTCGCAGAGAAGCTTTACATTAGGAAGCTCACGAGTACAAGGCTCCGTATACTGCAAGCTCGGCGAGTCCGACACTGCCAGTAGAAGCGCTCACTCCAGTAATCGTGAAAAGCAGCGAATCCGTCAAAACATTGTCGATGGGGACGACGAAAGCAGATCCGTTGTTCGGGAGGGCTCCAATCGAGTAGATTGAGCCATCTGAGAAGAGGACACGTCCAGCGGTCACTTGATCATTCAAGTTCGGGCGATCGTAAAAGACCAGATCCGAAACGACAACGGGAGCGGGCCAAACGAGAGAGAGCGTCGCTCCGATACCTTCTCCTGAAGATGCCCACTGTACAGCGAGTGAGTTCGAAAGGTCAGTTTGATTCGTCAGACGTCAAAGGAGAAGTGAAAGGTAAGCTTACCTCGTTGAGGTAGTTTCCCGAACCGTCCTCTTTGTAGCCGTTGACGATTCCATCGTTCGCCTTGTTCGCAGATTGACCTCCACCCGCGCTTGATGAAGAGGCTGTAGCGTTGAGTGCGAGATTGAGCGTTGCGGGAACCGGGAGTGAGTCGGATCCAGCAGGCAAGGTCGAGTTCGAGCTGAAAGAAGAACGGGATCAGTCTCGAGTACAGGATAGCGAGTCAAACAGCCACGTACAGAGTAGAACCGAAGACTTGGAACTCGGCGAGACCGACAGATCCGGTAGACGAGCTCACGCCAGTGACTTTCAGAGTAACCGATTTTGTAACGATGTTGTTGATCGGAACGACAAGAGCGGAGCCATTATTCGGCAGAGACCCAACGGAATAGATTGAGCCATCGGGGAAGAGCAGGAGAGCCGAGGTAATTTGGTCACCGAGGTTGGGTCGATCGTAAAGAGCGACTGAAGAAACGTTGACGCTCGAAGGCCAAGTGAGGGTCAGGGTTGCGCCGACACCTTGCGAAGCACTCGACCACTAAGCAGGGGGTTCAATCAGAGTCAGCGCATGAGAGGATTTCGATCAAAGGGAATCTTGACTTACCTCCTTCGTGTAATCTCCCGAATAATCCTCTTTGTATCCGTTGATGAATCCGTCGTTCGCTTTCGCAGCTCCTTGACCGGGAGAAGATGTCGAAGCAGTGACGATAGCATCGAGCGCCAAGTTGGGAGAAGTTGGCACAGGTAAAGATGAATAACTCGGGTCTGCCGCAACGATAGAATAGCTACATCGAGGAGGGAGTGTCAGTCCGAGGTCCAACACAATTGATGGAGAGACTCACAGTGAGGTACCGTAAACTTCCAGTTCGCTTAATCCCACGCTACCAGTTGACGAGCTGACTCCGGTCACTGTGAAAAGGACAGAGTTCGTAACGACGTTTCCAATCGGAACCAAGAAATGTGAACCATCGTTTGGAAGCGATCTGACAGCGAAGGTCGAACCATCGTCGAAGCGGAGAGTGCCAGACGTGATTTGATCGTTTCCGTTGGGTCGATCGTACAGAACGACGCTCGAAACGTTGATCGATCCCGGCCAAGCAAGTTTGATCGTAGCCCCTGCACCTTGATTCAAACTCGCCCACTACAGAGAGAAGACGACAATATGAGCTCGCGACGAAATAGGGCGGAAAGAGGAGGAAGAGGACGCACTTCTCGACTTGAGTCACCAGTCCCATCTTCCTTATATCCGTTGACGTATCCATCATTCACCTTGAGAGCGCCTTGTCCATTCGAAGCGCTCGAAGCGAGAGCGGTAGCGTTGAGAGCGAGGTTGGGAGAAGTGGGAACAGGGAACGAAGAGGAACCAGGAGGTAAAGTCGAATTCGTCGAGGCGCTGTAGGGAGAGAGATCTGAGTATCAAGCAGGTGATAGAGATACGTTGAAGCTCACAGGATGGATCCGAAGACTCGGAATTCCGCCAATCCCACAGAACCGGTACTTGAGCTGACTCCAGTGATTTTGAGCGTTATCGTTTCCGTTGCGACGTTATCGATGGGGACAACGTATGCAGTACCATTGTTCGGGAGAGTCTCGACAGGGTAAATCGATCCGTCGTCGAAGAGCAGTAATGCCGAAGTGATCTGATCGCTGAGATTCGGTCGATCGTGAAGGACAACCGACGAGACGTTGACTCTGTAAGGCCACCTGAGTGTGATCGTCGCTCCAGCTCCTTGCGAGACAGAGGACCACTGGCAGGGTGAAGCGGAGATCGTCAGTAATCTCGAACACGAGAGCGGGGTAGGTGAAAACGTACTTCTTTCGAATAATCCCCCGAGCCATCGTCCTTGTACCCGTTGATGAATCCGTCGATAGCTTTCGAGGCCGATTGTCCGTTCGCGGCTGTCGAAGCGTTTGCGACTGCCTCGAGCGCAAGATTTGGAGTTGTTGGCACAGGTAGTGAAGCAGAACCTTGGGGGGCTGCGATCGAATACCTGACAAGCAGAGAACAGCAATCCGTCAGTCAGCAGCACTGAATCGAAGGCTGAGAGGAGACTCACAAAGGTGAACCGTAAACTTCGAATTCGCTCAACCCTGCACTTCCCGTCGACGAACTGACTCCCGTGACCGTGAACAGGATCGACTTCGTGACGGCGTTGTTGATCGGAATGAAGAAGTGCGCTCCATTATTCGGCAGGGTTCCGACGGTGTAGCTTGAACCGTCATCAAAAACGAGAGTTCCCGAAGTGATCTGATCGTTCGAATTCGGTCGATCGTACAGAACAACGCTCGACACGTTGATAGAACCTGGCCAGCTGAGTTTAATCGTAGCTCCTGCTTTCTGATTCGCACTTGCCCACTGTGAAGGACAGCACGAAATGGCATCGATGAGCAACGCTGGAGGAATAGCTCGAGTAAAGAGCTTCGAAACGCACCTCTTGATATCCATCTCCACTACCATCCTCCTTGTAACCGTTGACGACTCCGTTGATCGCTTTAGAAGCGCCTTGTCCCGAGGCTGAAGAAGAAGCTACGGCAGTCGAGTTGAGAGCGAGATTTGGGGATTCCGGAACGGCGAGTAACGTGCTTCCCGTTGCGAACGCAGTCGAGTTGTACGCACTGATAGCTCGAGATAACTCGATCAGCGATGCTGTATTTGAGATGCGCGAGTGAGGGGAAAACTCACGAGACTGAACCGAAAACTTGAATCTCTGCTAAACCGACGTTACCCGTTGTCGAGCTGACGTTCGTAACTAGGAAGGTAAGCGAAGATGTCGTGACATTGTTGATCGGTACTATGAAAGCTGAACCATCGTTCGGGAGAGCTGAAGTTGTATAGGTCGAGCGATCAGAGAAGGTGATTCGGCCTCCGAGAATGTTGTCACCGAGATTCGGTCGATCATAGAGGACTACAGACGAGACGACGACAGGGACGGTCCATTTGAGCGTCAAGAAAGCACCGATTCCTTCATTCGTCGCCCATTCCTTCGTGTAATCTCCATTTCCACTCTCTTTGTAACCATTCACGAATCCGTCGATAGCCTTCGCACCACCTTGACCCGGATTCGCGGTAGAGCCCCAAGCCGTAGAGCTGAGAGCGAAATTGATGCCTTTCGGAACAGGTAAAGATGCTGAACCTGCGTCGATTGTCGTGAAGTTCGCAGTCGAGTTCCCAGCGAGAGTCGAGTTATCGACAGGACTGAGAGCGTTGAGACGTCAGATCGATTTCATAACAGCTCGAAGGAGAGAAAGATTTGACTTGCTTGATCGAACCATAAACGACGAATTCGCTCAGTCCGACGCTTGCAGAAGTGCTCGAAACCGAATCGACGACGTAGTAAATCGTTGTAGTACTGATCGCAGGAACTGAGATATTTGTAGGAGATCCATCGTTCTCAAGAGGACCAGTGTCGATCAGAGATCCATCTTCGAATCGCAGAGTTCCTCCCGTAATGTGATCAGCCAAGTTTGGTCGATCCTGTTTCGAGTCATCGAGCAAGTCAGCTCGTATACACGAAAAGCGCAAGGAAAGGATACTCACGTAGAGAACGACTTGATTGACAGTAATTCCATAAGGCCAAGTAAGTTTGATCCAAGCTCCATCTTTCTCTCGATAAGATGCCCATTCCTGGGATCCAAGTCCACCTTCCGGAGTGTATCCACCGATGAATCCGTCGATAGCCTTGTCGGGACCTTGACCTGTGAAAGAACTCGATGCTTTCGCAGTTGCATTGCGAGCGAGATCTGTCGAAGTATCGAACGGCAATTGACTACCTCCAGCGACAGGTTGAGGATCCGTGAAGTTGGCTTTGAGAATCGGTGTTTGCGGTTGAGAGTAGGATACAATGAGTTCAGCTAATCCGACGTTTCCACTCGAAGGTCCTGCTGAAGTGACGGTGAATTTGAGACTCGACATGTTGACGGGTGCTGCGAGATCGAAGGTAGTAGCGAGTCCAGCGTTGTTGAGCGAAGTGATCGGAATAACGGTTCCATCGTCGAAAACTACTTTTCCTCCCGTGATCCAATCGTTCGAGTTTGGTCGATCCTATAGATCTCATCATGTCCCCTCATCAGTATCAATATATCTCAGCAATTCGACAAGGAGAGAGCTGAAGCGCACATGTAGAATGATTCGATCGACGAGATAGTAAGAATCCCACGAAACATTCAACCAAGCTCCAACCGTTTGAGAAACCGTCGACCATTCCGCTGACGAGTTCCTCGGATATCCCGAGATGACTCCGTCGATCGCACGTTGAGGTGGTTGAGTTGCAGGCCAAGACGAAGCCCTGGCTACTCCCAACCTCGCAAGATTCGCATTTGCGTCGTAACCACTTGCGGTTCCTCCACTCGTAGTCGTAGTAGTCGAAGAGTTTCCGAAGGTGTTGCCGATGGGACAATCCGAACAGAGCGTGCCGAATGCTTTGAATTCCGAGAGACCGATGTTGGGAGAAGGTAAACCGACTGAAGTAACGGCGACGACGATCATCGAGGTGACGACTGAGCCGGGAAGAGTGACGAGGGTCGCTGAGCCATCATTCGCGAGTGCTCCAACGGGGACACTCGATCCGTCGGTGAAAGTGAGGGTACATCCTGTAATCCAGTCATCGACATTCGGTCGATCGTACAGCACGATCTACATGAGTGAGAGCTTGTCAGTATCGTGATTGGTGAAGAGAAAGAAGGAGAATCGATTCCGAGACTGACGGAGGTGATATTGTACGGTTCATCCCACGAGATTCCCCACCAAGCCGTCGTTTGCTCTCCACTCGACTCCCACTCAGCTGACGAGTTACCGGGATATCTATTCGAGGAAGGATGGCGACGGAAGTGAGTCGTCAGTATTGTCGAGTAAATCTCGAAAATATCAAGAAGCAGAGCTGACCCTCCGATGACTCCATCGATCGCTGCACTAGCAGGTGACACTTGTCTCTCCGAAGACGAGTAAGCTCGACCGAAACGAGCTATGACAAAGTTATGATTGTTTCAGCACATGAAGGCCTTGTATCGACAAAGCGAAAAGTGCAAACTCACCGACATTTGTTGCGTTCGGAAGCGTTACTGGTACTTGAGCACTTCCACCGTAAGAAGCGAAAGCGAGTGCAGAAGAAGTAACGTATTGTCTACGAGATCGAAAGCGGGGGAAGTATCAGCTCGAATGAAGATTGGACAAGCAAGGAGACAAGACGTACCTTCGAAGCCAATAAGATTCACCTCTCCCAGCAGCAAGGCACGAAGAGAATGACTGACATTCCGCCGAGTCATACGGAGTGTACGCAAAGAAAGCGTCGGTCTTCGCAATGAACGAAGCATCGCTCGTCGACATTGTCGGTGGGAAATTCGAGATGCCGTAACCGATATAACCACTGAACGCAGCGTCCGGTGCTCCGTTTCGGACCATGCTAGCGGTAATCTTTCCCGTTGCGAGATGGTCAGAGTGATCGCCGCAATCGAATTCGGAGAGATAGTCGAGCGTTCGAACTCTGACGGGTAAACGAGCTGCCATAATTTCTGAGAGGGCTTGTTGAAGAGTCGAGAGGGTGAAAGAGGAACCGAGATCTTGACTGTTGATATTTGAGATTGATCCGAAGTAGCTGTTTCAGAAGGGAGAGTCAGTATCTTGATTTCGCAAAACTTTCGTGGGAGATAACTCACAGCGCTCGAAGCGATTGATAACCAGTGATGGGGAAGCCTGTACCATCCATGTTTCCATCGGGCAATCGAAACATGACTCGTTGAATCCGAGGAGCTGCTACCAAAGTTTCGACGACGACAGGTTGACCTCCCAGAATCGCCGTAACGCTGTACAATCCTCGTGCATCAGTCGAGCTTTTACGCAGAGAGAAGTAGGATTAAGCTCACGCAGTGTAAGCATTAGGAGTTCCAGCCATTTGAGCATAAGCAGCCGCACTTCCCGCTTCCCTACTCTTCGCATAACCCGAATTGGTTCCCGAATCTCCCGCCGTCAAGAATACTACTGTAATACAGTTGTTCCCGCTGACGTCGGTTTGGAGGTCGGGAGCTTGGAAGAGGAGATCATCGTCGGGATGGGCGACGACGTAAACTGATCCTCCTTGACAATTGAAGACGGCGGCTGATGTCAGAGAAACGAGCTGAAGGGTGAGGAGAAAGAGCGAGAGAGGCGAAACGAGTGTGGAGCGTGCGTCGAGCATCGCGGGAAAAGGGAAAGCGGGAAGAGCGAAGGAAACGAGACGACCTAAGAATCGATAGAGTTTATCAGCAAACGGGGAGTCTCTTCCATGACGAGAAAGGGGAGGTTAGGGAGAGTCAGCTACTCACTATCTAATGAACGTGCGTCTCCGATTCAAGGCTCGTAGAGGAGCTGAACGAGACTTGCGAAGTGAATCTCCCTCTATCTATTCTCCGTCAATCTTTCACTCTGTACAGCTGGAAGGCGAAGGGCGGTGGGAGCTGTAAGGGCTTGTTGAGCAATGAAGGATGCAGTGAACAGCAGCTGCTGCTCAGCAGGTCGATCACGATTCTTCCAAATTCGGGATCCAAGTGGGAGTGGGAAAGGGTCGAGGCGAACGCAAGCTTCCAGAGCGAGACCTTGGGAGAGTAGCGGTGAAAGCAGCTAAGGTGAGAGACATTATCTATTCGCGGTATTGTGAGTAGTGAGAGACCAAAGAGACACGAACCTTCAGAAAGAGGAAAGTCTAACCTCCTTCCTTCCTCCACGACTCATTCATTCGGATGGATCACTGAGACCTACACGAGCTAGTACATAAATCACTCGACCAAGAAGCAACTCGACTGGGATCGATAGCGACTTGGAATTTTCGCTCAACTTCATCCTCTCGAATCGCTCCCTCTCCCTCTCCTGCTCGTCCTCAAGCTGCTGTTGCATTAAAGGAGTACGGAAGATCAAAGTGAAGGTGTTCTCGCCCAGTAGCGAAATAGCAGGGACGAAAGAAGGAGTGAATGCAGAATCTCGATGGGTATGTTATTTCGAATGAATGAACGAAAGACTGAAGGAAGGGCTATGCTACATGATGTTAGAGTAAAGGGGGTATCTATGAAACGACGGAGGATGAAATGCTACAAGATGATATTGGAGGGATTTTGAACTAGAGGAGAGGCGAGAGTGTGTCTTGATGATAGCGAAGGGTTACGCTATGGAAAGGGAGCACATAAGGAGTGTGAGGATATCGAACGAGTGAGGGAAGAGGGGGATGGGTTCCCAGGTGGTAGCCTAGAAACCGAGGGTGTTCAAAATTCCAGAGAGCGTACCTCCTACTGCGTTCCCTAATGCCCCGACCAATCCAACAGTAGGAGGAGCAGCGTTGTCTATGGATAGAGGGAGAGAGCGAGAGTCAGATAAGAGCTAGCAAAGGAAAGATAAGAAAAGAGAACGTACAAATCGCAATCTCACTCAAACCGACACTGGTTGAAGAGAGGGAAGTTCCAGCAGTAGTAAATCTGACACTCGATGCCCATATTCCGGCTCCGAGGGAAACTGTCGATCCACTAGTCGAGATCGATCCCGTAACCTTGATGATTGTTCCATCGGAGAATGAAAGAACTCCCGAAGTGACCGTGTTGAAAGTGTTGGGTCTTCCGTAGAGTACAATCTTGCGCATGAAGTATTGTTGTTTCCAATCGATTTGGACCCATTGAGGTGATGTACCAGAGACGGCCCATTCTTGAGAAGCCGTTCCGAATCCGAGAGCTGAGAGTCCTCCGACGTTTCCATCGTTGACTCCGGAAGCTGGCGATCGTCCGTTCGTTCCCGAGGCAGTTGCGAGACCTAGTCGAGCGATATTGACGTTTGGACCAGTGAGAGCGGCAGTAGGGAGACCGGCAGGAGCTGAGGAAGTGCTGGAGGTAGAGGAAGGTTTCGACGAGACTGAGGAGATCACCATCTTCGTACTAGACGGACTTGGGGTCGAGGAGGAAGGTACTGAAGTTACGGTGGAGCTCGAAACGGTGGAAGAACGGATCGAACTTGATGAAGGGAGAATCGAAGAGGAAACAGGAATCGAGGATGACAGGATGCTGCTTGATGAGACTGAGGAGGGAGCAATAGATGAAGATACCGCTGATGATGATCGAGTGGATGAAGCGATGGTCGAGGAGCTGTTGAGGGATGCTGAGGATGAGAGTCTCGCGGAGGATGAAGCCGATCCAGTCGAAACGGGTCCCGATGAAGTCGCATTCGCCGAAATGGATGCAGATGCGGTGGATGGGAGGGTACTGCTGACGGTGCTGTTCGGTAGTCGAGACGAGGTCGAACTAGCCGAAATGATGCTGGACGAATTGAGGAGGGATGAGGTTGCGGTTGCAATAGAGGAAGAGTTTCGACTACCCGTTGGAACTGCTGAGGAGGAGATATTGACGCTTGATGAAGCGTTTGCACTCGCGGTTGCAGAAGGGAAGAAGGAGGAAATGTTGACGGTCGAGGAAGAATTCGAGGTTATCGAGGGAAGAGCAGAGGAAACATTGAGGGAAGAGGTTGCATTCGGAAGTTTCGAGGTGGTATTCGTAGGCAGGGAAGTGTTGTTCCAGATGATCGTTCCGTTCTGATAAATCGTGCCGTTTCCGAAACTTGTGCCGTTTTGCGCGAGAGTTCCATTCCCGGAGATTACGGTACCGTTCGAGATCACAGTACCATTAGGCAGTAAGGTCGAGTTCGAGACGACGGTACCATTCGAGATGACAGTTCCGTTAGGCAAGAGAGTGGTCGAATTCGAGATCACGGTCCCGTTCGGTAGGAGAGTACTGTTTCCGATGAAAGTTCCATTCGAGAAGAAGGTGCCGTTCGTAGGCAGAGTAGAGTTGCTGACGACGGTACCGTTGTTGGGGACAATCGTGCCATTCCCGATGAAAGTGCCGTTGTTTAGAAGAGTTCCGTTTCCGATGAAAGTTCCATTTCCGATCAGAGTTCCATTCGTGATGAGAGTACCATTGTTGATGAGGGTACCGTTGTTGAGTAAGGTACCGTTTCCGATAAAGGTGCCGTTTCCAATCAAGGTTCCGTTGGTGATGAGGGTGCCGTTGGAGATTATTGTCGAGTTTCCGATAAGCGTCGAGTTTGAGATCATCGATGAGTTGCCAGCGAGGGAAGAGTTTCTGTCGTAGAATATCGAGATCAGCTTGTGTCGCGAGAGGAAGTAGATGAGAATGAAAGGCTCACGAAGCGAGAGAACCGTAAACCTGAATCTCGGCGAGTCCAACATTCGCAGTCGAATCACTCACGCCCGTGACAGAGAAAGCGAGCGAGGTAGTAGCTCGATTCCCGACAGGCACGACGAAAGCTGAACCGTTGTTGGGGAGCGTCGAAACTTGAAAAGTCGAACCATCGGAGAAGGTGAGTCGTCCAGCAGTGACTTGATCTCCAGCGTTAGGTCGATCGTAGAGTACGACGGTCGAGACGTTGATCGAGGTGGGCCAGGTAAGGTAGAGTCCAGCACCAGCTCCTTCGTGATTCGAAGCCCATTCTTTCGAGTAATCTCCACTGCCATCATCCTTGTAACCGTTGACTGAACCGTCGATTGCCTTGTCCGCTCCTTGGTTGTAGCTCGAGGTGGAAGCGTAGATCGTCGCGTTCAAAGCGAGATTAGGTCCGGTAGGAACTGGTAGGTTCGAGGATCCAGCAGCGATCGTCGAGTTTGAGGAAGATGTCGAATTCGTGGTCGTAAAGTTAGAGAGAGGGCTGAAGAGGAGAAGAAGCTCGTTAGGACAGACTCGGACAGGGGAGCAAAGAATGGGAAGCTCACTTGATTGATCCGAAGACAGCGAATTCAGACAATCCGACATTCGTAGTCGTTGACGATACCGAAGTGATCGTGAAGAAGATTGAAGTCGTGTTGATACTTGGCACCGAGATGTTGACCGCACTTCCATCGTTCGCGAGAGCTCCAGTCTGAATGATCAATCCGTTATCGAATCGAAGAGTTCCTCCCGTGATCTGATCGTTGACGTTCGGTCGATCGTAGAGGACGACTTGGTTAACGGTGATTCCATAATCCCAGTTGAGTTTGATCCAAGCTCCAGCTTGTTCTCCAGCAGAAGCCCATTCGTCGAGGTAAGATCCTCCAGCATAAGTGAAACCTCCTGGAGCTGCATTGATCGCTTTCTCAGGTCCTTGATTAGGCGAGGAAGTTGATGCTCGGGCGGTAGCGTTGAGAGCGAGATCAGTCGACCAATCGAAGGTAGGAGCCGGAGTAGCGACGACGGTAGAGTTCGTCTCGTTTCCTTTGAGAATCGGAGTTTGAGGTTGCGAGTAAGAGACGACGATCTCGGCGAGACCAACGTTCCCACTTGATCCACTAGCGGAAGTGACAGTGAATTGGAGCGAGGACATGTTTGCGGGAGTAGGGAGGCTGAAAGCGGTTGCTCCTCCGGTGTTGTCGAGACTCGAGATCGGAAGAGTAGTTCCATCGTCAAAGTTGATGACACCTCCAGTGATCCAGTCGTTCGTGTTTGGTCGATCCTATTCGCAGAGTTGAGAATCAGCGAGATGTTCGACAGAGACAAGCGAAAACTGGAGAACGCACGTAAAGGGTAACGGAATCAACGAGGTAGTAAGCATCCCAAGTGAGATTGAGCCAAGCTCCCGTAGTCTCTCCAGCAGTCGCCCACTCCGCCGAGTAATTCGCAGGGTAGCCCGAAATAACTCCATCGATAGCACGTTGAGGAGGTTGACTCGAACCGTAGGATGAAGCGGTAGCAGTAGCGAGAAGGGCGAGATCGGCATTCGCTCCAGTTCCACTAACAACTCCTCCACTCGTGGTAGTCGTAGCGGAATCGTCGCCGAAGTTGTTCCCGAGAGAGCAGCCTACGCAGAGTTCTCCGAATGCTTGAAACTCTGCGAGTCCGACGTTCGAAGTCGAGGAAGAGGTAGAGGTGACGGCGAGAACGATCATTTGCGTAACGACTGTTCCGGGGAGAGTGACAAGAGTCGCGGATCCATCGTTGGCGAGAGCTCCAACGGAAACGGTCGAGCCGTCTGAGAAAGTGAGAGTCGATCCAGTCATTCGGTCGTAAGTGTTGGGTCGGTCGTAAAGGACGATCTGATGCAAGTGAAGATTCAGTACAGTCCGAGACATCGAGAGAACCGAGAGAACTTACAGAACTGATATTGTAGGGTTGATCCCAAGCAACTCCCCACCAAGCAGTGTTCGTCTCTCCATTCGTTGCCCATTCTGCTGACGAGTTTCCAGGGTACCCACCGATATTGCCATCGACAGCAGCGTAAGGAGTGTAACCGGGATAGGAGGAAGAAGCGTAGATGGTTCCGAGGGGAGCAACGTTGTCTCCTCCAGGCAAGTCGACAGGAGTTTGAGCACTACCATCGTAAGAGGCGAAAGCGAGAGAAGTCGAAGTTTGATATTGCCTGTCGAGGGGAAAGTTCGTCAGTTTCGGCAAAAAGGGAGGGAGAGATTTCGACTCACCTTGTAAGCCAGTAAGATTCAGCTCGACCAGCGTTGACACAGGCAGAGTAGGATTGACATTCGGCAGAGTCGTAAGGAGTGTAAGCGAAGAACGCGTTTCCTTTGGCGGTGAAAGCGGGATCGCTTGTCGACATCGTAGGAGGGTAATTCGCTACTCCGTAACCGATATATCCACTAAATCCTGCACCGGGAGCTGCGTTTCCGACGAGACTCGCAGTGATTCGACCAGTAGTGAGATGATCTGCGTGATCTCCACAGTCGAATTCCGAGAGGTAGTCGAGAGTTCGAACTTGATTCGGTGATCGAGCGGTGATGATTTCGGTGATAGCTTGTTTGAGAGTCGCGAGAGTGAAGGAAGCGGTTCCTGGAGTGTTGCGAATAGACGAGATTGAACCAAAATAACTGTTTTCGACAGACCGATCAATTTCCCTCGAGTTCTGCTAGATTTTGCGAGACTCGGACTTACAGTTGTCGTAAAGATTGGTATCCGTTTGCAGAGTAACCGGTTCCATCCATGTTTCCATCAGGTAGTCGGAACATGACTCGTTGAATCTGAGGAGCTCCAACGAGAGTTTGAACGAGAACGGGTTGTCCAGCCAAAGTTGCAGTAACACTGCATCAAACTAGCGTGAACACTCTCTGCGACTGTAGAGTGCGGAACAGAGAGACTCACGAAGTGTAAGAGTTTGCTACTCCTGCCATTTCTGCGTAAGCTGCTGCATTTCCCGTCTCTCGACTTTGAGCGTAACCTGTTGTCGTTCCCGAATCTCCCGAAGTCAAGAACACTGCCGTAATACAATTGTTCCCACTAACATCGGTTTGCAAGTCGGGAGATTGAAAGAGTAGATCGTCGTCCGGGTGAGCGACTACATAAACTGATCCTCCTTGACAATTGAAGACGGCGGCTGATGTCAGAGAAACGAGCTGAAGGGTGAGGAGGAAGAGAGAGCTGAAAGAGGGTAAAGTCGTTCGTTGAGAGGGCATGATGGGAAAGTCTGTCAAGCGAGATTGTGAGATCAGCAAAACTGGTCAGAACGACAGCGGCTAGGATACAGCTTACCTCTATAGATATTATATATGATATAAACTCGATCCCCACTACCAGTCGAACCCTTTTAATGAATCCCAAGTTCCACCGAATCTGACGTTTTATTGAAGTTGAAGGAGATTGTCGAACTGAGTTGAGCTCTTCTTGAGTATGTTGTGTAAATGAATGTAGTGGTTAGGAGCAGACACTGATAGAGAACAAGAGCAATGAAGAAGAGGAAAGAGCGCTAAGGCGGAAGGGAGATGAAAGAGAGAAAAAGACTGCTGGATGAGTTAGGAAAGAGGGAGAGTCGAGCCGGGATTGCGGCAGAGATTGGATAGGGCGAGCGTTTAATTAACAGCTTAATCGAAGGCATGGCTGCTTGAGGGAAAGAAAGCCGAATGCAGAAAGTGCTTCGGAGAACTTTTTTGTCTCGCTCTTCGATCCAGCCTCCCTTCCCTTCTCTCCCTTTTTCCCCCCCTCACGCCCCAGTCTTCGGATCTACGGCTTCAATTCCGATCAATCATGACTTAACCCCTTGCAGAAAAGTTGTTCGAGACTGTCCGAAATTTCTTTCTCTTTGCGGTCGATCTTTTATTTCTCCTTTCTCTTCTTCTGTTCCTCCTCTACATCTTGCGCATCGCCTAGCCTCCTCATTCGACTGCTGTCTTCAAGTCACACGTTGACAGCATCTTTCCTCGCTCTCACAGCTCTCACACTCGTTTAACAACCTGTCGCCTTCCTTCAGTACCGCTCCCACACTCGACTCTAGCTCCACAAGTTCGATCCCCGTTGCTCTAGCATCCTCGACTCCGACTCCAACCCTCGCTCGACCTACTCTCCTCGCAAGTCTCACTCAAATCGACATGCGATCATTCCTTTCTCTCCTCTTCGCGGCAGCTCTCGCAACCACTGTAGTCGCACACGGTTCTCATGCCGGTCATCAGGGAATGAAGCGTAGTCACCTTCGTCAAAAGCGTGCATGGTGAGTCTCCTCATTTCTACGAAGACGGTGAATTGAGACAGAGTTGACGAAGGATTTGTCCATTTTCCGCAGGGGACGTCGTGACAATCTTCCAGTCGTATCTGATACTGAAGCTGCTGCACCTGGAGCAACTCAGTCTGCCTCGGGGTCGATTGTACAAGCTAGTGGTCCAGTAGGATGCTCTTACTCAGCGGGATTCGGTAGTTCTTGCGATCAATCTTCTGGAACTTGCTGGTACGCTTCCTATCTCTCTTCTCCCTGCTCCTCGTTTTGGCTCTGACGTTTCGTATCCTCTCACTCTAGCGCAACTGGCCTGACTTGCAGTGGACAGAAATGCGCTTACCTCTGCGGTCTCGACACGACTGAACGATTCTGCGATGCTGGAACACCTTGCAACACCGCTCTCGGCTACACTTGCGACTTGAATCGATGCAGGCCTCCCGCTGGAGCCGTTCGAGTTGCAACTGGAGATGTTTGCGATCAAGGTGCTGGAAACACGAAATTCTGGTCAGTCTCGCGAAATGCTCTCTTCGACTCTTCTTCGTAACAGTCCTGACGAGGAACACTTGACGCGCCACAGCATTCCTGGACGAGCTATCTGCAAAGATTCGAAATGCGTCCCGTGCGTTCAACACTCCTAGAGATACACTTCATCAACACCCGTCGATTCTCTTTGTCGACACTCCTCTATACCCTTTACTCTGCCTTACCTATTTCACTGTAGCCTTCCTGTCTCTCTCATCTCTCCTGTAGCTCTATCGTGGAAAGCACGCAAGTCGTTCATCTCGCAGACTTCTCTCCATCGTTTTCGAGCGAAGAGCGATCTAAAACTTTCCTGCTTGTAGCTTCCGGCCTCATGAGGTTCTCATTCCTGACAGGCAATACTGCACAGCCTTCTTTGACTGAGACCGTTTCACGAAAGAAGGCTTGCTTTCGGTGGGAAGAGTCTCGTTCGAAATCTGCAGGTCAAAGCGAAACTTGTTGAAAAGATCAAAGGACAGGAGCAGAAGAAGATGAATAGCGAGCGGATAATGATGAATGCCAATGTCGACAATGCAATGCGATAGATGGGAAGTGAACAGAGTGAGTAAAGGTACTACAACAAAGCACAAAATGATGGTGAAACAAAGATGCGTAAAACTAGGATAATCCGTCGACCCTTCACCCTTCCAGATTACATGAGCTTACTATGTCGAGCTCTGTTCCTGTAGCTCGAGTTTGGCGTACTCGGGTCCGTTCCAAACTGGAATTTCGCAATCTCGTCCGTCGGCGAAGTACTCGAATCCAAACCATAAATCGCTTCCACAGTCGGACCCCGTTCGTAGCGCCATGTTCTATCGATTTGCAAAGTATGTCCTCAGTATGTGGAAGACTTGCGAGGAGAAAGAGAGCGACTCACTTGAACGTAAATCTTCTTCCAATTCAGCCTAGCAGCCTGAGTCCAAATCGGTTGTTCCTTACCCGCAAACCTCCCCAACGCACTCTGTCTGACCGTAACTTCTTTCACCGCTTCCTCCCACATCTCGACTCCCTCCTTCTTCCCTCCAAACCATCCACCTTGTAATCGATCCTCTCGATCTGGAATGCTTCCCGCTTTCGCACCTTTCACGAAGTCGAGACCATCTGAAAACGGCTGCGTCGTCGCTGCGAGGAGGATCGTGTCGGAGGGTAAAGAGGAAAAGGTTTTCGAGAGTACGGAGGGAAGAGCAGAGAAATCATGTTTGACTTGAGAATCTCTGAAGGAACCCGCATCGACCTACACTCACTCAAAGAATCAGTACGACATTGAGCATTGCGAGGAGAGTGAGAAAAGCTTACCCAGAAGAAGTATTCCGAATCGAAAGGATTTCTATCGCTCGCATCTCTCACAATCCAAGGTTTCGCGGTCCAAACGCCGTACACATCAGGAACGTGCCATCGTTGTTCAGGATCGATCTGGTATTGTTTCTCAGCCCACGATTTGCCGCCGAGTGCGAGGAGAGGAGGCATTTCGAAAGGATCGGAATAGTCTGCGATCAAAACCATAGGCTAAAACGGATTCGAACGAGTCAGCAAGCGCGGAAGGGGAAGAGAGGTGCAGCTTGACTCGCCTTATTTCCTCGTAGATTACGAACGTAAGCGGCCATCGAAGGAGCACAGTAGAAAACGATAGGAAGTTCGACGGAACCAAGGAAATTCGTCAACCATTCTTGATACTCTGAAAACTCGGAAAGGGGTATCAACATCAGTGACTGCTATAAGATGTCAAGATCCGCTTCGAACTTACCGCTTATCCTATGTTTCTTTCCAGTATCAATCCGATAAAAACTCGAAACGATCGTCACACTCGATTTCGTTCCCCCCGACATCTTCTTCGCTCCCGTCGCACTCGGTGTTCTCCCCGGTTTCGAAGCGTGTGAAACCTTGACTGCACCCGTCCCTACCGCGTTCAACCCAACATTATCCAACAATCTCGAAGCGAATGGATGTTCCCTCACTCTCGCCAACCCATTCTGAATATGTTCTGACGGCGAGATACTCGAGTGATTCACGACGAGTACGACGAAGAGTAATCCAGCTAACGTCCATCCTAGGTAAGCAGTGATTCGAAGGCATTTCGAGTTCTTCGGTAGGGTGCGTTGTCGCCTCGAAGGAGTTTCGGAGAAGGGAAGAGATGGTGCATCCGAGTATTTGCGGTGAGAACTGATGGAGAAAGGTTTGACGTCTGGTGAACTGAAGGAAGAGCGTCGAGTGAGGAAAGAAGCGGAAGAAGGTGGAATCGGTGAGGGTGCGTCGTCTTCTAATCCATGAACTGATAGCGTCCGGTAGTGTACTGACGACGAGGTCATACTCTGAAGTGAGGAGTAGCAGCTAGGTTGACTGTGTGTGATGGATTGAGGAGAGCAAGATCTATTGTTTCGGCTGGAACAGAGGAAATTCCAAGACAAGGCTGGTTTCGGAGATGAACGCAGGATCCTCTTAGAGTGTGAGACACCCTTTGGAAGCTTCAATGGGGCTAGGAGAGGAGAGAGAGGAGAGGCGAGAAGCGAAGAGCGACTCCTTCCAAATCCAGCGAAATTTCTCATCAGTGTCTCAATCGATCTCACCTCCTTGCAAGCCTTTCACACCCCCTATAGTGATCAAAGATGGATCTAGAATCTCATCCCTGTCCTATTCAGACTTGCCGGGTCTTGAACCGCTCCCGACTGCTCATCCACTTCACAGCTCTCGCTTTCATCACTTTACCGACTATCCCTCCTCAATCCGACTGCTATCCTCGACCTAGATACGCTGCAGGCCAGCTCTCTCCTTCAAGCTCAGTCACTCGCTCAATAGCCTGAAAGCCGTCATCAAACTCTTTCAATCTCTTCGGAGCTAGTTTCCGACTTTCTCTTCAGAATGGGATTCCTTTCGGCACGGACACTCTCCTTAGCGGCAGTATGCTTGCAGTCAACAGTGCTGGCGATAGTGTGAGTGCAAGGTCGAGTTTGAAGGGAAAAGTTCGAAGGAGGCTGATCTCATCCTTTTGTCGATCCCTCAGGTTGCATGTTTCTCAAGCTCACCTCAAGCCAGGACAAGCGCAATATAAAGCTTCGAGTGCGGTTCTGATGACAGGTGAGCTACTCACCGGAAACCAGAGGGACTTTCGGAAAGCTGATCCGCCCTTTGTACTCTTCGTTCGCAGAATTGGGCAAATTGATCATCTCCGCTTTACTCGCACTCCGAGACACGCTGAAAGAACGAGCAACTTTACTCGCTCCACGGCATCCTTTACCGACTCCCGAGCTCTACAAGACTCCTTCCGAAGAAGACCTCTCCTCAGATCCCATCACTCCTCCTCGCTCCATCTCCGAAGGTCATCCAGTTCCCTCTCACAGTCGACGCGAATCTCACCTTCGACGAAGAAGTTCCGCCAACGCTTCAAACCATCAAACTCTCGACGTAACGCTAGATATGGAGGGACCACTTTCGAGCGTTGGACAACCCACGAAACTCCCCGAATTCAAAACTCTCGCTTCGTTTCAATGGCCTCACAAACCCATCTCTCCAAGATTGACGGAGAAATTGAGAAAGTACGCGAAGGATATGGAGACGGAGAAGGAACAGGAACCTTTAGTGAGAAAGATTCTGGACGATCCTCATATGTGGGTCAGGAGGAGGAGGATGGGAGTACTCAAAATGTTGGTCGAGGATATCTTTGGTTCGGATTGGTGGAAGATGTGTGTTCCTGCGATTCTTTTCGCTCTACAGAACAACTTGATGTGAGTTTTTCGCTACTCTTCTTCGCTATTCGTACCGAAACCTGATTAATTGCCTTCACAGCTACATCGCCGCTCGCAACCTATCAGTCCCTGTCTTCCAAATCACTTTCCAGCTCAAGGTTCGCTTTCTCGAGTGTTTTCGACTCACTCATCAATCTGAACTAACTTCTCCGCTTCGACAGACTCTCATTACCGCACTTTGCGCTGTTCTCATGCTCGGACGAAGACTCGCCGCTCTTCAATGGATCTCACTCGCAACTCTCGGACTCGGAGTAGCAGCCATGCAAATTGGAGCGATTCACGCGAAAGCGAACGATTCGCACGCTCACGGGGATCACCCAGCCTCAAGCGCACCTTCGATGAACTACATCGCAGGAGTCTCAGCAGTCGTCGTATCGTGCTTCTCGAGTGCTATCGCAGCAACCTACTTCGAATTGGTCATCAAACGTCGTCCCTCGGTACCTGCAGTCGAAGAAGTTATGCTCGTCGCTCCTCCTCAACTCAAACCTGTCTCGCTATGGATTCGCAACATTCAACTCTCCCTCTTCAGTTCAGTCTTTGGTCTCGCCGTCGTCCTCTTCCAAGCGAACGATGTTCATTTCTGGGGAATGGGCGGACTCTCACTCGACTTCCATGGCCTCATCGACCCTCTCGACCACTGGTACGATCCTGTACTCAGAGCTGGACATGGTTTCTTCGAAGGGTTCAACGAGATGGCTTGGATTGTCATCCTCCTTCAAACAGTTGGAGGACTCCTCATTGGTGAGACCCCCTTCTCTCTTCCCCCTTTCTTGACTTCTCTTGCTGACTATCTCAATTCTTCTCCAGCTCTGGCTCTCAAACATGCCGACAACGTCGCGAAGAGTCTCAGTCTTTCAGTCTCGATCGTCCTCACCTTCCTCATTTCCATCGTCCTCTTCGACTTCAAGCTCACCCTCCACTCAGCTCTCGGTGGAGCCGCCGTCGTTCTCTCGACTATCCTCTTCGAAATCGCTCCAAAACCTCGCTCGAACCACAAAGATTCTACTCGAGCGAAACACAACGGTCACTACAGGCATCGAAAAGGGAAATCAGCACTTCGAAAATGGCACGCACTGGTTGGAGTCGTCGTCCTCGTCACTCTCGGTTCCATCGCTTTCCCAACTCACCACTACTCGATCACGACGGCCGCGAAGAACTTCATCACTTCGTCTCAGCAGAAGTTCAACGTTCACCGAACGAGTGCTGTTCTCAAAGGAAGACCGACGATTGCGGTCACTCACATCGAACCGATCAACGAGCTCATGAAGCTTGCCGCTGGACCGACGGAGTGTGGATGGGGAATCGGACCAAAAAGAGAAACGACGAGATCTGCTTACGGTCCCCTTCTGAATGCACCGAAACCAGTAAACTCCACTCTCTTTCTCCTGTGTGCCTACCCTAGCTTACTCATAGCCATTATTCGCAGAACTACCCTTACTACATCACCGATACCAATCAATACGCATTAGACGATATCCTCACTACCCGTTTCCTCGCCTATACCAACATTGTTCCACTCCTCTCCACCCCCTCTCCCGACTTCATCTACCTCCCCGTCCTCTCCCAAATCTGGTCAAACCCTTGGCTCTGCAACTCTCCAGTCCTCGCAGACGGTATTCGACAAACTACTCAATTCTTACGAGATATCGTCAAGATCGTCGGAAAGACTAGTTATCCTCGAATCATCTTACCTCTTTCACCAATCAGGAGTAACTTGGAGAGGGATGTCTTGACTCCCGAGTTCATGAACGAAATCAAGGATTCTGTCATTATGGTTTCGATCGAAAACGCACCAAAAACTTACGAGGAAGGAATGAAGTACCTCATCGACGTACCTTGTGAGCAATCTCTCGCATTCTTTCCTGCTTGAACGTTACTCATCGTTCGCTGTTTTTCCAGATCCTACCGGTTTCCATCTTTCTCCCTCAGCAAAAGGAGCAAAACCAAGTGTCGGCAACTACTTCTTCAACAACGAGCGTCCCTACATGTACGTTGTATATCGCTTCCTTGACCATCAGAATCGAGACTGACTCCTTCTTTCATACACAGCCTCCACTATGCCGCCGCCGCAACTCACCCTTGGGGTCTCCCTGCTTCCGATCCTTTCAATGGTTTCGCCCTTCGCGCCAAGCTCCGAGAAGAATTCGAAGCTTTCGTCGCATCTCCCGGCGATTCGACAGCCCGAATCCTCTTCGACGACATCGCCAATTCAGTCGACGGAGCTCAACAACTCGATCTGTTCCACGAACATATGGAACAAGCCGTCTTCTGTCCTATGCCCGCTGGCGACTCTCCTACTCGACGAGCATTCTACGAAGCTCTCCTTCTCGGATGCATCCCCGTTCTTTTCCGAGAATACTCCTACGGACGACTCTTCCCTTCCTCTCCCGATATCAACGACATGTCGAAATACACCGTCTTCATCGAGGAGAACGACATCATCAATGGAATCGGACCATCCGTCATCAAACGACTCGAAGAGATCTCTCCAGCTCAAATTCGCAAGATGCAAGAACACATCAAAAAGATCACTCCGAACCTCCAATGGGCTCTTCCCGAACACGATCTCTGGTTCGATCCTACCGCTATCGCACCTTCAGCTCCTTCCCTCCCTCCCGGTCGCGCCATCTTCAACCTTCAAACCGAAGTTACGAGGGAAGAGAGACATCCACCGATGCAAGATGCGTTCGAGACGCTCTTGAAGGAGCTGGACAAGATCAAGCATGGAGAGTGGGTAGGAGGTAAAGCGAGGGATAACAGGAAAGGGTTCAAGAAGTTTGGTTCGACTCCGAAGAAAATGGTCAGGATTTAAGTCAAGGGAAAATGTTGTAGCTTTATTTCATTGGGTTTCTTCAAAGCAGTGGTATTATACCCCTCTTCATGTAGCTTTCTTTCTATAGATCTGTATCGTTACCCCTCTTTTAGCAATTCATACTCTGATTTTCGTTAATCAACTTGCGAAATTTGGCAGAGAGGAGCTCTTTCTTTCCTTCAATTCACGTCACTTCACTTGAACTCGATCAAGTCGACTGCGCGCTTCGAAGTCATCAGCTCTACGTTCGCAGTAGCTCTAAACTCGCCATCAACCTCATCAAAGCGGCTCAAAAGTGCACCGTACACCCGCTTTCCGAAAGGCCTTCAGATCAGAGTTCCACCGTGCGCCCCGTTACCGTCTCGTGAGCTTCTGTTCTCTAGTCTACATCGGTGGTAGCACACTGAGCCGTCTAGTCGAACAGACGAGGGTCACGTGTGCGTTGAAGCTGCTTGATGTTGATCGAACACACAGAGCTCCTTTCCGGATTGTTCACGGCGCAATACCTCCATTCGAGAACGATATGCAGTCCAAACTATCAGCCGGTGAAGTGCACGGTGCTAGGAGGCCTCGCTCTGCGACTTGCGTTCGACTACGATCAGAAACGATTATGCCTAGATTGGGGATCTGAGGGGACAGCTTTCGAGCCCCTGAAGATATCAGGAGGGACGATTACGATCACTGGAGTACCAAATTACCAAGACCAGCTGTGGACGTTAACATTGAACGAGTCACTCTTTCCCTTCGTTTCGCGAGCCACGGTGTACAGCCCAATCCTTGCGGCCGTTGTTTCGAAGGCACGCATCACAATCAAGATCTACGGCGTTGGTGAGTCTCAACAAGAAGGAACCAACTTGATTGCTTCCCATTTTGCGAGTCAGTCGATTTTCCCCTCTTACTTCCCCTACGTCGCCTTGCCTTTGGCTGAAGAAAGCTCTGTCGCAGCGTCACTCCGTGCGCGTCAGCCCAGCGACGTCTGCTTCTACTTCCCACGTACTCGTCAACGCCTCTGGTCGAACGAGGACACTCTCCGAGCCGCTTCTCCTTACTTCGCAACGTTACTATCCTCCGAATTTGCCGAATCGTCCACCTCTTCTTCCACACCGGAGAGCGTTTTAGACGCATTCGTACCTCCCTACACCTACGACGACTCGGATGCCGAAACGGACAACATCCATTACCTCAACCCGAAGGTAGACAACGAAGGAAAGACAGCAACGGACGACTTCAGCTTCAAATCGTTTCCGTTCAAAACGATCAAAATCACTGATACAACATACTCCACCTATCTCGCTGTACTTCTCTGGATCACTACCCATCACATCTCTTTCGCTCCTCTTCGTTCGACTTTCCACGGAATCTTCAGTTTCGGCGCCACCCCAGCTTCTTACCGTGCTGCTGCCGTCAGCCAGCTCAAGACCCAGCAGAATCCCTCCCTCCCCGCGCCAGCTTCTCCAAAATCCGTCTATCGTCTCGCACATCTTCTCGAGCTCTCCGACCTTTCAACTCTCGCTCTCTCAAACTTCCAAGAGCAGCTCAATCCTGCAGGGGCCGTCCTCGAACTATACGGAGGCACATCCTGTGCCTATCCTGAGATTCAAGCCGTCGCGTTGGAGTACGTCGTCGAGAATTGGGGTACCGTCAAAGGATCAGTCGGGATGAAGATGGTTGAGCAAAAGATTGAGAGAGGGGACACGAGTGGTGAGATGGCGTTGATAGGGATCAAGCTGGCGAAGAAGTTGATGGAAAGGTATCACAAGTGAAGTCGCGTTGGGAGATGTTGCGAAATCGACTTTAGTTGTGTACTTTCAGCTTCTCGATTTAGAGCGAAACGAGACAATAACGAAACGATCTTTGATGCAATTGCGGGTGGTTGAGATGGGAGAGTAGAGGTTGAGCTACAAGACGACGGTGATAAGGTAGCGAATCTAAGGTTCAAAAAAACGATATAGGTTGAGAGGTGATGGCGACTATTTACAGAACTCCTTTAAACCTTGTTCTCCTTCTCCTCCTCTACCTTCTTCTTCTCCTGTTCTTTCTCCTTGTCGCAACCCAAAGCTTCTTTCACTTTCTCTTCGGCTTTCTCAACTTTCTCCTTTCCAGCTGTTAAATCACTCGTATCCCAATTGATCAGTTTCTACTTGCGAGACTTGTCGTCCGAAGAAACGAAGAATCGCTTCGCACCTTTCCAGAGATCTCCTAATAAAGTATGATCTTCCTCTTTCGATTCTTCCTTTGCGGCGGGAGAGGGTTGAGGAGGTGCTTCCGAGTCAGGAGGCGGAGGAGTGGTCGACGAAGAAGGGGTTTCAGGTCGCTTGGTCGATGTCATGTCGTTATCCATGGTATTCCACCAAGTCGATTCTGGACGAGCAAGAGAGGAACCGTTAGAATCAATTTGAGCAAGAGACAGTGAAACGTGAGACGCACTGTGTGCACCATCTGTAGGAGGAGGTCTAGCTTGTTGAGTGAAACCAGGAGCATCGACATTGGGGGAAGAAGCGGGAGGAGTTTCGGGAGAATCGGATTTAGGGGAAGGATCGGAAGGAGGAGGTCGAGGTGGAGAAGATGGGGATGAAGAAGGGTAGTTGGAGGTCGAACCGGGGATCTGAGTCTCGGCGACGTATTGTTCGAGGATTCGTCGTTGAGCAGCAGTGAGAGAACTAACGAAGGGAGCGGAACAATAAGCAAGTGCGTGGAGAGCGAAGAGAGATCAACATACCGAGGCATCGATAGGTTGAATCGTACGACTAAATCACCATGTTCATCCTTGTAAAGCTTCTTGACACCCTTTCCTCTCAAGACCATCTCTTCTCCAGGTTGAGTTCCTCCCGGTACCCTCACCTCTACATCCCGATCGAGGGTTTTGACGGGTGCCTTGCCCCCGAGAATCGCAGTGTAGAAGGGAACCGAAACGTTTTGATAGATGTTTGAACCTTGACGAGTGAAAGTTTTCGAAGGAATGACATTGACTCTGACGAAGAGATCTCCTGTTCGACCCTTTCCACCTAGAGGTGCGTCTCCCTTTCCATCAATCCTAATCTTCATTCCATCGTCGACACCAGGAGGAATCTTGACTTCGACCGTCCTCCTCTCCCTCACTTTCCCTACTCCAGCACAAGTTCCACAATTCGATCCCGGAGGAGCGACTGATCCTGATCCACCACACGAGGCACATGTACTAGCCATCTGGAATCCAGATTGAATAGTGAATGTCCTAGTTCCCGTTCCTCCGCAAGAACCGCAAGTCGTCTTCTTCATTCCTTCTTTCATTCCGTTTCCTTTGCAGGTGTGACAATCGACGACTGGAGAAATGGCGACGGTTCTCGAAGATCCCTTAGCGGCGTCGATGAAGGGAATAGAGAGAGAGATTTCGATATCGTCTCCTATCGGTGCGGATTGACGAGGACCTGCTGAACCTCCTCGACCGAAAGCGCCGAACAACGACTCGAAGATGTCTGGTCCAGCTCCTCCTCCTCCTCCACTACCACCGAAGAAGTCTCCGAATCCTGCCCCACCGAAAGATGAAGTCGCTCGAGCGTAGGCATCGGAATCGAATCCAGGTTGCTGAGAGGCAGAACCGAAACGATCGAAATCGGCTCGCTTCTTGTCGTCAGATAGAACCTACTCATAGACCTTCGTCAGCACCGTTTAACTGTGCGACCGGAGTAGGGGAGTACTCACATCGTAAGCTTCCTGAATTTCGACGAACTTTTCCTTCGCACCTTTCTCTTTACTCGAATCGGGATGATACTTCTTTGCGAGCTGTAAACGTCGACAATCGATCAGCACGACGATTCACTGCTCATCAGATTGAGCAAACGTACTTGGTAGTAATTCTTCTTGATTTCGGATGAAGAAGCGTCTTTACCAACTCCCAAAACCTGATAAGGGTTCTTCGCCAACGCTCTACTAGTACTTCCGAAGCTCCTCTGTGCACTCAATAAGTACCGATCAGCTCTACTCCAATCCCATAAACTTTTTCGATGAGATCAATTCGACTTACCTCTCCTACATTCCGCTTGCTACTGCTCTTACTCCAAGTACCACTCAGTAGACTCCCTTTCTGTCTCTGTCTAGATGCGAACGTGCTACTGAATCGGGATGTCGATGGAGCAGTTGAAGTTGATGAGGAAGAGGGAGAAGTTTTTCGAACGAGTGGGATCGCCGGCCTGCAAACGCATGATGGGGCAGTCGCTGCTAGATGCAGTAGAGCTGGTGGTCGAGGCGCCATAGCGAGCGGATGAGGGGAAAAACGAGAGAGCCGCCCAAAAAGTTTCCGTCTGTTTCCACATTTTTCTATTCGCACAAACGTAAGGTGAATTTTGACATCAGCGAACAAGCATCATAGAGACCTACTTTCGACTCTTCCAGATGCCAGACGACTCATTGTGTAAGTTGTGGGAAGCTTAGAGTCCAAGCTGCCGCTGGTCAACCGAGGGACCTTCGGAAAATTATCGTACTTTCGTTGCGAAGCGGCAGTCCCAACATTTCAGCTCGAAGAGACTTCTTGGGGTTAAATTGGACATTCCGAACGCCTGTTAGTACTTCAGAGATACAGACCAAACAGAACAAGACTCAGAGAACGCAAAGCGAAAGCAAAAAAGCGAGCATTCACGATTTCGTCTCGACGTTACGTTACGCTAGGTTACTCTACATATCTAAGAGAGATGCGACAGGCTTATCGACTATTGTCTCTATGGCTTCAAGCTGTGCGAGTTGTCTTACTTCGTCCTTGCAGGTCAATATTCAAGCGGAAGAAAATCGAGATTTGCCTTTCGACGTTTCATCTCTCGTCAACATCGTCCGGAGCAGTTCTTGAGCCCTGTGTCGACGATAACCGACAGTATGAAGCGCCTCGCGATACTTGATGGCCATCCATTGTTGCTGAGGGAGGATGGTCGCAGCGTTCGATTTTCGCAAGAATTCTTCCGAAGGAGCTGACCACATCTATCTCCTCCCATTGCGCTCTCTCCAAGCTCGCGATATCCTGAAGAATCATCTCCTCCCGTCTTCCCAAGAACACGTCAACACAACATCCCCGCTCCCGTTAGCGCATCCGAGAAAATCGAACGATTCCTTTCCTTCCTCCCCTTCACTTCACTCTCACAACATGCTCAAGCCAACACCCTCATCAGCTCGTTCAGCAGTCTTTCGTCCTCCTACCTGGGTGAACTTGTGGTTCGTCGTGAGTTCTCCCCCTTCCCTACTCTCATCTCAAAAACAAGACTAACGCGTTTCCGGCAACAGATCTCGACAATTCTCGTAGCGTGGGATATAGGATTCGTATTGAACAGACCTAGATCATTCTTCGGTGGAGATTTGCATCACTTTTGGTCGTAAGTTCACACTGCTGCTTCAAAAGAGGGGAAGTCTGTTCAAGCTAACGCGATTTCCGATGCATGATACTATTACAGACCTTATGCGTTGTATGAGAAAGTCGACTTGGTGTATTCCCCCTCCTACTTCGCAAGGAAAGAAGGATTCACTTCTGCTCAAAGTTCGCAACCTCCCTCTGTCCCCCCATAAGCTCGCGAACTGATCCAATCGAGTGACGACAGCTTATATGAATGTGATTGAATCGATTTTGAACGTTGGATTCCTTTTCGCAAGTTGGAAGAGGTCACCAGTTGCGATTTTGGTTGGATTTTCAGCGGTCATCATGACGGCAGCCAAAACTATCTTGTACTGGTTGATCGATCAGGTACGTCAATACTCTCTTCTGGTCATCCTTCAAGAAAGAGGCAGCGAAGACAGTAGAGGTAGACGTACTGACGGTTTTCGAAATTCTGTTAAATGAATAGCAATCGGGTTGGGCAGCTACGTGAGTCTCGCGATTCCTCTCACTCTTCTATCGCCTACCTCTCATGCAGGGTCTGTCTCCCATTCTGACGTTTCCGACACTGACGCTGCCGTCTCTCGTTCCGTAGCGGTCACAACACCTCTCGAGATTGGTGGCTCCTCTTTGCACTCCCGAATGGATTCTGGCTCGTCGTACCGTAAGTCCACTCCTTGACCTCTCTCTCTCTCTCTCAGAGTTGAACTGACTCGTCGATCGTGTGTCATAGGATCGCATTGAGTTTCATCTTTGGATTCGAAATTGCGAAATCGCTCAGAGTAGCAGCGAAACAAAAAGTCCTCTAAAAATTCCGTAGATCATCTTGCCATAATATGATAATCTCACTCTAAGCTTCCCTGAGAGAGTAAGAGAGAGATCTAGGGAAATGAAAAGTTGTGCGCTTGCGAAGCGAGATCGATGAATCATTCGTTGTTCGACTACCTTCCATTCACTTCAAACTCTCTATAGCTTGATCAGCTACTTTCCACGACTCTACACAAGCACTTCATACGCGCAATCACTCCCCAATCGTTCCATCTCGTCCCCACTTTGATCTCTCAACTTTTCCCCCCTTTCTTTCCCTTCAACTCGCCACCAACCCTCAAAAACGAATCATGCTCCTCACAGTAGTAACCGAGGATGGTAACACGTTCAATCTAGATATTTCAGGAGAGATGGAGATTGAAACTTTGGCTGCTCTACTCGAAGCGGACGTAAGTTTCTCCTCTCTCTCTTCCTCACCCTCTCTACTCGTCCTTAGCTGATATGAGAGGGAAAGGATAGTCTGGAATCCCTGTTGCAGATCAGTTGTTGTTCTTCTCGGGGAGACAATTGACAAATCAGAAAGATTCGCTAGAGGTGCGTTCATTCCACTTCGATCTACTTCTTCTTGCAGAGCTGATGTAGAGCGGTAAGGAGAATGCAGTCTTATGGAATCAAATCGGGGGATATGCTTTTGTTGAGACAGAAATCGAGTGAACCTACACCTTCATCGTCTTCGCAAGGTGTCGCTGGAAGGTCAGTCCAAGGTCCTCTGCACTTCTCGAAAGTGTTGACGATCAATTTGACTGACAAATATCGTGATACAGGAACGTCGATGAGGATTCAGAAGTGATGAGGAGGCAATTATTGGGAAACCCTCAATTGATGGCTCAACTTCGATCTGTGAGTTCCCTTTTCCCATCAGTCTCCCTATACTTGACCTGTTCAGCTCATACATCTCCCTTGTATACAGCAACAACCCGATCTGGCAGCAGCAGCCGAAAACGATCCCGTCAAATTCCGAGAATTCCTTCACCAAATGGCATCTATGCAAGAATCCGCCCGCTTGCAACAACAACATGAATCTGCCTTACTCAATTCCGACCCGTTCAATATCGAAGCACAGAAGAAGATCGAAGAAGCGATCAGGCAGGAAGCGGTTTTGGAGAATATGGAACAAGCGATGGAACAGATGCCGGAAAGTTTCGGACAGGTTCATATGCTTTACGTTAATACTGAAGTGAATGGAGTACCGGTCAAAGCTTTCGTCGATTCGGGTGCTCAATCTACTATTAGTACGCTTTTCCTTTACTCTTCTCTAGTCAATCGAGCACTCATTGACTCGGGAGTTCCGGTGGAGTACAGTGTCACCTGAATGTGCCGAACGTTGTGGTATTATGAGATTGATGGATAAACGATTTGCTGGGATGGCGAGAGGAGTTGGAACTGCAAAGATTCTCGGAAGGGTTCATTCTGCTCAAATGAAGATGGGGAACGATCTATTCTTACAATGCAGTTTCACTATTCTCGAGGTACGTCTCTTGACTCTTCTCTAGTCTGCTGCATGGAACTTACTAGGGATGAAGTCTGGGAACGTAGGGTAAAGATATCGACTTGTTGTTCGGATTGGATATGCTCAAACGCCATCAAGCTTGTATCGATCTCTCTCAAGATGCTCTCGTCATTCAAGGGAAGAAGGTACCTTTCCTCGCAGAACATGAACTTCCGAAAGGACAATTCGCACCTATCGAAGTCGACGAGTGAGTTTCGCTCTTCCAATCTCACTTGCCCGTCAACTCACTTCCGCTTTCCTCGCAGGAACGGAAACATCATCAGCACGAATGAGATCCCTGGCATTACCCCTTCGTCGACTTCAGCATCCGGCTCAAATCCCACCGCTTCCTCCGCTTCCTCCTCAGCAACTCCTTTCCCAGGTTCCGGCAACACACTCAATCCTACCCCCTCCTCTTCAGACCCTTCACGACCACAAGCGAAACGAGCCCGTTCAAACGAACCACCCTCAACGACGAATCATTCAGAAGAATCGATACAAGCTTTGATTGGGTTGGGAGTTGGAAGAGAAGAAGCTATCAAGTTGTTGGATAGTACGGGAGGTAACACTGAGTTGGCTGCTAGTCTACTCTTCTCCCAATAAGCTTGTTACGAGTCGTACGATGTAGTTTTCGCTTTGACCTCTGCCATGTTGTAAGAAGAGAATTCGATTTTTTGTTCCTTTTTCCAAGAAACGACGACGATCTGCTGTTCTCTTTGCTATCGTGATCGAACGAAGAGAATACTTATCGTGGATCTCTAGTCGAGGTAGATCTGCATGTGCGCGATCTGTACGGTACCAACGAGAGACAAGCCCCAAGACGACGATCAAGATTTGAAGTCAAAGTTCGAGCTTCCTGATCCCTCGCTTCAACCTTGCTGTGATCTTGTCGATCTGTTAGTCTAATGCCGACACTGTAAGAGTATAAAGGCTGATCACATCAAGAGTGATCGAATGAACTTCCACGAAAGATCAATTCTTTGCGAGGTTCGAGAACGACGAGAAGATGGGTCGCATAATTGAATACAAAAGCGACTCTCTACTGGAAAGAGTGTTTTTTCGTTAGAGGAAAGGAAAGTCGCGGAATGGGCGAGGTCTTTGCTTGATTCGGAAAGAGACTCAGGAATAAATGTGATCGAACATTGGAGTCGCCTCAAAGAACACCGACTTTCTCCCCTCCCCTCTCTCGTTCTATCCTCGATCAAACTCACTAGCTTCTTTCTCCTCTTACTATCGTCCACACGCCACCACACTCCAGGCGACCAACTAGCTATCAATTCGAGCTAATCTCAACCTAGCTCCCTTTTTTTCCCCAACCCTCCACATACTCGCCCCACTTCGCCCCTCCCTCTCCATCTCCCACTCCCTCTCAAGAATGCCCTACGTCTCCTTACCAGGCTCAGTAGAGCTTTACTACGAGCAGCCGCACTCTCCACACGATTACTCGTCCAAACCTTCACTAGTCCTCCTAGCTCCCTCCTGGACAAACATCTTTGCACTGGAACCCTACGTCGAAGCGTTACAATCTAGTTACAACCTGACTCTGTTGGAATTGAGGAGTCATGGACGGACAAAGAATCCAGTGGTTGCGCAATGGGACTATTGGAGCTCTGCGGCGGATATCGCATTCGCAATGGTGAGTTCCTCATCGGCTCGAGACTAGCGAGCAGTCGAAGAATTGGAGGGCTGATTCGGGTTTGTGGACGATCTCGCAGGAAGCGCTCAAATTACCTCCTTCACATGTATTCGCTGCAGGTGGACCAGCTTTCCAAGGTACGCAAAAGAGCTCCTCTATACTCTCTCTCTCTGTATCATGACTTAGCTCTCTCGTTGTGTGCAGCCGCTGTCAAACTCTCGTTATTGTTTCCTCAACAAGTGGCCGGATTGATTCTAGTTGGAGTCGCAACGTTCTTTGCCGAACCTCGTAACAAGGCCGCATTTCGAGAAGTCGATGACTGTTGGTTCGGACCTGAATCATCTGAAGAATTCGTCGAGGTACGTTCGATCCTGGACGTTAGCCTGATTCCCACTCAAAAAAAGCTGTTGACACTCGACTTCTTCTTCGTACAGGTGCTGGGAGCTATCGCGGATTTCCTTTTGGGAGACAAGAGACCGGGAGAAGATCAAGTTAGAATCAAAGATTGGTTGATTGGAACGGTTGCGAGGAAATACAATCCTTATGCTGGTCGACACATTTGGATGGCTGGTGTACCGAATCATCGCGTATGTCTCTTTATATTTGAAGTACATCGCTGTTTGGAGCGCCTGACTGACATTTCTCGTTTGAACGGGACAGCACCCTCGATTGACTCCTGAACTTCTCGCTCAAATCACTCAACCAATCCTCATGATTCAAGTCAGTTCCTCGCGTCTCGATCTACGCCTCCATTCTTTACTGATCGATGATCTCTGGCGAGTAGGGAGAACGTGATTTGACTTTCCCAATCGAGGATATCGAAGATTTCACGAAATGTTTCAGCTCTGCGAAGGAAATGCGATTCGAGCGAGTATCAGGTGAGTTTCTATCTTCTCTCATCTAGTCCTCACACGTTCTGACACATTGTCTCGCTCCAGATGGACCGCACCTTCTCGCTTTATCACACGCACCCCTCGTCATTTCCCTCATGACTTCTTTCCTCGAACGACACCCATCCTTCGATTCCTCGCCTGTTCCGCTCTCACCCTCCGACGCTCTTTCGACTCTCTCGAAGATCGCTTCCGACCCTTCACTTTCCTCTCGAGACGCCCGAAACCCTCTCTCCTACTCTCTCGTTTCACCACAAGAACTCAAAGATGGTCAAGAACGATTAGACGAGATGTTGAGGGGTGAGAAGGAATGCATGTTGGTCCTACCAATGTGTCATGAGATGAACGACTGGGATCCGGTTTCGACGCCTCAACAACGAGAACGAAAATTGAGACGATGGAAGTGAGTCCAACGTTCCTCTCTTCTACCTTGATCGAATTAGCGCTGATGGAGTGAACGAGTATAGGTGGTCAACTAGACATGAGAACGCACATCAATACACTCCAGATTCACGACCACTTTCGCAACTTTCACTTTCAGAAGGCAACTTGGGTGGTGTGACAGTCAACGTCGATTCAGTTCGAGCGACGGAAAAGAACGTTCCTCCTCTACCCAAGTACATGCCTAGTATCGCTACTCAATAGCCCCATTACCTTCATCTCGTTCACTCTTCACGCATGACTTTTCATTTTCTTTTGCATATGCTTATCATCTACTCTCTCTCTCTCTATCTCCCTCGTTACTCACTTGTCCGCTTTTCGGCTGTTGCTCTTATCCCTACTCTTAATCTTTACGAAGTATGCTTTCCTCAAGTTTCTCTGTCTCCCATCATCGATGTGCTTTCTCCTGTCTCCTTTTTGTCGTACTTCTTCTGGGGCCATCCACCCTCTCCATTCAGTCTCCATTGTTACACTGTGTAGAAAAGTAACGCCGTTTTGAATTCCACTCATTCGATTCTTTTACTCTCGTTCTCGTTCTCTGTTTGACTTTCTCCTTCACTATGATCCACTCTCCTTCCTCCATCTCCTAGCTCCATTGCACTAACATCCGAATCTCTCCTAGTCTCCGTTGTCAGCCAAGGTGGATGGGTTTGAGGATTTCTTTCGTTTCGACCTCCTTCTTGAGCTTCGAACTGCCTCCTCGTCCCGGGTGTCTCGCTCCTCCAGCTGCTCAGGATCTCCCCTATTGACCGAATATTAGTCAGAGATTCGCTCGAGAGTACAGAGGAGAGACGAGTTCAGACGTACGCAATGATTCTTCAGCACCTTGCGATTCTCCTCCCTCATTCGCCGTGGTCTGTCCGTAGCCCGGAGGCTGAATGAAGTAGTCGAAGCTGTCGTCGAGGAAGGAGTGTCGGACTGAGTTGACCGCTGAGGAATATTCGCTGAGGTTGAATATGAGCCCAACTCGCTTTCTGTCGGGGATGGAGGGTCGCCCGGGGCTCTCGGTGGAGTGTGCCGTTGCTGAGGAATCTCACTTGCGTTATTGCCGCTCATTCATCTGATGACTGCTGAGCGTGTGTTGAAGTGAGAAAGCTTCGTTGGGTTAGATTTCCCCAGATCTGCAGCTACCGAGAGAGATGATCACTATGGAAGATATCATTCCGTTCTCCTTCTAGATCAATGTCCGAACTCGCTCGACAAACCGAAGCGAAAACGAAAACGCTTCGCGGAGTGTCGGGAACAAAAAGACTTTAGAAATCGTCAGTTCGCAAGAGTTCGGTAGTTCCCGCAATACTTCATCGGTTCACATCTCTCGTCTCAAGCGTCCTGCGAGTTCTTGCCGTCAAGCCTTGATGAGCTTGCCTCGCTTTGTCAAGATTCACTTCCGATACGAACCCCTTGAACCCAACCCCCTTGTCTACCCCCTTGACCCCATTCTCCACGAGATTGTTCTGCCCGAGTTTGAACATCTCTCGTAGATCGACACTGCTGACAAAAGACTTGAGGCAATCTATTCCGACAGGATTTATCGGAACGTCGGTAATAGGAAATGAGTGAGAAGGTCTCGCTTTCGGATACTCCTCTCTCAATGGTGAGTCGAAGAGCGAGTAGGAGTGGTAACGATGACTCGTGCCGAATTGTAGCGTGCGTGCCGAGTTGTAGCGGGCGTTTTTAATGGAGACCGAGAGGTCAAAAGATGAATTCCTAGTTTATCATAGCTCAGTTTCGTCGAAATCGCGAAACGAACGAAAGGCCTTTCAGAGAGAAGGCTAACGTGTGAGTCGCACGCGAGAGGATACCATCACTCTCGGGAAGGATCAAGCTGTCACTAATCGATGTTTCGTGTTTTCAAGCGTCAAAGCGTTTCTTTCCTTTCCTTTCTCACTATTCAAATCACTCAAGCGCTATCTTTTCCTCCCTCCTTCAAAAGCTGTCCACTCCAATCCCCGAGCCTCTTCTTCGTCTCTTCAATCTGTTTATCCTCCTCAGCGAGCTTGTCAGAGTGCGCTTCAAGCTTTGCGCGAACTCCAGCTTGACGAGCACCGATTCGACTACAGAGCAAGGATCAGAGTCAGTGATGACAGAGCAGGAAGGAATGGAAGGATGGACTGACCAGAAGAGATTATTAGTCTTTTCGAGGATTCCCGCAAGTCGATTCGTCAACTCTACGCCATCGTTCCTAGACTTCTCGATCAACTCATCCGTAGTCATTCCGGATCCTTCATTCGTGAGGCGACCTTTCGAACGGGCGAGAGCTTTGGCGTATTGGAGGAAAGGGTTCGGACCAGGGAAGAGAGTTGAAACGGAGTTAAGTTGTTCGATAGCTTGGGCTTCGCGAGCTTCAGCTGAGAGTTCGGGTGACTTCGAGCGACGATCGGTAGCGACGGGTGAAGTGTGTTCTGGCGTATCGTTCTTGTCGTCGAGATCTTCGTTCTGAGTAGCGTAAAGGTCGAGAAGGGGAGATGAGGAGGATGAAGCTTGTTGATCCATTTGCTGACTCTCTTCCTCGTTAATGACGTGATCAGACTTGAGAGATTCTAAAACTGTCAGTAAGCCGTTGCTCAAGAGAGTGAGAAACTGTGCTTACCGAGTCATCGTAAGTGTTCGATTTCTGCTCTTCGTCTCCTTCCTCCGCGAAAGTGACCCTTCGAATTCCATCGAATTCGTCCTGAGTTCCCCAATGTTCGGGAGCACTCTCCTGAGTATCTTCGACTACGATATCGTTCTGCTGTTGAGCGGCGTTCGAAGGAAGCGGATCGAAAGCATCGCGAGGTTCATCGTAACAAGCGTCTTGGATCGTGTTGTGTGAAGGATGAGAAGTCATGTCGTAGCTGAAGGTGTGTTCGAAAGTAGTGTTCTGAGTGTGTTGCTTGTACAAGCGAGAAGAAGAATGGAATTGCGAAGGAGGCGGCATCTCATCTCGTTCGTTCTCTTCATCGTCTTCGTTCGAGTTGCGTACGTTCGAAGTGGCGGTGTGCATTTGGGGTTTGAAAGCGTTCGAGCGTACTTGGAGACTAGCAATCTTCGATTTCGGTTTCTTGTTGAATTGATCGTTTCCCATCTCGCTTTCGTCTTCATCGTTCAAGATCGCCTCGCTCTTCCTCTTCATGGATCTAGTAGAAGTTGAAGAAGCAACGGGATCAGGTCTCGAGACGCGAGAGACAGGACTGCTTGAGCGACGAGAGCGAGAGTTCGAAGCAGATGCTTTCGATTTAGGACGAGGGGTACCAGCGAGTCCTCCTTTTGAGAGATCCATTCGAGCAGGGAATAAGATTGAACGCGAGGCAAGCGAAGCGAGTTGGGGTAAAGAAGTGAGAGGAAGGAAGGAAAGAAGCGAGCGAGAATTTTCGCTCGATTTTGTTCAAATTCGCTATCACTCTCACTCACAGCGAACACTCCCGAATCGAGCGAGACAGCTAATGAGAGTAAGGCAAGTCAATTGCCGATATAGCGAGGATGTTGAGGTTATTCCTTTTTTGTGGGATCCAAAAAATCCAAGTTCAGAACTACTTTGATCCCTTCTTCTTCTTTCCACCACTAACCTTGACACTCCACTCCGCAGGTTTCCCTTGTTGAGGTTGAGCCAATGCTTGTGCCATACTGACTGGTCCTTTACTAGCTCCGAGTTTACCCTTTGCAAAGATTTGAGGGTATCGAACTGCAACATCGTTCTTTCGTCGAGCGGCGTAATCGTTGGCGAATCGTCGACCATCAAGAGTTGAAGAGTTGGCGTAGACTGAATCGGAAATGATCTCGAGAACGTCGGAAGATGCGTCGAGAGGGAAAGAGAGGAGTACTTGAATGAATTCCTCCACTGCAAAGAGAAGAAAGAGAAAGGTCAACTTATCGATCAAAGCGATATTGAGAGAAGTCAGAGCTTACTCGGTACTTGTAATCCCTTGAGAGCTTGACGAATCCAAGCGACGAACTCGGCAGAAGGAGGAGGAGGGTTCTCGGCGTCGTAAACTTGAGCAGAAGAAGCGGAGGAAGTACCGTTGACGTTGATCGAGCGGATCACGGAAGGTTTCGATACGATAGCGGAAGCGGAAGGAGTAGAGACGGGAGTGGGTCGAACGGGAATAGGAGTGGCAGAAGGTTTCGAGGTGGAGGAAGGAGCGGTAGTGGGAGTAGGGCGAACAGCGGCTTGAACGACTGATCCAGCAGAAGGGAGACCTGGAATGACGGGTTTTGAGGTGGGTGCAGCGTGAACGACAGCGGGTTTGACAGCGACGGTAGTCCAAGGAGCCGAGGGGTTAGCCTGTGAACGAAAGATATGGATTAGTTGCGTCAAAAGAGAACTGATATTGCATCGATCGACTCACTTTGTTAGCAGTTTGTACGCTTCCGGCGTAACCCTTTCCAACGAAAGCAGCACCTCCTTGAGCTTGTTGTTGAGCAGCGACCTGAGCCTTCTTCCTCTTCTCTTCTTCCTCCTGAATCTCCTTCAAAGTCTTTCCACTGTTCTTCGTAGTCGTAGGAGTGGCGGGTTTCGTCCAAGGAGCGGGAACGGCCTTCGTCGCTGGTACTTGAGCGGGTCCAGCACCCCAATTTGCCGAAGAAGGAAGTTGTTCAGCTGCAGTCGCAGCTTCGGCAGCGGCAGCACGCTGAGCAGCTTGGATACTGGCTTGAGTGGCTTGAATACGAGCGGCGGCCTTTCGTTTGTCGGCTTCACGAGCTTCGATCTGTTGAATTTCGCGGAGGGAGAGAGAAGGGGTAGTTCCAGTCGCGACGGGAGAGATCGATTCATCTTTCGCCCAGGGAGCTGATGCGGGACCTTTCGAAGAGATGGAAGGAGATTCGAGGGAAGGAGAGGAAGGAGTCGATTGTTCGGGTTGAGAAGTGGAGGAAGGAGTCGATTCGAGAACGCTCGAGGCGGCGGCGGCGAGGGCAGCGGCAGCCTTGGCTTCCTTCGCCTTGCTCTTCTTTACAGCGGAAGGCGTAGGTTGAACTTGCTCTTGAACGGGTTCAGGTTGAGAGATCGAAACTTCCTCGACGACAGCGACAACTTCAGGTTCAGCTTGAGGGGCAGAATCGACTACCACAGTCTCGGTAACTTCGACCTTAGGCTCTGATCGTTGTTGAACGGGAGGAGCGGCTTGGGGCTGAGAAGGAGCGGGAGGACCGATAGGAGAAGGATTCGCTTGAGGTTGAGAGGGTTGAGCGGGAGATCCAATGTTTGACCAAGGTTGTTGCTGAGCGTGCTGCTGAGGTTGAGATTGCTGGAACTGTTGATGCTGAGGAGCTTGTTGCTGCTGACCCATCCAAGCAGGTTGTTGAGCGGGAGAACCATGTTGAGCGAGTTGACGAGGATCAAAGTAAGAAGGAGTAGGAAGAGGGGAAGGGTGACCGAACACGTCGGTTCGAGGAAGTTGTCCACCGTATTGAGGAGCGAAGGAAGGAGATTGAGCTTGTTGAGCCTGCTGCTGAAGTTGACGGAGAACGTCGATAGAAGAGGGGACGTTGTGTTGGAGGAGAGGAGATTGAGCGGCGTGTGAATGTTGTTGCTGGTGACCGAAGAGTTGTTGGAGAGCGGGAGAAGTGGCAGCGGGAAGAGGAGCTCCCCAAGGATCGAGAGCGGTTCCTCCTGGAGTGTTGACAGCACGGCCTCCTCCGAGAAGCTGAGGAATCGACTGCGATTGAACCGAAGGACTTCCGGCGTTACTTCCGAAGGGCTCGTAGAACGAAGAGGTGGCTCCTCCAGCTGCACCAAATCGACCTTGACCGATTGATCCAGTGATTTGTTCGAGAGGAGTTTGAGCGCGAGGAGCACCCCATGCCGACGAGAGTTGAGGAGTACCGGGGGCAGAGGAGAATGCGGATCCAGGTGCAGTGTTGATCAGGGAGGGTTTGGGAGCAAGGAAAGGCTTATCGCTATCTCCAGTTCGACGAATCAAATCGGCGAGAGTTTCAAAGTCGAGGTCGTTGACACGCTTGACTCGTAGATCGGGTTGGAAGAACTGTTGTCGGTACCAATCGTGCATCATCGAGGCTGCGAAGGGGCCTTGAACGACTCCGGAAGGATCTCGGTATTGCCAATTGACTTCGGCGGGAGGAATCGAGGAAAGACCGGGAGGAGCGGCGGATCGAGAAGGAGTTGCAGTACCGGAAGCGGCGAGAGGTTTGTTCGAGAGGAGACTGTCTTCGAGAGGATCCGAATCGAGTGCGAGGGAACCGAGAACACTGGCGGTGAGATCTGCTTCGGCCGAAGTGGGAGAGTCGAGGGAAGATCCGTTCAATCCAGCAGACCCAGTAGGCGCCGATTCGTCCTTCGTCGATTCCTCCCATGAATCAGGAACTGAATCGTCGTCGTCCTTGTCGCCCGATTTGCCGTCCTCGGGAAGAGGGAATCGACGTGATCCGAAAGCAGACGTACGCTGTGGGTCCTGAAAGACTATGTCAGATCGAATGCACCAGATGTGAACGTCGAGTCAGAAACTCACCTTGTTCTCAACGGGTTCCTCTGGTTCCTGAACTTGACCTCTCCTCCACCTTCCACCTTGCCATACCTCCTTGCTCGCCTCTCCATCCTTCTTCTTACTAGAAGCATTCGCGACAGGTGCGATTCCACCGAGTACTCCACCCATAATTCCCATTGAACTAGGTCCAGCACTCCTCTCTCTCGTACGGCGTTCTCTTCCTGATCCAATCTCAGCGCTCGGAATGCTAGGGGATCGGATGCTGGGTGAGCCGAGAGCACGATCACGGTCACGAGGGAGGGTACCGAGAGTCGAGAGATCGAGAGTACCGTTCGAAGCTCCTCCTCCGTTGTTCGAAGGTGCAGGCGATTCGTTTCGGTTCATACGAGAAGGGCGAGCGTTGGCGGGATGGATCGAAGTAGAAAAGAGCTGAACATGCACAATTTCTGGTCAGCTGCTGAGTCAAAGCAGGGAGAGGGATAGTGAGACTCACATCTTTCTCCCCGTCGCGATAATCCTGCAAAGCCCAAGGTTTGTACTCTGCCTCGTCACTTGCCGACAAATCCCTCGTAGCCATCTCATGTACAGCCAGTTCGAGAGGTCTCTTCTTTGCCTTTTCGTCATCGTAAAGACTGAGTAAGAAATCCCTCGAATAAACGAAAGGTTTCGCTCCTCCCTTGCTTCCTCCTACATAACCTCCTCCTCCTCCACCATTCGTATAATCTCCATCGCCATTGATACCATTCGCAGTCAAGGAAGGGGACAAGATTGAGGAGAATGAACGAGGACCAGAATCTCCACTGTTTGCAGAATC
>Ga0308169_10000743_pt1 | contig 43129 bp, 35 predicted proteins | sample PhyBR1_2_FD_202139 | JGI IMG/M metagenome (GOLD analysis project Ga0308169, IMG submission 202139) | Phyllosphere microbial communities from UC Gill Tract Community Farm, Albany, California, United States - DLSLSB.R1 | ecosystem: Host-associated > Plants > Phyllosphere > Unclassified | place...
ACGGCGATGCCTGCGGGATGAAGACGAGGTCAGCGCTCGGACCTCGAGAACTGCGCAAGCTCGAGAAAGAGCTACTCACAGCCGTCGACGTTGAGGATGAGCGTGTCCTTCTTGGCGCTAGTAACGTCCTCAACTGCAAGCGGAGGAAGGTAGAAGACCGGGAGGAGGAGGGAGGGGGAGCGGGAGGAGGGGAGGTGACGAGGCGAAGTCAGCGTCGGCTCGCTTCGCTCGCAACCGGCTCGCTGCGCTCACGATGAGCAGAAGAAGAAGGTGGACGCACCGGCGAGGGCGTACTCGAGCATCTTGGTCGAGGGGAAGTGCTTGAAGACGTAGTTCTTGACGAGCTCGACGCGCTTGTCCCTGCGGGCAGACGACGACGACGAGGGTCAGTGCTGCTCTGTAGAGTGCAGGGCGCTCACCTCGAAGGTGCAGAAGAGCCGAGGAGAGGGAGGAAGCGTAGAGAGAGGGAGAGAGGGACGCACGGGTTGGCCTTGGACTTGATCTTGTGGCCGATGCCGGGGATGAGCTTGTTGGCCTTGCGCATCGAGTCGACGAACTCGCGGGGCGTGAGGCCGGCCTCGAACGCCTTGGTGAACTCGGCGGCGGCGCCGTCGAGCGCGCCGCCGAAGCGGTCGCCGATCGTGAGGAGGCCGGCGACGAGCGACGAGACGAGGTCCTTGCCGGCGCGCGCCGTGATGACGGTCGTCATGGCGCCCGAGACGGCCGGGCCGTGGTCGGCCGTGAGCATGAGGACCATCTCGAGGAACTTGGTCGCGTACGAGGGGAGGCGGCGCTTGAACCAGAGGAGCGACAGGACGCCGCCGATGCCGATGTCCTCCTCGAAGACCTGCGAGATGGGCATGCCGGCGTACAGGAGCTCCTGACCGCGCTCGTCCGAGATGGTCGAGATGAAGGCGGCCGGCTTGCGCACCATGCCGAGCTCCTGGGCCCACTTGTAGTCGATCGGGATCTGGGGCGGCGCGACCTCGGCCTTGGGCTGGATGCTGCCGTCGGCGACGAGCTTGTCGTACGTCTCCTTGAGGACCTGCGGGAGGTCCTCGAACGTCGGCGGCACGATGAAGCCGGCGGCGCGCATCGCGTTGTTCTTCGACTCGGCCGTCTCGAGGTCCGAGTTGGCCATCGAGCCGGCGTGTCCGAACTGGACGTCGGTCGCGAACATCTTGGCGCACGTGCCGATGGCCCAGGCGACGATGGGCTTTTTGATCTGGCCCGACTTGACGGCCTCGATGACGCGGTACTCCTCGATGCCGCCGACCTCGCCGAGGAGGACGAGCAGCTTGCAGTTCGGGTCGGCCTCGTAGCGCAGGAGGTGGTCGATGAAGGTCGTGCCCGGGTAGCGGTCGCCGCCGATGGCGATGCCCTCGTACGTGCCGTTGGTCGTGTTGGCGAGGATGTTGTTGAGCTCGTTCGACATGCCGCCCGACTTGGAGACGTAGCCGACCGAGCCGGCGCGGTACAGCTTGGACGCGAGGATGTTGTCGATCATGCCGCCCGTGTTGCCGATGCGGAAGCAGCCGGGCTTGATGCCGCCGACCGTCGCCGGGCCGACGATGATGACCTTCTTCTGCTCGGCGGCGTGGAGGATCTCGCGCGCGTGACGCTCGGGGACGCCCTCGGCGATGAGGGCGATGGCCTTGATCTGCGAGAACTCGAGCGCCTCGAGCGTCGACTGGTAGACCGAGCGCGACGAGGCAAAGTTGACGACGACGTCGGCGTCCGGGCACTTGGCGACGGCCTCCTTCATCGACTGGAAGACGGGGAGGAGCGTCTCCTTGGTGCCCCAGTAGAACTTCTGGACGTGGTGGCCGCCGAACGGGTAGACCATGGCGGCGACCGACGGGATCTGGCGGCCGCACGCAAAGTCGAAGTCGAGCATGCCCTGGATCGCGCGCGGCTGGAGGCCGTACACGATCGAGCGCGTGTTCTCGTCGAAGGGGCGGAACCAGGGGCGGCCCTCGGTCGCGTGCACCTTGTCCTGGAAGTCGACGATGTTGTCCTGCGGCTGCGCGCGCTCGCCCGTCTGGGCCTCGACGGGAAGGGGCTTGGACGCCTGGGTCGGCGACGAGGGCTGGACCGGCGTGAGGGTGCCGTCGAGCGACGACGAGCCCTTGAGGAGCGCGGTCGGGGTCGACTTCTTGATGCCGAGGCCGAGCGGGACGATGGCCGTGATGTGGTCGTCCGGGCCGTTGACGTGGATCTCGACGCCGAGCGTCTCGCCGAGGAGGCGCATGGCCTTGAGGCCCTCCTGGTAGTTGGGGCCGCCGCGGCGGACGAAGATGCGGACCTTGTGCTCCTGGAGGCGGTGCTGGTACTCCTTGAGCGCCGTGATGATGCCCTTGAAGGTCGCCGCGACGTTGGTGAAGTTGGCGATGCCGCCGCCGATGAAGAGGACCTTGCCCTCGGGGTGAGGCGTGCCGCGAGTCATGAGGTCGACTGCGAGCGGGAGAGGAAGGAGAGGCCCGAGCGTCAGCGTCGTCTTCCTCGAGGGCTCGACTGCAGACCGAGGAAGAGAGAGAGAGAGAGGACGCACGGATGGTCTTGGCGTACTCGTACGTCTGGGTCTGGGTCGGCGCGCCCGAGTACTCGCCGTAGTTGGCGAGCTCGTGAGCGAAGCCGTGAGCGGCAATGGCGTCCCTGCGAGCGCGAGAAGCGGCTCGTCAGCAACGGGCTCACGATCATGATGAGGAGCTTGTCGGAGCGAGGCGAGGGAGGAGGAGGAGGAGGAGGACGCACGAGTAGACGACCGAGGCACCGCCGCCGGCGACCATGGTCCAGACGCGACCCTCGGCGTTGAGGACAGTGAGCTTAAGCGACGCGCCGGTCGAGCCGTCGAGCTTGGCGATGTACGACTCCTCCTTGGTGAGGTCGCGACCGAAGGGGGGCGGCCAGAACATGGGCGGGCCCTTGTCCGCCGAGATCTTGCCGTTGGCCGACGCCGACGCCGCGCCCGGGTTGATGACCGAGGCGTCGCGCGCGATGGCCCACTTGGGGCCGACGATGAACTCGGCCGTCTGGTCGAGCTTGGCGGCCATGTCGAGGTACGAGATGTCGACCTTGCCCGTCGACGCGTTCTCGACGGCGACGAGCGGGTTGATCTCGAGGTAGGCGAAGTGGAGGTCGACGTAGACGGCGTACAGGCGGACGACAAAGTCGACGAGAGCGTCGAGGCGCTCGGCGCCGGTGACGTCGCGCAGGAGCTGGGTCTTGATCTCCTCGCGCGAGGGGAGCTCGCCGCCGACCGGGACGAGGATCGTGAGCGCCTTGGCATCGACATCGCCGACGTCGACACCGCCCTCGTGGGTGAAGAGGATCACGTCGCCCTCGCGAACCGAGTTGATGCAGATGTAGTACTCCGAGTCGGACGGGTGCGGGCAGAGCGGCTCGACGATGAAGTTGGTGAGGGTGCCGGTCGTCTTCTCGACCTGGTGGGGCGCAAGGAGTGGGGTCGAGAGTCAGGATCGTGCACTCGGACTTGAGAAAGCTGCACTAGAGAGGCGAGGAGGACGCACCTGGACCTGCTTGCCGGCGCGCTCCTGGATCCACTGCCTGCCCTCGTCCCAGGTCTTGTTGAGCGCGCTGCACAGAGGGGAGCGTCAGCGAGGGCTCGGCGTACGTCGTGCTGTGGGCAGAACGAGGGAGAGGAACGCACAGGAGGCCAGCCTTGCCGCGGCGCTTGATGAGCTGGTCGGGCTTGACGACGAGCTTGTCGGTGAAGACCCAGTGCGGGAGCGCCGCATCGGGCGTGATCTGGTTCGTCTCCGGGTCCCACGAGACCTGCGACGCAAGCAGTACAAGAGGGTCAGCTCGAGGTGCTCAGGGTCCGGCTGCGGGGTTGGGGACGAGGCGCGAGCGATGGGCGACGACGCGTCCGATTTCGACGAGGCTCGCTCGGCTGGACTCGTGCGAGCTGCTGCGAGGCTGTGCGCACCCTCGAGACGCAGATCGCTGTCGCGATCACGTCGAACGAGCGCGAGGTCCGGCACACGTCGCCCACCCCGGCATCTCGACTCGGCCCTCTCGGCGGGCCCGCACCCGTCCGAGATGCTCCAGAAAGTTGACTCGAGGTCGACAGGGGGGAGGGATGTGCAGCACGAGAGGAGGGAGAGGGAGGAGACGGACCTGGGCGACCTTGACCTCGGGCGAGGTGAAGCCCTGGCGCGCCTGGACCTTGGAGCCGACGGTGGGAGCGCGGGCGAGGTGGTAGGCGACGAGGAGCTTGGCGTCGAACTCGCGGATAGGCTGCAGGGCGTGGTACAGGGTCAGCAGGGAAGGGCGGTTGGGAAATGGAGGAGGTGCCGGCGACCGAGCGACGAGAGGGAGCGCACCTTGGAGGCCATGGTGTAGGTGCGAGTAGAGGAGGCGGGGGTATCGGGAGAAGGAAAGGTGCGCTGGGCCTGGTCGAGCCGAGGGGGGTGAGGAGGAGGAGGAAGAGCAGAGGTTGGGCCACGGCTGGGACGACGACGAAGGGGGCACGCTCGCTCCCTCTCTCCCTCTCCGCCGTGCTGCGCTGAGTGGCTGGACTCGCTCTGTTGCACCCCTGCTGTGCACTACAGTGCTCGACGGGCCCGCCAGCGGCGAGAGTGAGCCGCACACGGCCCCGCCCCACCTCGCTCTCGACGACCAACACGGCCTCGTCGCCCTCCACGCCTCACCTGCACGGCCAGAGAAAATCGCTGCCGCCTGCGCATTGTGTCATGCGCCTTCTGGCACGACGGGAGGGAGCCGAGCGGCGGCGAGGCGGTGCAGTTGGGCAGCTGGTCGAGCGGGCTGGGGGAGAGGTCGACCAGGCGGCTGCGACAAGGGGTAGGGGAGGGCGACAAGGCGCAGGAGATGGCCGGCGTTCGGTATGGACGGAGCAGAGCAGAGCGCGATCTCGTTCGGCCCGTCCTCGCGCCCTTGCCCCGCTCCGCCCTCCTGCTCGCGGTCGCCTCCGACATCTCCGCGGCAAACGCGCGAAATAGCTCTTGCTCGCATGGCTGCATGCTTACACTCTTCGTTCCTGTCTCGTGGGACTGATTGAGCTGCGCGGCGGCAGGGCTTGCTCGCCCGCCGGCTCGCTCTCCTCCTCCTCTTCTCTCCTCGCCTTCCCCTCACTGGAGCGACGCACGACCATGGTGCGGCCTGCTCCGTGCGGCCATTGTAGGCCGTAGAGCTTAGAAGACCTGCTGCTCGCGTTTTGCCGGTTCTGCGTGCACTGCAGCGACCCGCAGAACGGTCGACCGCTCCGCTCGGGCCTTCTTCCGTCCTTCGGCCTTGCCGCGAGCGCTGCATCCGCCGCCGCTCAGATCCGCTCCTACACGTCCCCTCGCGACGGCTGCTCGACGTTCACGATTGAGCTAGACGAGCGCGGCCGTGCTCGATACCTTTGTTCCTCTCCGGCTTGCACGCAGACGCTCACTGCTGCAGTAAATTTTCGCCGAGGCGCAGCGGGACGTGTCACGCTTCTCCCCGCCGACTGCATCTCGTCCTCGCACGAGGCACCTTGCCGCCGTGCAGGGTGCGCTCTTCGTGAGTGCGAAGAGAAGGAGAGCGTCGGCTCGAAAGGGCGGCGACGAGGCGCTCGTAGCAGCTCAACTGAGGGTCAAGCTCTGATCCTTGCCGCTCATAGCCTCGAAAATGAAACCCGAGTACCAAGCTGAGCTCGCAGAGCTACGTTGAAGCGACGGCTGCAGCGCCAAGAGCTCAAAAGGAATCAAGCGCGAGAAGCCGCTCCTGACGGCTCAACACTCAAGTCCTCTCTTTCTCCACCTGCATCTAGCTCTGCAGAGTCTATGCCAAGTCTTTCACGGAGGCCAGGCAGCGGGCCAGCTCAGCTGACGGCAGGAGGCCGTCGTGAAGGTCGACCTTCTCAAACGCGAGCTCGTCGGCCTCACTCAAGACAGCGCTCTGCCGCGTCGCCGCCGACGATGCAGCCATCTGCATGACGTCGAGGAGCTGGACAAGGCCAATCGAGCGCTCGAGACGACCGCTTGCCGCCGAGAGAGGTGCTCGGCCGACGCACGGCGCACGGTCCCCTCCGGCTGACTCACGCTCTCGATGTCGCTCTTGCCTCGGGAAGCGAGATGAGCAGCGCAGCCCTATCAGGAGATGACGGCGAGCGCAGCCATGCAGCATGCTCTTCAGAGCGAGCGCTAGCTGCAAGTCGACAACGCTTCGAGCCCTGCGAGCAAGCTCGGCGGCAAAACCTCGCTCTTGTGCTCTCGCTCTCTTCGACCGACACGCAGAAAGGCACTGACGACGGTGTCAATCCAAATCACATGCGACTAAGCGGCCTCGAGCGGTAGATGAGCCTGGCTCCAACCGACGAGTAGAGGGAAGGGGAGGAAAGAGAGGGGCGAGCGGGTAAAGAAGGGACGGTTATGGCTACAAAAAAAGGAGGGACGTGAAGGGGGAGGCGAGGGACGGTCTACGTCGAGGGGATCACTAAGTCGAGGTGAGGAGGAAGGAGGGCGGGGAACAACTGCTGCAACTGCGAGGTGGGGCGTGACGAGGAAGAACGACGAGGACGAGAGGCACGGCTACGCGTGGATGGCGTGGCCGAGGCCGCCCGTCAAGCGCACGTTCTTGAACGTCGGCGCCGAGGCGACGTCGGCGAGCGGCGCCGACTTGAGCTGCGGGTCGCCCTTGATGACGGTCGTGCGGGTCGAGCTCTTGGCGCCGCCGTGGAGGTCGGCGCTCTTGCCGGCGACGCCATCGGCGCCCGACTCCTTGAGGTCCTCGATGAGCTTGGAGAAGCGCTTGAGGTGCTCGACCTCGTAACCGCCCTCGATGACGCCGACGCGGTACTGCGCGAGGACGTTGTTGGCGCCGTTCGAGTGGTCGTCTGCAGGGAGGGCCGAAGAGGGTCAGCACCGCGCTCGAGCCGATCGGTAGCACGAGTCGAGCGTGAGAAAAGGACGCACAGTAGCCGCCGTAGAAAGCATTGGTCGCGTCGCGGCCGAGGCGGGTCTTGATGAGCGCGCGGCCGCCGGGGTGCTCGTCGATGAAGGTCGAGACGTCGTGGATGTAGCCCGAGATGACCATGAGCTGACGGGTCTTGCACGCCTCCTGGAACTCGTCCCACGTGAGGACGGGGAGGTGGTTCGACGACTTGGGCCAGCGGATCTCGTCGGCCTCGCGAGCGACGGCCTTGAGCTTCATGGCGTACTGGCCGCGGCGGATCTCGTTGTCGGGGAACGTCTTGAGCTGCGACGCGAGGCCGAGCCAGTGCATGACGATGATGAACCACTTGGTCGGGTCGTCTGCGAGCGCAAAAGACGAGGACGAGCGTCAGCGACGAGGTCCGTGCGGCACGACATGGACGACCAGTAGAGAGCAGGGACGCACACTGGAAGGTCTGGATGGCGTTGCGGAAGTCCTGAGGGAACTCGTGGTGGAAGTTGTGGTAGCCCTCGCCGACGGTGACGAGCGCCGTGATCCAGTGGTCGCGCGGCGAGTGCTTGTCGTCGAACGGCGTCTCACCGAGCCAGTGGGCGAGCGAGTTGACGCAGAAGGTCGACTGCGAGCAAGGAGGAGAGGGTTCAATACGTGCGAGCGGGCGCAGGCGAAGAGGGAGGGAGAGGGACGCACGTGGTGGACGAACAGGAGGCGAGCGGCGCCGGCGAAGAAGAAGCCGCCGCGGTAGTCGCCCCAGCCAAGGCCGGCGACGAGCGTCGGGAAGACGAAGCCCATGCCAACGATGAGGTACACGTACCAGCGGTGCTGCCACTTGACGACCTCGTTGACCGAGAGGTCGCTCACGTCGGCGACACCGGGCGTGCGGCGGGGCTTGACGACCATCCAGCCGATGTGGGACCACCAGAAGCCCTTCTGCGCCGAGTACGGGTCGAGGTCGGTGTCGGTGTAGCGGTGGTGCGCGCGGTGACCACGGCTCCACCACTTGATCGAGCCTGCGCGAGCGGGTCCGGGCGTCAGCCGTTGCCTGAGGAACGTCGGCGCCGAGGAGGAGAAGAAGTAAGACGCACCCTCAACAGCGCCGGATCCTCCGAGAGCGAGGAAGTACTGGAGCGGGAGCGACGCCGTGTAGCTGCGGTGCGCCCAGAGACGGTGGTAGCCTGCGAGGAGAGCGAGGAGGAGTCAGTCTCAAACATCTCGCTCAACGTGACGCGCTTGCTCGTCGGGAGGAGCTCGTCGGAAGGAGAAGAGGACGAACCGGCCGTGATGCCTGAGGGAGGAGAGGGAGGTCGGCGTTTAGTCAGCGACGAGGACGACGAGGAGGGGGAGGGAACTCGGGAGGAAGAGGACGTACCGAGGCCGGTGTAGAAGTAGTAGATGACGCTCCACAGAGCCGTCTGCCACTTGATCTGCGTCGTGAACGCGCCGTAGATGGCGAGGGCGGGGACGACGGTGAGGGCGAGGGTCGAGATGACGTTGATGTTCTGCGGCAGCGTCTTGAGCGTGATGGGCGGCAGAGGACGCTCCTTGGCGAGCACCTTGCGGACAAAGTTGTCGTCCTGGTACGTGCCGTCGTCGACCGCGGTCGTCTCGCCCTCGGAATCGCTCGCCTCGCGGTCCGAGTCGGACGACTCGAGCGCGTCGGCCTGCGAGTAGTCCGGGTGGCGCATGCGGAGCGGCGCACGGCCCGGCTTGGCGGTCGTGGTGGCCGTGTCGACGGTGGCGGCGGCGGCGGCGAGAGGGGCGGCCATGTCGAGTGGCGGTGAGGAAGCGCTTGGTGTTGGGGAGGAAGGAGGGGGGGAAGGAGGGGGAGGTGGGTAGGTGGCCTGGTGGAGAGAGGGGCGGATCAAGAGGGCAGTGAAGGCCTCTGATTGAAGGTGGAGAGGGAGGGGAGGGGAGGATGGAGGGAGGGGACGAGGAGCAGGCGCCGTTCGAACGAGTCGAGTTGGGGGCGGCCTTCGCCGACGCCGATGTCTCGCCGTTTTTGCCTCGCGCGTCGCTTTCTCAGCGTGCACTCTGTACAGCATGTGCTTCTCACAGAAGCGTACGATCCCATCCACCAGATGCTGCGCAGAGAAGGACGACGGGAGCGACCTGCGCCGCTGCGCTGCCCTCGAGCTCGCTCGCTCACTTCGCCGGTGCGGCGTCCCCGCCGCTTCTCCGCTCTTGTGTGGCGACTACGTCAGCTATCGGCGCGCGCCCGGACCGCTTCGCCCTGCTCGCCCACCGGCGCTGTCCCTTGTCGGCTCTCCTCCAGCTCGCCGTTCCTCCCCCCCCCCGGCCACCTCGCCGTGCTCGTCATCACGCTCGCCTGTGCCCCAGCCGCTGCGCAGGAGTCGCTGCGGAGCCCTTTCCTGCTTCCCTCGGGCTCAGACCGAGGCCGCCGGCCTTCGCTTCAGCGCGCTGCGCCTCGGCGCCTTCTCATCAGCTCCCCAACCTCGCGCTCGGCTTTCTGCTCGACTTCCATTGCGTCGGGCGCGGCGCAAAGGCTGAGCGCATCGTAGCCGCAAGCCGGGCGGTCGCTGCACGCTCCACACGCCCGCAGAAGGTGAGACGGGCGGGCGGGCGAGGCGGCGCTCGAGCCGGTTCCGCGGGCTTCCGCCGCCTAAGCCGTACAAGCCACAACACTGCTGCTTTACATGCTCGGCGATGCTAGGAGGCTGCAGAGCGACGAGTCGCACTTGAGCCGCCTCTCGTGAGCGCTCGCACCCTTTCAATGCCGTCACTCGCTCGAGGCGGACGCTCCCCTCAATTCCTCTTTTGAAGAGCGGGTTCCGCTTCTCGCAGCTCGGCCTTGAGTGTGAGGCACGTCTAGGTACTGAAAGAGCTATACATGCAGCGACGAGATCGCCGCGACCCGTCCTGCGGGTCCACCTGCAGCCGAATCTCCCGCTCGTCGACCTCTACTATGGACAGCAGCTCGTCTCCTCGACCGGCACCACCTAGATGAATTGCCACGTGACGGCGACCTGCAGACGAAGAGAGAGCTGCGTCAGTCGAGCAGTCCGGCTGAGGGAGCGAGGAGAGAGAGAGAGAGGGAGCAGGGACGCACCATCCCCTCCTCCTCGGTCGCGATGCTCGTGAACGCAACGTAGCTCATGTCGATGCTCTCGTTATTGTAGCACGTCGGGCACTGCACGTTCGAGGAGTCAGCTAGTGTAACTGGAGCTGGGAGAGAGAGAGCAAGACGCACCGAGTCGGCGACCATGGCGACGACGCTCTTGCCCGTGCTCGTGCGCGTCACTCGGACGTACTTGCCGCAGTAAGCGCCGTTGGCGTACGTCTTGGTCGGGAGCGCGACGATGTAGTCGGTGTCTGAGGAGGAGAGAGGGTCAGTCAAGGGCGCGAGAAAAGGCGAGAAGGAAGGAGTGCACGGACCTTGCATGTACCAGCCGCAGTTGCCCGGGTTGCCGCCCTGGTACTGCTCCTTGCAAGCTGTCAGCTATTGCTGCGTTCGAGAGGAGCGGAAGGAGAGCGCGAACGCACGTAGAAGGTCGCAAATCCGCCTTTGTACACGGGCGACGTCGGCTGAGGAGAGCTCGTGGTCGTGGTCGTGGTCGTGGTCGTCGTCGCCGTCGAGGTCGGAGCAGGGCTCGTCGTCGTGCTCGTCGTCGTGCTCGAGGTCGTCGTCGACTGTGCGGCGGCTAGGCTGCTCGAGAACGCCGGGTTCTTCGGGTTGGGGACGACCTTCGGGTTCGGGATGACGAGCGCCGGCGCGCGCTTTGCGAGCGGCGCGGGCGACGCGTAGATGCGAACGAGCTCGCCGGCATGCTGAGGGAGTGTCGAGTCGTACATGCCGAGGGAGGGAGGGATCGACCGCCAGTTCGTGAGGTCGACCGCCGGCGCGGCGTCGGCGACAGGGAGAGCCAGCCCCGAGGGGAGGAGGGCGGCGCACAGCGCCGTGAGAGCGAGTATGGGGAGCATGTTGATCGAGGGAACGGGGCGAAAGAGATAGGCGGCGGTCGGCGCGCGGTCGTCGAAGGAAGGGGTGGAGGGGGGAGAGAGGCGAGAGTCGGCCGGCCGAGGAGAGCGAGAAGCGAGAGGGGTGCAGGAGGAAGAGAGCCAAGGAGCGACGAGCAGGACAAGGACGACGAGTGCGCTGCGAGCAGGCTGCACGAGCCAGGGACTGTCGAGGGTCGGTCCCGGAACGAGCAGGTCAAGGTTCGACCGCACGGCGAGGAGAGCCGGACAAGGCGAGGGTGCCTCGTCGCGTCGAGCGCGTGCGCCGAACAGCCTTGTCGATCGCCTGCGCGTCAAGCGAGAGTCGCTCCGACAAGTGCCCCTGCCCGAGCGAGCCAAACGCCATCACCAAGCGAGCCTGCCGCACGCAGCTAATGCCGCCGAGCACAGCGTCAGGAGCGCACGCCCATGGTGCGCCGCGCTCCTTCCGGCAGGCTGTATGACAGCCCGCACAGGCAGGTCGAGCGCGGTGGGAAGTCGCCAATGACCAGAGCGGGGAGGGAGGCGGGCTCGCTTGCCGCTCCGAGCGAAGGCGCGGTAGAGTGCTCGGCTTGCACCTAGGGACGAGCATGCGCACTGCACGAGCCGTCGGCTTGGCCGGGTGGTCGTAGAGGCCGGGTGCGAAGAGCGAGAGGTGGGAGCGAGGAGGAGCGTCGCGCGAGCTGGGGAGGAGGAGGTCGGCTATCGCTCTCGCTCTCTCTCGCCGCCGAGGCGCTCTTTGTAGCTTCGGCACCTCGAGCAGCGCTGAAAGGAGGCCTGTGCACCCTCCCGAAGCCCTCTCGTGCTGTGTCGCGAGGTCGAGAGAAGCCGACGCCCGTGCTTGCTCGCCCTCCTCCTGCTCGCTCTGCAGTGTCTCGACCTGTGAGAGATGCTGTACGACGGCTTGACAGACTGCTCAGCGAGCTCAGTACCGCAGCACGAGAGCAGCGAGAGCAGTCGGCCTCTGTCGACGACCGACCCCGGCTCGCCTCCCCCGCGCTCCCCCCTCTCGCCGCATACACACACGGCGCAGCCTCGAGCTCACCCACGACAGCCTCGAGCATGGCCAGCTCGGACATCAACATCGACACGAGCAGCGCGCCCGGCCACCAGCAGCCCCGCCGAGCCTCGTCTGCGGCACACGCCTCGTCGACCTCGCGCACCTCGGTCCCTCCGGCTGGAGGCGCAGGAGGAGCACCCTCGTCGAGCAGCAGCGCTCCGCCGAGCAACAGCAACAACGGCATGGCCGCCCTCCCGCCAGTCGTCGGCCCCGACGGCAAGGTCCTCCAGGGCAACGCCCTCGTCAACGCGTTCAAGGGCGGCATCCGCATCGAGACGGCGAATGGCGGCGAGCGCACCAGCAGGGCCTGCCTCGCGTGCAGGAAGCTCAAGGTGCGCACCGTCTTCCCCTCGTCCTCGCCGCCTCGTTCCTGCTCGAGCGAGTCGTCCTCTCGGTGACGCTCAGGGGGGGGAAGTGGGGGCGAGGCGATCGAAGCCAGGGCACAGGCTCGCCTCGTGTGAGGATGCCTGCGCTCCTGTGCGCGACTCGAGCGCTCGAGCCCGACGCCGAGCTGCAGCACGCCTCGCTACGAGGGGCGGCGAGCGCTGTCTCGACCGGTCACGAGGGAGCGACGAGACGGCGGCGACGCGGATTCAGCAACCGAGCCTCACCTGCGTCGTGTCCACCTTGACTGACACCCCTACTCTTCCTGCAGACTCGCTGCGACGGTGCCGAGGACCCGCCCTGCAAGCGGTACGCTCTCGCCGTCCCTTCGTTCCTCGTCCGCCTTCTGAGCTGACTCGTCTCTCCTGTGCGCAACAGCTGTCGAGCAGGCGGGCACGAGTGCGTCTTCGTCGAGAGCAAGCGCGGGAAGCGACCGCCGAGGTGCGTCAGCCGTTCTCACCTCACCGCCCCGTCTTCTCCGGCGCTCGCACTGACCCCTCTCTCTCGCGCGCAGGACCAAGGTCAGCGAGACGACGCTGCAGGACAAGTTCCGCGAGGTCGAGCGCACGCTCTCGGTCGTGCTCGACTCGATCGGGTCGGGCGAGAAGCCCGACGCCAACGCGCTCTCGCAGCTGCAGGCGTCCATCGCCGAGGGGCTCGAGAGCACGCCCGAGGCGGTGAGCTACGACCGCCGCCGCCGCTACTCGACCGCCGACATGAGCTCGTCCCGCTACTCGGTGCCGCCACCGGACGGCGGCGGCGACAACCGCAGCCCGTCGCCGTCGTCGGACGTGCCCGACCTCGTCGGCGGCGGCGTCGACGGTCCAGCCGTCAAGCGCACCCGCTACGACACCGAGGCCTACTCGCAGTACCCGCAGTACAACCAGTCGCCGATCATGGGCGGCAACCTCGCCGTGTCGCCGCACTCGACCTCGACCAACCCGCCGGGCAGCGTCCAGCTCCCGCAGCTCGCCCTGCCCGTCGTCGGCCCGCCTCACGTCAGCACGAGCCCGGCGAGCAACGTCGCGCCGCACCTCCACCCCTCGCCGTCGAACCCGTCGCCGTCGAGCCAGCCCGGGCAGCAGCCGGCGCCCTCGCTCGCCATGCTCGCCGACGCCTCGCTCGCCGCTCAGATCGACGGTCGCTCGAAGCTCACCGGCCTCGACGCGAGCTTCAACCTCAGCACCGTCACGGACGCCCTGCAGCGCAACAACGACCGTCTCGGCGGGCCCAACGGCGAGGAGGACCTCGGCAGGACGCCGGCCGTCCTGAGCAAGGGCATCGTCACGCCCGAGCTCGCCGTCGAGCTCTTCACCGTGTGCGTGCACCTTCACCTCACTCTGCAGCGCTCGTGCTCGAGACGCCGAGGCTGACTCTCGACTCCCTCGCCGCGCAGGTTCTTCGACTACGCCTACATCCACCTCCCCCTCCTCGACCCGGCTAAGCACACGGCCCCCTGGGTCTGCGCCACTTCGCCCTTCCTCTTCACGGTCATCCTCGCCGTCGCGTCGCGCTTCCACCAGGACCCGACCCTCCACAACAAGATCTACGACGAGGCGCACGCCTGCTTCGTCGAGTGCGTCAGCGACGGCGAGCGCTCGATCGAGAGCGTCCAGGCGTGCTGCATCCTCACGGTGTGGACGTACCCGCCGACCGGCGAGAGTGCGGCGGCGGGCAGGGAGGAGAGGCCCAAGCGCGCGTGGCTGTACGGTGGAGCGGTGCGTCCCTTCTCTGTCTCTCCCCATCCCTCCTACCTTGAGGCCGCACATGCTGACGAGCTGTCGCCGCAGGCCGTCCGCATGGGTCTCGAGCTCAACCTGTTCCGCCCTGCGCCCTTCGTCGACGCGCATCTCTCCAAGCCGGGCAACCTCGGCAAGGCCAACCCGTGGATCTCGCTGCCGCGCGAGGGGCCCGAGGCGGTCAGCGAGCAGGAGGTGTGGGACGCCCTCAACAGGGAGCGCACCTGGCTCATGCTCTTCGTCATCGACCACAAGTGCGTCGCCGTCTTCCTCTCTCTCCCGAGCCGAGCCGGGTCGACTCTCTCGCTCGCACGCTTTCTCTCGACGCTCGACGTGGACTGACGCTCCCCCTCTCCTCTCCCGCAGCATGTCGGTCGTCATGGGCCGCCCGTACCAGATCCAGGAGGCCAAGCCGTACTTGCTCCCGCTGCACCCGCAGTGCCTCCCCTTCGACCTTGGTGCGTCTCCTCTCCCTCGCCCTCTTCTCCTCGGCTTCAGCCTCGCACTTGAGCTCTCGAAGAACAAGAGCAACTCCCTTACGAGCCTGCACGCCCGCTCGCAGGCGTCATCGCCCATGTCGAGCTCCAGACGATCATCGGCCAGGTCATGGACACGTTCCGGGACCGCCTCTACGGCCTCAGCTGCGCGAGCGACGAGATGCCGAGCCAGGTCGTCATGAAGGTGCGTCCGGTTCTCCCTGCCCGTCGCTCTCGCTCGCCCTTGCTGACCTCGTCGACCCTCCCACTCTCGCTCGCAGCTGTTCAACTCGCGCATGGACGAGTGGAAGGCTCGGTGGTGCCCCGTTCCGGGCGAGCCGATTGCCAACAACCTGCAGCTGTACCACCACGCGAGCAAGCTCTTCCTCAACACGATCCCGCTCCACACGATGCTCCGCAACGGCGACGCGTGCGACGACCCCGACTCGGTCTCGTCGACCATCTCGTCGGCCTCGAGCCTCCTCTCGCTCGGACACGCCTACGCCGAGCTCGGCGTCCTGCGGCACTGCCCCGACGTGCGTCCCTCTCGAGTCTCTCGCCTCCTGCCTCGCCCGCGAGTGCGCTCTGACCCTCTCCTCGTCCTCCCTCCCTCCTCCACCCTACAGGTCAACTTCCTCTTCATGCTCTACTCGACCGTCTTCCTCGTCAAGGTCCGCGTCTCGAACTCGCGCTTCGCCCAACTCGTCGACCCGAACGAGCTCGAGGGGCAGCTCCTGCAGCTCATGAAGGACTGCCAGGAGGCGGCCCAGGGCGACCACCGCCACGCCGCCATGACGTGCTACGTCATCGTGCGCGCGCTCGGCGCGAGCTGGAAGGCGCTCGAGACGGGCGCCGGCGGCGCGCGCAGCCGCGGGACGAGCATCCGCGGCGACGAGGAGGACGCGAGCGTCGCCGCGACGGCGACGGCGGGTGCGCCCGGGTTCGGCAGCGTGTCGCAGGTCGCGTTTGACCCGACGCTCGCCGCCTCGACGTCGAGTGCCGGCACGGCGACGAGCTCGGCCGCTCGGACCGGCGGCGGCGGCGTCGTCAACAACGGCAACCACCACCTCCCGCACGTGTCGCTCGCCGGCGCCATGCCGCCTTCGCCGGCGCCCCTCTTCACGCACCCCTTCACGGGCATCTCGACGCCGGGCGGCTCGAACCCGTTCAGCAACCCGTTCGCGGCGTCGAGCGCCGCCGCGACGCCCGTCCCGGCCTACGCCGGCGCGACGGCCGACCGCCGCCCGGGCACGCTCAGCGGCGCGCAGACGCCGAGCGCGTTTATCGGCAGCGGCATGTTCGACGGTGCGCCGCTCCCGGCGCAGCAGCTGCCGACCGAAGGCCCCGGGGACGGCGTCGACAATTTCCTCAACGACACGCACTTCTTCGGGTCGGTCCTGATCGGCCGAGGCGCGAGCGGCTTCTTCGACTGGCCGTGCGTCCCTCTCTCTCTCTCTCTCTCGCTCTCTCCATGTCTCTCTCTCCGGCGACGAGCGAGCGAGAGCACAGCTGACCTTGCGCTCGATCCTCCTCCGCCCGCAGAGAGGTCGCCTCGTCGCTCGACCCTTTCGCTACCACGACCGACCTGTCGGACCCGTTCGGCTTCGGCTCGTTCTCGTACCACCCGGGCGGCGGCAACACGGCGGCGCCGACGCCGAGCATCTCGAGCGCGGCGCAGGGGGACCCGCTCGCCGCGGCGGGCGGCGGCGGCGAGGGCAAGAAGGCGGCTTGAGGAGGGCGGGGAGGGAGCGAGAGCTTGATTATCTGTGCGTGCTTGCGGCAATATGAGCCCTCTGTACTTTTGCGAGCTGTGCAACCTCGAGCAGCGATTTTGTCTTTCTCGAGCGCCGCTCTCGCCGTCTCTCTCTCTCTTTATGAAGAAGCGTTCTCGTGAGATTCTGCAGTACAATGCCGTCTAGTGTGCCACGTCCTCCTCGTCGTCCACCTCGTCGCCGAGCTCGCTCAGGCTCAGGGAAGCGTCGCGCCGGCCTTGGCGTCCTGGTCCTCGCCCTCGTCGAGCAGCACGAGCGCGACGTTGGCGTCCTTGGGCATCATGAGCAGCTCACCCTCGAACGTGATCTGTCGCCGAGGAGAGTGCAAGAGCTGGGTCAGCGAGTGAGGCGAGGAGGGAAAGGTCTCGAGCGGGGCGAGTCGAGGAGGACGAGCGGAACGCACCTTTTTTTGCCGCTTGGCGGACCGCAGCGTGCCGTTCAGCGCCTCCACTGCATCGCAAGAGAGCGAGGGTCAGACCCTACGGGCCATGCAGAACCGCAGAACCGCAGAGAGCCCGTGCGAGCTGGACAAGGCGAGGAGGAGGACGACGCACGAGTGTGCTGCGTGTGCTCGAAGATCTCGCCGTACGGGGCCTCGATCTTGCCGCTTGCCGGGTTGCGCTTGCCGTGCGTCTTGATGGCGACCTGGAAGAGGGAGAAGCGGGCGTGGCGAAGCGGGGAGAGGTGGGGGAGGGAGGAGAGCGAGGTCAGCTGGGCGCTAGCGAAGGGGAGAAGGAGCTCGACACGCACGATGAGGACCCCGAGATCGTGTGCGCTCTGCACTGCGGGCGAGGGTGAGAGCGCAGGAGGCGGCGAGAGTGCGAAGGCGATGAGGAGGCGGGGAGGGAGAGAGAGGGCTCAGGACAGTCAGCGCACGGCTCTGCACGCTCCAACAGAAAGTAGGACGCACTTGTAGGGAGGTAGACAGCGGCTGTCCTTGGTGAGGAGGCGGAGCTGGCTTGAGCGGCGCTCGCTCGTCGTCGTCGTCAGCGATCGCGGAGCTGCCTCGCACGACGCGCTCCGTTTGTGCGCGCGAGTGGCTCGCAGCAGAGCGACGATGCACATCGAGGCCTTGCATGGCACAGCGCTCGGAACGAGAAGCTGAGGAGGCGCGTGTCGCTCTCGAGGCCGCGCTGCATTACAGAAGGCGACAGCGTGCGCCGCAAGCCACTGCGCACTCCTGTTCTGGCTTCGAGACAAGCGCAAGAGCCCAAGAATGACCCTCACAGGTAGCGAAAGGCGGAAAGCCGACGTCGGAGCCATGGAATGCGCCGAGAGAGCACGCGCCGACAAGCTTCTGCGCTCGACTCGACGGCGGCTGCATCGATCGACAGCTAAGCCAGCTCGTAATGCTAGCTTGAGGTGTGCTGCTGCGCCTTGCCTCGAGAGAAGAGCCGTGCGCAGGTCGACGAGCGAAGATGGGCAGCGAGAGCAAGAGCTGCCAAGCTCGCAGCAAGCTACAGCACGCCAACTCGCTCGCCGCGTTCCGAGATACAGACAGGCGCGAGCATACAGCGTAACAGACCGCAGAGAACAGGCCAGAACCGGGCTCGAGGGGTGCGATGGCGACCGAGACGAGTTGGCGAGAGGGAAGCGGAAGCTGGGCGAGCAGCAAGTGGCGGGAACGCTGTGCGGGCGTAGCAGAGGGGCGCAGCGCATCGCCAGAAGTGCTCTACTCCGACTGAGCGAGTCTGAGCTGGCCTCGGCGGTGCGCGGTGAGCGGTCGAAGGACGAGAGGAAGCGGAGGAGGGACGAGGCGAGGTCGGCTCGACACCTCGACGCCGCCGCTCGCCAGAAGCGCAGCACTCGGCCAGGCACTCTTCCTGCCTGCACACCCGCACCGCCAGCTACTCAGCCAGCCAGCCCGCCTTCGCCGTCGCCCTCGCCGCCTTCTCATCTCCCCTCGCCTCTCCCCTCCTTCCCCGCCTCGCCCACCGCACAGACGGCCACGATGGACGCGTCCCTGTACGACGAGTTCGGCAACTACATCGGCCCCGAGGACGGCCTGTCCGACCAGAGCGACGACGACCAGGACCAGCACAACCTCGAGCCGTCGCCCCCGCCGGCTCCGCTCCGCGCCTACGACGACGACGACGATGAGCACGCAGCAGCCCTCGACGGTATGCAGGTCGACGGTGCGTCCCACTTCATCCTCTGGTCCACGGCGAGCGAGGCGAGGTCGGCAGGACCCGGCCTGGCCGCGACAGCAGGCGGGGTAGATGAGCTCTTCGCCAGCTCGTGCGGCGTCGGTAAGCACGGCAGCAGCTCCAGCGAGGGGACCTGTGCTGCGCGAGCGGGACGGCCGGGCGGGTGCGGCGGCGAGTCGATGTCGCGCTCACGACTCCGCCTCGAGGCGGATCCCGCTCGAGCTGCCTGGAGGGTGTCGACCGCGGCCTCTCCGTGCGCGAGCACGCTCTCACCAGCATACCCTGTCGTCCTGGGAGCAAGCGCTGACTCGCCCCTCTCCCTCTTTACCTCCTCGTCTCGCAGATGTGCCGAGCTCGAACGCGATCGTGCTCCACGACGACAAGACGTACTATCCGAGCGCATCGGCCGTGTACGGCGCCGACGTCGAGACGATGGTCCAGGAGGAGGACGCGCAGCCGCTGTCGATGCCCATCATCGAGCCTGTCCGCACGCGCAAGTTCCGCCTCGGCGCCGCAACGGGGCCAGAGCGGCGATGGGACGACCAGTGCGTCTCTCTTCGACCTCTCCTCGCTGATGATGCACCCGGAAACGGTCGAGCTGACTCCAAGGTTTTGTCCTGCAGGTTCCTGATGGGCCTGGCGTCGAACCCGGACTCGATTCGCAACATCGCCGTCGTAGGCCACCTCCACCACGGCAAGACGTCGCTCATCGACATGCTCGTCCACGAGACGCACAAGGTCGACGTCGACCCTCAGCAGCCGGTGAGTCCCATGCTCTCGTTGCAGCACCTGTCGTCCGCCCGCCGTCCTCGAGCTGACCCCGAGCGGCTTGTCCCCCCTCTTCTTCGTCGTGCAGCTCCGCTATACCGACACGCACATCCTGTCGCAGGCGCGCAAGGTCTCGATCAAGTCGACGCCCATGTCGCTCGTCCTGCAGAACACCAAGGGCAAGTCGTACCTCGTCAACATGATCGACACGCCCGGCCACTCGAACTTCGTCGACGAGATCGCTGCGGGCGTGCGCGTCGCCGACGGCGCCGTCGTCGTCGTCGATGCGGTCGAGGGCGTCCTCCTCACGGCGACGCAGACGATCCAGCACCTCGTCAAGAACCGCATCCCGATCACGCTCGTCGTCAACAAGGTCGACCGCCTCATCCTCGAGCTGCGCCTCCCGCCGGGCGACGCCTACTTCAAGCTGCGCCAGACGATCGAGGAGGTCAACACGGTCATCTCGGAGCTCGACCCGGACCCGGCCCTGCGCGTCTCGCCCGAGCGCGGCAACGTCGCGTTTGCGTCGGCCCAGATGGGCTGGTGCTTCACGCTCAAGTCGTTCGCCAAGATGTACGCCGACACGTACGGCCCGATCGAGCTCGAGCCGTTCGCCGCCCGCCTCTGGGGCAACATCTACTACCACCCGGACACGCGCAAGTTCTCGAGGGTCGCCGCACCGGGCGCCAAGCGCGGCTTTGAGCACTTTGTCCTCGAGCCGCTGTACAAGCTCTACTCGCAGGTCCTCGGCGAGGACTCGGACAAGCTGCGGCACACGCTCGAGCAGCTCGGCATCCACCTCAAGCCGGCCGCGTTCAAGATGGACGCCCGCCCGCTCCTGCGCCTCGTCCTGCACCACTTCTTCGGCCCGGCGAGCGGCCTCGTCGACATGGTCGTGCAGCACGTCCCGAACCCGCGCGACGCGGCGCGCGCCAAGGTCGAGTCGACCTACACGGGCGAGCTCGACTCGCCGCTCGGCAAGGCGCTCCTCGCGTGCGACCCGGCCGGCCCGCTCGCGATCCAGGTCGTCAAGCTGTACCCGTCGCCGGACGCGACCGAGTTCCGGGCGTTCGGGCGCGTCCTGAGCGGCACGGCGCAAGTCGGCATGGAGGTCAAGGTCCTCGGCGAGGGCTACTCGCCCGAGGACGACGAGGACATGGTGCACCAGCAGATCGGCGCTGTCGTCATCGGCGAGGCGCGGTACGACATCGAGACGGACGCCATGCCGGCGGGCAACTTTGTCCACCTGTCGGGCGTCGACTCGAGCATCACCAAGACGGCGACCCTGATTGCCGCCGACTACGACGCGTCCGAGCTGCGCATCTTCCGTCCCTTGGCGCACTTCACCCAGTCGGTCCTCAAGGTGTCGGTCGAGCCGCTCATGCCGTCCGAGCTGCCCAAGATGCTCGACGGCCTGCGCAAGGTCAACAAGACGTACCCGCTCGTCGAGACGCGCGTCGAGGAGTCGGGCGAGCACGTCCTCGTCGGCACGGGCGAGCTGTACCTCGACTGCGCGCTGCACGACCTGCGCAAGATGTTCGCCGAGATCGAGATCAAGGTATCGGACCCGGTCGTGCGCTTCTGCGAGACGGTCGTCGAGACGAGCGCCCTCAAGTGCTACGCCGACACGCCCAACAAGAAGTGCGTCCTCTTCCTCTTCAGCTCACTCGCCTGTCGTTGCTTCACGAGCCTTCGTCGCTGACTCGTCGCTCGCCCTCCTCGCTCGCAGGAACAAGATCACGATGATCGCCGAGCCGCTCGAGCGCGGCATCGCCGAGGACATCGAGACGGGCAAGGTGTCGATCCGGCTGCCGCCCAAGCAGCTCGGACAGCACTTCCAGCAAAAGTACGGCTGGGACTTGCTCGCGTCGCGGTCGATCTGGGCGTTCGGGCCCGACGAGCAAGGGCCGAACCTGCTCGTCGACGACACGCTCCCGAGCGACGTCGACAAGAAGCTCTTGTACTCGGTCAAGGAGAGCATCAAGCAGGGCTTCCAGTGGGGCTGCCGCGAGGGTCCTCTGTGCGACGAGCGTGCGTCCCGCTCTCCCTCTTCTCGCTCTCTCTCCTCTCGCTCTCCCTCGACTGACTCCTGCGACCCCTCTCCTCCTCATGCAGCGATACGGAACGTCAAGTTCCGCCTGCTCGGCGCCGACTTGGCGCAAGAGCCGATCTACCGCGGCGGCGGGCAGGTCATCCCGACGGCGCGGCGAGTGTGCTACTCGAGCTTCCTCATGGCGACGCCTCGGCTGCAGGAGGTGCGTCCTCCTTCCTCCTCCCTCTCTTTCCTCCTCGTCGAGCGCTCGAGCTGACGAGCCACTCCCTGCAGCCCGTCTACTTTGTCGAGATCCAGACGCCGCAAGACTGCATCCCCGCCATCTACGAGATCCTCGCTCGCCGTCGCGGTCACGTCACGAAGGATATCCCCAAGCCCGGCTCGCCGCTGTACACCGTCCAGGCCTACATCCCCGTCGTCGACGCCAACGGCTTCGAGACCGACTTGAGGAGTGCGTCGTCCCTCCTCTCGCCCTCTCTCGCCCCGTCCTCGTGCTGACCTTGCCTTTCCCTCTCTCCCTCTTTGCTCGCCCGCAGCGCACACGCTCGGCCAGGCCTTCTGCCTCCAGACGTTCGACCACTGGTCCATCTGCCCGGGCGACCCGCTCGACAAGACGATCCAGCTGCGCCCGCTCGAGCCTGCACCGGCACAGGCGCTCGCGCGCGACTTTGTCCTCAAGACGAGGCGGCGCAAGGGTCTCAACGACCAGGTGCGTCCTCTCTCGCGGCTCTCGTCTCGTCTCTCTCGCTCGAGCGTCCTCGTTGCTGACCTCGTCGCCGACCTTCTCTCCTTGCAGATCAACGTCGCCAAGTTCCTCGAGAGCGACATGGTCGCAGCGCTCGCCGCGAGCGACTCGATGGACTTGCTCGGCTGAGCGGTGGATGCCGGCGAGGTGCAGGGAGCGCTGTAGCTGTGAAAGACGCCGTCGAGGCTGGCACTGTACGATCTTCGAGCCTCTCTCGCGCCCGTACCTCTTGAGAGCTTGTCGAGGAAGCGCAGGAGATGAAGAGAGCGGAGCCATGCACTGCAGTCCGTCGTCTCGACAAGTCGAACGAGCCTATCTACAAGAATCTCCGAAAGTGTCTGTGCGCCTCGTCGCGCCTCGTCCTCACTGCAGCGCAAGCGCGACGAGCGCACCCGCCGCAGCGACGCCAACGCTGATCAACGACGCCGGCGTCGCACCCGCCGCTGCGCCGACGAGCGCCGTCGCCGGCTCGGGCGAGGGGCTCGCACTGCTGCCGTCGAGCGCGCTCTCGAGTGTGCCCGCCGACGCGCTCGCGAACGACGTGACGACGACGCCCGTGCTCGCCGTCTCGAACGCCGTCACGGTCGCTCCTCCTGCAGCGGCATCGCTCGTCGAGTCCGCCCCGCCCGCCTGCGCCGCAGCAGAGCTCGGCGCCGCCGCCGCCGAAGCAGGCGCCGCCGCCGAGGCCGTCGTGCGCGTGAGCAGGCCCGTGCTGACGACGTCTTTGCTCCCCGGGAGCTGCGCCGTCGTCGTCGTCTCGGGGACGGCCGGCGCGGGCGCGACCGCCGACGAAGGCGCGCCGCCGCCGGCTGCTGCGGCTGCGGCTGCGGCGGAGCGCGAGGCGCGGATCGACGACGCGCGGTCGGCGAGGTTGCCCTCTGCGCGGCGCGCGAGCTCGGGGTAGGCGGCGAGGTCGGCGTCGAGGCCGGTCGAGCGCTTGAGCCTGCGCGGTCCGTGCGGGAGGCGGAAGGGAAGCGGGACGCGCTTTGAGGCCGGGTCGAGCGGCGCTTGCGCGTCCTCGTCGTCGTCGAGAAGGGAGGCTGCGCTCGGCTCGAGGGAGGCGGTGTAGACGACTGGGCGAGCTGCAAGGCGAGGTGGATTAGCTCTTGTCGAACGAGGTGGAGGGCAAGAGGAGCGAGGCGCGCACCTGCGTGCTGACGAGCCGAATCCTCGGGCAGGAAGATGTCGGCCGTGTCGGTCGCAGGCGAGGCGGCGTGCGCGAGCGAGACGAGGGCGAGGGCAGCGACGAAGAGGGTGAGGAGGTCGCGCGGCATGGTGTGGATGCGGGCTGAGGTTGAATGAAGGCGCAGGCGCAGGCGCTCGAGGCGAGGTTGAAGGAGGCTGTGCACGACCGGCGTGCAGGAGACGGGCGGGGTTGTCGATGTCGCGCTTGGCGGAAGAGTCGGGAGGCGGAGGAGGAGGGTGGTGGAGCGAGAGGCGAGAGCGCACCAGCACGAGCGAGTGCGAGGACGCAGCAGGAGTGGGTGTGCGTCGGCGAGCTCGCCGCCGTCTTCGCTGCCGATGCGCTAGCTTAGCGGCCGCGCCCACGACGCGCTAGCGAGATGGAGCTCGTCCGCGAGCGAGGCGAGCTCGACAAGGGCGGCCGCAGCGCTCGCTGGCGGGCTGTGCGAGGGCGGTACATAGAAGCCCTCGAGAGGTCGTAGCAGCCGTCACGGCCCAGCTCGGCGGTGGAGAGGCGAGGAAGAACGGCCAGAAGAAGTCGGCCGCCGCGTCGGAGCGCGGGCGCGAGCTGCTGCGGGCGACCCGACCCGGGGCTCGAAGAAGAGTGCTGCGAGCGCTTCCTCTCGCTCAAGGGCAAGCTTGCACGCTCAGCAAGAGCCTGCGCAAGTCGCCGACCAAGCTTCCCTCGAGCATCGTGCGAGAGGTGGCCGAAAAGCCGAAACAGCGCGCGCGCTCGAACCTCTCTCGCTTGCCGTCTCGCTCCTCGACACAGAATGGCACAGATTTCGATGACACAATTAGCCCTGGCTAGTGAGGGAAGTCGTACGAACGGCGGAGAGGGACAGAGAGAACGGCGAGGAGGAAAGAGTCGGCGAGGGAGGACGACCGAGGCGCTCAGAGCTTGCTCGCGCGCTCTGCGCCCGCCTGCGCCGCCGCCGTCGCACCTGCGTCGTCTGCAGCGTCGGCCGTCGTCGGGCTCGGTGCGTCGGCGGTCGAGGTGGGCGTTGGGCCGGTCGAGGAGGCGGGCGCAGGCGCAGACGAGGTCGGCGAGGGGATGTGCGACGTGACCCAGTCGAGGACGTAGTTGATCTCGACCCACTTGTCGTCGCCGGGCTGTGTCGGAGCAAGGGCGAGTCAGGATGTGCGAGCTCAAGCGCAGGGAGAACGAGGAGGAGGGCTCGAGCGGGAGAGACGGACCTCGTTGTGCATCTCGTGCTGCGCGCACGATACGAGCAGCGTCAGCATCTTGTCGCCGTCGTCTTCAATAGAGCGAGCTGAGTGGGACCTAGGAACGCACGTAGAACCCGGGGAAGCTCTTGAACGTCGCGTCGGCCGCACCGACCTCGCCCTTGACCTTGTCGACAAATTCGCGCGAGGCGTCGCAGTCGGTCACCTGCGCGCACGAGGTAAAAGGTGAGCTCGAGAGTAGACTCTTGAGTCGATGTAGCTGACCGTGCAGGAGAGGACGCACCTTGTCGGCCTCGCCGTGCACGACGAGCAGCGGGAGCGTCTTGGGGAAGCGCTTGTAGTCCCTGCTGACGATCGACTCACCCTGTACGCTCGGACTTTACGTCAGGACTGAGTTGCTGAGGGATGGCGATCGAGGAAGAGGAAGAGAGCGACGCACGCCGAGGAGCATGTCGCCGACGCCGCGGAAGGTGCCGACCTGCTTGCAGAGCGGGTCCTCGGCGTACGCCTTCTGGACGGCCGGGTCGCGGCACGTATCCTGCGCGCAGAAGAGGAGAGGGTCAGGTCGAGAGCCTCTCTAGTGCTGGGGGCGAGCTCAGCGCGACGCACCTCGGGCTTGACGGTCGCCTTGAGCGTGAGCGCGGCGCTGAGCTTGCCGATGAGGCTGCCGGCGCGCACGATGAGCGCAGGAGCCTTGACGCCCTTGCTCTGACGGAGGAGCGGGCTCGACGAGACGATGCCGGCGAGGCGGCCGACGAGCGGGCGGGGAGGGGTGCGAGTCGCATAGCCGAGGACGAGGGCGCCGCCCATCGAGTGACCTGTGCGCGGGGCCCAGGGTCAGCTGTACTCCGGCTCGATGGAGGGGGAGAAGGAGCGCACCGTAGAGGAAGAAGGGGACGCCGGGGAACAGGCCGAGGGCGTGCTCGAGGAAGTGGTCGATGTCGCCGAACTGCTCGGGCCAGGACGTGACGCCCTGGGTGTGCTTGGGCGTGTAGGTCGCCGTCTTGCCGAAGCCTGCAGGGTGCGTACCAAGGGTCAGCTGTGCGGGCCAAAGGAGGGATGAGCGAGAGCGAGAGGGGCGCACCTCGCTGGTCGTAGGCGAAGACGGCGATTCCCTGCTCGGCGTACTTGGGGAAAACGTGGTCGTAGCGCTCGACCCGCTCGATGAAGCTGCACAGCGAGCATCAGCGTGTGGATGGCGATGGCCCCGAGAGAGAGAGAGAGAGGAGAGAGGGCGACGGACCCGTGGACGAAGAGGAGGGCGGCGCGAGGGTTGCCCGCCGGGAGCCACTGCTTTGTGAAGAACTTTGCGGCAGCAGGGCCGGTGAGATCGTCGGTCCTGGTGGTGGCCATGGCGGTGCGAGTGAGGCGGTTGAGCGAGAGAGAGAGAGCGACGAACCGGCGACTCGGCTCAGTCCGACAGAGGTGGGGGCCACAGCCTCGCCGCAACCCCAGCCTGGCATTCTGAGCGGCTGGATCTACTCGCACGACCACTCCAGAGCCCTCCAGCTACCGCGAGAGCCCGCTCGAGGCGAGAGAGACGAGAGCGGCTTCATCTTCATCGCCGACATCGCCAGTCGCCGTCATCGCTTCCCTCACACCGTCTCTCGTCCACCAGGCCACCTACAGCGACCCGCCACCGTCTAGCAGCACCACCAGGCTCGCCGACCACAGCGCAGCCCGCCCGCGCAGAGCGAGTCGAGCCACCATGCTCCTCCCCCGACTCGTCCTCCCACTTTGCGCCCTCGCCTCGACCTCGACCGCCGCCTACCTCCCCGCCCAGGCCGTCCTCGGCAATGTCGACCCCGCCGGCCCCGTCGCAGCCGCCCGCCCGCCCCTCAAGGGCCGCTTCATCCACCTCACCGACGTCCACCCGGACCCGTTCTACCGCCCGGGCTCCTCCGAGGACGAGGCGTGCCACTTTTTCGCCAAGAAGAAGCACAAGTACAAGCACGACAAGCACGTCGGCGGCGGCAAGGGCAAGGACGGCGTGCGCGCGCGGGATCGAGCTGCTCGGGCCGGTCAAGACCAAGACGAGGCGGGCCAGGGCGACGACGACGGCGCAGTCGTCCTGTCCGACAAACCTCGCACAGCGGGTCACTGGGGCCTCCCCATCAGGTGCGTCCAACTCATCCCGCACGGCCTCGTCGAGCCCGCCTTACCGAGCCTGACCCCGTCGCCCTCTCCGTCTCGCAGCGACTGCGACTCGCCCCTCGCCCACGTCAACGCCACGTTCGACTGGATCGAGCAGCACTTCAAGGGCGAGGTCGACTTTGTCGTCTGGACGGGCGACAATGCACGGCACGGTGCGTTGACCTCGCTCTCGAGTCGAGCCCACGTGCGACCCCTTCGCTGACTTGCGCTCGCGCCGCCTCGCAGACATCGACTCTCGCCTGCCGCGCTCGCTGCCCGAGATCTTCGAGCTCAACCAGTACATCGTCGAGCGGGTGCGCAAGACGTTCGGCAAGGATGTGCCCGTCGTCGCGAGCGTCGGCAACAGTGCGTCCCTCTGCCTCGCTCCTCTTCCTGCGCCGCGAGCTGACGTCCTTACCCCCGCAGACGACGTCTACCCGCACAACGTCATGTTCCCAGGCCGTGCGTCCTTTTTCCCTCGCCCTTCGCCAAGAGCAGGAGCTTGTTCTGACCCTCGCCGTCTCCCCGCTGCAGCCAACAAGGTGACGAGCGGCTTGCTCGACATCTGGAAGCACATCATCCCCGAACACTTCCTCCACACGTTCGCTCGCGGCGGCTACTACTCGGTCGAGGCGGCCGGCGGCGACCTCCTCCTCGTGTCGCTCAACACGATCTACTTCTACTCGCGCAACACGGTCGTCGACGGCTGCCCGCCCTTCGACGAGGACCTCGCCTCGCCCCGCACCCTCTCCTCCTCGTCGCCACCGTACCTCACCACGCCCGCCTCGCCCGCCTCGCCCGAGGCCGCCGCGCTCTTCGCCGCACACGTCGCTGCCCGGACGACGACGCGCGACATGGACCCAGGCACCGAGCAGCTCCTGTGGCTCGAGCAGCAGCTCGTCCTCGCGCGCGTGAGGGGCATGCAGGTCATCCTCACCGGCCACGTGCCTGCGACCGAGTCGAACTGGTACGATGGGTGCTGGACGCGCTACGCCGAGCTCGCTCTCGGCTATCAGGACACGGTCGTCGGGTGCGTCTCTCTCTCTCTCTCTTCTCCCTTGCGCTTCAGGCTCTCGCTCGCGCACGTACTGACTCGACCTCTTTCTCGCAAACAGGCAGCTGTTCGGCCACATGAACGTCGACATGTTCTCGTTCGTGCAGGAGGCCGACACGTCGTCGACGAGCGCCTCGTCCTCTCGCCCTCGAGCCGGCACCTCGCCCGCCCCGAACGAGCGTCTCGTCGTGCCCTTCTCGGCGTCGATCGTCGACGGCCTGCACGCCTTGTACGACTCGCTGCCGGCGCTCGACAAGCTCAGGGAGCGCGACTACCTCCCCGTGCACGTCAACCCGAGCGTCATCCCAACCTACCTCCCCGGCCTGCGCGTCTGGGAGTACAACACGTCTCGGCACGCCCGCGAGCAGACGCTCGAGCTCGTCAGGGCCGAGCAGGACGGCGACGATGCCGAGCTCTTCTCGTCGTCGACGGCCGGCTCGACGCTCGAGCGCCTCGCCGCCGCGCTCACCGGCGGCACCTTCAAGCCGCATCGCGAGCGCCCGACCGACCCGGACCGCCCGCCCAAGCAGCCGCGGCACTCGTCGCCGCACGCGCCGGCGCGCCGCAACACGTACCTGTCGCCGCTCGCCTACACGCAGTACTACCTGCCGCTCTCGAGCTTCGAGGCGCCAGGCGTCGCCAACGGGAGCGTCGCGCCGCACTGGGAGGTCGAGTACACGACGCTGTCGACGTCGGAGTTCGCCAAGCGGCTCGTGCGCGCCTCGCCCTCGTCCTCCTCCTTGGCGCACGACCCGCTCTTCCCGCTCGACACCCTCCCCGCCCGAGTGCGCGCCCTCCTCGCCTCGCCGCGCGTGCGCTCGCCCGCCGCGCTGCACGCCCTGCGCCGCGCGCTGCGCCGCGCAAAGCTCACGCCGTACGACGGCGTCCTGTCGGCCGACGAGGGCCTCACGGTGCGCGCATGGGTGCGCGCCGCGCGGTGGGTTGTCGGCAATGAGGAGGGGAGGGACGGCGGCGAGGGCGAGGGGCAGTGGGAGGCTTACCGCGAGAGGATGGGCGTCGGTAGCGGCGAGTTGTAGACTGAGGGCGAAGGAGCAGGGCATCGTATATCTGCATGTTGTCTCACTCTCTCCTGAGCGAGGCTACACGAGCTTTGTGGATCAGCAAGGCGAGCGAGAGCTGTTGTCGCCGTGGAGAGCGACTTGAGGAGAGCCGTTGCTGCGGGGAGTCCTCGCTCGACGACGACGCGCTCGTGCCGGCAGCTCAGCCCTGCTGCACGGCTCTCTCTTTGCTCTACTGCTGCTCGCACGACTCAAGACCACTATGTGCGCTCAGAGACGGAGACACAGCCATTCAATTCCAGCCTCCCAGTCCCCTTCTCGTCCCTCTCGACCTCGTCGCTCCCTCGCCCTCGCACACGCGCACCCTCTCAGCCCATGTGCGCCCGGTAGTCCCACCCGCTGAGCTTCTTGCGGCCCATGACCTGCCCGGCGTCGAACGGCCTCGGCGCGGGGAACTGGGCCGACGGCGGGAACGTGCGCGTCGGCGCGTTCGGGAGGGCGAGGACCGACGGCGGCGAGGGGACTGCGGGCGGGCGAAAGGAAGCGAGTCAGTACAGGGTTCGACAGCTTCGGAGGGAGAGAGAAGAGAGAGAGACGCACTGCGCGAGAGGCTCGAGCCGCCGTTCATGCTCGGAGCCGGAGGAGCGCGCGCCGGCGCCGCCGCAGGTGGAGCCGGCGCCTGCCCGAGCCCCGCTGACGCAGAGCTGGCCGTGCGCGAATGACCCATGCCGACCGGTGGCGGCGGAGCGCGACCGGGCGGAGGAGGAGGCGGTGCGGCCGGGCTCGCGCGGCCGGGAGGAGGCGGCGGAGCGCGAGGCGGGGCGCTCGGCGCGGCGGCCGCCGCCGCAGGCGACGGGCCGGGAGGAGGAGGCGGTGGGCGAGGAGGAGGAGGCGCTGGAGCCGCAGGCGGAGAGGCGGGCCGTGGTGGAGGAGGGACGCGGCTCGGCGGCGGGGCCGGGACCGCTCGCTGAGGTGCGCTCGACGGAGCTGCCGGGGGCGCGACGGGCGGGCGCGAAGGCGCGGGAGGTGCGGGAGGAGGCGGTGGCGGGGGAGGGGGAGGCGCAGACGGCGCGGCGGCCGACGAGTTGCTCAGGAGCGAGTCCGGGACGGTCGGCGGGGCTTTGCGAGTCGGCGGCGCGGGCGTGGGCCGGCTCGGCGTGGGAGGGGCAGGCGGTGCGGCCGGTGAAGGGCGAGCTGGCGGCGCCGGGACGGCCCGCGGCGGCGGCGGTGCGGGCACAGGCCGGCCGGGCAGCGCAGGGCTCGCCCGAGCGGGAGGCGGCGGCGGCGGTCGCGGCGCGCTCTGCCCGCCCATAGGCGGTGGTGGAGGAGGAGGGGGCGCTGCGGGAGGGCCTCGACTGGCGGGTCCAGGCGGAGGCGGCGGAGGGGGAGGAGGTGGGGGTGCGCCGCCGGGCGACGGGCGGCCGACAGGAGGCGGTGGCGGTGCGACCGGTGGCCGGCTCGGCGGTGCGGCGGCGGGTCGAGGAGGAGGAGCGACGGGCGGGCGAGGCGGCGCGCTCGGCGGAGCTCGAGGCGGGGCGACAGGCGGCCGACTGGGCGGAGCTGCGGCAGGTCGACCAGGCGGAGGAACTGGAGGTCGACTCGGCGGGGCGACGGGCGGCCGGCTCGGCGGGGCGACGGCCGGGCGACTAGGCGGTGCCGGCGACGCACGACCGGGAGGCGGTGGAGCTGCAAGGGGCGAGAAGAGTCAGCGACCGAATCGAGAGGACGAGGCGCTAGAGGACGAGGTGCGAGAGGACGAGGGAGCGCACCTCCTCCGAGAGAGCTCGCGACGGGTGCGCCCGTCTTCTTGAGGGTAGGCATGCCGACGCCTGCAAAGATGCCGGCGAGCTGGGGCGGCCTGTCGGTGTCGTCGGCCGCCGACGCCCCACCGCCGCCGGGGACGGGAGGAGCGCGAGGAACGGCGGGAGCACCTCGACTAGGCGCACCGCCGCTCTCGTCGAGTACAGCACCTGCAGGAGGGAGAGCGAGTCAGTGTTGGGCTTCTGGGCTGGACGGGGAATGGGTGCGGCTTGGGGAAGAGGTGCGAGGAGGCGGGGGACGGACCTGCGCCTACAGGCTTTGACTTGTCGACAGTGACGGCCTTCTTGAGGCCTTTGCCCTTCTGGATCTGGGCGAGCAGGCTCGAGTCCATGGCGGCGCGTGGTGGTGTTGTCGCTGAGGGCGGGTGCTCGGGCTAATGACGAGGAGGAGCGGGGAGGGGGAGAGCGGGCTGGCGAGGCCGGCGGGCGAGTGCGGCAGGCGGTGGGGGGCGCGGTGCTGGTCGCTGAGCTGCGTCGTAGGGGCTGTGCACGCTGTGCTGCTGGTGCGAGCCGTGAGGACGAGAGCTGCAGCCTCGTCGCTGCGAGCGGCGGCGGCTGGCGACCGCGCCGAGGGCCCGCTCTCGCGACGCACGGCACTGGAAATTGTCAGAGTGTTACCGAAACAGCTGCATTACCTTCACAAGCTCGTACAGCTGCCCAACGAGCTGCTCGAGGTGAGCGACGCCGGCTCCCCCGCCTGGTCGGCTCGCGGCCGCCGAGCCGGGTCCGTCTCCTCCTTGCTCCTCCTCTGCTCTCGCTCCTACACCTCTCGCACAGCTCGGCACGCCATGTCCCGCCCCTCAGCAGAGCAGCTCAAGCACGCCCAGGACCGCACCATCGCCCGTCTCAACCAGGTCAAGACCCACTTCGACAGCCAACCTGGCTCGGGTCGCTTCAGCCAAAAGGTCGCCATCGTCACGGGCACCGGCTCGCAGAAGGGCATCGGGTGCGTCCCCTTCTCTCCCAGTCTAGCTCCTGCCGGCGCCGCTGACCCAAAGCGACCGTGTCCTGCAGCCGAGCCACCGCCCGCCTTCTCGCTCGCGAGGGTCCGTCAACCGCACCTCTTGCTCGCCCTTGCGCCCAAGCCTGCTCGCTGACTCTTGCCTTCCCTACACACGCAGGTGCAAAGGCCCTCCTCGTCCTCGACTTTGACGGCTCGACCCTCCAGGAATTCGCCGACGAGCTCGAGAAGAAGCACAAGGGCCTCTCGGTGCGTCCCCCGCCTCGTCACGAGCGCCTTTATGCAACTGCCACTCTCCGAGCCGGTCCCTGACACTACCTCATCCTCTTGCTCGACCGCAGGTGACCGCTGTGACGGGCGACGCCGCCGACTCGGCCCTCGTCGAGTCGCTCTGCCAGCGCGCGCTCAAGGAGCACGGCCGCCTCGACTTCTTCTACGCCAACGCGGGCATCACGGGCGCCAACTTCCACCTGCCGACTATGGACGAGGAGGGCATCATGGAGGTCATGCGCGTAAACTTGCTCAGGTGCGTCGTGCCGTTCTCGCTCGTCCACTCGGTTCTCGAGCTGCGGCTTTTTGAAGAGCCGCAGAGTCGAGTGCAGTCACTCGACCGAGTGAGCTGACGGTTTGCCCTCGCAGCTGCTTCCTCGCCGTCAAGCACGCGTCGAACGCCATGAAGGAGAACCCGGCCGAGGCGGCGGGCGGCAGCATCGTCCTCACGGCTTCGGGTCCGTCTCCTTCCCTCCCTTCAGCCTCTCCTTGGGCCTCTCCTGACGTCTAGAACGTCTCGCAGTGGCTGGTATCCGCTCGGGCGCAGGACCGATGGACTACAGGTACGGCTCGCTCGCCTTCTCAAGCCGCGAGCCGCACTGACCCTCTCTCGACCTTGCACTCCCTCACAGCGCTTCGAAGGCGGGCGTCATCAACCTCGCCAACACGTCGGCCAACATGCTCACCGGCACGGGCATCCGTGTCGTGCGTCCCTCGCTCTCCTCTCCCTCGCACGCTCCCCTTCGGCGCCCAGCCTCCCTGAGCGTCTCGCTGACCTCATTGCTCCCCGCCCTCTTCGCCCGCCCGCAGAACGCCATCTGCCCCGGCCTGATCGAGACGGGCATGACGACGTTCACGTTTGACCGGGCGCGCGAGCGCGGCACGCTCGGCAAGGTCGGGCAGCTCAACCCGCTCAGGAGGTGCGTCGGCGCTCTTCTCGCCTACCTCTCTTCTCTCGGGTCCTCCTAAAAAACGGAGGGAGGACGTCGAGGGGTGACCGGGCATCTTGAAGCGCGCTGACCCTCGTGCACGCGCTCGTCGACAGGTTCGGCATCGCCGAGGAGATCGCCCAGGCGGCGCTCTGGCTCGCGTCCGGTGCGTCCCTCGCCTGCTCCTTCTCGCTCACGACGTTCAGGGACTGACGAGATGCTCCCTTGCCCGCAGACGACTCGTCTTACGTGCGTCCCTCGTCACCTCGTCGCCTTGCGCTCTTTCCGTCGCCCGCAGCTGGCGCCGCCGCAGAGCGCCAGGTCGTAGACCGCCCGCGACGGTACGCTGACCTTGTCGCACCCCTGCAGGTCAACGGCATCCACCTGCCCGTCGACGGCGGCCTGAGCAGCTCGCTCCCTGTCGTGCCCGGCCAGAACATGTGAGGGGAGCTCTCGTGCGGGCTTCTCGGCGTTCCTGATCAGCGCTATGGTCTTTTGTGATGCAATTCAAGGTCTTTCAGTGCTTCATACGGTGCGAGAGAAGCGGGGAGCTGGTCGCGACGAGGACGAGCACACGCAACTTCGCCCCGCTCGTCCGCACTCGCCCCCTGCGGGCTGCGACGCGTCTCTACCTCGAGCGAGAGTGCCTGTGCACCGCCTTCACGCTCGAACGAGGCGCATCCATCGAGCCGCTGCACCGCCTCGCTGCTCGCGCCGCCGCCTGCCCTCGGTCGTCCTCATCTCCCTCGCCCTCCTCACCTCGCCTCGATGCGGGCATGTCGCCCCTCGCGCCTATAGCAGAAGCCGACGAGCCTCTGTACACCCGCACGCTGCCGGCCAGCGCGCGCAAGCCCGTCCCCTACTCGTCCCCGCCGCTCTCGCTCCCTTCGACCCCGGACGACCTCTCGCCTCGCTCGTCGCCCACTCCAACCACCAGCACCAGCACCGCCACCGCGCAAGCACAAGCACAAGCAGCGCGCTCGCGCTCGGCCGACCGCGCCGCGTTCAACGAGGCGCGTGCCCTGTACGACTCGGGCGTCTCCCTCGCGCGGGATGGCAACCCTCTCGCCGCGACGCGCCACTTCCGGCAGGCGGCCGTCGTGTTCGGCGACATGGACGGGCAGGAGAAGCGGCGCGACAAGAGCATGTGGCAGGCGGGCATGTGCTACGCGAGTTTGGGCATGAGGGCGAAGCGCGGCGAGAGGGAAACGGCGAGGGGTGCGCTCGAGCAGGTGCGTCCCTCTCTTCTTCGAAGTCCGACCTCCCTTGCCGACGTGCCGAAGCTGACGAAGCACCCCTCGCAGGCTCGGTCGTGCTTCCACTTCATCAACGAGCGCGCCAAGGAGGCCATGGCCGTCTTCCAGCTCGCGCTCCTCGCCCTCCCCGACCTGAGCCAGGCGACCGAGCAGCTCAAGGCGGCGGCCGTCATGTACGCCGAGCTCGGCGACGAGGCGCGCGAGGCCATGTGCTACGCCGAGCTGGGCCACCTCTTCTCGGCGTCGGACCCCGACACGGCCGTCTTCTTCCTCAAGCAGGTGCGTCCCCTCGCTCTCACCCTCCCTCATTTCAGACGCAAGAGCTCATGCACCTCTTCTCCCACGTGCAGTGCCTCCTCCTCTACCTCAAGCTCGGCGACTCCCACCGCGAGGGCAAGGTCCTGTACACGATCGGCCTCCTCGCCTCGTCTGCGGCGCTCGACGACCGTCGCACGGGCTACAACTACCTCGCGCAGGCGCGCGTCATCTTCCGGCGGCGAGGCGACACGGCCGACGAGGGCGATGCGTGCTACGCGCTCGGCAAGTCGTGCGTCAGGAACGGCGCATTCGAGCAGGCCGTCAAGTACTTTGAGGAGGTGCGTTGGGCTCCCTCTCGTCCTGCGGTATCTGAGACCCTTCTCAAGGGCTGCACTGACGCTGCTGCCTGTTGTCGGCGCGCGCAGGCCTCATCCCTCTTCCACTCGGCGCACCTGCCCGTCGACGAGGCGTGGGCGTCGTACCGCCTCGCGCTCGTCATGCTCAAGGTCCGCTCGGCGTCGCTCGCCATCTCGTACCTCGTCGACGCGCGGCAGCTGTTCGCCGAGGCGCCGAGCGACGAGCGCCACGCCGAGGGGAGCTGCTGCCTGCGGATCGCCGAGATCCTGAGCGGCGCGGTCGGCGGCAAGGAGGGCGGCGTGGACGTCAAGGACGACGTGCGGGCTGCAGAGTTCTTCGACGAGGTGCGTCGAGTCGTTCCATCGTTCGCGCTCGCTCGCTGGGGCGCCGTCCTGACCCGGAGCTGGACCTGCAGGCTGCGCGCCTCCTCGCCTCCGACAACTCGACCCCCTCCACGCCAACCCCTTCTTCGCGCTCGACGCCCACTACGTCTCGCACGCGCTCCCAGTCGCGCAAGCACGGCAAGACCGCAGCCGCGACGCCCTCGTCGCTCTCGCCCGCCGGCTCGTCGTCTCTGCTGCGTCGCCGCAGCACGATGAGCGTCGCCCGCGCCGAGGAGCGTCGTAAGCGTCTTGCGCTCGACGCTGTGGGGTCGGTCTCGGCGTCGATGGCGTGCACGGGCTCGAGCGCGGTCGGAAGCTCGGCGGGCGACGGCGGTGAGAGCTTGGCGGCGAGCGCGGGACACGGGCACGGGCATGGGCATGCGCACAATGAGGAGCAGGAGCTCGAGCAGGATGACGAGGTGCGCGAGAGCGGGCGGGCTGGAGGTCGCGCGGCAGGGAGAGCGGCGGCGGCGGTCGAGGGCGGAGGGGAGGGTGCGTGGTGGGCCGTGGGAGGTGCGTCCCTTCTCTCTCTCCTTGCTCATCCACCTTCCGAGGTCAACGTACTGATGCAGAGCTCCTCGCAGATCGCTGAAGCGTCTCGCTGACGGACACTCTCGAGGCGCGCGCCGGACGCCGTCCTCCTCTTCTCGCTCGCTCACGTCTCTCTCGACTCGGCCGTGCCGTCTTCACGCTGTGCAACAGACACTGTTATGCCTCTTGGTCGTCGGACTCGGGTCGAGCGAGATCTGCGTGCGGCAGTGAGCCGGGGCGAGCGAGTTGGCGGTGGGCGAGGTCGAGCAGGAGAGCGGGAAACTGCGGGCTCGTCGAGCGAGGAAGAGTCGCATGGCCGTGACTCTGTGATAGTGTTGCACGAGGGTGGCTGCCCTGCTCGACTGCTACGAGAGCGATCTCAGACTCGCTGTCGCCGCCGGTCCTTGTCGTCGTCGCTCGCAGCGAGACGAGGCTCGTCCGCCTGCTCACGCTCTCTCGCTCGACGCCGAGACAGCTCAACACCTTCACTCACATCCGCACACCCCGACAAGCTCGACGCCGCACCGCATCAGCCCATCGTCGTCGCCCTCGCCCTCGTCATCACCTCCCCACACCCACCCCGACTCGCTTCTCTTCGACAGCACTAGGACTCGCACGAATCGGTGAGCCACCTCTTCAGCTTTGTTGCAGCCGATCGAGTGCAGCGGTGGAGCCTCATGATGGGTGAGCGGGCGCAGGCGCGGACCTCGCGAGGTGTTCGGCCAGGTGGAGCGGGGCGGGCACCACGGCTGCGTCGCGCGAGGAGGGCGAGGGGGGCTGGATCTCTCCAGAGACGGCTTCAGGGCTCACGCCCTGGTTGGCGTGACGGCGCAAACCCCCCTCGCAGCGCACCGCCTCCTCGGCCCACGCACCACACAGCCAGCGAGCAATCCCTCCTCGAGCCCAGCACTGACTCTCTAGCTCATCCGCAGATTCACTATGGCCGAGTACGACACCCCGCTCGTGGTCGACAACGGTACCGGCGTGCGTCTCGCGCTCGCTCTCCTTCCCCCTCCCCACGCTCGAGGTGTTTAGGGGGCTGACCCACTCGTCGCCTGCAGTTCGTCAAGTGCGGCTATGCTGGATCCAGTGAGTCGACCTACCTTCTGCGAGATGCGGTCGTCAGCTCTTCGCTCGGCGGCCGGCTCCTGCTCGCCGATCACGTCGGCCTCACGAACCGACCTGACCTCTCCTCGCTGCGCGCAGACTTCCCCGCCCACACCTTCCCCTCCCTCATCGGTCGCCCCATCCTGCGCGCCGAGGAGCGCGGCCAGAGCGCGACGACGGCGGCGATCAAGGACATCATGGTCGGCGACGAGGCGTCCGAGTACCGCTCGTACCTGCAGCTCTCGCAGCCCATGGACCACGGAATAGTCAAGAACTGGGACGACATGAAGGTCCTGTGGGACTACACGTTCCAGGAAAAGCTCAAGGTCGACACGCAGGGCCGCAAGATCCTCCTCACCGAGCCGCCGATGAACCCGCTCAAGAACCGCGAGAAGATGGCCGAGGTCATGTTCGAGGAGTACGGCTTCGGCGGCATCTACGTCGCCATCCAGGCCGTCCTCACGCTTTACGCCCAGGGTGCGTCCCGCTCTCCCTCATCCCTGCCGCCACCGCTCGCACCCCAACTGACCCCACTCCTACCTCTCGCTCGCTCGCGCAGGCCTCCAGTCGGGCGTCGTCGTCGACTCGGGCGACGGTGTGACGCACATCGTCCCCGTCTACGAGGGCTTTGCGCTCCCGCACCTCACCAAGCGCCTCGACGTCGCCGGTCGCGACGTGACTCGGTACCTCATCAAGCTCCTCCTCATGAGGGGCTACGCCTTCAACCGCACGGCCGACTTTGAGACGGTCCGCCAGATCAAGGAGAAGCTGTGCTACACGAGGTGCGTCGGCGCCGTCTCTTCCCCTTTCTCGAGGACGACGAGTCGGCCGACTCGAAGCCTTGCCGAATTCGACGGGCGCGCGCTTACACACTGTTCCTCCGCAGCTACGACCTCGACCTCGACAAGCGGCTAAGCGAGGAGACGACGACCCTCGTTGAGAACTACGAGGTGCGCTCGTCCCTGTCGTCCCCTCTGCCCTCCCTCCACTGACACGGCCTCTTCACGCCCTCTCCCCTCTCGCCACCTCTTCCTCTCGCCTTCCGCTCGCAGCTCCCCGACGGCCGTGTCATCAAGGTCGGCTCTGAGCGCTTCGAGGCGCCCGAGTGCATGTTCCAGCCGCACCTCGTCGACGTCGAGCAGCCCGGTGTCGCTGGTGCGTTTCGTTGGCTCACTCTTCTGCTCTCGCCCTCGAAGCCGAACCTGACTCTCCTCCACGTCTGACCGCAGAGCTTTTGTTCAACACGATCCAGGCCGCGCCGGTCGACGTTCGCCAAGAGCTGTACAAGCACGTCGTCCTGTCGGGCGGCTCGTCCATGTACCCGGGCCTGCCGTCGCGCCTTGAGAAGGAGATGAAGCAGCTGTACCTCACGCGCGTCCTCAACGGCAACCCGGAGCGTCTCTCTGTGCGTCCTCTTCGTCTCTCTCTCTCTTTTGCCGCTCGGACCGCCTCGAGGCCTGAGCGCTGACCTCTTCCCTCTTGCGAGCGCCCGCAGAAGTTCAAGATCCGCATCGAGGACCCGCCTCGGCGCAAGCACATGGTCTACCTCGGCGGCGCCGTCCTCGCCGACGTGCTCAAGGACAACACGAGCTTCTGGGTCACCAAGGAGGAGTGGGAGGAGCAGGGCGTGCGCGCGCTCGACAAGCTCGGGCCGAGGGAGTAGAGCGAGACGGCGAGGACGTGTAATGGACCCTTCTGTGACTGTGTGTGCTTGTGCAGCGAGCGAGAGCCGTTTTGGCGTCGTGAGCGTCGAGAGGGACCGTGCGGGGAGACCAGGAGGAGCAGGTCGGGCGAAGTCGGCTCCCGCTCTCTTCCAGCTCTGCTGAAGGCTCGACACACGCCTCGAGGAGCACTGCGTCGAGTGTGAGAGCCCTGCGCGGTCGTCGAGTCGGATTCGCAGCCGTCACGCTCGACGCACGGTCCGCTTCCTTGTCTCGACCGTCCGTCTCGATGCTGTGCGGCCGCGAGCTCGCCTGGGCGGGCCGTGACCGTGACAAGTTGCTCGCACCACGTCCAGACGGCTCTCACGAGCGAAAATGCCAGAGCTGGGAGCTGGAACGAGGCGGATTGGACGACGAGGCGGTGACGACGAGCGAGGGGCGAGGAGCTGCCGACGAGGCTGCGTCGGGCGACGAGGCGATGAGAGCGACTAGTAGTGCAACTCTACACGGGAAAGCTCTGCACCCCTGCGACGAGCGACGAGGCGCCGTGAGAACTGGGAAGAGCGGCTCGCCTGCCATCGCTCGCGCGCTCCGCCCAAGTTCCTCGCGCCTCCCCTCGACCGTCCGGTCCTGCCTCGCGTCCGACTCTCCCTCGCTCTCGGCCCTCCGTCGCTGCGCAACGTCGCGCTCATCGCCCTCCTTGTCACACCGGGCGAGCGAGAGCACGAGACGGTCATTGGCGCAGCTCGCTGATGAGGAGGAGGAGGAGGACCGACCGCAGCGAGGTAAAAGGACCGCGACGCCCGCTCTTGCGCTAGAGCCTGCACCGAGAGGGTGAGCCGACTCGCGCAGCTGAGTCATCGAAAGCGTTCGACTGCACAAAGCGAGAGAGCAGACCAGCGCCGGCAGAATGGCGAGGTCGGCAAGACGAGCGAGGTTCGAGCGAGAAGACGGACATCGACTCGCAGTGTCCATTGCACGCTCTCTCTACGAGCTCGCTCGCAGTGTACATACTCTCCCACCTGCTCTACTTGGCCGTCTGCGCCTGCGGGAACCATTCCTCGTCCGGGTGCTCCTTGAAGTAAGCCGTCGCCCACTCGCTCTCGACCTTCTTGATGACGCGCGCCGGGTTGCCGACGGCGACGACGAACGGCGGAATGCTCTGCGAAGGGGGAGGGGGGTGCGTCAGTATGATACGAAAGAACGAGCCGAAGAGCTGGCACGACAGGCGGAAGGAGAACGGCAGCGAGTCGAGGAGCCGGCCGACGCACCTTGGTCACGACGCTCCCGGCGCCGACCGTCGTCCCGCGGCCAATCTTGACGCCGGGGAGAACGACGACCGACGCAGCGAGCCAGCAGTCGTCGCCGATCTCGATGGGCGCGCCCATCTCGGGTCCGGCGGTGCCGTGACGGATGGCCGGATCGGTCGGGTGCGTGCCGGACAAGCTGCGAGCGAGCACGAAGCGGGCAGATGTAGACGAGGGAAAGTGTCAGTGACGTCGACTGCGAGGTCTGCACGACGCAGCAGTGCCAGGAGCGAGGCTGCGCGGAGAGGAGACGAGGGAAGAGGACGCACAGGGAGACGTTGCTTCCACAGAGCACGCGCGAGCCAATCTTGACGTCGCACGTGTTGAGGCACACAAAGTTAAAGTTGAGGAAGACCTGCACACGAGCGGCGGGCGAGTGAGCCGTCACAGCTCGAGCAGGAGGACGACGGGCGCTCGAAAATGACGAGAAGCCGAGCCGGGCTGGCTCGCAAAAGGGAGAGACGCACATTCTTGCCGAACCTGCGAGCAGCGTCGATAACGTCAGCGTGAGTCGAGTGAGGTCAAGCTCCCACAGGTTTGGCGAGGAGAGCCCGAGGACGGGACGCACGAGATGCGCTCGCGGTAGTCGAGCTTCATCGGCGGCTCGACCCAGGGGTAGTCGCCCAGCTGCTCGTCGTCTTGTTGCTCGTCGTCCTTCTTGGGCGGCAGCTCGGGCAGGCTCAGGACGCACCTGCGAGGGGACGAGCCGGGTCAGCTGGTCGGGCCTTCGACGTCGGCGAAGGGGCGAAAGAAAGGAAGGTGAGGGGGGAGAGGGCAGGACGCACTTGCGCAGGAGCTCGACCTGTTCCCTCCTCGTGACATCGAGCGCGTCGCGGTTGTAGGCAGCGCAGGCCTGGCTCGCCTTGCGTCGCTCGGCCGTGAGATCGGGGACGAAGGCGGTGTAGAGTTCTCCACGCTCTGCAGAGAGCGGCGCATCAGTAGGGTGCACACAGAGAGGGTCAGGGAGAAGGGACGCACCCATGCGGGCGCGGTTCTCTGCGAGGTCGATGCCGTTCCACGAGTTGGCCATCGTCGAGGTGATGAGGCGGGGAAGGCGCTGGACAAGCGCGAGGAGCGGCTGGGCGGGGCGGCTGAGGCGTGAGCGCGCTTTAAGGGCGCAGCTGGAGCGCTATAGCGAGTGCGAGCTGGCGTTTGCGCTGTTGCGGGCGAGCGAGAGCGGGTCGACGTGCGAGCACCGCCTCGCCGGCTCGTCCTGCGCTCGTGCCGGACCTTCCGGGGCCTCACACTCAGCCCGAGCGATGCAGCGAGGACGCAGAGCCGTTCGAGCTGACACTGAACTCGCACCGCGAAGCGTAGCTCGCTCAAGCACGCTCGGACCCGCTCCTCTCGCTCGTCGCTCGCAGATGGCACACACGACTCGTGATGCTGTGCAAGCGTGTACTCGTCAAGGGAACTGCTACAGATGAGTCAGCGTTTACTTGAAGACTGCGCACGAGAAAAAGAGCGAGAGCGGGAGCGTCAGCGACGGCGGGCACGAGAGAGCAAGTCAGCCAGAGGGAGAGCAGGACGCACCCTTGCCGTCGGCGTACTCCTTGCCGTCGACGGTGTGCTCCCAGGTCCAGGCGCCGGTGATGAACTCCCGGTCCTTGACCCAGTCGAGCGGCTCGAACGAGTACGACTCGGCGTCGGGCGCGACCTCAAAGATGGCGTTGGCGTCCGAGCCGCGGAGGAGGTAGACACCGCTGCAGGAGGAGGCCGCGACGCCGTCAGCATGCGCACATCGAGAGGCGCGCGAGAAGGAGAGAGGAGGACGCACGTGATGAGCGAGTCGTTGGCCTTGCCGTAGACGCCCATCGAGCCGAAGAGGTACTTGCGCGACCTGTTTCAGCGAACGGCGAGAGGGTCAGCACGTCATCTCGGGCCGAGCAAGGGGAGTGAGGGGCTCGACGTACGCCTCAAGACGAGCGTGGAGACCTGCGGGTGCGAGGAAGCGCAAGCAAGGCGAGGTCAGCTTCCAGACGACGACGAGGAGGCTGCGGGCGACGGCGAGAAGGACGCACCGCCGACAAGGTTGGACGACATGAAGACCTGGGTGAGCTCGTCGTTGTACTCTGCAGGCGAGACGAGGAGAGAGTCAGTCGGGCGTGCAAGGAGAGGAGGACCGAGCGAGCGACGAGGAGAGAGGACGCACTGTACGACACCTTCCAGAGCGAGTAGTCCTGGGTGAAGGCCGGGTACTGGCTGTCGAGCCACTTGAGGGCGTCGACCGTCTCGAGGTTCGAGTACTGGCGCTTCCACTCGTCGAGCGGGAACGACGCGGGCTTGCCGAGGGCCTCGCACGGGTGCTTGGCCTTGGGGGCCTCAGCCGCCGGCTCCTCGTCCTCCTCCTCCTTGGCCGGCTTGGCCTCCTTCTTGGGGGCGGCAGCGGGCGTCTCGGCCTTGGGCTTGGCCTCCTTCTTGGGCGGCGTGTAGACGACGGCCGTCTCGACCGGGGTCGGCTCGACCTTGCCGAGGACCTCGAAGAACGGCTGCTGGTGGATCACCGTCTGCCAGTAGCGGACAGTGTTGACGTTGACCTTGCGCCACTCGGCGTCGAGGACGTTCTCGAAGCCGCGGAAGAGGACCGACGCGACGAAGACGTCGGCGAGGGTGACGCGCTCGCCGACGAGGAAGGTGCGGGTCTTGAGCGCGTTCTCGAGGTACTCGAGGTGCTTGACGGCCTTGGCCTTGGCGGCCTCGACAGCGGGCTTCTGGTACGGCGCGGCGCCGGTGAGGGGGCGGAACCAGGCGGCGAGCGAGGGGAGGAGGTCGGCGTTGGCCCACGAGGCCCAGCGGAGCGCGTCGGCGGCGTCCTCCTTCGAGGCACCGAGGAGGCCCGACTTGTTGTCCTGGGCGAGGTACGAGGCGATGGCGAGCGCCTCGGTGAGCTTGTAGTCGCCCTTCTCGAGCGCCGGGACCTGCAGAGGGGGAGCGAGGTCGGCGTCAGCGCGTGTCGCCCGAGCAAGGCAGAGTCAAGGAGGACACGTCGAGGGGAAGGAGACGCACGAGACCAAGCGGGAACTTGGCGAGGTAGTCGGCACCGACACCGCCCTCAGCGAACGGGTTGACCTTGACCCACTCGACGTCGACGCCCTCGTACTTGGCGACGACGAGCGCAGCGCGGGTGCGGGGGTTGCCCTCGAACTGCAAGGCGGGCAAGATTCGAGTCAGCCTTGAGGTTCTTGTTGCGCGAAAGCGGTGCTGTGGTGCTCGTCGTCGTCGTCGGCCCGCCGTGCCGATCCCCTCGCTCGCCTCGTCGCCGCTCGACGAGGCCGCCGCCCCGCGCAGTCGCTGCCAAGGCCGCCGATCTCGCTGCACACGCTGCTGTGGACCCGCCAGGGGCTGTGTGGCGAGCGTGGCGCAATTCTTGCTGGCGCGGGTGGAGCGACGAGCGAACGTGGCCTCGGTGCTCGACGACGACAACGCTGGGGCGGTCGGGGAGGGGCGCAGAGGGAGCGTGGACGCACACCGTAGACCTTGACAGCAGACATCTTGAGCAAAGAGCAGTAGGGTGTGCGTGAGGAAGGGGAGGAGCGAGCTCTCGTCCTCGTCCTCGTCCTCGAGCTCGAGCGCCGCCGCCGGCCGGCCCTTCAGGCCTCCTCTCATGCGCTCTCGCTGCATGCGCTCGTCTGGGGCAAAGAGACCGCTACCAGCTCGCCATTGCACCCGCCGCGCGACCCAACTCCTGTCACCGCTCCTTCTCGTCCTCGCTGCG
>Ga0308169_10000748_pt1 | contig 42727 bp, 34 predicted proteins | sample PhyBR1_2_FD_202139 | JGI IMG/M metagenome (GOLD analysis project Ga0308169, IMG submission 202139) | Phyllosphere microbial communities from UC Gill Tract Community Farm, Albany, California, United States - DLSLSB.R1 | ecosystem: Host-associated > Plants > Phyllosphere > Unclassified | place...
TTTCATCAACGGTGAAAGGCGATTCGGTGAGCGTTGAGTTGAGCGGAACCGTGAGCTCCGGCGGCATCTGCGACGATCCGCGCATGATCGGGCAACTCGAATACACCGCAATGACCGCCGCTGGTACCGGCCAGGCCCAGATTCTTGTCAACGGCGAAAAGCTCGAGGAAGTGCTCAGCGCCAAATAGTCCTGCTGGAACAAAAAACGGCGGTTCTCCCCAGTGAGGAGAACCGCCGTTCAGGCGTGGGCCAAGGCCTAGCCGAAGTACTTCTTCATGGTGCCTTCGCTAGCCTCGCGAAGCTCGTCCACCGATACGGTGAATTCGCCTTGGACTTCCAGGGAACCAGACTGTGCATCAACAATGCCCAGGCGGGCCACGGTGACACCGCGAGCGCTGGTCATGTCGTTGAAGCGAACCTCTTCGCTGCGTGGAACTGCAACCACGGCACGAGCCTGGGTTTCGGAGAACAGGGCGGTGAAGGAATCAATGCCGTCACGGTCCTTGATCTCGTCCAGTGCCACACGAGCGCCGACGCCGAAGCGCAGAACCATCTCGGACAGGGCAGCAGCCAGGCCGCCTTCGGACAGGTCGTGAGCCGAATCGATCATGCCATCGCGGCTGGCATTGATCAGGATCGCGCCCAGTTCCTTTTCCGCTGCCAGGTCAACCTTGGGCGGAAGACCGCCGAGGTGGCCGCGCAGGTTGGCGAACTCGGAGCCATCGAGCTCATCCTTGGTGGAACCGATCAGGTAGATCGCCTGGCCGTCGGCCTCTTCGCGCCAGCCCGAAGGGGTGCGGCGGGCGACGTCGTCGAACTTGCCCAAGGTGGCCACCACTGGGGTCGGGTGGATGGCCTTGTCACCGGTCTGGTTGTACAGCGAGACGTTGCCGCCGGTCACCGGAACTCCGAGCTCCATGCAGGCGTCGGACAGGCCGCGGATGCCCTCGGCCAGCTGCCACATGACATCCGAGTCCTCGGGGGAACCGTAGTTCAGGCAGTCCGAGACAGCCGCTGGGATCGCACCCGAGGTGGCGACGTTGCGGTAGGACTCGGCCAGTGCCAGCTGGGCGCCGGCGTACGGGTCCAGGTAGGTGTAGCGGCCGTTGGCATCGGTAGCAATGGCAACGCCCAGGCCGGTGGACTCGTCGATGCGGACCACGCCGGAATCATCCGGGGAAGCCAGCGCGGTGTTGCCGCCAACGTAGCGGTCGTACTGGTTGGTGATCCAGGACTTGTCGCACATGTTCGGGCTGGCAATCAGCTCCAGAACGGCAGCCTTCAGCTCCTCGCCGGTGGCTGGCAGGTTCTTGCCGGCCTGGGAGGACTTGAAGGTGTCGGCCTGCAGCGCGTCCTGCCACTCGGGACGGGCGTACGGGCGGTCGTAGACCGGGCCGTCGTGGGCGACGGTCTTCGGGTCCACGTCCACGATGACTTCGCCCTTCCAGGTGATGATCAACCGGTCGGTGTCGGTCACCTCGCCCAGCCAGGAGTACTCCACGTTCCACTTGGCCATCACGGCCTCGAACGCCTCAACGTTCTCGGGAGTGACCACAGCCATCATGCGTTCCTGGGACTCCGACATCAGGATTTCGCCCGGGGTCAGGGTGGAGTCGCGCAGCAGCACGTCGGTCAGCTCGACCTGCATGCCGCCTTCGCCGTTGGATGCCAGCTCGGAGGTGGCGCAGGAGATGCCCGCGGCGCCCAGGTCCTGGATGCCCTCGACCAGCGAGGCCTTGAACAGCTCCAGGCAGCACTCGATGAGCACCTTCTCGGCGAACGGGTCGCCGACCTGGACAGCAGGTCGCTTGGATGGCTTGGTGTCATCGAAGGACTCGCTGGCCAGCACCGAGGCGCCGCCGATGCCGTCGCCACCTGTGCGCGCACCGAAGAGCACGACCTTGTTGCCCACGCCCGAGGCGTTGGCCAGGCGCAGGTCCTCGTGGCGCAGCGCGCCGACAGCCAGCGCGTTGACCAGCGGGTTGCCCTGGTAGATCGGGTCGAACACGGTTTCGCCGCCGATGTTCGGCAGGCCCAGCGAGTTGCCGTAGCCGCCGATGCCGGAGACCACGCCGTGCACCACGCGCTGCGAGTCCTCATGGTCGATGGCACCGAAGCGCAGCGGATCCATCACGGCGATCGGGCGGGCACCCATGGAGATGATGTCGCGCACGATGCCGCCGATGCCGGTAGCGGCACCCTGGTATGGCTCGACATAGGAAGGGGAGTTGTGCGACTCGATCTTGAAGGTCACGGCCCAGCCGTCGCCCAGGTCGGTGACACCGGCGTTTTCGCCGATGCCGACCATCAGGTCCTTCTTCATCTCGTCCGTGACCTTCTGGCCGAACTGGCGCAGGTGGTTCTTGGTGGACTTGTACGAGCAGTGCTCGGACCACATCACCGAGTACATGGCCAATTCCGCGGCGGTCGGACGACGGCCCAGGATCTTGACGATCTCGGCAAACTCGTTGTCCTTCAGGCCCAGCTCTGCCCAGGGCAGTTCTACATCCGGGGTGCCAGCGGCGTTTTCAACGGTATCGATGTTGAATTCCTTGGTGACTTCCTGGCTCACTTTTTTCCTCCAACAAGGTGGGTCAGAACACTGGTGAAGAAGGTCAGGCCGTCGGTGCCGCGGGCGTCCGGGCCAAAGCCGACCTCAATGGCGTGCTCCGGGTGCGGCATGAGGCCCACCACGTTGCCAGCCTTGTTGCTGATGCCGGCGATCGAGCGGCGCGAACCGTTCGGGTTCCAGCCCACGTAGGAGAACGCAATGCGGTTTTCCGCTTCGAGCTCGTCCAGCACCTTCTCGTCGGCCACGTACTGGCCGTCCTGGTTCTTGAGCACGATGGTGATTTCCTGGCCAGCCTCAAAACCATTGGTCCATGCGGTCTGGTTGTTCTCCACGCGCAGCAGCTGGTCGCGGCAGATGAACTTCAGGTGGTCGTTCTTGATCATCGAACCGGGCAGCAGGTGCGACTCGGTGAGGATCTGGAAGCCGTTGCAAATGCCCAGTACCGGCAGCTTGGCCTCGGAGTTCGCGGCGTCCGCGATCTTGGCCATCATCGGTGCGAAGCGCGAGATCGCGCCGGCACGCAGGTAGTCGCCGTAGGAGAAGCCGCCGGGGATCACCACGGCGTCAACGTCCTGCAGATCGGTGTCGGCGTGCCACAGGGACACGGCCTCGGCACCAGCGGCGCGCACGGCACGAGCGGCATCACGGTCATCGAGGGTGCCCGGGAAGGTCACCACGCCGATGCGTGCTCCGGAAAGTTCGGTGCTTGGCGTTGAGTAGTCGCCAATCAGGGGGAGTTCGGTGCTCATTAGTCTTCGACTACCTCGACGTTGACGACATCTTCGATCACCGGGTTGGAGAGCAGGGTTTCTGCTGCCTCGCGCGCCTGGGCGAGGATTTCTTCGGTCACCTCGCCGTCCACGGAAAGTTCAAAGCGCTTGCCCTGGCGGACAGCTTCGAAGGAGGTGAAGCCTAGGCGGGGAAGTGCTCCCGCGATGGCCTTGCCCTGAGGGTCAAGGATTTCTGGCTTGAGCATGACATCTACAACGATGCGGGGCATCCGGCATATCTCCTGTTGGCGAGGTTAAGTTAAATGCCACACGGAGATGCCGTCTCACACCAGGGGGATTTGGCGCTCCGCGAGCTTGCCCTCATAGTCTACCCGTGAATGTAACGGGGCAGATGTGCCTGTGTGCCATAGCACCCGATATCGCTGGATAAAAGCCATGTGATCTTTGGCTCACGGGGTGCAAGATGGTTCCATGCGCGTATTCTGAAAGCGTGAAAAACTCTAGTCAGACGACGTGTTATTGCCGGGAACTGGACTCGCTCAAGCTCAGCTACCAAGAGTGCTGCCAACGCTTTCATGACGGGCGGGCGGATGGATCCGCGTTGCCTGAAACCGCTGAGCAGCTGATGCGCTCACGGTATAGCGCCTTCGTAGCGGGCTTGGCGCCGTATTTGCTGGCGACTTGGCATGAAAGCACGCGCCCCCAGGAATTGGAACTTGATCCGCAGATGCGCTGGACGGGGCTGGAAATCATCACAACGCGCAGCGGTGGCGCGGAAGCGAGCCGTGGCGTGGTGGAGTTTGCGGCGCACTATCTCGAAGGCCAACGAGAAGCGCAGCAGCATGAAGTCAGCACGTTCGTGCGCGAAAACGGGGCGTGGTTCTACCTTGACGCCCTGTAGGGATTAGCGGTTGCTGGCCGACTGAAGCATGTTCAGCATCTGCGTCTGCTGGCGTTCGCGGGCCAGCTTGAAGGCATCGGCACCGGTGCGGTCTTTCAACCGTGGATTCGCGCCATTGGTGATGAGCATCTGGGCGATATTCACCGAGCTGTTGGTGCCCTGTCCGAGCACGATGGTCTCATGCAGGGCCGTCCAGCCCAGATCATTGACGTGATCGATGTCGATATCGGTGTGCAACAGGATGCGAACGGCGGCAACTTGGCTGTTTTCGCTGGCGACAGTCAAAGCGGTTCCGCCCATGCGGCTGACCTCGTGCACATTGGCCCCGCTATTGATGAAAGCTTGCAGGGCGCCGGTCAAGCCATTGGCGCTGGCGCGCAGGAATGGTGATTCCTGGTACTCATCCTTGACGTTCGGATTAGCCCCGGCATCGAGCAGGGCCTTGGCGATCAGCTCATCCTTGACGATGACCGCACGCATGAGCGGGGTGCGCCCGGCATCGTCCTTGACGTTCAGATCGGCACCGGCCTTCAATGACTTCTTCACGGCGTCGAGATTGCCGGAATCAATAGCGGCGTAGAGCTTGCGTGCGGCAGCAGGCAGGGTCGGGGAGGCTGGGGTCATCGCTTTCAGCGAGGCGCCGGAGGCAGCCCCTGAGGCCAAAGGCGATAGCGTGGACTGCGAACTTGCGGCGCTCGGGGTGCTGCTGGCGCTGCTAGGCGCCGGCGAGCTGCTTTGCGCTGGGGTGGACTTTACCGGTGCCGAGGATTTGGCACTAGGCACCGACGTGGTCGAAGCCTGCGGGACAGCGGTTTCTCGTACAGCCGAGGATGTGGCCTTGGGCGTAGCACTTGCCGCGGGGCTGCTGCTCGGAGCTTCAAGGGCCTGGGGCGATGAAGCTGCGCAACTAGTGCAGGCCCCAATGGCCGCGGCCAGCGGAAGTGCAATTAAAGCGATGCCACGACGGTGCGTGGAGAGCCCGGTTCGAAGTGCCATCTGTCCTTTCGCGGTTTAAACACCCGATCCCCCGCGGCTGTCGCAGCTGGCTGGGGACTTAGCTTGTAGGCTTCTGTTTTCAAATGCGAGCTTAGCGCTCGAAGCTGAAAATTTGCGGTCAATCAGCGCCAAGAATTCTTGGCGTTCGGAATTGAAGAACTTCGCTAAAATTATAAGCATCATGGAATGCCTCTACTTTTCAGCCTCCCGCTGCCGTTCGTGTACCCAAATGACGGTTCCCTATGCCCAGCAATTGCAAGCAAAAGTAGCGGACTGCCAGCACCTGCTTTCCGGCTTCGACTCGCTCAAATTCCTTCCGGCCCAAGCCAGCAGCGAACAAGGTTTTCGCAACAAGGCGAAAATGGTGATTTCCGGTACAACCGCGCAACCCACCATCGGCATTCTTGACGCCGATGGGCATGGCATAGACCTGCGCAATTGCGGGGTTATCGCGCCGGCATTGCGTTCGCTGTTCCCGGTCATCGAGAACTTCATCAAAGAGCTGAAGCTCGTGCCCTATAGCGTTCCGCAGCGCAAAGGCGAGCTCAAGCATGTGATCCTCACTTTGTCGGACACCGGATCCGTGATGGTGCGATGGGTGCTGCGCACTAAAAAGCACTTCGTGGCTCTGCGCGATTCACTTCCGCAGTTCCTTGAGCAGCTGCCGCGCCACAGCGTCGTTTCGGTGAATTTCCTGCCGGAACACAAGGCCGTGCTGGAGGGCGAGGAAGAGATCATCCTGACCCGCCGCACCACTTTGGAATTCGGGCTGAACGGTGTGCCAATGCACCTTCGCCCGCAGGGCTTCTTCCAGACCAATACCGAAATTGCCGCTGCCTTGTATCGCCAAGCGCGACAGTGGATCGATGATATCGATCCCGAGAGCGTCTGGGATCTGTACAGCGGGGTCGGTGGGTTCGCACTGCACTGCGCCGGCGAGGGCCGCGCCGTCTACGGCATTGAAACCAGCACCGAGGCGGTGGCCGCGGCCAAGACCAGCGCCGATTCCCTGAGGCTGGGCGACACCCACTTTGTCGCCCAGGATGCCACCGAGTATGCACTGAACGCAGGCTGGGCTCCGGACGCGGTGATTGTGAATCCACCGCGACGCGGAATCTCGGCCGAGCTGGCGACGTGGCTGAACGGTTCGGATATCCAGCATGTGATCTACTCCAGCTGCGATGCCAAGTCCCTGGCCCGCGATCTGGAACGCATGGGGAACTACACGCCACAGCTGGCGCGCGTCATGGACATGTTCCCGCAGACCGACCACTATGAGGTCATCGTGAAGCTGGAGCGCAAAGCCTCCTAGCGGTCCAGGGTTGCGGTACGCCGGTCCAGCCGCACGACAATCTCATCCACCAGATGCGGATCGATGTTCGGTTCGCGCCGGGCCTTGAGCAGCTCATCGCGGGCCGCCTCCAAGGCGATAGCCTGAATCGAATCGGCTTTGGCGATCACGGCGCGAATCTGGGTGTACTTCTCGTCGGAAATGGCATCGTGCGGGTCTGGATCCCTGGCCAGGATCGAGTGCAGGGAATTCATGCGACGCCGAACCGCCTGCTGGTAATTCTCCGGAAGCTCCTGCAGGTCAACGTTGTTGCGCAGCGCGGACATCGCAACAGCTTCGGCGCGACGGGCCAGCGCGCGACGGGCACGCTTGGTATCCTGTTCGTTGTTGCGCAGCTTCAGGACGCGCATCAAGGACGGCAGGGTCAGGCCCGGCAGCACCAAGGTGCACAGCAGCACCGAGCACGCGGCCACCACGACGAAGTTGCGCTCTTCAATTACCGTGCCATCGGCAGTGGCATGAGGCAATGCCAAGGCCAAAGCCAGCGTTGCCAGTCCGCGCATGCCGCACCAGGTCAGAACCAATGCGTCCTTGCGGGCAGGAATCTTGGTCTTGGTGCGGTTGGGCAGGTAATAGGTCACCAGCATCCACAGGGCACGTACCGCGATGACCACAAGGCAGATTGCCGCAATTCCAGGAATGTAGCCAATCAGGTTGCTTCCTTCTTCCTGGATCACCTGATTCATTTCGATGCCCATGAGGCCGAAGGCCAGGCCGGTAGCCAGCAGCTCGAGCACTTCCCAGAAGGCCTGGCGCGTCAAGCGTTCCGCAGAGTCCTGGGGGCGGTCGCGCCGGACCATTTCAAGTGCGGTGACCACCACCGCGATCACGCCGGAAACATGGACTTCCTCGGCGAGCATGTACACCGCGTATGGAGCCACGAGGGTGGCTGCGCAACGGGCGGCAAGATTGGGGACGAAGCGGTTCAGCGCACCGATGACCCAGCCCATGGCCAGGCCCAGGACCACGGCGCCTGCGGCGCCGATGAGGAACTGCGGGACGATCTCCAAGCCGACTTCTGAATCGTTGACAGTTGCCTGGACGGCCAGCTGGAAGATCACGATGGCCATGGCATCGTTGAACAGCCCTTCGGTTTCCAGCAGCGAGGTCAACCGCCGTGGCATGTTCACCTTGGTGGCGATGGCATCCACCGCTACCGGGTCAGGCGGCGCGACAATAGCGCCAAGGGCCAGTGCCAAGGGGATGGAGACGATGGGGGAGAAGGCCAACGCCGTGGCGGCAACGGTGCCTGCAGTGACCACGATGAGGACCACTGCTAGGCGGATCAGGGCTTTCCATCGGAAACGGAACACTGACCAACTGCTTCGCTGCGCTGTAGCAAAAAGCAGCGGCGGCAAGAAAATTGGCAGGATCAATTCTGGATCGATATGCATTTCGGGCATGAACGGGAGAAAGCCCGCCAGCGTCGCGAAAATGAGCATCAGGATCGGGTACGGCAACTTAATGCGCTCGCCGATGCCAACGATCAGAATAGTGGCGAATAACAATCCGATGATCAGCAGGAAAAAATCCATAGTCTTCTAATAGTAGTTGATTTACCCAACTAAATTGATGATTGTTGCTCTCAAAGTCCGGAATTGAAAAGGAATTCCGCATCCTCCCACTGGCTTATGAAACAGCCATTAGAGCGGGAGAATTCACTGTCGATTGGCTGTCCGTTGACCGTTCCAGAGACCTCGGCGCGCTGCGGTCCACCGTAGATTTCCGTGCACGCGGTCGCCGGATCCAGAGATGGTGCTGCAAGGCTTGGCTGCTGGTTCAGCCTTGCGCAGGCAGCGGCGGCATTGGGCAAGGTGCTGGAATCCATTGCTTGTTCGCCAGAGCATTCCAAAGTGTACTGCGCGGACACTTTAGTGCCATCTGCCTTGATAATGATTTCCAGTTTTATCTCCGAGGGTGCCGGGCGTTGCGCCTCGCAGGAGGACACAGCAAATGCCAGCAGCAAGACGCAGCTGCCGGACACTGCCCGTCGATGAATATCAGTGATGCCCACAGGGACATTGTGCGTTGTGCCGTGGCTGAATACTAGTCTTTTGGTGCAAGCTGCAGGTTGTTGGCAACCTCCAGCAGCTTGAGGCGCAAGTGATCTGCTCGCGACGCAAAACCCTTTTGCCTCCGGATGTATTCGGCTTTGCCGGAGGGAGTCTCAATCCGAATGGGTTCGTGGCCCCAATCGGCCAAATCATAGGGCGAGGCCTGCATGTCCATGGTGCGGATATCCCATGCGAGTTCGAAGCAATCCATCACCAAGCTGCTGGGGACAGCAGGGGACAGCTTGTACGCCCACTTGTAGAGGTCCATGTTGGCATGCAAGCAACCGGGCTGTTCCAGATCGCGCTGTGTTTCGCGGGTGGGCTGCAGTTCATTGAGCTCAATAGCCTGCGGCGTGTAAAAGCGGAAGGCGTCAAAGTGCGTGCACCGGATCTTCTCGGACTCCACTACTGCGTCGGTTCCCTTGGCCCCGAGCCGCAAGGGCAGGTACTCATGCCGAATTCCGTTGTCTTCCGATTTATACGCCATCGCCCATTCATGCAGACCGAAGCAGGCGAAATTCCCCGGCCGCTGTGAAGTCCCGGCCAAGATCACGCGGGCAAATTCTATGGCGCGAGCTCGCGCCTGGGCGAAGGCCTGGACATCAAATTCATATCCAGTGCCCTGACCGGTTTCCACCGCGCGATAGAACTTCCACGTCGCCCGCTCTTGGGCCTCTTCGCCGGTGAGCACAACATTCAGCCCCGGGTGCCAGCGATAGAGCTGGCCCGGCTTTTGCGTGTAGTAGGTGAAAAGAAAATCCTCTATGGGATGCTTCCGACCGGTCATGCGGCGTTCGACAAAAGGTTCTCCGAAGGCGCGCGCACGAGCCTCATGGCTGTGGGCCAGGGGCATCCACTGGGAGGCTTCCAAAACGGCGGCGGTAACGGGCATACTTCTCATTATTCAATTCATCCGCCCAACAGACCACTTTGGTACCTCAACTCACATCTCATCGCTCAGGAGCTAGACATGGCTGACTTTCCCATCTGGGAACCACCAATCTTCGCCAGCGAACAGGAACATCTGTTCGCCATGCTTGATCGCCTTCGAGCCACTTTTCGCTACAAAGCCGATGGCTTGAACCTGGAGCAGCTCAAAGCCCGGCTGCCCAGCAGCGAGCTGAGCGTGGGCGGATTGCTGCAGCATCTGGCGACCGTGGAAGACGAGAAATTCAGCTATTTCATTGCGCGCGAGCGCCCAGAGGTTTTGCTCGAATTCCTGGAGCAGGACAAGAATCCTTTTATCGTCCAAGACGATGAAGACCCTCGGGCACTGTATGAACGCTACGACAAGGCGGTAGCAAAGAGCCGGCAGATCCAGCAGCAGATTATTGACGATGGCACGCTGGATACTGCCTCGGGGCTGGAATTCGAGGGGCAACAACCCTCGGTGCGCAGGATTATCTGCGACCTGATTGAAGAGTATGGACGGCATACCGGCCATTCGGATCTGATCCGAGAAGCGATCGATGGGCGCGTTGGCGAAGATCCCCCGCAGGACTTTCTCCCAATGTGGTTCAAGGGCTAAGGGCCGCGCCACGTACGGGCCCCTTGCCGGGTAGCCCTGCGAGGCTGGGCCATTGAGGGGACGAGCCGGACGGGCAAGGGCATGGCGATGCCCAGTGAGGACGAGTTGATACTGTAGGTGCTGGCCAGAAGACTGAAGGAAAGCAGGAGTTCTCGAATCGCTACGCGTCCTGCGGGGCGTTTCTGAAAACCGCCAGCTTGGCCGCGTACGTGGTGCGGCATCATGCAGCCGGCCCGGAGGAAAGCTGGGAGTATCCCGTGCTGCCGAGGCCTGTGCTGGGGCAGGCCGGAAAATGAATCCTATGATGAGCGCATGATCATTGAACGTTCCAGCCAGCTGCCGGCAGATCCTTCCGCTGTCTTCGATTGGTTCTCCCGGCCAGGTGCCATTGTCCGCCTTCTTCCCCCTTGGCTGCCTCTGAAACCCATTCGCGAGGCGGCGTCACTTGAGGATGGGACTGCCGTGTTGGGAATTCCCGGCGGTTTGAGGTGGATTGCGAAACACCAGCCCCTCAAGTTCTCCGAAAATCGCCGATTTGTCGACCAGCTGGAGCCCGAAGGCCTTCGCGGCTTGCCGACCCGGGCGATCAAGTGGAAGCATGAGCACCTTTTTGAGCCTGCGGGAACAGGTGCGACTACGGTCAGCGACCGCATCGAATCGAATGTGCCGCGGCGCCGGATCGAGCAGATGCTCGCTTATCGCCATCGGCAATTGGCAGCGGATTTTGCCGCCCACCGCAGCGCGGCTGAAGCCGGGCTGGCTCCTCAGGTAATTGCCGTGACTGGATCCAGCGGCCTGGTTGGCGAGGCGTTGTGCGCCTTCTTGTCCACAGGTGGCCATCGCGTCATCAAGCTGGTGAGACGTGCGCCGGCATCGCCAGATGAGCGCCGCTGGGTTCCGGATAATCCGGCGGAGGATCTGCTGGAGGGATGCGATGCCGTCATCCATCTGGCTGGAGCCAGCATTTTCGGCCGGTTCACGCAAGAGCACCGGCAGGCCGTGCTCAAGAGCCGCATCGGGCCAACACGCTCCTTGGCTCTGCTCGCGTCGCGATCCGGGGTATCCACATTTGTCAGCGCTTCGGCGATAGGGATCTATGGAGCCAGCACCGGTCCAGAGGCCGTCGAAGAGTCCGATGCCCAGCCAGCCCAATCTGGCGACTTTCTTGTTGAAGTGGTCCAGGGCTGGGAAGAAGCGGCACGCGCAGCGGGGCCCGATCTTCGCAGCGTCCAAATCAGAACTGGCGTCGTGCTCACGCCCAAAGGCGGCATGCTCGCGGTGCTGCGTCCTCTTTTCGCCGCCGGCGTCGGGGGAAAGCTGGGCAGCGGACAGCAGCGTTTGTCGTGGATCGGACTAGACGATCTGCTGGATATCTACCTTCGGGCTCTGTGGGATGGCCAATTGTCTGGTCCAGTCAATGCCGTGGCACCGCATATGGCGAGCAACGCTGAATTCACCAACGCGCTGGCGCATGCGCTCAAGCGCCCGGCTTTTATTCCAGTTCCGGAGGCGGCACCCAAAGTCCTGCTTGGGTCTCAGAGCGCCCGGTTGCTTGCCCTGGCAGACCAGTGGGTTATTCCCCGCAAGCTGCTCGACGCGGGCCATGTCTTCCGCAATGAGCGCATCGAAGCTGAATTGGCCCATAGCTTGGGCGTCAGCTAGGCGTTATCAGCGAAGAGCCGATGACTGTTCGAGCGGAAGGCCCGGAGCGCAGTGCGGTGGCTTTCAGTGAAGGGGGCATGTGCTGATTTCTGCGGGCAACCATTTATCTAGTTTGGCTAACTACTTGCTAAGCTATATATCTGATGATGCTGTTGGCGGCCGGTCCCTGCGAGGATACTGCCGGCGCAGCAGTGGCTAAAAAGGAAAGCAGCAGATGAAAACGACAGATAGTGATCCCCTCGCACCTTTCGACGCCGTAGTGCTGATGTCCTTCGGCGGCCCTGAGAAGCCCGAGGACGTTCTTCCATTTCTGCAAAATGTCACTCGGGGCAGGGGAATTCCGGACGAGCGCTTGGAAGAGGTCGGAGAGCATTACTACATGTTCGGAGGCAAGTCGCCGATCAACGAGCAAAACCAGGACTTGTGGCGAGCGCTTCAACGTGAATTCGACTCTCGCGGGATCACGGTTCCCCTGCTATGGGGAAACCGCAACTGGCACCCGTATCTGACCGACGTGGTCCGCAAGCAAGCGCGGGAGCATGGCGCTCGGAAGTTCTTGGCCATCGACACCTCCGCATATTCCTCATATTCCTCTTGCCGGCAGTATCGGGAAGACTTCGCCGCTGCCGTGTCCACCTTGGAGGCCGAAGGGCTATCGGTGGAATTCGACAAGATCAGGCAGTACTACAACCATCCGGGATTCGCGAAAGCCCAATTGGACTGCGTGCGCCGTGGCCTTGCCGAACTTGCGACGAGGGCAGGAAGCCTCGATGGGAAGCGCCACAAAATCCTCTACGTTACCCACTCGATTCCAACTTCCATGCAGGAATCTTCACAGCGATTCACGCCAGGATACGCACAGCAGCACGAGGAGCTGATTGCGTGGATCAGTGGCCAGCTGAATGAATCGGAACAGCTGGACGCGGAGCTCGTGTACTGCTCCAGATCAGGGTCCCCGGCCACGCCATGGCTGGAACCCGATATCAACGACCGCTTGCGAGAGCTATCGCGCTCTGGGATCGAGGCGGTGCTAGCAGTTCCGCTCGGGTTCGTATCGGACCATATGGAGGTCAAATACGATCTGGATACCGAGGCGGCCCAAACGGCGCGCGAGGAGGGGCTCACGTTTCTGCGAGCTGAAAGCCTTGGCGTCTCGCCGATTTTTGCCAGCGGCTTGGTGGATCTCGCCATCGAACGGGCGGTGCAGGTCCGTGGAGAACAAATGGAATCGCAGGTTATTTCCGGCAGCACGCCGCTGGGGCCGGGCAGCGGCGCCTGCTCGATGAACTGCTGCGAAGGGCCCAAGAGCAAACGAGCCCTTCCCGCGTGGGCTACCGGAAGCATCCCTGGGTAGCACTGTCGCTGGACGGGCGCCGTGCGCGATGGCGCACGGCAAAGTCCGACAGCCATCTGCTTAAACGCCGCACCCCGCTGGTCTCGGAAGCGAGACCAGCGGGGTGCGGCTGACGACAGACCGTTAGGCCTTTGGGCCTTAGCCCATGTGGATTGCGCCCAGCAGCACGCCCGAGACGAGCATGACCAGGGCTACCACCAACGCGCGCCACAGAACCTTCTTGTGGTGATCGCCCAAGTCCACGCGGGAGAGCGAAACCAGCAGCAGGATTGCTGGAACGAGCGGAGACTGCATGTGCACCGGCTGGCCGGTAATCGAGGCACGAGCCATGTCCACGGCCGGGACTCCGAAGTGCGCGCCGGCTTCGGTGAGCACTGGCAGGATGCCGAAGTAGAAGGCGTCGTTGCTCATGAGGAAGGTAGCCGGGATGGAGATCAATCCGGTGATTACCGCCATGGAAGGACCCAGGGAGTCGGGGATGATCGCGACCAGCCACTGGCTCATTGCATCAACCATTCCGGTGCCCGAGAGCACGCCGGTGAGAACCGCTGCGCCAAGAACCATGGAGACCACGGCGATGATTTCGCTGGAGTGGCCCGCAATCATCTTCACCTGGTCGGAGACCTTCGGGAAGTTCACGACCAAGGCGATCGCGGTACCGACCATGAACAGGTAGGACAGCGGCAGCACGTCGACAACCAGCAGCACCATGATGGCTACGGTGAGCACCAGGTTGAAGTAGAAAGTCTTCGGGCGCAGGGTTTCGCGGTTCGGGTCGAGCACGGTGCCGTCCATGGTGGCAGGTTCCGAGCCATCTCCCTTGCGGGCAACTGCTTCCAGTACAGCCAAGTGGCCGCCGGAAGGCGCGGTGCCAGCCGGGGATTTGCCACCGGATGGCGAGGTGATGTTGCCGCCACCCATTTCAGTGCCCCACAGTTCGGGGCGTTCGCGCTGCAGGCGGCGGCGCTCGGAAACGCCCAGCTGCCAAGCGAACAGGCCGATAACGACCAGGGCGATACCCAGCGATGGGAGCATCGGGACAAAGACGTCTGCGGCATCGACATGCAGCGCTGCGGCGGCACGGGCGGTTGGACCGCCCCAAGGGACGATGTTCAGCGTGCCGTTGGTCAAGCCGGCCACGCAGGTCAGCACCACTGGGCTCATGCCCAGGCGCTGGTAGATCGGCAGCAAGGCCGCGGTGACTACGATGAAGGTGGTGGAGCCATCGCCATCCAGGGAGATGACCGCGGTGAGCAGCGAGGTGCCCAGAACGACCTTTGCCGGGTCATTGCCCACAAGTTTCTGGATGCCGGCGACCAGGCGGTCGAAGAGTCCAACATCGATCATGATGCCGAAGTACATGATGGCGAACATCAGCAGGGCTGCGGTGCCGGACATGTCCTTGATGGCGTCCATGATCATGTCGCCCAGCCCGAAGCCTGCGCCGGTGAAGATCCCGAAGATGGTTGGGACGAGAATCAATGCCAAAAGTGGCGTCATGCGTTTGGTCATGATCAGCGCCATAAAGGTGGCGACCATGAGGAATCCGAGTGCAACTAGCATTGCCCCGACCTCCATTTCGGTGAGTGTACGTCGTTGTGTCACCCAATAACTTCAGGGCACCTATTCAAAGTACGTGGCGGGGCTCACGTTGCGCCCCTTGTGCTGATTATTGAAGGCTTAAGTTCATTGCCATCTTTTTGCTCTTTAAAATCGCGTTGCCCGGGGAGTGCGTCTATGCTGGGTGGCATGTTCCGTTCTGGCCCGCGCTCGAGGCATTTCGCATCGCGCATCATGCGTTTGCAGTTCCTCGTCGTTGGCGTGCTGATCGTGCTGGTCACCGCCGGAACCCTGTATTCCAGCTATGACCGCGTTTTTTCGCGCGCCGAAGATACCTCGCTGACCATCGCCCGATCCGTGGCGGTGCTTCCAGAGGTCATCGACGAAGTGACCCGATATGCAGCCATGGAAGAACTTGACGAGAAGAAGCTCGCCAACGGAAAGCTGCAGCAGCTGGCCAACGCCATACTTGAGCAGAAGCAAGCGTACTTCGTGGTGATCACCGAAGACCGGGGTCTGCGGCTGAGCCACCCGAATCCCGCCGAAATTGGACAGATGGTTTCCACCGACCCGGTGGCCCTGGACGGGATCGAAGCGGTGTCAAGGGAGCATGGAACCCTGGGTGAATCGGTGCGCGCCAAGGTCCCCATCCGTGGCGCGTCGGGCCAGGTGATCGGAGAGGTTTCGGTCGGCGTGACCACGCAGTCGCTGACCGGTGCCCTGCTGGAATCCTTCAGCTGGATTGCGCTCTTTGCGCTCTTGGCTGCCGGGCTGGCCACTGTGGCCGGACGAGTAACCGTGCGCCGGCTGAAACGCCAGACTTTGGGACTTGAACCGACCGAAATTGCCCAGCTGGTTCGTGACCAGCAGGCAGTGCTCTACGGCGTCACCGAAGGCGTCATGGGCATCGGTTCCGACGGGCGGATTACCGTGCGCAACAAGGCCGCTCGACTGCTTTTGGGCCTGCCGCACCGCACCGAACTGGAAGACGTGGTCGGGAGGCATTTTGAATCCGCTGGCCTGGACCGGCGCCTGGTCAAGGCCATCAAGGAACGGGACCGGGCTCCGGTGCGCCTGGAAGCCAACGGCCATTCCCTGATCGCCCGGGTGAATGAAGTGAATCGCGACGGGCTCGACCTTGGCCAGGTGGTATTGCTGCACGATGTGACCACCATCGAGGCGCTGGGCACCAAGCTGGATGCCGTCCAGGACATGGCAGATGCCCTGCGCGCCCAGCGCCACGAATTCGCCAACCGCATGCACGCGGTGCTCGGATTGATTGACCTGGGAAAAATCGAACAGGCCGAAGCCTACCTGCGCGAGGTCATGGAAACCGGGCCGAAAATCGCCCAGGTGCCCGGGCTGGAAGCGATCCAGGACGCCTACCTATCGGCGTTCATCTCGGCCAAGGCGGTCCGTGCCCACGAGCAGGGGATCGAACTGCGGGTGTCGAGCCAGTCGATGCTCTTCGGGCAGATCGCCTCGGCCCATGATGCCCAGGATGCAACCGCGGTGCTCGGCAATCTTCTGGATAACGCCTTTACCGCCGCCTTGCGGGGCCACGGGAAACCGTGGGTGGAAATCGATCTGCTCTCCGAAGCAGCCACATTGCATATTGCTGTAGCTGATTCCGGACCGGGCATCACCACCACCGAGGACATTTTTGCCCGGGACGTCAGCACCGGTTCCCATCTGGGCAATGAACATGGACGCGGGGTTGGCTTGCCACTGATCAAGCGCTTGGCCCAAGCCCGCAGCGGGGACGTCTGGATTGCCGATCCGGGCACCGGAACAGAAGGCGCGGTATTTGCCGCCCGATTGCCAGCGGTGCTGGTTGAACCAGCCACCCCAGAGAACAACGAGAATGAAGGAGCGCAGCCATGAGCGACAGCGCCAATGGAAACTACCAGGTCATGATCGTCGACGATGACTTTCGCGTGGGTGCCCTCCACGCAGACATGGTCAATTCCATTCCGGGTTTCCAAGCCCTGGAGCCAGTGCAGGATCCGCGCATGGTGCCCAAGCTCGTCGCCACGCTCAAGCCTGACCTGTTGCTCCTGGACCTGTACCTGCCACATGTCAGCGGCATCGAGCTGCTGCGTGAACTGGACGTGGACGCCATCATGATTTCGGCTGCCACCGAGCCGAAGAATATCGCCAAGGCTATTCGGCACGGGGCACTGGCATTTATCATCAAGCCTTTCGACGCAAAAACACTCAGCGCCAAGCTCAAGGGGTGGGCTCGCTATCGGCGGCAGCTCAGCGGCACGGCTGAATTCAATCAGCAGGGAGTCGAACGGCTCTTCCGCTCCTTGCAGGGCAGTGAAGAGGCTGCTCCGGCGGCCGGTGCCGCGCCTACCGAACAGGCAGTGCTCAACTGTGTCAAGGAAGCTTCGGAGCCTATGAGCGTGGCCGAAGTGGCGGAAGCTGTCGGCGTTGCGCGAGCCACGGCCCAGCGTTATCTTGCGGCCCTGGTGGCCAATGAATCATTGGAACTCCAGCTGGGCTACGGGACCCGCGGTCGTCCGGAGCACCGCTACGTGGCACGCTAGGCAACCTGATTCAGGTGGCGTCCCAGATCTTTCGGTAGAAGGCGATTTTTTCTTCATTTGCTTCCATTCCGTAACCGGCATATACCAGATGTTCGTAGCCGGGACCGTAGTTCCATTCGGTGCTCCAGGCCGCGATGGCAAGATCTGCCCACCTGTCGGCGATGCCCAATTTGCCCATGTCAACGTGTCCCAAGAAGCCGCCGTTCGCATCCAGCTGCGTGTTGGGAAGGCAGGCATCGCCGTGGCAGACCACGGCGTCAAGGGGCGGCGCTTCGGCGAGCAGCTCGGATTGCTGGCTTAATGGCAGGGAAGCGATGCGTGAGGATAAATCCCAGCTGAAGGGGCACTGCCTTGCTGGCAGCCGATCGTGCAGGTGCCGAAGTCCTTGGCCGAGGGCGTGGGCTGAACGCTCGGGATTGCTTTTGCCCAGTTCGCTCACGGCGCTGTACCCGGGCAGCGCCGCGGTGAGCAGCAGCTGGCCTTCAGGGTACTGCTCAACTGAAAGCACTGCCGGCACGTTGATGAACTTCCCTGCCCACTTCATGCGGCGGGCCTCGGATTCCAGATCAATCTCCGCGTCCACCGGTTGCCCCGGCGACCACTTCGCATAGCGGCTGTCCGGTCCATGCCCAATCCGGTAAGTGGATCCTCCCAGGGCGTTGAGCCACACTCCTTTCACCGCATGGATGCCGGCCACGTCACGCACAGCTTCCGGAATCGGGAATCCGGCAGGGGGAGAACCAGAGATGACTCGTTCATCGCTCATTGAACCAGCTTGCCAGCAGGCAGCAAGGAAGCCCTGCATCTTAATCTGCCAGGTTTTTCTTCGTGTTCACCTTGGTGCCATAAATTGGCTAGCCTGACGCACCACAGTTAGTGCCATGACTAATGTTTCGCGACGAAATTTATTGACCGGTGCCTTGGGCGCAGGAGCCCTGGGCCTCGTTGGCCCCACCGGTGCCGCATTGGCCTCTGGTGCTCCACGCTTGGTCCGTTCGCGTTTGGGATTAACCAGCGGCTTCTCCATGGGCGACGTTTCCACCAACAGCGCGGTGCTCTGGGCCCGCAGTTCTGGTGAAGGCCGAGTGCGCGCGCAGCTGCGTGCCGTGGATGGAGCTGGCCAGATTATTCGTGGACGCGGATCCTTTGTTCGCACATTGAGAGGTGCCCAGGCTACCGAGGGCAGTGACTTCACCGCCAAAATCAACGCTGCCCATCTGCCAGCCGGAACACGATTCTCGGTCAGCATCGGTTTTGAAGATGAGAACGGAACCCTCGGCGAAACCCAGCAGGGATGGTTCAGCACTGCGCCGTCGGGAACCGGTCGCCGCAACCATGAGGCTGACCGAGCGCAAAGTTTTGTCTGGTCCGGAGATACGGCCGGCCAGGGCTGGGGCATCAATGAAGAAATCGGCGGCATGCGCGCCTATGCCGCGATGCATGCCACCAAGCCTGACTTCTTTGTGCACAGTGGTGACACGATCTACGCTGACGGACCGATCCTTGCCGAGGTCGAAGAAGCGGATGGCCAGATATGGCGCAACCTGATGACCGAGGAAGTTTCCAAGGTCGCTGAAACTCTGGCGGAATATCGGGGACGCCACCGCTACAACATGATGGATGCCAATGTCCGCGCGATGTATGCCGAAGTTCCAGTCATCGCCCAGTGGGACGACCATGAAACCCACAACAACTGGTGGCCGGGCGAAACCATCACCGATGAGCGCTACACCGTGCGCGACGTCAATACCCTGGCGGCCCGTGGCCGCCAAGCGTGGCAGGAATACCAGCCCATCGCCGATCCGCGGGCGATGAGTGGCGGCACCGGTTTTGAAGCGGCGCGAATCTACCGCAAGATTTCCCGCGGTCCTGCCTTGGACTTGTTCGCATTGGATATGCGTACTTTCAAGTCCGAAAACACTGACGGCAAGGAATCCAAGGAAACCGCGATCCTCGGTGAAGAGCAGCTGGACTGGCTGGTTGATGGGTTGAGCCAGTCCAAGGCCACCTGGAAAGTCATCCTCAATGATCTGCCGCTGGGCATCATCGTCCCCGATGGCAAGGCGCAGGAATCCATTTCCAACGCTGACCATGGTGCCCCGCTGGGCCGCGAACTTGAATTGGCGCGACTGCTCAAGGCCATCAAGGACCGCGGCATCAAGAACGTCGTTTTCCTGACTGCCGATGTGCACTACTGCGCGGCGCACCACTACTCGCCAGAACGAGCAGCGTTCAGCGACTTCAACGAGTTCTGGGAGTTTGTTGCGGGCCCGGTCAATGCTGGATCCTTTGGTCCCAATGAGATGGATGGAACCTTCGGGCCGCGGGTGGACTTTGCCTTGGCGGGCACGATTGCCAACCAGTCCCCGCGCGATGGCAAGAGCCAGTTCTTCGGGCATGTGGATCTTGATGAGCAGGATATGTTTACCGTCAGCCTGCGCAACGCACTGGGCGAAACGGTCTATTCCAGGACCTTGGAACCGGCAAAATAAGCCGATAGTGACAGATTAAAAGATCAGGCCTGCGGTGCTGGCAATCTTGTGGGAGGGCTCTAGAGAGGGGCTTCGAAACTATGAATTATGGCATGCAACTGACACAGGAATCTTGCTCAGATGGATTCTGAATGAGTCGCTCTAGAGAGCACTGAGCGATTTAGGAGGTCAGTCCAGTTGGCCCGCATGATTGCTGAATTCGAGAGAGCATTCGAACGAGTTGGGTGACTTTGCTGGGTCTCCCAATCAACAGAGCTAACGTTAGACTTTCTAAACCACGAATGACTTATGCTTTGCCATCGCATAAGTATCCAATAGTAGTGGGTTTCTCGTAAGCTTCGTATCGTCGGCCTGAGAAGTAGGTTGGATTGGACATTAAATTTTGAATCGTGAGGATATAGCTCGGCAGGCTTTTCTGCAGCGAGACGACGACTGCACTGGCCATGGTCGACGGAAGAAGTAAGCTTTCGGATGTCACGGCCAAAATTCTGGCGTCATTTCCTCCGTAGTAACAATTTGATAAGGCGGATATATAAAGTGGAATTATTAGTTATGATTGAGTTCGATGCCTCTAAAACAGAGCGCATTATTCAACTTGTCTATTCGAGCCTCTAGTCTGAAACCGACACTCGCACTCGCGGTTACGAGCTGAAGTCGAAGCAGACCACCTATTGAAAGTGGACTTGTTGAAAGGACTAAAAGCGATATTCGTCTACGGACTAGCTTTGTCACTAACCTTGGTCGCAATGCCTTCATTTGCGGCACAAGATGTAGCTATGAATTTAGAAGATGCGGCGGCTGTTTCGATCACTTCGCCGGTTAAACCGGGCCCTGCAGCCGGCGTCACGCTGCCTCCAAAGACGATCACATTGTCAAATGGCGCAGTTGTGCCGTTTAATGCAGACGTCCGCACAGGCTCTGAAGAGGGAGCCTTCCGCAGAGAATTGTCACTGCTGGTTACTTTAGATCAGCTAACTCCGGAAAAGATGAAAGAGATGGGGCTTTCGGAGCCAGAGGAAACCCTTCCAAAAATTCCTGTGACGGCAAAACCTAGCGAGCTACTTCTTAACGTTGCTCAACCGGCAGCTATTGGATGCCGTGTCACGAAGCCGTCGTCGAGCGCGGGCGACATGAATGTTTCTCGCCCCCAGATCGTGAAGTCTGGAACAAAAATTTATGCGTACGCTCGATACAACTGGAAGAACGCCCCTTTTTCGGAGTGCCCACGTAACCAGGCTCAGATCGGCGGACCTGACGGACTGGCAATTACTTTCAATCGCGCTGTGACCAATAAGGGGGTCTCCTTTGTTGGTTGCAACAGCTATAACAAGTGCGGAAAAACTGGATGGCTGGAAACGAACAGTCACTACGGTGCGGGTTGGGCATTCCAGGATTGGGGCTACGGTGCCCTTTACGGGCACGGTCCAACTTATAAGGGAACCTTGACATATACACTAACCACGAGTTCGACTAAATGCCTTCAAGCATTTGCGAAATATGGCCACTCTTGGAACTCCACGAAGTTGACTGGTTTTAGTATAGGTAAGTCTTCAATTGGAATCTCATGGAATACGAGCAAAAGCCTGTGGCAGAAATCAAGTCAAGCCGGGTCATATCGATGCTAGGAGGCAAATGGGGGCGGACTATAGTGCTAACTTCACTTGCTTTATTGTTGGCTGCTTGTGCAACCCCCGAAGAAAAGTCGTCCATCTCAGTGGAAGCGGTTATGGATGTGTGCTCGCGAGATGAGTGCTTCACTGCAAACGTTCCCGCGGAACTGTCAGCGACAGTCAATGGCGAAGAAATAAAAATCCCCTCTCCGGATGGAACAGGGTCAATCACCCTAGGCTCAGTGGGTAGTGTCCAAGTGACGGCGCGCTGGGGCACTCTTGTGAAAGAACTCGATATCCTGACAAGTGATGGATCTGCTCAAACCGTCACTATCAAATTTGATGAAACTGCGAGAGTTTCTGAATGATTAAGAATGGCCACAGTCTTGAACTGTGGCCATTCTGTTCATCTGCGTCATAAGAATGACTACGGCCCCAGATTTCCGGATCGTTGCAGAAACTATGATAGATCTAGATGGATACGACCGAGCCTTCGCGGTGCTGAACCCTAGAAAAGCCCAGTAAGCAACTCAGGCAACGTGTGAAAGTGCCTGAGCACCGAGTAGAAGCCTGCCATTAGGGGGCACCACTGCGTATTGCACTCATGGCATCCTCCTCCAGCGTTCGTAAATAGCTGGACCCATCACTCGGCGGTAGGCAGTTTATCCTGAACTCTGACGTCATGGGCCAGCGCTTCGAAAACTTTGATTTGACGCTTATCGCCGGCAGCCCACCAGCTCAACCGGGCCACTGAGATATATCTGGAGAGGCAGGAGATTCGGAGCCTGTTAAGGTGTCCTGCAAGCTCCAGATCCATACGATCCAGGAAGACGATCTGGTCCTAATTGGCGTAGGAATCAATGAACCCCGCAGTATATCCATAGCCGCCCTCACATTTGGCCGATGCTGGAGTGTCCATACAGGCTTGTGCCAAATCAATCACACAACGTCTCTTGGCGGTGTCCTGATCCTTGATCAGGTACTCGCGATCCACCAGCCAAATGGTGTCGGCAATACCTGTGGCCCGGTGGGCGGCGCAAAGGGCAAACGCTGTCTCACCGTCGATACGCGGGTTCTGAACCTAGAGGGCTTTAGTTCCGCCTGAGGGTCTCCTGCGACGCGTCACGTTTTGGTGACCATTTAGCAAGGTATTGATCAGCGAATCAAGATCTGCTGGAACACAAGCGCCAAAAGACTCACAGGCATTTTCGTCCCGTGGGCTAACAGCCGCTAAGCCTCCAATGACTTGACCAGTCTCTTCAAATTCCACTCTGTTGTCTGACGCATTGCATGGTTCTCTGTCCTGGGATCCAGATGTTGAGATGGTGTTGCGTAAGTCAATTAGCGCTGCGACGGAATTGGATTTTATAGTCCTGCGACGCGCGTAGTCCTTGGCATCGCGTATCTATTGAAGACACCACTGGGTTGCTGCGCCGTTATTTTACGGAGGGTTCTGATTTGAACAAGCATGGCTCGGAGAATCTGAAGCAGGAAGCGGTATTGTTCAGTGGGCGTTTACGCAAATCGTCCGGCTGGATGATTTCAGCCGGACGTTTGCAAGATTTAATATTCGAATACTAGCCCGCCGCCGTTGCAGTGACGGTTGGAATACGCTGTGCCGCAGGCCTGATCTCTAGTGGAGCGTGGTCTTAGCGGCCGGTGCCGCCGTAGACGGTGGCTTCCACATCGGTGTCCAAATCGAATGCGGTGTGGATAGCACGCACCGCATCGTTGAGCTTGTCGGCATCGGTGACCACCGAAATGCGGATTTCGGACGTGGAGATCATGTCCACGTTCACTCCTGCGTTGTGCAGGGCTTCGAAGAAGGTGAAGGAAACGCCCGGGTTCGAGCGCATGCCCGCACCGATCAGCGAAAGCTTGCCGACCTCGTCATTGTGCTCGATGTCCTCAAAACCGATCTCGCTCTTGGCGGTGTTCAATGCGCCAAGCACGTTCTTGGTCTCGGTCATGGGCAAGGTGAAGGAGATGTCGGTTTTGCCCGAGCCGTGGGTCGAAATGTTCTGGACGATCATGTCGATATTCGCCTGGGCCGCAGCGATCACGCCGAAGATCTGGGCTGCCTTGCCAGGGATATCAGGCACGCCGATGACGGTGACCTTGGCTTCGGAGTGGTCGTGGGCGACACCTGAGATGATTGGCTGTTCCAAGGGTTCTCCCTCTTGAATTTTGATTTTGTCGTCGGGGTTCGGGAGCACCCAGGTGCCCTCGTGAGTGCTGAATGAAGAGCGCACATGCAGTGGCACGCCAAAGCGCCGAGCGTATTCCACGCAACGCAGGTGCAGGATCTTGGATCCGCTGGCGGCCATCTCCAGCATTTCTTCGCTGGTGATTTTCTCGATCTTTTTCGCCGAAGCAACTACACGCGGATCAGCGGTGTAGACGCCGTCCACATCCGTGTAGATTTCGCAGACATCGGCGCCCAAAGCGGCAGCCAAAGCCACTGCGGTGGTGTCCGAGCCGCCACGGCCCATGGTGGTGATGTTGTTCGATTCCTTGCTCATGCCCTGGAAGCCGGCAACGATCGCGATGAAGCCGCGGTCGATGGCGCGGCGAATGCGCTGAGGGGAAACCTCCATGATGCGGGCCTTGCCGTGCGTGGAATCGGTGATCACGCCGGCCTGCGATCCGGTGAAGGAAGCAGCCTGTTCGCCAAACTGGTCAATGGCCATGGCTAGCAGGGACATGGAGATGCGTTCTCCAGCGGAGAGCAGCATGTCCATTTCGCGTGCTGGCGCATCGTCGGTGAGCTGGCCTGCCAGATCTAGAAGGTCATCGGTGGTGTCGCCCATGGCCGAGACAACTACGACGACGTCGTGGCCCTGGGACTTGGTGTCAATAATTCGACGCGCCACACGCTTGATGCCTTCGGCATCTGAAACTGACGAACCGCCAAATTTTTGAACAATTAGGCCCATGGGCACTCACTCCACCTGTTGAAAGCTGTGACTCGTTATTGGCGCAAGGCACAACGCGAGGCATCTACCAAATAAATATTGTGACAGCTACGGGCCAAGTTCTCCTACTTGTGACGGTAAACATTGGTCATATTGCCTAGGAATATTCGCGGCTGTTGTTGAAAAACATGGGCTATTGCTTGAATTCATCCAAGATTTGTCGCCAAAACCTCTTCCATTCAGACACCTGATCTGGTGTTTCAGCCTTAGTAATGTTAATGGCTATCGCTGATTTGTCGCCCTTAAGCCCAATATCCACTTGGGCCTTGGTGCCGTCGCTGAAGCTGGCACGCCAATAGCGCCAGCGCTCGGATCCACTGGTCCGTGCTGGTTCGGCTAGTGTTTGCCCATTGAAGGTTTCCATGCCAGAGACTTGTTCTTCCCAGCGGGCCAAGGCCGTATCCAAATCGGCGGCCAGAGTAGTGCTGACCGAGCCTTGGAAGGTCCCGTCTTGAGCCTGCCCCGGGAGCCGGCGGCCAATTTGCTGCTCGTAGGCGACAGCAACCGATTGTGCCCACCACCCCGGGTTGTCAAGTGACGGTGGCATGTGGGCGAACGCAAGCTCAGCGATTTCCTTATGCGTCAGCTCGCCGGCCTTGGCGTCCTCAAGCTGGCTGCTCCAGGTGTCCCATGGAATGCCGGTGGCATTGGCTATGGCTGAGGTATTGCTGCTCTTGGTTCCCATGGTTGAAGTCTAGGCAATGCCGGGTCTGCGGGGAAAGGAAAATGGCCGGGCGCCACGGTCGTCCCGTGATGCCCGGCCTGTCGCACCGGTGTTCAAGTGCAGGCTAGATCGCCTGAATTTCCAGATTCAATCTGCTCAGCAGTTCAACCAGCCTGTCCAGGTCATCGTCAGCCCAGTTGCTCATGCGCGAACGAAGCTCGCCTCGCCACTGCTCAAATCCGCTGTGCCAGCGCTCTTTGGCGTGCTCGGTGGGGAGCAGGTCGAAAGCCCTGCGATCATCGGCGTTGACCTCGCGAACCACCAGGCCGAGCTGTTCGAGCTTGGAGATCATGCGTGAGAGCGTCGCCTTGTCGATCAGCAGCTTCTCGCAAATTTCTGACTGCGTGATGCGGCCATGGCGCAGGATCAGGCCGAGCACCGGCAAATAGCCTGGCGTCAGCTGGCCGTTGAGCCGATGGGCAAGTTCGCGCTTGAACCGTGCAGTGACCGCAATCAGCGAGAACAATTCCTGCTCTGCCAACGAATAGCGGTCCGCGCGATCCTTCGTGCAGGCAGAAGCATCTGTGCTGGTGGTATCCACTGGATTTCTCCTAGTTGCCGTTCGGCTTCATCGCTGGTTCGGTTCCTTGCTTGCTGGGCGCAGTTGGCTCCTGGATTTCAGCGCCTGCATTCTCGTCGACGGCAGCTATGCCATTGGCTTCAAGCGCGGCTTCGGCGTCAACTTCCTGCATGCGCTCGGTGGCGGTCTGCGTGGTCAGGGCCTGGTTGGGTATCAGGCAGACAGCAATCACGATGAGCAGCGACAGCGGGGCTGCGAAAGTGAACAGGGAAGGCACCGCGTCACCGTAGATGGATTCGAAGATGACGCGCACCGGCTCGGGCAGGGTGGAGATGGTTGGAAGGTTGCCCGAGGACAAGACCTCTGCGACCGCTTTGCCCTTTTCGCCCAGCGACCCGATGGCCTGCATCAAATCCGCCTGGCGATCGGCAATCATGTTCGGAATGGATGCTGCCAGGATGGCGCCCAATCCGGCGGTGCCGGCGGTGCCGCCCAAGGTTCGGAAGAAGTTGACCGAGGAGGAGGCGACACCCAGTTCCTTGATGTCAACGGAGTTCTGCACCACCAGCACCATGTTCTGCATGACCAGGCCCATGCCGGCGCCCAGGATGAACATGAAGGCCGCAACCAGCGCGTAGTTGGTGTTGTAGTGGATGGTTCCCAGCAGGAACAGTCCAATGACGATCAGCACCGAGCCGGTGATCACCAGCGGCTTCCACTTGCCGGTGCGGGAGATGAACTGGCCGCCGATGGTGGAGATGACCAGCAGGCCGCCCATCAGGGGGAAAGTCATCAGGCCGGCCATGGTGGCAGAAGCGCCACGGGCCATGATCATGTACTGGCTGAGGAACACCGAGGTGCCGAACATCGACACGCCTACGGCCAGTGAGGCGATCACGGCGAAGGTGAAGGTGCGGTTCTTGAACAGCGACATGCTCAACAGCGGTTCGGAGGACTTGATCTCGACCAGGATGAACGCTGCCAGCAGGAGCACCGCGCCAACCACCATCATCAAGCTGGTGGCCGAAGCCCACTCGAACTCGGAGCCGCCCAGCGACATCCAGATCAGCAGCAGCGAAACGCCGCCGGAGAGCAGCAGGATGCCCCAGTAGTCGATTTTGACCTTGCGCTTGGCGACGGCCGGAAGGTGCAAGGTGCGCTGGATCAAGATGACCGCAGCGATGGCAAAAGGCAGCGCGATGAAGAAGTTCCAGCGCCAGTTGATGGTGTCGGTGACGAAGCCGCCGATCAGTGGCCCGCCCACGGTGCCGATGGCCATGACTGCGCCGAACAGGCCCATGTACTTGCCGCGTTCGCGTGGCGAGAGGAAGTCGGCCATGACGATCTGCGCCAGGGCGCCAACGCCACCGCCGGCCAGGCCCTGGATGACGCGCATGGCGATCAGGAAGCTGGTGGTCTGCGAGAAGCCCGCGGCAGCGGAAGCCAGGACGAAGATCGCCAGGGAGATCTGCAGCAGCAGCTTGCGGTTGCCCAGGTCGGCGAGCTTGCCCCAGATCGGGGTCGAAATGGTGGTCGCCAGCAGGGTAGCGGTCACTACCCAGGTGTAGGCGGTCTGGCTGCCGTTCAAATCCGAGACGATCACTGGCAGGGAACTGGATACTACGGTGCTGGCCAAGATCGAGACGAACATGCCCATGAGGATTCCGGTCAGGGCGGTGAGGATTTCACGGTGCGTCATCTTGGGCCCGGCGACCGGTGCGATTGCGGTCATTGAGCCTCCAAAAAGTTAAAGTCAGGCCCAAAGAACCTGAATGGTTGATTGATGTCAACTATACGAGGATAGTTGATTATTATCAACTATGGTGTTTCATCGCACACCGATATCCCGAGGAAAACGGCATTAAAAGAGAACCCCGCATATCCCTTCGGTGAAGGGAGTGCGGGGTGCGCAAGGAAAGGGCTTATCGGCTGCGGTGGTTATCCATCTCTGGAACTACCGGGTGCGAAGGGCTGCCGTCGCCAGCCTTGGGGGTTTTCGCCGGATCAACGGCTCTGAAGAGCTTGGGCTCGGTGGCAGGAGCCTTGCTTGGAGTATTTTCGGCTTTTCCAGATGCTTCGGCATCTTCGGCCGCGGGAGCCGGACGTCGCGCGTTCGACGCGCTGGACCCGGCAGTGCGACGGCCTTCAAAGGCTCGTGCTAGGGTGACCTCATCGGCGTATTCCAGGTCTCCGCCCACCGGCAGGCCGGAGGCCAGCCGGGTGATCCGGATGCCCAGGGGAGCCAGCGCGCGCACCAGGTACACGGCGGTGGCCTCGCCCTCGAGGTTCGGGTCTGTGGCCAGGATCAATTCGGTAATGGACTCGTCGGCCAGGCGCGTGACCAATTCGCGAATGTGCAGCTGCTCCGGGCCGATGCCGGCCAACGGGTTGATCGAGCCTCCGAGCACGTGGTACTTGCCGCCGAAGGCGCGGGTGCGCTCAATGGCCATCACGTCTTTGGATTCCTCGACGATGCAGATCTTGGTTCCATCGCGGCGTTCATCGCGGCAGATGGCGCAGATCTCCTGCTCCGAGATGTTGAAGCAGATCTCGCAGAACTTGACCTTCTCCTTGACCAGCTGGATGGACGCGGCCAGCCGCGTCATATCCTCGGCATCGGCATCAAGAATGTGAAAGGCAATGCGCTGAGCCGATTTCGGGCCGATGCCAGGCAAGCGACCGAGCTCGTCGATCAATTCCTGTACAGCACCTTCGTACACGTGCGCCTTCTTTCTGCTTTGCTGGGAATCTTCCCTGTTACACCCTAGTGTCTCACCCCGACAGGATGCCGTGGTTTCCGCTACAGGCTGCGCTTGATTTCCACGACATTCCCGTTCACATCACGCTGCTCGATGACCATGCCGCCGAGCAGTCGTTCCACGGCGGGAACACCGATCAACGCGGAATCCTCGACCTCGATGTCATCGTCGCTGGGGACGAACTCCTCGGGCTCCTGATTCTGCGCAGCGGCAGGCGCCGCAGCTGGTCCACCCCACCCGCCGGCAGCCTGCGCGGGTGCCGGCGCACTAGGCGAGCTCTTGGCCTGGTTCATCAGCTGCTGATAGCGGCTCATGCGCTGGCCAGCGGCTGGCGCGGCCGGCTCGCTGGCCATTGCCGCCTCCTGTTGCGGCGTGCCCCAGCCCGGAGCGGTTTCAGGCGCTGGCGCGGGCTTTGCCGGAGCATCATGCTCTGGAGTCCTGGCCGGAGCAGGCGCCTGGGCTTGCTGCTGTGGTGCTTCGGCGGCCGGGATCTGCGGTTCCGGCTCCACAGCGGTCGCCGGAGCAGCCGATGGCCGCGGGGCCACAGGCGCGTGAACCTGAGGCGCCGGTTCTTCGCTTTCGCGAACGGCCAAGTCCTGGAACGAGTCCGTGGTGCTCTGCGGGTGCAGTGGAGTGCTCGAGACCGGACGTGGAATATTCGGCGTGCCAACTTCAGCCTGCCGGGCACTGAGCCCAGCAGTCAGCCGAGGCTTCGGTGCTACCGGTGGGCCTCCAAAACTGCGTGGCGCGCTTGGCTGCTGCGGCTCGGGAGCAGCCGCTGCCTGTGCGGGGTGCCCGGTGGCTTGAGCAGGCTGGGCCGGCTCAGGCTGGCGCTGGGGTTCGCGCGCAGCTGCCGGTTCTGGCGCGTAGTACGGATCATCCGGGAACGGCGGCTCGTCCATGAACGGCTCGTCGTAGGGTGGCGGCACGTCATCGTAGGAGCTGGCGTAGCCGTCGGTGGCTCCTGCACCCGGCGTGGCTGGTGGCGGTGCCACTGGCGAGGCGGCCGGGGGCGTGCTGGCAGCAGGCGCCGGGGCGGCGGCTTGTGCGCGCGCAGCAGCACGCGCAGCTACCCCAGCAGAAGTTGCAGCCTTGGTGAACTTGGTTGGTGCTGGGGTTTGCGCCGGGAGTGGCCGGCGCTCACCTTTTGGGGAACCACCGCCAGCTGGGTTGGAACCGCCTTCGGTGAGTACTACTTCTATGGGGGAGCCGGCGAATTGCGAAACGACCCCGGTCAGGGTGTTCATCAAATCCGGCCGGTTGCGCAGGTTCACGATTGGACCGGTGTTGCTGAACGCCAAGGTGAGCGTGCGACCGTCAAAACCAGCGACAGAACCATAGGTTGCCACCATGGAATGCAGAACTCGTGAGCTTCCCTGCAACTGCTGCAGGATCATTGGCCAAGCCTGCTGGAATTTCACGACAGGGGAACCGGCGCCAGGCTGCTGCGCTTGCTGTTGAGCCGGTTGAGCCTGCTGTTGCTGTTGCTGAGCTTGCTCGCGGGCAGCACGTTCCTGGGCTTCGCGTTCTGCCTTCTCGCGCGCAATACGTTCCTGTGCTTCACGCTCGGCTTGCTCGCGTTGTGCCTGCTCTTGGCGTGCCTGTTCACGAGCGGCACGTTCCTGGGCTTCTCGCTCGGCTTGCTCGCGTTGTGCCTGCTCTTGTTGAGCCAGTTCCTGCTGTGCTTGAGCTTGCTGCGCCGCCTGGCGCTGTGCATCGAGTTCTGCCTGGCTGGATTGCTGTGCCGGAGCCGGAGCCTGGGCTGGGGGAGCAGTCTCAACGGGTGCCTGCTTTTGAGGCGCAGGAGCAGCCGGCTGCTGGGCACGAGACTCGGCAGCTTTGCGAGCGAATTCGGCCATGGCCGGATTCTGCTTAACATCATCGATGGAAACCCCGGTGCCAAATGACAGGTCTTCGCCGCTGGAAGGATCTGGAACCAGGCTGAATGGCGCAACACCTTCAGGGCGGGCTGCAGGAACACTTGGACCTGGCTGGACTTCGGTGGTCACAGAGAAGCTATCGTCCTTCGGACCCCATGTTGCACCCCAATCTGCAGCTTCGCCAGTGTTCAGCGAAGACTGCGCATCTGGGTCCAGTGGTGCATTTGGATCATCGTCGGCAGGTTGCGGCTGTTCCTTGGCTGCAGCCTGCTGAGCCTCTTGAGGTGGTTGAGGTTGCTGCGCCTGAACAGGTTCGGCCTGGGGCCGCTGAGCTGGCTGCTGCGCCTGAACAGGTTCGGCCTGGGGCTGCTGAATTGGTTGCGCTGGCTGTTCAGCTGGCGCTTGCGTCTGGGGGGCAGGCTCGTGTTCCGGTGCCGGCATGGCCACACCCTCGCGGCGGGCCTTGGCGGCGGCTAGCGCCTCGCGCACAGCGGCCGCGCCCTGGCGAGCAGCGCCAGGATTCGGCGTTGCACCCATCGAAGCCGACGAATCGGCGGTCTGGTCATCGTCAAGTGCTGGAAGCTCGCCACCGCTCATCGCATGGCGTTCCAAGCGATCCAATCGTGCGGCAAAGGAAGACACCGAGTTCTCGGAACCCGGCAACATCAATCGGGCTGCTAGCAATTCCAAGTGCAAACGAGGAGAGGTGGCGCCGGTCATCTCGCTCAGCGCCTTGTTGGTGACATCTGCCCACCGGGAAAGCTCGCCGGCGCCAACCAGGCCAGCCTGCAGGTGCAGGGCCTCCAACTGGTCCTCGGGTACACCGCGAAGGATCTTTTCCAGGCCTTCGGGCATGGCCTTGGCAATGATCAGATCTCGGAAGCGTTCAAGAATATCTTCAACAAAGCGTCGTGGATCCAAACCGGTCTGGATGATGCGGTCAATGGCGCCGAAGAGACCAGCGCCGTCAGCCTCGTGAAGCGACAGGGTCACTTCATCCAGAAGGGTCGAATGGGTATAGCCCAGCAAGGCAATGGCGGTTTCGTAATCCAGCGTTCCTTCACGGGCACCAGCCATCAGCTGGTCAAGAACCGAGAGGGTATCGCGGACCGAACCGCCACCTGCACGGATAACCAAAGGAAGTACGCCCTCGGCTACCGCGACATGTTCGCGTTCGCACAAAACCTGCAGGTACGCCAACAAGGCCTCTGGCGGAACCAGGCGGAAGGGGTAGTGGTGGGTACGGGAGCGAATGGTCCCGATAACCTTCTCGGGTTCGGTCGTTGCGAAGATGAACTTGATGTGCGCTGGTGGCTCTTCAACGATTTTCAACAGGGCGTTGAAGCCTGCCGCGGTCACCATATGGGCCTCATCGATGATGAAGATCTTGTAGCGGTCGCGTGTCGGCGCGAAAGTTGCCCGTTCGCGCAGGTCGCGGGCATCGTCCACGCCACCGTGGCTGGCAGCGTCAATTTCGATAACATCCAGCGACCCCGGGCCGCCATTGGCCAGCTCAACACAGCTAGGGCAGGTGCCACAAGGTACCGGCGTTGGGCCCTGCTCGCAGTTCAGGCAACGTGCCAGGATTCGGGCGGAAGTCGTCTTGCCGCAACCGCGTGGGCCGGAGAAGAGGTACGCGTGATTAACGCGGTTTTTCTCCAGAGCCGTCATCAGGGGAGCAGTAACGTGCTCTTGTCCGATGACGTCGGCAAACGTATCGGGACGATACCTGCGATATAGCGCTGTACTCACACCGGTTCCCTATCGGTTGCGTGATGCCGGGGGCATCAGCTGTTGGACGATATTTTCAGGTTCTACGATCCACGGCTCACGTGGCAAGTTCACCGGATCGAAAGCTTCCAGGGCTGCCAGCAAACTCGTGCTGGGCAAGCCCAATGACTCTAGCAAAATCGCCACAACATCGGCTGGATGTACCCCATGTTCGGTGATCTCTTCGAGTGTTACAGCACCATCGCGCTTGGCTAGGCGCTGGCCCTTGGTATTCAGAGCGAGCGGGACGTGGGCGTACTCCGGAACGTCGTAGCCCAAGAGCGTTGCCAGATACCCCTGTCGTGGCGCGGAAGAGAGCAGATCATCGCCACGCACAACTTGATCAATTCCGGAGAGCGCGTCATCGACCACGACGGCCAAATTGTAGGCAGGAGCACCATCATTTCGGACCAGGACAAAATCATCAACTACGCCGGCATAGCCGCCAGCCAGCTGGTCGTGAACCGAGAATTCAGTTACCTCGGCGCGCAGGCGCAAGGCGGCAGGACGATCTTGTGACTTGGCTTCACGTTCGGCCGGGCTCAGGTTCCGGCAGGTACCCGGGTAGGCGCCGGGTGCTGCATGCGGCGCGCTGGCAGCTTCGGCGATGTCCTTGCGAGAGCAGAAGCAGGGGAACACCAAGTCCTGCTTTTTGAGCTGTTCTACGGCGTCGAAGTAAATTGGCAGGCGTTCGGATTGGCGCAAGAGTGAGCCGTCGAATTGCAGGCCCAAGGACTCCAGTTCGGAGATTTGGATGGCTTCTGCCCCGGAGCGGACCCGGTCAAGATCTTCAATGCGCAACAAGAATTCACGTTGCGTGGAACGAGCGAAGAGCCAAGCTAGAACCGCCGTGCGCAAATTGCCGAGGTGGAGCGGCCCTGACGGGCTAGGGGCGAAACGGCCAGCGCCCACGTGGACTCCCCTTCGGCTTGCGTGAAAAAGTAAAGACCCCTCATGCACCTGCCAGAGCCCATCTACCCTTGCTACCTTCCGGTCCTGGGGGAGTTCAACAGGATGACACCACACGAGGGGTCACCAAAAATACTACCCGAGGGTGGTGCTTGGATAAAAATCGGGCAGCGTGCGCTTGCTCTCAGGCCCTGAATGTAAAACAAGAAATTAAGTGGCGAATCCGGGCGTGAACCTTCATCCTGTTTCCCCGTCTACTGGTTCTAGCCATCCGAGTACCTTGCGCACCCTGTCATTGAGTTGAACTGTCGGCAGCATCGGCGTTTGCTCTTTTTCAAAGTCGAAATTCTGCACATTGGTGACACTGCCCGGAAGTTCGATGCACACCACGCCATGCGGGGAACGCCAGTTCACGGATCCATCGGCCAGGTAGGTGGCCTGCCACCCCAAGGCGTGTTTGAACATCTGATGCCGTTTGCATAAAAGGTGGGTGTTGGTCCGAGAGGTGTGCCCGCCGTTGGCCCAAGCATCAATGTGGTCGATCTCAGAGGTCTCCGCTGGACGGTTGCAGCCAGGGAAGCGGCAACAAATATCCCGGCTGCGCAGTAGATCGCGCAGTGCCTTGGATGGCCGGTATTTCTCACGGCCAACATCTATTACGGCACCAGACCACGGGTCGGTGAGTACCTTCATGAAAGATGGGGCATCCTTGGCAATGCGTAACGCGGTTCCGATAGGTATGGGCCCGTAGCCTTCCAGATCGGCCAGAGCACGCTGGGGATCGGCCAGCATCTCGAGGGCGGGAATGGTCACCGCAACTCGTGCCTTGAGCGGAGTGCCCCCTCCAGCTGGCCATCCGTCAATGAGTGCATCACAGATGATGTCCAGGCGCCGTTGCTGTTCGGTGCGTTCATCTTCGGGATCATCGTGTTGCGAGGCATGCCAATTGACGGTGTTGATGATGCTCAACGTATTTTCGGCAGGCATGTACAGCTGGATCACCGACATCCCATTGGGTTCGTTCCAATAGGTGACCTTTCGGTCTTCAGCACTTTTCTTGTGCCGTTCTTCAATAGGGCGAGGGTGAAGGCGCTCGTGGATCTTGCGAGCCCTGTGGGCAACGGCAGCATCCGAGGCGGTCCGGGCAATGGGCAACAGGGTTTGCTGCATATGCCGGACATCTTCCGGCTCAAGATCCTGGGACTGTTTGACGATCTCTTGAGCCGTTCTGGTGGTGATCTCTCCGCGGCTTAGCTCTTCAAGAGTTTCAGGACAAAGATGGCGCAGGCCTTCTGCGATGAATAAACGGTCTCGAACATTCGCCTCGGAGGCTCGTAGGGCCATCGCAGCCTCGGCTACAAACGAAGAACGAATGACAGTTTCTTCCGAAGGGCTGATGCCGTAGTACTGGGATGACTGTTCTTGAAGCCCGTCTGAAGGCGTCTGGATAAGTGGGTCTTGGCTGCCCTGGGCTGAGGACTCTTTCACCGCATGTTCATACGAGTCCGCCAATACTGCTGCTTCCGCAGCGTCCAGCATGCTCCGTAGGCGGGACACGATTTTAAGTGTTCCCAGGCCTTGGCTGGTTGTGAGTGCAGGCAACCGGTCGTAGAGCTGTCGCGCCGTGGCGGCAATCTGCGCAAAAAGGTTATCTTGATCCAAATTCGCGGCCCAAAGGCCAAAATCTCCCGGTGTGGTGCGTTGTCCAGGAGGGCCAATGTGCAGGCGCCGAGGATCATCGCTGCTGTGAAATACCTCTCTTTTGCTCATGAATAGCAGTATCGGGGCTCATTTGAGGGGCAGAACCGGAAAGTTGCAGGGTGGGTATAACCTCTGAAAACACTGGATTTCAGGGGAGAACGGCTTTAGTGGCGGTGCGGGAAACGGCAAGAGAACTCTCGATTCGTGATTGAGCGAGAATTTAGATATGCTGGATCCTGCTCCTCGGAGCAAACTGAGGAGGATTCGCCTAGCGGCCTATGGCGCACGCCTGGAACGCGTGTTGGGTTAACGCCCTCAGGGGTTCAAATCCCCTATCCTCCGCCAATTTTAATGCCTTGGTTCATCATGGAAATGATGAACCAAGGCATTATTTTTTTGCCATCTGAGATCGGGGGAATATTTCCCGGTATGATCCGAATCAATTGACGACCAATCTTTTGACGAGGCAAGACCATGGCAAGTGTATTGAGCGAGATTTCGGTGGACTGCGCAAATCCAATGCTCCTAGCTCGTTTCTGGTGCGAAGTGCTGGACTACGCGGTACGAGAAGAAGAAGTCGGATTAGTCAGCATTGGTCCGCAGAATGACGGCGGCGCATCCGTTGTTCTGACCTTCGCCCAGGTTCCAGAACAGAAATCGATCAAAAACAGGCTGCACCTCGATGTCCGGCCACGTGGAACTGGGCAGCAGCAAGAAGTCGACCGCTTGCTGTCATTGGGGGCCGCATACGCAGACGTTGGACAGGATGATGACGTGACGTGGGTGGTACTTGCCGATCCTGAAGGCAACGAGTTTTGTGTCCTCGCTGGCAGCGAGTGAGCCGATAAAAACAAGAAAGACCTGCTGGCCTTGACTCGAAAAATAATTTCGAGCCGGGACCTGCAGGTCTTTCTAGTTCGCGTCCTCGCGTGGAGGGAGCCGTTCGAGCTATGCGCTCTTCTTGGCCTTGACGACTTCTGGGTAGTGGATTGCAGCGGTCTGCGGGTGAGCGCGCAGCCAGCCCTTGAGTACATTGGCGCCGTACGAAGCCAGCATTGGATTCTCCGGGTCATCTGAGACGCCACGGGCTTGGGCAGCCAGCTCTGCGGGCAGCTCGACCTTGTCGATGACCGCGTCGAGCCGTGGCGAGTAGAAGAACGGCACGGAGTAGCGGTCAACGCCAGCAGGTGGAGCGATCACGCGGTGAATGGTGGCCATCAGGTAACCATCGGTGGCGACCTCCAGCATTTCGCCGAGGTTGACGACCAATGCGCCCGGAGTTGGTGGAACCTCAATCCACTCTTCCTGGCCGTATGGCTGGACCTGCAGCCCGCCGACCTGGTCCTGCAGCAACAGGGTTACGAAGCCGTAGTCGGCGTGCAGGCCAACACCTTGGTTGCCCGACTCGGGAACAACATCGCCGGATACGTAGTGAACCAGCTTGCCCATCCACGAAGGGGTATTGGCAAAAGGCTCATCGAAGTGGTCTTCGGGCAGTCCCAGGCCCACGGCAATGGCTGAAAGCAGCTCATGTCCAGTCTTGTTCATCAGCTCGGCCCAAGCCATGGCACGGTCTTCGAGCTGTGGGAAATCTTCTGGGAACTGGTTAGGTCCCTGCAGGTTCAGGTAGGGCTTGTCGGCTGGCACTACAGCGAGGGTTTCACGCTCGGGTCCGTAGTCAATCTGCTCGCGGGCGTCGGCGCGGCCGCGGGTGATCTCGGTGCCCATGCGAGTGTAGCCGCGGAACTGGGCGCTATTGCGGTTGTCGAGCTTAATCTTTTGCTCGACTGGCTTGTTGAAGAACTCGGCGATGGTGTCCAGCAGCTCTTGGTCTTGGCCTTCTTGGGAGCTGTAGCCAACGATTTGGAAGAATCCAACACGATGGGCCGCGTCACGAAGTGCAGCGACGAAATCTTCGTTGAAGGTGCCGTCTGCGTTGCGCGAGGTAGAAATGTCGAGGACTGGGATCTCGGTGACTACGTTTTTCATATCCCCAGAGTGCACCTTATGAAGGGATTGTTACCAGCCTAAGTTACGCCCGGTTCCTCCAAGTTTCTCGCGATGTCACAATCCTTGCGAAGAAATAAAATGAGGTCCATAATTCGGTTTTCCGCCATTGGCGAGGAATCTGAATCATCCGAGACGGGTACCTGCCAGCGCTCAAAAAGGCGCAACTATCCCAGTGCGTATACAGCATACGATGCAGGTCCTTGGGCTGTGCAAGAATGACGTGACGCTGGACGCTCGTAACTGGACGCAGCCGTGGCTGACGTCGTGCAACGGCCATTTGGCTCGGTGATTGTTACCAGAGGATTCACGGTGGCAGGCCCATTCAATGTCAGGACTGCCCGCGTTATTGGAATGTGGAACAACAGGAGCTTTCCGGCGGCTCACAAGCAATGGCCGAGTGATGGCCCGTGGAGTCATATGAGGCCGCTGGGTTCAACCGGTAACTGGGCCTGACGGCTATTACTTGTCCAAGCGCGCACTGCCCGTGCAGCAGGTAATTCCAACGATCTGAATACTCGGAGCTTATGCTTGAAAGGTGATATTTCGAGCAGTAGGTGACGGCCGACCATACCCGGCGCATGGGCTGGTCTCCTCTCGCGACTGGAGTGAATTGCCCCCGCAGCAGGTGAAGCTGGATCAGCTGGTTACGACCAAATCCACTCTTGATCTGGAAGCACTGCTCTCAGAAGATTCCACATTCTACGGTGACCTGTTCCCTCACGTCGTTCGATATGACGGCGTTTTGTATCTAGAAGACGGTGTGCACCGTGCATTACGTTCTGCGCTTCATCATCGCTCTGTAATACATGCGCGGATATTGGATTTGGACGACGATTCGATAAGCTAACTGCCACGAGGATGACGAGGTGGTTCTCCTCAGCTAGTCGTAGCCACAGACTACCCGGAGCTAGGTGGGAAGATGCGTGAACGCGAAGACCCGGGCGAATGGCACGGGGCGCATATTGTTGATGAGCAAGACTTGAGCTTCAGCTCGGATCGCAAGGCCAAGAAGCGTGCGCGCAGAAGGCAAAATGCGGTGTTTTCCGTGATGGCAGTTCTTGTCATCGCCGTAACCGTGGGCGCACTGCTCATTGTTACCGGAAACTGGAATCCGGGAGCAGAAGCTACGACTGAAGAAACTGCAGAGCCGGCTCCGGCAAAAATTGAGAACGAGAAATGCCCAGAGGTGGACTTCTCATACCAGGACCCGCAGAGCTTCAGGATCCGGGTGCTTAATACAACGAATATTGCCGGGCTCGCCGGAGATACCGCAAAGTCGCTGGAAGAACGCGGTTTTAAGATCTCGTCGTTGACCTCGGGCTGGACTTCGCTTTCTGGCACCATCGGCGCTGTCATTGCCGGGCCTGACGGCTATGCCCAGGCATTCACCGTCCAACGCCAGGTACCCGGATCGGTGTTCATCTTCGACCCGGAAAAGTGGGGTTCGACGGTAGACCTGGCGGTCGGCGAGAAATTCGAGGGCCTGCAAAAAGACCGCAAGCTGGATAGGTCCGCCGGCAAGCTGGTGTGCGCGCCGGCGGACTAGCCAGGCTGGAAGCCCGGACCTACTGGGCCTGTACGTTCTCCGCGTAGACCTGGGTCAATGCGTTGGAGAAGACCTCAGCCGGTTGTGCACCGGAAATACCGTACTTTCCGTCGAGCACGAAGAATGGAACACCGCTAATTCCAAGCTGCTGGGCCTGTGAAATATCGGCGTTGACTTCCTCGGCATAAGCACCGGCTTCGATCTGCGCACCCAGCTCTTGGGCATCAAGTCCCAACGATCCAGCCAGCTCCAGCAGGGTTTGAACATTCCCGGTGTCCAGCCCCTTTTCAAAGTGCGCCGACAGCAGCAATTCCTTCATCTCGTTGCCGGCCCCGTGCTGCTTTGCGTACTCCAGAACACGCAAGGCGGTAAAGGAATTGGCTACCTTGAGATTCTCGAAGTCGTAGGCCAGGCCTTCTTCTGCAGCCTGGGCGGTTACATGCTGCAGCATCTGCTGGACCTGCGACTGATCCAGCCCCTTCATCTTCGACAGGTATTCTGCTTCGCTGCCGTCATAGTTATCGGGCAAGGATGGGTCCAGCTGGTAGGCATGCCAGTACACGTCGACGTTCTGCGAATATTCAAAAGATTCAACGCCCTGCTCAAAGCGGCGCTTGCCAATGAAGCACCAGGGGCAGGCGATATCGGAGAAGATGTCGACGCGTAGGCGCTTGGACTCGGCAGGCTGTTCGCCAATAATTTCACTCATACTTGAGCTAACAACTTTGTACTGAAATGCATTCCGCAACCCCAGCGAACCGGCCACTGCCAATCGCTGGAATACTGGGAACGAGACAACGGCGTCCGGGATAGCGGGCATCTACAGAAAGCGGTGCATGTGGCAAAGAATCTTCGCTGGGGCGGAATCCTCTTTGCCGGAGCCATCACCGCAATGGCCGGGTTTGTGGACGGCGTCGGATTTGTGCACTTTGGCGGCTATTTCTTGTCGTTCATGTCCGGGAACTCCACGCGTTCTTCCGCGGCGCTGATGACCGGTGATCTCACGGGGTGGATCAATGCCATGTCATTGGTGGCAAGCTTTGTCATTGGCGTGGTCATCGCCACCCTGTTGACTTCTTCTCTGGCTGCTTTGCGCAGGCCGCTAGCCATGTACCTCAGTGCCGGATTGCTCCTGGCTGCAGCTGCGGCGGGAACCGTCCAGCCGAACGCCACAGCACTCTTATTGTCGGCCGCCATGGGGGTGGTGAACGTGTCCTACACGCGTTCCGGCGAAGTCGCTTTGGGCCTGACCTACATGACCGGCACGCTGGTCAAGCTCGGCCAAGCCCTCGGCGGCGCAATCCTTGGGCTGGTGACAGGTTCCAACCAGGGGGTCAATCGGTTGCTATGGCTTCGCTACGCGGTGCTGTGGGCCATGATCACGGTGGGATCGCTCGGTGGCGTTTTCGCCTACCTCCATTTGGGCCTGGGCAGCCTTTGGATTGTCGGAGCGGGGATGCTCCTTTGGGCCACCTTGGCCTTGTTCCAGGAACTGCGGGCCAAGGCCGATCCACGCTCAGGACCTGCAACTGCCATCACAGACCGGCAGCGAATCGACTAGGAAACATCCAGATACGGCAACGGCGCCCAGCCTCATGAATGAAGCCGGACGCCGAAGGGACAAACGCGGGGCTAGCCTCGCAACGAATCGCTATCCTGCCTGATCGCGGCCGCCGGGAGCACCAGCACCTTGTACAGCACGCCCAGCAACAGCAGCCAGACAATTCCGGTGTACAGGGCCACGCGGGTTTCGGCGCTCAGCGCCAGCAGGACCACAACCAGGGCCATGAAGATCAGGGCCGCCCACACGGCGATGGTTCCTCCCGGCACAGCGTACTCGCGAGGCAGCGAGGCGTCGCGCCCAGCCTTTGCTTCCTGCCGGCGCATGGCCAGATAGGAGGCCAGGATCATGATCCAGACCCAGACGGTGGCGAAGGTCGCGATCGAGGCAATGATGGTGAACAGCGCCTCTGGCAGCAGGGCATTGAGCACCACGCCGGCCAGCAGCACAATGGCCATGATGACCACGGTCATCCACGGCACGCCGTGGCGGGAGACCCGGCCGAAGGACTTCGGTGCATGGCCGGCGACGGACATCGCGTAGAGCATGCGCCCGGCACCGAAGGTATCGGCATTGATCGCCGAAATTGCCGCGGTGATGACCACTGCGTTGAGCACATGCGCCGCAGCCGGCAGTCCCAGGCCATCAAAAATCTGCACAAACGGCGAGGCCGAACCGTCGATCTGGCGCCAGTCGAAGAGCATCATGACCACAGCCAGCGAAGCCACGTAGAACAGCAGGATGCGCCAGGGCACGGTGTTGATCGCGGCGGGCACCGAGGTGGATGGATCATCGGCCTCGCCCGCAGTGATGCCGATGGTTTCGATGCCGCCGAAGGCAAACATCACCACTGCGAAGGACAGCAGCAGGCCCATGAACCCGTTGGGGAACAAGGTGCCGGCGCTCATCAGCGTGGCAAATCCGGTGGCAGTGCCGGTGTCCGGGGCATTGAAGCCGAAGATGATCAGGGCCGCGCCGCCGACAATCATCGCGATAATTGCGGTGACCTTCACGATCGCCAGCCAGAATTCGGTTTCGCCGAAGACCTTGACCTTCATCAGGTTAATCGTGGCGATCAGCAGCACCACGGCCAGCACCCAGATCCACTGCGGCACCTGCGGGAACCAGAAGCCCATATAGATGCCGAAGGCGGTGACATCGGCGATGGCCACAATGGCCATTTCAAAGCTGAAGGTCCAGCCGGTGACAAAGCCGGCGAAATTGCCCAGGTAGCGCGAGGCATAGTGCGCAAAGGATCCGGATACCGGATGCTTCACGGCCATCTCGCCCATGGCGCGCATGACGATGAAGACGGCTGCTCCGCCGATCATGTACGCAAAGAGGACTGCTGGTCCGGCGGCCTGGATTGCGGAGGAAGAGCCGTAGAACAGGCCCGTTCCGATCGCTGAGCCCAGGGCCATGAAGCGGATGTGGCGGGCCGTGAGCCCGCGGGCCAGGGAGGCCTTGATATCGGTCACGATTGTATTGCTCGGATCCTATTCGGGTGCATTCGATCTGGGCCTGAAACCGTTGAAAATAGGAATCAGCCGAGAAAATCCTATGTTCTCATTGGGCTTTGATGCGCGGAACGTGGGACAGATCTACCGTGAGCTTGGCCACCAGCGGTTGCTGGTCCGCACACTTCAAGTGGGAGAATGGGCTCATGAAACTTGGATTCGTCCGCCACGGACAGACGCAATGGAACCTCGAAGGCCGGCTGCAAGGCTCCAGCGACATTCCGTTGAACGACACCGGCAGGTCCCAGGCCCGCGAAGCCGTGAAGGTCCTCGGCGCCGGAGGCTGGGATGTCATTGTCTCCTCCCCGCTCTCGCGGGCCCGCGAAACCGCGCAGATCATTGCCGAGGGGCTGGGCCTGGAACTAGGCCCCAGCTACGACCTGCTCATCGAGCGCGACTACGCGCAGGGCGAGGGCATGGTCGAGACCGAAGCTCTGGCACTGTGGCCGGATAAGAACGGCGGCGGAATCGAACCGCTGGACTCCGTGGTGGACCGCGGACTGCGCGCCATCGAGCAGATCGCTGCGGACTACCCGGGCAAAAACGTCGCCATCATCTGCCACGGCACGATCATCCGCTACACCCTCTCGCACCTGGCCGGCTACAAGCTCGATACCATCCGCAACGGCTCGGTCGCCATTGTGGGCCGCGACAAGGCAGGGGCCTGGCAGCTGGAACTGGTCAACGACGAAGTCCCGGACAAGCTGGTCCACTAGCCATCAAGGACTTCGCTGCCCTCGGGCAGCACCGCGCGAATGCAGGAAGCCAGCTGCGAATCGCGCTGCCGGGTTTTGAGCGCTGCCAGCCATGAACCCAGGGACCGGTAGGCCTTGGCACGCACCGCGGGCGCGGAGAGAAAAACGTCATGCAGCGCTCCGGGCAGGCGCACCACATGCAATTCCCGGCCCAAATCCAGGCTGCGCTGAGCCACCACCTGCACATTCAAGGCCACATCGGCACGGGTGGCGGTGTCATGCCAGCGGGGCAGCAGGTAGTCCTCGGCCGAGAGCATCACCAGGGTGGGCATCTGCAGGTCCAAGCCCTTTTTCACCTTGGCTTGCGCGTTGAATACCGCAGCGATGAATCCGGCGGTGAGCTTGAAGCCATTGACCGGCCGCCAGCCCAGGTCGTAGTCCCACTCGCCGGAGAACTGGTTGGACACGGTGCGCGTGTAGAACCCCGGATCAACGGTGGGCAAAAAACGATGGGGGTTGCGCGCACTGGCCGCCTGGATGATGCGGGCCAGGGCGGTGCGTCCGATTTCGCTCGCCTGGAATTCCAGCCAGGGGCTGTTCAGCGCCAGCGCATCCACCTTGTCCGGGTTGGCTGCCGCATACATGGAGGCGCTGAGCCCTCCGGTGGAATGCGCGAGCATGACAAATCGGGTGCCCGGGTGGGCACTGGAAATAATCCGGTGCGCGGCATCAAATTCCTCGAAGTACTCCTGCAAATCGGTGGTGAACCCGGGGCTGATGCTTTCGTCCAGGCCGCG